>Ga0193743_1001063_pt1 | contig 21001 bp, 15 predicted proteins | sample L2c2metaG_FD_143038 | JGI IMG/M metagenome (GOLD analysis project Ga0193743, IMG submission 143038) | Soil microbial communities from a riparian zone of the East river system, Colorado, United States - L2c2 | ecosystem: Environmental > Terrestrial > Soil > Riparian zone | place: USA: East River... | reverse complement strand
TCCACATACGCACCTTTCAGGACTCCAATGGAGACGGCATCGGGGACTTTCCCGGCCTTATCTCCCGTCTGGACTATCTTCAGGACCTTGGCGTCACCTGCCTCTGGCTTCTTCCTTTTTTTCCTTCACCGTTGCGTGATGACGGCTACGACATCGCCGATTATACGGACGTCAATCTCAGCTACGGTACGATCGACGACTTCAAGAGTTTTCTCGCCGCCGCGCACCAGCGAAACATGCAGGTCCTCATCGAGCTGGTTATCAATCACACCTCCGATCAGCATCCCTGGTTTCAGGCAGCGCGCCATGCGCCTCCGGGTTCGCCCGAGCGAAACTTCTACGTCTGGTCTGACACGGACCAATCCTACAAAGACGCGCCCATCATCTTTTCCGATACGGAAAAATCCAACTGGACCTGGGACGACACCGCCAAGGCATTCTATTGGCACCGCTTCTTTTCGCATCAGCCGGACCTGAACTTCGACAACCCCGCGGTGATGGAAGAGGTTCTCAAGGCGATGCGCTTCTGGCTCGACCTCGGTGTCGACGGCCTTCGCCTCGATGCCATCCCCTACCTGGTGGAGCGCGACGGCACCATGTGCGAGAACCTGCCCGAGACGCACCTCATCATCAAGCGCCTCCGTGCGGCCATCGACGCCGAGTACACCAACCGTTTTACCCTCGCCGAAGCCAACCAGTGGCCCCCCGAGGTGCGTCCCTACTTTGGAGACGGCGACGAGTGTCATATGGCCTTCCACTTTCCCCTCATGCCACGCATCTACATGGCGGTCCGGCAGGAAGACCGCCTCCCTATCACCGACATCATGGCACGCACGCCTCCCATCCCCGATAGCTGCCAGTGGGGACTCTTCCTTCGCAACCACGACGAGCTAACCCTTGAGATGGTCACCTCCGACGAGCGCGATTACATGTACTTCGCCTACTCGGCCGACCCGCGCATGCGCGTCAACTCCGGCATACGCCGCCGCCTCGCACCTCTGCTCGATAACAATCGCCAGCGCATCCAGTTGCTCAACTCGCTTCTGCTCAGCTTTCCCGGAACCCCCATCCTCTACTACGGCGACGAGATCGGCATGGGCGACAACATCTACCTCGGCGATCGCAACGCCGTCCGCACCCCCATGCAATGGAACTCCGACCGCAACGCCGGCTTTTCCACTGCAAACCCGGCGCGCTTGAGCTTCCCCGTCATCATGGATCCCATCTACGGCTACCAGGCCGTCAATGTCGAGTCCGAGCTGGCCGACCAGTCCTCGCTCCTGCACTGGACCCGCAACATGATCGCGCTGCGCAAGCTCTTTCAGGTCTTCGGCCGCGGCACCCTCGAATTCCTCAACCCCGAAAACCGAAAGGTTCTCGCTTACATCCGCCACTACGATCCCACCTCGCGCTCCCGCGAAGACACCGCCACAGGACCGGCGCGGAACGTTACCTCTCCCGGAACCGAAACCATCCTCTGCGTTGCCAATCTCTCCCGCTTTGCCCAGCCCGTCTCCCTTGACCTCTCGGAGTTCCACGGCATGACCCCGGTCGAGATGCTCGGCTACGTCTCTTTCCCCCCCATCACCGATCAGCCCTATCCACTCACCCTGGCCCCGTATACTTTCTTCTGGCTCGAGCTGCAGTCTCCTTCGATGCCAGCTTCTTGACCCTTTCGACTGCCGGGCTTTCCTTCGCCTTCGGCCAGCATCTCACTCTCATATCGTCGGAAAACCAGCAGACGGACATAAGGACAGCCACCAGGCACGATGGCATCTTCACCCACCAACACCGCCGCAGCGACTCCCGACACCGGCTCCCCGGTCAGTACTGATCTGCTCATCCACCTGAGCGCCCTGTCGCTCGATACCCTTGAGCCCACGCTGGCCAACCTCTCCGCTGCGTTCTCCGGCCAGACCGTGCTCGTCGCCATGCCCGAAATCGCCATACCCCAGATTGCCACGTCCCAGACCGCCGGCCTCGGCTCAGTCCCGTCGTTTGCCAACCTTCGTCTTCTGCCTTACACCCCGGCTGCCCCCTCCACCACGAACTGGGTCCTGACAGCCTCCGACTACCTCAACGCTTACAAGTTGGCCCAGGAACACAACGCCTCCGCCTGTCTTCTGCTAGGCCCCGACTCCCACACCATGCAGCCGGAGTCCATCCGCAGTCTGGCCGATGCCACGCTCTCCTCCTCGACAGACCTTGTCGTCTCGCACTACCACCTCGGCCCGCGCGAAGGCCTGGTCAACTCCGCCATCCTTTATCCGCTCACCCGCGCCCTGTTCTGCACCAAACCGCGCTTCCCTCTCGCCACCGATCTCGGCCTCTCTCTTCGCATGGCCGAGCGTCTCGCCACAACCGCGCAACGCTTTACCGCAGCCAACCAGCAGGATGCGCTTCTCTGGCCCGCCTCCGAGGCCACTCTTGCCGGCTATACGATCGCCGAAACCGACATCCCCACGCGAATCACTCCACATCCGACGGCTGCGGATCTCAACGCCCTGCTCAGCCAGATTCTTGGCTCCTTCTTCACCGACATCGACGCCAAGGCCGCCCTCTGGCAGCGCATACGCTCCGTCCAGCCCGCGCGTACCATCACCGAGCCACCCCTGCCCGCCGAGCAGATCGACGTGACTCCCATGCTGGAGTCCTTTCAGCTCGCCTACTCTAACCTTCACGAGATCTGGGCGCTGGTGCTTCCTCCCCATACCCTTCTTGGGTTAAAACGACTCTCGATCATGCCGCCAGAGGCCTTTCGGATCGCGGACAATCTCTGGGCACGCATCGTCTACGACTTCATCCTCGCCTACCGCTTGCGTACCTTGAACCGCAGTCACCTGTTGGGAGCTCTCATGCCGCTCTACCTCGCGTGGGTTGCATCGCATCTTATCCTCATCCAGAGCGGCGTCCCTCCCGAGCGTCATATCGAAGAGGTCGCCCAGGCTTTTGAAACCGATAAACCGTACTTCGTATCGCGCTGGCGCTGGCCAGACCGCTTCAATCCATAATCGTGTCCCCAGCGCGCACTAAAATCTAAGGAGATCCGCCCATGTGGCAACAAGTCGAACTCGCCCTGAGCCAATCCGCACACCGAGCTCTCGTCACACTGGCTAACTTTCTCCCCGGCCTGCTCGCTCTGTTGCTTGCCGTGCTGATCCTCACCGCCATCGGCGCCCTGCTCGCTGCGCTTCTCAAGCGCCTGCTCACTGCCATCCGCTTCGACGAGCGCCTCTCCAAAAACTCTCTGGTCCCGCTCGACTGGGCTCCCGCCCACGGGCCCACGCTTCTGGTCACCCGCGCTGTCTTCTGGGCAAACGTCGTTCTCGGCTTTCTCATCGGAATCTCGGCCTTCGATGCGGCCTACGCCGGCAACTCGCAGATGTCCTTCTTCCTGCTTCCCTACCTCACCCACTCGGTAGGAGCCATCCTGCTCTTCATCGGCGGAACCCTGCTGGCCCGCTTCCTCGCCCGCACCGTTCTCATCGAGGCCGTCAATGCGCGGCTCCAGTACGCCCGCTTTCTCTCCGTCGGAGTCAAATGGCTCGTCCTCGTCCTTACGGCAGCCACAGTGCTCGATCATCTCGAGATCGGTGGAACCGTCGTCGATCTTGCCTTCGGCATCCTCTTTGGCGGAATCGTCTTGACGCTCTCGCTCGCCATCGGACTCGGCTCCCGTGACATCGTCAGCCGATCGCTGGAAAAGAACGTCGACGACGTCATCCCTTCGGATCCCGGCTATAAACCGCCTACAACCTCCGAAACACTACGGCATTTCTAAGCTTTTGAAGACGCGCCCTCTCGGCTTATAGACCTGCGTTGGTAAAAATGGCTTTTCATCCACAGAAAAAGCCTCTATCATCCGCTGTTATGCGCTCCCTCCTTGCCCTGCTATTCGCTGCGACTCTCTCTGCCTCTGCTCAAGTCAAGCCACAGATCATGCCTCAGCAAAATCTGGCTCAGCACCCTTACATGGGTTGGAGCAGCTGGTCCTTCCTTCGCAGCAAAGTCTCCGAGGAAACAGTGAAGGCTCAGGTCGATGCCCTCTTCGCCGCCCATCTCCCCGACTACGGCTACCGCTACATCAACCTCGACGCCGGATGGTCCGAAGGCTACGATGAGCACGGCATCCCCAAAACCAACCTCGCCAAATTTCCTTCCGGGATGGACGGCCTCGGCCAATACCTCCGCGCGAAGGGCCTGTTGTTCGGCATCTACATGAATCCCGGCATCGACCCCAAGCTCTACGACGCCAACCCCGTCATCGAAGGCACTACTGCCCACATCAAAGACATCACCATCACTACGCTTCCCGGCAGCACTCACAAGGGCTCCTATAAAATCGACTTCTCCAGGCCCGCCGCCCGCGCCTACATCTTCTCCATCCTTCGCCAGTTCGCGCGCTGGAAGGTCGACTTCGTCAAACTCGATTTCGTCGGCCCCGGAGGCGGCAACCTTCCTGCCGACAACCGCGACGAGGTCCGCGCATGGCACCAGGCCATCCTCGCCACTCACCGCCCCATCTGGCTTGAGCTTTCCAACTGGATGTCTATCGACCAGGCGCCGCTCTGGCGTGCCACCTCCAACGGCTGGCGCATCGAAAACGACGTCGAGTGCTATCCCTGCGGTCGCTCCACCGACCCAGCCATCAAGGGCAACCTCACCATCTGGTCCAAGGTCTCCGAGCGTTTCAACGACCTCCGCCCCTGGATCTCCTATGCAAAACCGGGCGGCTGGAATGACCTGGACTCCCTCGAGATCGGAAACGGCGACAAGGACGGCATCACTCCTGCCGAGCGTCAGACCATGTTCACCCTCTGGGCCATCTCCTGCGCTCCGCTCTACCTCGGCACCGACCTCACCCGCATGGACCCCGCCGACCTCGCCATCGTCACCAATCGCAGCCTCATCGCCCTCAATCAGGCCGGCATCCCCGCCGCCCCGCTCGACATCCAACAGCTCCACAACAAGCCCCAGCAGGTATGGTTCACCAAAAACCGCGACGGCTCCGCCACTCTCGCTCTCTTCAACCTCGGTCCCGACTCCACCCCCATCAAGCTCGACTGGCGCGAACTAGACGCCCTTCGCGACACCCATTTTGCCCAACACCCACCAGTTCTCACCGATCTCATTACGAACCAAAAAATTCCTGCCTCTCCCGAAGACCTCAACATCACGCTTGAATCCCACGCCTCTCAAGTCTTCCGACTGAATCCTGCGCGGTAACTCCCAACACACTGCATAAATTCAAGCGACGATGCGTTTCGCTTGATACAGGATCTTTTTTGTCCTATAAAGATATAGGACTAATCAGGTCCTCGATCTCAACTGGCAGCAGCAATACAACAAAACTATGAAGAGCCAGCCTCTGTCCCTTTCTCTGTTGCTCATTGCGACCTCGGTTGTCGCACAGGGCCCAAATTCGCGGCCGACACCACCACCCCGCCTTGCTCTTCTCGCCATCGACAGCAATCACGACGGCGCACTCTCCGCTGAAGAAATCGCTGCCGCTCCCGCCGCTCTCCTCACCCTCGATAAAGATCACGACGGCCAGCTCATCTCGCTCGAGTACCTTCCCAACCAGAGCGACCCCGCCGCCAACAAACCCGACGAGACCGTCCAGCGCCTCATGTCCCTCGACCGCAATGGCGACGGTGTCCTCTCCAAAAACGAGATCCCCGAGCGCATGCAGGGTCTCTTCGCCCGTATCGACACCAACAACGACGGTAAGATCACCCCCGACGAGATTCGATCCTCCGCCAAAACCCAGAGCGGTCCCAACGGTCGCGCGCAGCGCAGCGGCGAAGCCACTCGCATGGACCCTGTTCTCAACGCCATCGACACCGACCACGATGGCATCCTCTCCCCAGTCGAGATCGCAGCCGCTCCCGTCTCTCTCAAGTCTCTCGATAAGGACGGCGATGGTGAACTTTCCTCAGCAGAACTCCGTCCAAGACAGATGACACCCACAGATCGCGCAAAACACATGCTCGACGAGTGGGACACGAACAAGGACGGCAAGATCACCAAGCCCGAGGCGCCCGACCGTATGCAGGAGCAGTTCGAGACCATCGACACCAATCACGACGGCGTCCTCACCGAAGACGAGCTCACCGTGTACTTCGCCAACCTGCCGCAGCAGCAGCCCCGCCGCCCCGAAGGCGGCCAGAACCCGCAAGGACCGCGCCCCTAAACCTTATGAACGCTCTGAAGCTCACTGCCGCGCTCGCACTCTCCCTGTCTTTCGTCACGGCTGGATATTCCGCGCACGCCGAAACACCCTCGACGATCCACATCTTTCACCACGAAAACGTCCTCGGCACCTCGCTCGAGTTGAAGGTCAAGGCCTCCTCGAACGCCCAGGCCAAGCGCGCCGAGACCGCCGTCCTGGCAGAGATCGACCGCGAGAACCGCATCCTCAGCGCATGGTCCCCCTCAAGCGAGTTCTCCCGCTGGACCCGCACTCACAACACACCTGTCCGCGTCTCGCCCGAGCTCTTCGATGTCCTCTCGCTCTTCGACCGCTGGCGCGAACAGACCGGTGGCGCGCTCGATGCCTCCGCCGAGACCGCCATACGCGCCTGGAAGCTCGCCGCCGTCGAGAACCGCACCCCCACAGCCGTCGAGCTCGAAAAAGCCGTCGCCATCATGCAGCGCCCGCACTGGACCCTCGACCCGGCGCACCGCACCGCCACGCATCTCGACGATGCCCCCATTGCTCTGAACTCCTTCGCAAAGAGTTACATCGCCGGACGCGCCGCCGACCGTGCCCTCGCCGCCGGAGCCACCGGCGTCCTCCTCAACATCGGCGGCGACATCGTCCTCCGCGGAGCCCTCACCGAGCGTGTCGCCATCACCGACCCTCGCGCCGACGCCGAAAACGACCCGGCCCTCGACCTCATCCGCCTCTCCAACCGCACCATCGCCACCAGCGGCGACTACCGCCGCGGCTTCGACATCCACGGCGCACACTACTCGCACATCATCGATCCACGCACAGCCCAGGCCGCCGAGCAGGTTATCTCCTCCACCGTCATCGCACGCGACCCCGCCACCGCCGGCGCGCTCGCCACTGCCTTCTCCGTCATGACACCGGCCGAGAGCGCGCATCTCGCCGCCTCGACTCCCGGCGTCGACTACCTGCTCGTCCTCAACGACGGCCAGACCATCGTCAGCCCCGACTGGTCCTCGCGCGAGCTTCCCCGCATCCTGCCAGCCTCCTTCGCCCAGGCAAAGAAGCCCGCTCAGGCGCTCGACCTCCTCATCACCCTCGAGCTCTCTCGCATCGAAGATCCGCGCTACCGCCGCCCCTACGTCGCCGTCTGGGTCGAGGACGCCGACCACTTCCCCGTGCGCACCCTCGCCCTCTGGTTCCAGAAGCCTCGCTGGCTCCCTGAGCTGAAGTCCTGGTATCACGCCGATCAGGTTCGCAACCTCGCCGAAGGCACCGACCTCTCCACAACGGTCTCCTCCGCCACCCGTTCTCCCGGAAAATACACCCTGCGCTGGGACGGCAAAGACAACGCCGGCAAACCGGTCAAGCCCGGCAAGTACACCATCCTGATCGAAGCCTCACGCGAACACGGAACCTACAGCCTGATGCGCCAGGAGATCAACTGGGACGGCAAGACTTCCTCCCAATTCACCCTCCCCGGCAACAAGGAGATTGCGAGCGCCTCCCTTGACTACGGCAAGCACAACTAGCTCACCCAAGGAGACAACCTCCAGGAGCGCGAAGCAGCCCACAGCTCTTCGCACTCATCTGCGCCGCAAGACAGCCGTCGTCGCCCGCTGGCTCCATATCTATCTCTCGATGGGGTCCTTCGCGGTCGTCCTGTTCTTCGCCGTCACCGGCCTGACCCTCAACCATGCCGACTGGTTCTCCAACCAGGAGAAGACTCTCCACGCCACCGGGCAGATGCCGCAAAGCTGGCTGCGCCCTCCGGCGAATGCAGAGCCCGCCAAGCTCGAGATCGTCGAGCGCCTTCGCTCCGCCAACAAGCTTCACGGAGCCGTCTCCGACTTCCGCATCGACGACGATCAGGTCTCCGTCTCCTTCAAAGCCCCCGGCTACTCCGCCGATGTCTCCATCGACCGCAACACCGGCCGTTACGATCTCATCGAAGTCCGCAACGGCTTTGTAGCCGTCATCAACGACCTCCACAAAGGCCGCGACGCCGGAAAGACCTGGTCGTGGCTGATCGACCTCTCCGCCATCCTGCTCACCCTGGTCTCCCTCACCGGCCTGCTGCTTCTCTTCTTCGTCTACAAACGAAGAACCTCAGGCCTCATCCTCGCGGCTGCGGGAACGCTCCTCTGCTATCTCGCCTATCTTCGCTTCGTCCCGTAAAGCATCAATAGGCCGGTCCCGAGAGCAGCGTCCGCTGCGTCGATTGATAGAACCCAAAGATCGCCACGCCCACAAACCCGATCAGCGGAATGATATACCCCAGCGCCAGGCTTCCCGTCTGCCGCGCAATCAATCCCGCAATCGGCGGAAAGACCGCTCCCCCCACAATCGCCATCACCAGCAGCGACCCGCCAAGCTTGGTATTTCTACCCAGCCCCTTCAGTCCAAGCGCAAAGATTGTCGGAAACATGATCGAGATGAAAAATCCGCTTACAACCACAGCCCACGCACCTATCATCCCCGGCCGAATCACAGCGATGAGCATCATCACCACATTGCAGACCCCATACACACCCAGCATCAGGCTCGGCCGTATATAACGCATCAGCGGAGTCGACACGAACCTCCCCACCAGCATGACAATCAAAACACCCGTCAGATAGTGCGCCGCCGTTCTCTCGCTCGCCACCGTGTACTGCTTCATGTAAGGAATCAGGCTGCTCCACGAGGAGATCTGCGCCCCTACATTGCAGAAGTTCGCCGCCACCGCAATCCAGATCGCAGGATTCCTCAACAGCTCGGCAAAGCTCCCGTGATTCTCTCCTTCTCCCTCGTGCTCCGACTGGATCACAGGAAACTTCGTCCTCGAAAGAATCAAGGCGCAAAGAAGCACGATGACCCCGAATGCAAGGTAGGTCGGCACCACCCGCATAATCTCGCCATGCAGATAAGCCTGGTACGTCCCCACCGTCTTCATCTGCTCGATCTCAGCCGCATTCGGCTCGACGCCCGAGAAGATAAAGTATGTCCCGATCAAAACCCCGGTAACTGTTCCTGGTGGATTGAACGATTGAGAGAAATTGAGCCGCTGCTCCGAGGTCACAGGATCGCCGAATTGAGCGATGAATGGGTTCGCCGCCGTCTCCAGAATGGAAGCTCCACACCCCACCGTAAACAGCGCGACCAGGAACATCGCATATTCACCGCGCACAGCAGCAGGAAGAAACAACAGCATGCCCGAACCGAAGAGCACCAGCCCCGTCACCATCCCGGCCTTGTAGCCCCACCGCCGCATCAGAAGGCCGGCCGGAATCGCCATGCAGAAGTAACCGAAAAAATTCGCCGTCTGTACCAGCTGCGCGCTGAACTGCGACAGCTCCAACGACTTCCTGAACTGCTGCACAAGAATGTCGGTAAGGTTATTCGACATTCCCCACAGAAAGAACAGCACAGTCACCAGCACAAACGGCAACATGTTGCCCACCGGAAATACCGGATGCTTCCCGTCCGTACTGCCTGAGCTCGTCCGCGTCGTCGCTGGTACTGAAATCTGCATTCGCTCTTCGTCTCCCGAAACCCTGATCTAAAGCCAGAGGCCAAATCCTACATGCTCGACCGCAATCCCGGCTCCTGTGTTCGCTTGTACGAGCTGTCTACACTCCATACATACGCGCTGCATTTCCGCCAAATACCGCCTCGCGCTCCTGCGCGCTGAAGCCGGCAAAGTACTCCTCCAGTGCGCCAAACCACTGCGCATACCCACAGGCCACCAGGCACACCGGCCAGTCCGAACCCGCCATAAGCCTCTGCGGTCCAAACGCCTCAACGGCCACATCAAGATACGGGCGCAGCCCTTCCAGACTCCAGCGCTTCCAGTCCGCCTCCGTCACCATTCCCGACAGCTTGCATACGACATTCTCACGCCGCGCCAGCTCCCGCATCTGTCTCGACCACGGCTCAAGCACGCCCTCGCGAATCCGAGGCTTCGCCACATGGTCCAGCACAAATTTCTGGGAGGGGTGCCCGTCAACAAACTCGATCGCCTCCGCAAGCTGCCTCTCATAGATCAGAACGTCGTACGCCAGCCCGCTCCGCCCCAGCGCGCGGATACCGCGATTGAAGTCCTCCCGCAACAGATAACCGTCCGGCTCCCCCTGCACAATGTGCCGCAACCCCTTCAGCTTCGGTCTGCTCCGCAACTGTCCGAGAACCGCCTCGAAGTCCTCCTCCGCAATCGGAGCCCAGCCCACCACGCCGCAAATAGCCTCGTTTCGATCTGCCAGATCGAGCAGCCAGTTCGTCTCCTCAAGCGTCTGCCGCGCCTGCACCGCGATAGCCCCGTCCACGCCCGCCTCGCGCATCGCCGCCGTCAGATCGGCCGGCAGAAAGTCTCGCCGCAGCTCCGCCATCGTCTCATCGATCCACCCATACTCCTCGGCGGAGTACTTCCACAGGTGATGGTGCGCGTCGATCTTCTTCACTCCGTCTCTCCCCCGTCCATCATATTCAAAAAATACCTTCCAAACTTGAAAACCCCTGGAATGGGTGTCACATGACGCGGTTTTATCGCGGCATGTGTAGGTCCGCAGAATACATACTCCAGACCTACCCCAAAGTGTCATCCTGAGCGAAGCCGAATGGCGAAGTCGAAGGACCTGCGGCCTACCCTTCGACGATAAAACGAACATAGACTCTGACTCGTTCGCTTAGATTGTCATTCCGACCGGAGCTGCACAGCGGCGGAGGGGAGGAATCTGCTTCTCCACCTCTAAAGCCCACCCACAAAAGATGTCATTTCGGGCAAAGCCATGCAACAAGCTCTACTCAGCACACCAACGCATAACTCGAGCCCTCGTTTGAGCATCACACTCAAACGGAGGAAACTTCATGGCCCCCCGCAAGCCCCTTGGACACTTCTCTACCCAATCCCGCACCCTTCTTCCAGGCAGCGAAAGACCGGCCATTCAACCTGCTGCCGAGGTCCCCGTGCCTTCCGGCGCGCGGGTCACCGTCTCTGTCATCGTCCGGCGCAAGGAACCGTTGGCCGCCGCACACATCACCGGCGGAAAGCGGCTCACCCGGGCCCAGTTCCGTGCAACCCATGGAGCCGATCCCACCGCCGTGCGCCTCGTGCGCGCCTTCGCCCAAGAGTATGGACTCACCGTACAGCCCGGAACCCCCGCGCCCGGCCGCCGCACCATCAAGCTCACCGGCACCGTCGCCAGACTTCAGCAAGCCTTCGGCGTCACCCTGATGCATCGGACCCTGGACGGAACCTCCTGCCGCGTCCGCGACGGCGGAATCCATCTCCCCAGCGAGCTTGCGGGCTACGTCGTTGCTGTCCTTGGTCTCGACAACCGTCCCCAGGCGCGGCCCCACTTCCTCGTCGCGGGCCAGTCAGGAGCCCTCTCGGCCAACATCGCCCAGGCCGGAGGATTCGCCCGTCCTCACGCCGCCGCGAACGTCTCCTACACTCCCGTCCAGGTCGGTCAGTTCTACGGCTTTCCCGCCAACGCCACCGCCGCCGGGCAAACCATCGCCCTCATCGAGCTTGGAGGCGGCTTCCGCCAGGCCGACATCACCGCCTACTTCAAATCCCTCGGCATGACGGCTCCCAAGGTCGTGGCCGTCTCCGTATCCGGAGGCAAAAACTCCCCGGGAGACCCCAACGGTGCCGACGGCGAAGTCATGCTCGACATCGAAGTCGCCGCCGCCGTCGCTCCCGGTTCCCGCATCGTCGTTTACTTTGCCCCGAATACCGACCAGGGCTTCATCGATGCCATCGCTACCGCCGTTCATGATTCCACCTACAAGCCCAGCGTCATCTCCATCTCCTGGGGTGCGGCCGAAGCAAACTGGACCGCCCAGGCAATGAACGCCCTCGATGCCACCTGCCAGTCCGCCGCGGCCCTCGGCATCACCATTACCGTCGCCTCCGGCGACAACGGCTCCTCGGACGGCGTCACCGACGGTGCAAATCACGTCGACTTCCCTTCCTCCAGCCCGCACGTCCTCGCCTGTGGCGGAACCACCCTCAAAGGTTCCAACGGCGCCATCACCTCCGAGACCGTCTGGAACGATCAGAACGGCGGAGCCACCGGTGGCGGCGTCAGCGGCACCTTCGCCCTGCCCACCTGGCAATCCAGTGCCGACGTCCCCAAACCCACCAGCTCCACCGGAGGCCGCGGAGTCCCCGACGTCGCCGGCAACGCCGATCCTGCAACCGGCTATACCATCCGCGTCGATGGCCAGACCATGGTTATCGGAGGCACCAGCGCCGTGGCACCCCTCTGGGCCGGCCTCATCGCGCTGGCCAACCAGCAAAACGGCAAAACCGCCGGATTCATCAACCCGGCAATCTACGCCACCAAAGCCAGGCCCGCCTTTCGCGACATCACCCAGGGAGACAACGGAGCCTTCAAAGCCGACTCCGGCTGGGACGCCTGCACCGGCCTCGGCTCCCCGATCGCCCCTCAGCTGATCCCAGTCGTCAGCCCCTCCGCCACCCCCACAAAGAAGAAGAAAAAGAAGAAGCCAACCAAAGGCAAGAAATCCCCAGACAAAGGAAAGAAATCAAAAAAAGGGAAGAAACCCGGCAAAGGGAAAAAGTAGCCTTCCTGAAGGTGTTCATTCTGAGCGGAGGCTGCACAATCGCCGCAGTCAAACCCTGTCAAGCCAACAACCCTCTCAAACAACACAAAATAAAAGGCATAACAAGTGCCGATCAGTTTCTCTCCATTCGCTACAATTAAAACAGCTGGGAAAACCCGAAGAAAGACCCGGCACAGCAAGTACCAGACCAACTTGTTTATTTTGAAGACTTTGCATCAAAAAGTATGGGGGGTACTAGACAAAGGCAGAGAGGGTACTGAACGAAGAGGCTACCCGAACCTCTCTTGCGCCCGCGCCAGATCCTCAACCGTATCCACATCCATCTCGCCCCCAACGAGCTCTACCGTGCGGGCCCCCTTGAGCAGCTCCCGGGCCCCTGCATCTCCCCGCAGCTCCGCCAGGCTCCCAAACATCTCTCGAGGAAAATACGCCGGGACGCCGCGCCTCCCCGCATAGCTCGACGACGCCACGTCTCCCATCCTCATCAACTCCCGCAGATGCTCCGGCGAGACAGCAGGCATATCGCACGTCGTCACCACGCAACCTTCCACATCCCCACCCAGCGCGCCCACACCGACGCGGACCGAAGACCCCATCCCCTCGGACCAGCCGTCATTCACCACCACCACCGCACTCTCAAGCAAGCAACCTCGCCGCACCGCCTCCGCGGAGGCCCCCAGCACCACGACAACCGGATCGCACCCCGCCTCGCGGCACACCCGTACCGTCCGCTCGACCAGCGTCTCACCCCCCAGACGAATCAATTGTTTCAACTCACCCAGCCGTCGAGATGCTCCCGCAGCCAGCACAACCGCCGCAATCTTCACGAGGCAAGATCCGCTGCGCACTGCCTCTGCAGGTACCGCGAGACTCCGCCCTCGCTCACATAGCGCGCGATATCCTCTGCGGTAAGCCGCCTCGAAGTCCCCATCTTTCCAGTGCACATCGCCTGAGCCTCCGCCATCACCGCCAGCGCAATCGCCTCCGGGCCCTCCCCGCCGATGTCCAGGCCAACCGGAGCCCAGATACGCTCGCAGCACTCCGCAACCGATAGACCAGTCAATACCGCCGCCTCGCTCACCAGCAGCGAGCTCCGGTGCCGGGCCCCCAGCAGTCCCAGGTATCTCGGCGCCAGCGGCAGAAGCGCCGATAAGAACATCCGGTCCTGCTCGTAGCTGTGCGTCATCACGACGGCAGCATCCTCCCCGCGGACGCCCAGCTTCTCTAGCTCGCCAGCATCCGCAACCACTACCGTTCCAGTCCCTGGGAACCGACCCGGCCTCGCCAGTTGCTGCCGCCCATCGGCAACTGTCACATCCCAGCCCATCATCGCAGCCATCGCGACCAGCGGACGCGCATCATCCCCGGCCCCAAATACAAACAGACGTTGCGGCCCCAGCAACTCCTCGACAAACCTGCCTTCGTAAGCCTCACCGGGACGCAGACCGCGCGCGCACTCGAGCTTCTTCTCAGCAAGACCGTCGCTGGCGAAGATCACACTGCCGTCCCGGCCCAGCACCACGCGGCGCAAACCTCTGCCCTCTCCGGGCAGCCACGTCACCACCGTGGTCTGTTCTCCCGTCAGAGATTGCTCCATCGCCCGCAGCAGCGCCTCGCACTCCGGCGTGCCCGCCGGTTCCATCAACAAGTCGATCACGCCGCCGCATCCCAGCCCGAAAGGAACCTCAGCCGTATCGTCGAACATTGTCGAGTAACGCTCTACCACAGCGCCCTCGCGCACCTTCCACGCAGCCTTGCGCGTCACTTCGGCCTCGAGACAACCGCCGCTGATCGTTCCGGCGTACTCACCCGCCTCACCCAGCAGCAGCCTTGCCCCGGGCCGCCGGTAACTCGAGCCTTCCACCCGCACCACCGTCGCCAGCACGCGGGCCCCGCCCCGCCGCCAAAGACCGACGATCTGCCGCCGCTCAATCATAAAGACAGCTTAGTCCCGGAGCCTGAACTCCGCTATACAAGATGCAGGGAAAGCATGTTGGGTGCAGCGAACGACGCCTCAGCCCTTCTCGGAAAACGTATGGATGCCGCACTCCAGCTTCTTGCCGCCCCACCGGCCGCTTCGCGCGTCCGCCCCCGCCTCCGGGATCGCCGTGCAAGGCTCGCAACCGATGCTCGTATAGCCGCGCGCATACAGCTCAAGCTGAGGAATCCCCTCCCGCTCCGCATACTCCGTCACGCGAGCCCAGTCCCAATCGGCCAGCACGCTTACCTTCTTCAGGTGCTTGCCCGTAGGAGTCGTGTGATCCTCCACCTTCTTCAATCCCGCGCGCGTCGGCGACTGCTCTCTGCGCAATCCGGTAAACCACCAGTCGTAAGGCTCCAGCGACCGCATCAGAGGCTCCACCTTCCGGGCCTGGCAGCACGCTGTCGGCTGCACGATGTGCAGTTTTCCAAACTGCCCTTCGAACTCCTTCACGGTCGTCGCGGGCATCGCGTTGATCAGGTTCAGCCCCCACTCCGCCGCCAAGCGGTCGCGATACGCGATCAACTCGGCGAAGTGATATCCAGTCTCCAGAAAGATGACCGGGACATCCGGAAGATGCTTCCTGAGCATATGCAGTGCAACCATATCTTCAGTCTGGAAGCTTGACGTCAGGCACACCGACCCTTTAGCCGCAGCCTCTGCAACCTGTGCCACCAGTTCCTCGGCGGCCAATGCCTCATAGTCTGTCGTCGCTTCGATCACGCTCATTCCCGTACTCCAGCAAGCCGTAAAACTTCATCTTCATCCAGTCCGTCGCCCACGACCACAACTCCGTCCGAGAAGTTCTCTGTAGCGCGGACCAGCCCCGCAAGCCGTTCCGCGGAGAGCGCCCGAGCCGTAATCGCAGTCACGCCTGCAAGTCCCAGCGCCCGGACCACGGCCGTTAGCGCACCCTCTTCAATCAGCGCATCATCCACCACAACCGCGCGCTGTCCGCGAGCCTCCAGGGCATCGCGTACACGCTCCGCCAGCGCAACACGTCCCGGTACAAGTACAACCGCCGCCTGCGCTCCGTCCTCGCCCGCCCGCTCCGCCGAGCCTACTATCATTCCCGCTCCGACTGTGGCGTTGGTCAAGCCATCAATCAGGATCAGCGAGCCCGTCGTCCTGCTCTCCGTGTAGACATCGAAGAACAGCGGAAGGTTCGTCTCCAGCTCTACCTCAGCGATCTCGTTCATCGCCAGCCGGTCCGCCTGTGCATGCTCCAACGACCCTACATCCACGCGATAGCGAATCGCCTTTACCGTAGCCCGCACCGTTCGCGTCGTCTGCTTCGCCACATACGTCCGCCCCACAACCAGCGGCTCCTCGTGCATCCACACCACCATCGCGCGCAGCCGCCGCGTCACCTCTGGCAGCTCTCCTTCGCCCGCAGGAACCAGCATCTCTCCGCGGCTCAGATCGATCTCGTCATCCAGCTCCACGGTCACGCTCTGTGGATACGCCGCGGCCGGAAGATCGCCATCCCAGGTCACAATCCGCCGCACCACCGTCTCACGCCGCGAAGGGAGCGCCATCACACGATCGCCTGCCCGCAGAACACCGCGAGCCACCTGTCCAGCGAAGCCGCGGAAGTTCGCATCGGGCCGCTGCACCAGCTGCACTGGAAATCGCAGCGGTCCCTCGCTGCCGCCAGTCGCCAGCGGAACCGTCTCCAGAAACTCAAGCAGGGTCGGCCCGTCATACCACGGCATCGCCGCGCTTGGCGTGACCACATTGTCGCCCTCAAGCGCGCTCACGGGAATCACAGTCACGCTCTTCAACCCCAGCCGCGAGGCAAACTTCACAAACTCGCCCCGGATCACCGCAAACGTCTCCTGCGCATAGCCCACCAGGTCCATCTTGTTCACCGCAGCAACCACATGCGGAATCCCCAGTAGCGATGCGATATACGTGTGCCTGCGCGACTGCGGCAGCAGCTTGCCTTCGCGCAGAAATGCCTTCGCGTCGATCAGCACCACCGCCACATCCGCCGTCGAAGCCCCCGTGGCCATGTTGCGCGTGTACTGTTCGTGCCCCGGCGTGTCAGCAATGATGAACTTCCGCCGCGACGTCGAAAAGTACCGGTACGCTACATCGATTGTGATGCCCTGCTCACGCTCCGCCTTCAATCCGTCGGTCAGCAGCGACAGGTCCACATGTCCATTGGCCGCGCGATTCACGCGGCTCTTCTTCACCGCCGCCAGCTGATCCTCATACACGCTCTTGGTGTCGTGCAGTAGACGCCCGATCAGCGTGCTCTTCCCATCGTCCACGCTTCCGGCAGTGGTAAATCGCAGCATCTCCTGCCCAAGATGCGCCTCCAGAAACTCTTCAAATCCTGTCGTCGCCGTCGCCATCAGAAGTAACCCTCCCGCTTCTTTACTTCCATCGATCCCTCTTCGTCGTGGTCGATGGCGCGATTCTCACGCTCGCTTCTTCTGAACGTCAGCAGCTCTTCGATAATCTTCGGTAGCGTGTCTGCCTCGCTCCGCATCGCCCCTGTGCAAGGCAGGCAGCCCAGCGATCGCATCCGCACCTTCTCCGTACGAACCTCTTCGCCCGGCAGCAGCTTCATACCATCGCGATAGAGCGTCATCTGCCCACCACGAACGATCAGTGGCCGCTCCTTCGCAAAGTAGAGCGGCACAATCGGAATCTTCTCTGCATGCAGATACAACCAGATATCCAGCTCCGTCCAGTTCGACAACGGAAACACGCGTATGCTCTCGCCCTTCCGCAGCCGCGAGTTAAACAGACTCCACAGCTCAGGCCGTTGATTCTTCGGATCCCACTGCCCTGCCGCATCGCGAAAGCTGTACACCCTCTCCTTGGCGCGACTCTTCTCCTCATCGCGCCTCGCCCCGCCAAACGCCGCGTCGAAGCCGCCCTCCGCCAGAGCATCCAGCAGGCTCCGCGTCTTCAGCAGGCCGCAGCAGTTCTGCGTCCCCAGCGTGTAAGGATTCGCCCCTGCCGCAATCGCCTCTTCATTACGATGCACGATCAATTCCGCGCCAATCTCCTTCGCATAGGCATCGCGAAACGCGATCATCTCCGGAAACTTATAGCTCGTATCCACATGCAGCAGAGGAAACGGAATCTTTCCTGGATAAAACGCCTTTTGCGCCAGCCGCAGCATCACGCTTGAATCCTTGCCGATGGAGTACAGCATCACCGGCCGCGCAAACTCCGCCACCGCTTCGCGCAGAATCGCGATGCTCTCCGCCTCAAGCGCCTGCAGGTGATTTAGCCTGGCTGGCAGGAGAGTCACATCCGGGTCGAGAGCAATAGTCTGGGTCATTGAGAAGATTACCTTCCGGAATCCCCTGGTACATCCCGGGATCCGATCTGAAATTCATGAATGCCGATCTGATTCATCGGACGTTCAGTGCTGTAGAGAGGGAAGAGCGGTCGTGTCTACCGACAACAGCGCGCGCACGGACACGGGAGCATCCGACAACAACAACAGGCGCGCTGGGTAGACCGAGCCATCTTTATTAACTATAGAAGGCCCCCCGGCGCCCCGCAACCCTCGGCAGATTTCTGATAAACTGAATCAGTCGGAAACAACGCTCTGGCAGGTTCATTCGCGGCGATCCCGAATCCCGCCCTGTAACCTGAGCCGTACGGAACGTCCCTATCTCCGGCCACTTACCGCTTACAGAGTCGGGGCGTAGCGCAGCCTGGTAGCGCACCTGCTTCGGGAGCAGGGGGTCGGAGGTTCGAATCCTCTCGCCCCGACCAATTGAGCGATTTAACGTAGCTGAATCCCGTCGGTAACCGTCCTCACCCCAACCATTACGGAATGCCGGCCCCCATCCAATCCGCCCCCGAGCCCTTCACCCTCTCCGGCTCCGTTCACATCCTGCTTCAGTTCGACGTCTCCGAAGAGATCCGCCTCGACCGCCTCCGCGATCTCCTCAGTGCCCCAACCGTCCAGCAGCCGGCGCTTAAACATCCCGCGCCTGGCTACGTCCGCTACAAGCGTCCTCCCGTCGTCGAACCCATCGAGCCTCTCGTCCTCGATACCGGCGAACGTCTCCCCGGAGAACTCAAGTATTACGACTACGGCGTCGTCAGCGTCCTCCTTCAGTTCCCCTTCTCCGGCCCCTGGGAGACCCTCATCGCCCTGGTCAGCCGCTGGGCCTGGGAGATCGACTTCGCCGCACACGCCTCGCACATCGTCCGCGAGCGCCTCCAGGTCGCTGCCCCCGCGCTCATCAAGCCTTACGCTGACTGGCTCTCCGAGGACTATCTCATCGTCAACGTCCGACACATCACCGGCTCACCCAGCGCTGCCGACCTCATCGCCGTCCACGGCTCTCGCATCGCCCAGGTCGTCCGCGGCGATACCCTTCCACTCTCCACCCACGAGTGTCAGGAGGTCATCCAGTCCAGCATCTCCTACTACCCCACCGACCTCGCCGTCATCGGCTGGAACGCCGCCTTCCTCTACGACACTCCCACCGGCGCCGAAGCCGCCATCCAGATCATCGAGTACGCCAACTCACAACTCCTCGAGTTCCGCCACTACGACGATCTGCTCACCCGTGTCCTCGACAACGTCTACGACTCCTTCGAGCAGCGCTCCGGCCTCTTCTCCGGCTGGCGACGCGCTGGCTCCGCCAACCGTCTGCACGCCGTCTTGCTCGATGTCATGGAGCTCACCGAACACGCCGACAACGCCATCAAGTTCCTCAGCGACATGTTTGCCGCACGCCTCTACCGTCTCGCCGCCGCCAAAGTCGGCGTCCCCGACTACAAAGACCTCGTCAACCAGAAGATCAACACCGCCGAAGACCTCTACCGCTTCATGGTCGACCAGTTCAACCAGAGCCGCGCCTTCTTCCTCGAATCCGCCGTCGTCATCATCCTAGTCATCGAGCTCATCTTTCTCTTCCGCGGCAAAGTCTTCTAGAAGTTCAGGTACACCGGATTCCCCAGCACCAACAGCTTCCCATCCTCTCCCCGCACATTCACTCGCACCCAGTGCCTGCCTCCATCCAAAACCTCATCGAACTCCCGCGTCTCGCGCGCCCCCTTCACCACGTCGCCCAGCGGTTTCGCCACTCCATCTCGAACCTCCTCCGCATGAGCTCCAGCCAGATTCACCATCGTCAGCGCAAAGTGCACCTTCGTCCCCGACGGAGCTTTCATCGCATCCCCCATTGACGCCTTCTGCTCTCCCGCCGCAGCCGTAAACTCGATCGCGCGGTCCCGCGAGCCCAACACATCCACAAAGACATGCCCCTCGCGGATCCCCTCCAGCACCGCCTGCTCCGAAAGGTTCGCCGCATACACCACCGTCGTCGGCCTGCCCACCGCCGACATATGTTCCGGCGCATACGATGCATTGTGGTTGTCACTTCCTCCCGTCGCCGTCACCCGGAACCCATCGTTTAATCTCGCCTGCCAGAATGGAATCCCCGACTGCGACCCATCCAGCGATCCTCCATTCAGTGCCTCGATCCCATGCACCCTGCGAAAGTCCGTATCCTTCACCGACCACCCGCAGCCCATGCACTCCGCACCCGTTGGAGACCCGGGATGATTAATCTCGATCAGCGCATGCTTTTTCTCTATCTCGTTCAGCAGATCGTTGAACGTCCGGACATGCTTGCTCGTCAGCCGGAAGTCGATGAACTCCGTCGTCCCGAAGACATTCGCATGACCATCAAAGGTTGTGACCTCGCGCCCCGGAATCAGCAGCATCTTGTCGAAGTACGGTGCCAGCTCCCGCATCGCATCGAAGTGCGACGTCGTGTTGTGGTCCGAGATCGCAATAAAATCCAGACCGCGTTTCTCGGCGGCCTCAACTGTTTTGTACAACGGACACGGTACCTTCTTCCCCGTCTCGCTCATGCAGCTTCCGTCGCTGTGCGCGTCGTGCATGTGCAGGTCACCGCGAAACCACGCCGGCCCCGGCCGCACCGGCTCAGGCACCGCAGCGGCCCCGAACGTCGAAGCCCCAATCCTCTCCCCCTCACGCGCAAAGTACACCTTCGCCACATACTCGCTCTGCACTCCAGCAGGCATGCTCGGCACACCAAGCAACAGCTTCCACACCCCCGGCTTCACCGGGCCTGGAAGATAGGAGGGTGTGGCATCGGTCTCCGAGATCGTAAACGCGCTCTTGTTTCCTCCGCTCCAGCCCCGGAACCTCTCGTTATCCAGCAGCCCAAGGTCGATCGTCGCCTTCTTCTCGTGCCCCGTGTACTGGAAATCCACGCTCACCCGAACCACACCCGCCGGAACCGTAAACGGAACCTCGACATAGC
>Ga0193743_1001062_pt1 | contig 21007 bp, 14 predicted proteins | sample L2c2metaG_FD_143038 | JGI IMG/M metagenome (GOLD analysis project Ga0193743, IMG submission 143038) | Soil microbial communities from a riparian zone of the East river system, Colorado, United States - L2c2 | ecosystem: Environmental > Terrestrial > Soil > Riparian zone | place: USA: East River... | reverse complement strand
ACAGCGCCGGTCTTCGACTCGACGAGGATGTTGGTCGGCTTGAGATCTTTGTGGATGAGACCGCGCTCATGCAATCGTGCGAGCGCCGCCGAAAGCGCGATGGCAATATGCAGGGAGTCTGTCAACTCGAGCGGTTGCCCGAGCAGGTGATCCAAGAACTCACCACCGGGGTCCGCGAGCATTAGCATCGGACGGCCATCCTGGCGCACGACTTGCAGCGGTCGAAGCGCCCATTCCGGAGCAAGTTCGTCCTTCAGACTATGCTCATGTTCTAGCCGCCCAAGGCTTTCCGCTCCCGGATGTTCAGAGGCAAGGGCTAACAACAAAATCGCAGCACCATCAGCTCCACGCCCCCGATAGAGCACGAACTCTGAATCTTGCCGCACCGTCGCCAGCTGCCAGCCGGAGGGTGGCCTTATCGTGCCGGAATGAGAAGAGGTTGCCAACGGCTACCACCTCAGGCGGTCACAATTTGATCACGCTATTGAGGACCATTGTCAAGTACTTGCTAGCAACGGTAGTTGTCCCAATACTATTCAAGAGCGCGTCGGAACCCATGATTTAAAGGCTGTGATTCATCAGATAGCCGGGGTCTCTGAGGAGCATCTCAACACACTCAGGTAATTTCCGGTTGCTCGGCTGGTTCTTTCGCTGGATTAGGAGCGAGAAGCCGGCTTGTACGAAGTCACAGTCAACCGACCACTATCCACCCGCGATGCCCAATGTGACGGACTGACCGGAAGGTTCGATGTAAAGCGCAGCAGCTGAATCCGCGAGCACTTCTTGCGAACCACAACTTCACCACGTGCGTTGACGCCTAAAAGGTGAAAGACCGTCTCCCAAGATCGATACCGATTGTGCGAATCTCCATGGAACGCCTCCTGTGTTCACTTTTACACCCTCGAGGGGTTAGGCGGCGGACCATCCCAGTAGCTACCTGAAACAAGCAGACTCGTCCCACGAACGCCCTTCCCTGCACCGATCTGCGGCCCCTGTTGCGTAACGCGCACTCGGGCGAGCCGCCGATACCCTTCTGGTTGATTCTGTGGCGTATAGGACTCAGGCAGAATTTGGTCGCACGACTTCTGGTCAAATTGGGAATCTGTCGCATTAGGTTCTGGTATCCAGTCGCATCAGCTTCTGGTATTTCCAGGGAAACCAGTCGCATCTACTTCTGGAATCTCACAGTCATTCTCGCTTGAGGCTCAGGCGAGTTTTTTCAGCTCGGGATAGCGGCTGTAGATGATGCGCTGATTCTCGTCGCTCAGCTGGCCCAGCCGGACGGGTTTGTCCTGCGGCCGTGTGCCTTTCTGATTCAGCACGTTCATCAGGCTCCATTCCCGCTGCAGTGCTTTCGGCTCGCGCGCGGGCAGATCGTATCGCGTGAAGTCGATCACCATGTACGGGCTGCTGGCTTTCCAGTTCCGCAAGAGCGCGAGGCGGAACGCCTGATTCATATACCACTTGATCTCGAGATCTTTCTCTGAGCCCCGTGCGCCGGTGCCCAGCTCATCGAAGCGATAGTTCAGGGATGCGTTGTTCGGCGTGTGCTCCCGCCACTTAAGTCCGAATTCGCCTTCGGTCAGCACCTGGGTATCCGGCCATCTCTCTTTTACGGCCTGAAGCCAGTATGTGAGGTCCAGATCGTGGCCGATCGAGGTCTCCCAGATGGCGGTGACGAAGCCGAAGCCATTCAGAGCGTGGCCGCGGTTAAAGTGGATTGCGGTGGTGTCCATCATCTCGCGGCGGCCCGCAATGGCTCCGAGGTTGCCCACCGATTCAATGGGTCCGACGCCCAGACGGCTGTTGAACTTGCCTGCGAAGCCCTCGCGCCGCGCGGTGAGAAAATCGCAGGTCCAGCCATCGAGGCAGACGCAATCGATGAAGTCTGTGGAGCCCTGGGCGGGTTTGAGATAGTGCTGCCGGCTGGGATAGTACGGATAGCAGATGCCGCCGTCGCCATCGCCATGATCGATGCCGTGCTGGCTCCATATCTGGCCCTGGCAGACGTGAATGCCCTCTTCCGTAGCGAGATAACGCTGGCCGTCTGCATCGAGAAAGCCGGCGACCAGAGACTGCGGGCGATATCCATTGCCCACCATATTCGTGATCATGCGCAGCGCTTTATGAATCGTCTGCTGGTTGTGCTCGCGCGTGTCATACATTGGCGCGAAGTAGCCACCGGGGATGAAGGTGATCTCGTCACCGTAACGATCGTGATAGGAGGCCAGCAGCCGCCGCGCATCTTTGTACTGTTGACGGTTGTCGTTGAGCGCCAGCCAACTGATGGCCCAGCTCATCCTGCCGCCGGGACAGCCGCGCTCGAAGGCTTCCCGCCTGGAACGGATGTGGGCGGGAGTGTTATCCGCAGCCTCGTCCTCGCCAATCGAATGAGTCGGGGTCACCTCGATCTGGTTCACGCGCACAACAGAAACGTGTGTCAGGAATCGGCCGCGCAATGGTGAGGCCGCGGTGGCGGCCAGGGCGTTCGATGCATCCCCAGCAAGCGCGAGTGAAGCCGCGGCGCCAGTCGCTGTGCTGAGGAACTGCCGTCTTGTCCAGGAATTGCTCTTTGGCATTCGATCTACGCCCTTCATTCTGCTTAAAGCATTACTTTAATGTTTTGGCGATTCACGGTTGTGCTCCGATCTGGGCTTCGGCGAAGTGCAGCGTCATACGGTGACTCTTTCTCGCCCATTGCCAGAGGAGATAGAGTGCGATGACGATGAGCGAGATGGTGAGGCCGATCCAGATGCCGAAGATGCCGCGCTGGGTGTGGAAGCAAAGCACATAGCCGAGCGGTAGGCCGAAGAACCAATAGCCGCCGAGATTGACGAACATGGGATGGCGCGTCTCGCCAACCCCCCGCAGCGCGCCGGTGGCGACGGTCTGAATGCCATCGAAGATCTGGAAGGCAGCGGCAAGCATGAGCAAATGTGTGCCCACGGACACGACGACTTCATCCTGCGTATAGATGTGCAGCAAGGGGCGCGGCAGCAGGAGAAAGGCGCACGCGGCGAGAGCCATGAAGCCTGCACCAGAGGCTAGTGCGAGCCATCCGGCACGTCGTGCGCGCGGCAGATCACCTGCTCCCACTGCGTGGCCGACGGCCACGGCTGCTGCCGCCGACATGCCGAGCGGCACCATGAAGGTGGTGCTGGCGCAGTTGAGGACGATCTGATGTGCGGCAAGTGCGTCCGCGGTGAGACGGCCGGCCATCAATGTGGCAACGCCGAAGGCTCCGACTTCGAGGACGATCTGCCCGGCGGCCGGCGCTCCGAGAGCGATGAGTGCGCGCAATTGTTGCCAGTGCGGACGGGGCCAATGGGCGAAGAGCGGATGACCGCGGCGGCGCTCATGCTGCCAGGCGAAGAAGACCAGGACAGCCGCCATGTAAACGCGGGCGAGGCACGTGGAGACAGCCGACCCCTTGAGGCCCATGGCGGGAAGACCAAGGTGGCCGTAGATGAGCGCCCAGTTCCCTCCCCAATTGATGAGGTTGGCGGAGACAAGTGTGAAGGTGACGGGGCGCACGCGGCCAACGCCTTGCAGATAACGACGGAAGGCGGCGTAGATGAGCAGCGGCAGCGTGCCGAGATTGAGAATGTGCAGGTACACGGCAGCCTCGCCGGAGACTGCGGGGTTGATATCAAGACGGGCGAAGAGCAGCGGCACCGCGGCGATGCCAAGCATGGCGAATGGCGTATATGCGATGACCAGGTAAACGCCCTGCGCGAGCCACTGGTGGCAGACCTGGAAGTCGCGGCGTCCCCAGGCCTGCGAGACGACCGTGTCCAGACCGAGCAAAATGCCGATGCCGAAGAGCGCAGGAGCATAGTATGACGCGCTGGAGATGCCAACTGCGCCGATAGCCTCAGGACCGAGCCGGCCGACCATGATGGTGTCGACGATGCCCATGGCGACCCAGCCGAGCTCCGACAGGATGACAGGGATGGCCAGCGCAAGCAGCGCGCGCAACTCACGTCGCAGCGTCGAAAGATTGGCTGGTCCCTGCATTGCTCAAGGGTATCTTGACCGAACTCCTTCACGATGGAGAAAGCGCAGAGGCCGCGTGTCCAGTGTCGGTCACGGTTTTACACAGGAGGCGACACGGGTTTGCCGCGGCAGTGGATGAATTGAGTATCCGATGAGCCGTCGATGGATGTGGAAGCCGAAGCTGCTACGTGAGGGAATGCTTCGGCTTTTCACTCATCGATACAATCTGGCTGCGAGGATCAGTTCGCGTTTCTCAGCAGAGATGTCTTCCTCACCGTGGCCTTGTGCTGTTTGCCGCTGGAGTCGAGAATGTACATCTTGTCGCCCTTCACCGCGAATTGAACCGGCTGCCCCAGCGTGACATCGACTGCCTTGGACCAGGGAAAGAGCAGATGTTCACTGGCGACATATACGGTGTTACCGCTCTCAATGGTGTAAACCTGATAGTTCTCATAGTTGTCTGATTTGGTTGTTGTTGTATTCGACGAGTAGTCGGTCTTGTTGCCGCGATCTTTTGCCGAAGCGTCCGTATTGTGGGTGATGGTGCTTCCCTCTTTCACCTTTTCTCTTTCGGTCGCCGTCAGCATGCCCTTTTGCCAATTGAAATTGTCCGCTGCTTTGACGGAGACCGCTCCAAGAAGACAGACCGCCAGTGCCAGAACCCTGAGCTTCATAATTCCCTTCCTCGTGCCTCAGAAAGTTGTGCGGGGGATTGTCTGCCAGAATGGGCTTTTTACCTTGGATTGGCAAGAGGGAACACGATGCCCGTCCGCACACGCGAACAGGATCAGAATAAGGACATCGTTTGGAGAAACGCGATGCAATTGCATGGAAAGAACATGATCGGCGCCGCTCTGTCGGCGGAGGGAACAGAGACGTTTGTAGCCGTTGCGCCACAGACCGGTGAATCGCTGTCGCCGCCATTCTTTGAGGCGACAGCGGCCGAGGTCGATCGAGCGGATGTCCTGGCGGCTGAAGCCGCGGGGACGTTTGCCGCGTGCAGCGCGGAGCAGATAGCTGAGTTGCTGGACAATATCGGTGCGGAGATCGCGGCACTAGGCGATGCGCTGATCGAGCGCGCCGCGCAGGAGTCCGGTCTGAGCAAAGATCGCCTCACTGGTGAGCGGACCCGCACAGTGAACCAGATCCGGCTGTTTGCGGAGATCGTTCGCGACGGCTCCTGGGTCAATGCAGCCATCGACACCGCAATGCCCGAACGCATGCCACTTCCACGACCGGACATACGGCGGATGCTGATTCCGCTTGGCCCGGTGGCTGTATTTGGAGCGAGCAACTTTCCGCTCGCATTCTCTGTCGCGGGCGGAGACACAATCTCCGCACTCGCCGCCGGTAATCCGGTCATCGTGAAGGCGCACCCTGCCCATCCCGGCACTTCGGAGCTGGTGGCGCAGGCGATTGCGCGAGCAATCCAATCGAGCGCATTGCCCAGCGGAATCTTTTCGCTGCTGCAGGGTGCGAGCCCGCGAGTAAGCATCGACCTGGTCACGCATCCGCTGATCAAAGCGGTTGGATTTACCGGGTCGGAAGTTGCCGGCCGTGCTCTTTTCAATGCAGCCGCGCGCCGCCCCGAACCTATTCCTGTTTATGCGGAGATGGGCAGCGTGAATCCGCTGTTTGTACTGCCGGGTGCGCTTGCGGCGAGTCCGGAGGTGCTGGCGAAGGGCATATTCAACTCTGTCAATCTTGGCGTTGGCCAGTTCTGTACCAAACCGGGCCTGGTGATTGGGATGGACGGGCGGCCGTTGCAGCGACTGCGCGAACTGCTCGCCGACATGTTCACTACCGCTACTCCGGGAACAATGCTTTATACGGGCATTCGCAACGCATTTGAGAAACGGCTGGGCGCAGCATCGAAGGTCGCCGGAGTGAAGACTCAGATGTCCGCACTGATACGAAAGGCAGAGGGAGCACACGCAGGTCCTGCGATGCTTGCTACCGATGCGGAGACGTGGCTTCACAACGAAGCGCTGCAGGGAGAGATCTTCGGGCCGGTGACCGTAAGTGTTGCCTGTGGTTCTCATGAGCAATTACTACAGGTGGCAAAGCAAATTCAAGGCAGCCTGACCGCGACGATTCATGGCACGCCGGAGGATCTTGAGAGATATGCCGATCTGGTTGCAGCGCTTCGCATGAGAGTGGGCCGGCTGATCTTCAATGGCTATCCCACCGGAGTTGAGGTGAGCCATGCGATGCACCATGGTGGGCCATATCCGGCGACGACGGACCCACAGTTCACCTCGGTGGGAGCCACGGCAATCTATCGATTCGCGCGGCCTATCTGCTATCAGGATTTTCCCGAAGCGATGTTGCCGCCCGACCTGCAGAATGCAAACCCGCGAAAACTATGGCGCACAGTGAATGGGCGTTGGACGCGCGAAGGATTGTAACTGCAAGGAATGTGGTGGAATCAACGCTAACTAACTCAAGGAGATGATATGAACTGGACCGGCGTGATGCCTGCGATGACCACGTGCTTTGACCAGGACTTCAAGGTAGATCATGGCTTCATCGGCAAACATGCGAACTGGTTGCTTGATAGTGGTTGCACAGGACTAGTTCTACTTGGCTCACTCGGTGAAGCCGCTACTCTGACGTTCGACGAGAAGATCGCGATCCTTACGAGAACTGTCGCTTCCGTGAAGGGTCGTGCGCCTGTGGTGGCCGCGGTCTCTGCGCTTTCTACGCAGGAAGCCATCGACATCGCAAAGGCCGCCGCTGACGCCGGCTGCGCTGGCCTGATGATTTTGCCACCTTATGTATATCGCGGCGACTGGCGTGAGATGAAGGCGCATGTTTCATCTGTATTGCTGAGCACTTCCCTTCCCAGCATGCTTTACAACAACCCTGTTGCCTATGGCACCGACTTTTTGCCAGAGCAGATTCAGGAGCTCGCGACAGAGCACGACAACCTGCAGGCGGTGAAGGAGTCGACTACCGACGTGCGGCGTGTTACGGCAATTCGCGCGCTCATTGGAGACCGGCTTCGCATCTTTGAGGGCGTTGACGATGCGATCGTCGAAGGCATCGCTGCAGGCGCCGTGGGATGGATTGCCGGCTTGGTCAACGCGCTGCCACTGGAGTCCGTGGCACTCTTCAACGCAGCAACTGCCGGCAGAGATCAGGAAGCATTTGCGCTCTACCGCTGGTTTCTACCGCTGTTGCGCATGGATACTGTTCCAAAATTTATCCAGCTAATCAAACTTGTACAGCAGGAGGTCGGAATGGGAAGCGCTCGAGTGCGAATGCCTCGAATGGAGCTTGCAGGAGCCGAATTCAATGAAGCCCGTGCAACAATCCAGCGCGCCTTGAAGACGCGGCCCGCATTATCCGCTGCGGTGGCGAATCAATAACTTTCTAAACCTCAGGCTCCGCGGCATAGATATTCAGGTGGATTTCGCGTTCACTTTCCAATACACCGAATATCGCTCATCCAGCAACTTATAGAGTGGGATGAGTTGCGTGGTCTCGCTCTGCCCCACAGTTCGGAATTGAAGCCCTTCGCCTGGCACCTTCTCCAGCCACGATGCCGGATCGGAAACGCTATTCACTTCGGGCATCGGAATGGATTTCTGCTTTTTGTCATCCGGGCCAGGATCCCCGTAGATCATCTCCTTTGTCATCCCTTCCTTGCCCATCTGTGCAGCTAAGACCAGTGGTCCATACATTGCGGCCTGCAGTGTGTCATCGTCAGGGAGCGGAGCGATGTGGAGGCTCATGGGAAGGCTTACTTCAACCTTGTCACCGTCCTGCCATTTGCGTTTCAGTTCAAGATAACTGCCCGGCGTGGATGTTATGTGCTGCAGGCGGCCGTTGATCTTTATCTGCACGCTGCTCGTTGCCCAATACGGTATACGGATCTGCAGCGCGAGATGGACTGGCCTCTTCGCATGGAGCGTGATGGTAGTTCCCTCTTCTTCAGGAAATTTCGTGTCCTGGATCAGACGGAGTCCTTTTTGTGGCCAGCTAAGCTCTGAACCGATGAAGAGATTGACGAATAGCTTCTGGTTGTCATGGAAATAGATAGTGTCGTTCGTCTTTGCATATTCTTCGACACCGGTTCCGGTGCAGCACCAGAAGGAACCAAGCGGCGTACCAAATGTCTTCCACATGCCCGGCTTCAGTGGCACGTAATACATCAGCATGCCATCCGGATCCTGAGTGCCCAGCCGAACATTGAAAAGCATGCGCTCGTAGTAGTCCATGGCGTGCGGATCGGCGGTCCAGCCAAAGATATGACGAGTCAGCTTCATCATGTTGTAGCTACAGCAACATTCTTCAGCGGAGGGACCAAGCTGCTTCGCGAGTTTGCCCGGCTCCTGCCAGAACTCGCTATTACTGGTGCCACCGGTTGCGTACGTATGCTCGCTAGCGACCTGGCGCCAGAAGTAACTCGCAATTTCGTGGTAGCTGGCATCGCCGGTCAGTTCATATCCGCGGGCAGCCCCAATCACCTGAGGAATATGTGTATTGGCATGGATGCCAGGAAGGTCGTCGTGGTCCGACGCTAGTGGATCAAAGAAAGCCTTATGGGCAAATCGTCTCGCCAGAGTTACATATTCTGGCTTTCCGGTGATCGCATAGAGATTAAAGAGTGTCTCCGCCATGCCACCGTATTCGACACGCAAACTCTGCTGGAATTGTTCTTCTGTAAGTGGCTGAGCCCACGCGTTCGCCCAGGCAGCCATCTTTTCCGCAGTCGCCAGAGCCTGCTCATTTTGACAATGAATGTACATGTCCAAATGACCGGCCATGATCTTGTGATACGTGTAAAAGGGCGCCCACACCTTCTCGCGTTTTCGTAGGCGAACGAAAAATGCTACGGGATATGCGCTCAGATAGCCATCCGGCCGCTGGCACCTGGCCAGCTCTGCTACGAGATCGTTAGCCTTTGTTCGCAGGTCTTCATCCTGCGAGCTGGCGTACATCAATGCGCACGCGGAAAGATAGTGGCCTCCGGCAAAGTGGCCGCGAAGCTCGCAGTCAGGGGCTTCCCATCCGCCGAGCGGCTCAGCACTCGAGTGGATACCAGCCGTGACGCGGAAGTTATGCAGCAGACGATCGTTTGGGATGCTGACAAGATAGCGGCGGTTGATCTCCATCGCGTCCTTCAGCGGCCCGCTGCGCAGCTTTACCTGCTCCATTGGAAAGGGCTCGATCTTCCATGAGATCTTTTCGTATCCCTTGCCACTCTTGCTGCGCGGCACATCGAGCACTGGATCCTGAGACAGGCCAGACAGGTGGCCAGGAATTATGATCGCCCCGGCGGCAAGAGCCGCGCCGGAGAGAAGTTTTCTGCGCGTCAATTCAGCGGGCTGACTCATATTTCTCCGTGAATCAGTCTACCGGCAACGCCAATCTCGTGGCACGGACTTGGACTATTTTGGCGAACAATCCGAACAACAGCGAAGTCGCCTGGAAATCAGCGGTCGGTGATTCGTGAGCGGTAGAGTGCTGGAATCGTGCTGGCGAAAGAGCGCGTCGTCTACAAAGGCAAGCCATCGCCTACGCCAGACAAGGTGGAAGTGATCCGGCAGCGGCTCATCGTAAGCTTGGAGCCATGATTGACCTACGTAACGTTTCGGCAGCCGATCTTGATCTCGTGTGTCGCCACCGCGAAGAGATGTTCCGGGAATCCGGACGTCCGGAGACGGAGCTTGCTGCCATGTCGGCTCCCTTCAGGAGTTGGCTTGCGCCACGCCTTCATGACGGTCGCTATTTCGGCTTCATAGCCGAGTGGGACCGCCTGCCCGTTGCCGGCGTTGGCCTGATGGAGATCGATTGGCCGCCGCACCCATTTCACCCAACTGTCGACCGACGGGGCTATGTGCTCAATGTCTTCGTGGAGCCCGCATATAGGAGCCGCGGCTTAGCGAGCTTGCTTATGGAGGCTTCCGACCGCGAGTTTGAGCGTCGGGGACTTACCTTCCTCGTTCTACACGCTACGGATGCGGGCCGCTCGGTGTATGAGCGAGTTGGTTGGGCACAGACTTCTGAGATGTCCAAGAGCCTGCCGAACCGAAAATGATAAGCGAACGCGGCGCCCCTCTTGGCGCGAGATAGATTGCGACCGCCGAATTCACCGCCGATCGAGACAGACCGCCGCAACCTTAGATGTGCTCATTGAACTGCGGTTAGGAAACAAGCTTGAGATTAGGTCCTGACAAACGCGCTTCTGCTTGTCGATGTGGCGGAAGCATCCGTCAATGAGTGCTGTGCCCCATACGCAGCAGGTCTATTTTTCCGGGACCTTCGATGCCCTCTCCTCTACGCTGCTCTCCTGTATGCGACGCAGGCTTGTTCGTGCGATGCGCGAGATCAGCAGGCAGAATGCGAGGAAGGCGGCGCCACCCAACAGAAGCGCGACTCTGTGCAGACCGTGTGATTCGTGAACCGCTAACGAATGGGCGCTGAAGTGAGTGAAGTAGGCAGCATTGAGCAGCGATCCTACATAGACGTACAGGATCGTACCGGGGAGCATTCCCAGCCATGAACCGAGAACGAAGTCTCGTAGCTTCACACGGCTTAATCCGAGCCCCATATTCAAGTAGGCGAACGGTATGAAGACGGGCTGCAGCCTCATGAGCAGCACCATCTTGAAGCCATGCTCAGCAATGGTCTGGTCCAGAGCGCGGAGCGAAGCATACCGCTCTAACCGGCGGATGAGCCAATCCCCCGAGATATAGCGAGCCAGGAGAAAGCCAGCGGTTGCTGCAGCCGTGCTTGCAACGGAGATCACGACCGAGCCGATAGCCGTTCCGTAGAGAAACCCAGCGCCAAGAGTGAGCGGCGTCCCTGGAAAGAGCAATACCGTCGCAACCACGTCGAGCGCTCCATAGAGGAGAGTTCCCGCACGTCCCTGACGCTGAAACCACACGATGCAGGCAAGCGCGTGCGATGCGATGGGAGCATGAGAAAACAACGCGAACGCGACAGCACACCCGCACAAGACCAGAATGATGAGCAGGAACTTACGCATGCGCTTCAGACGGAGTTGTTTTTGTGCGAGCGAGAATGTCGATCAGAACAGAAGCGATGAACTCGCAGTCTGACAAGGACAAGTGTGGTGATGTGGAGAGATAGAGGCCATTTCTCGCTAGGTTCTCCGCGACCGGCAGTTCCGGCGAGGGCTCGGAGACCATTGAAGGCCAGTATGGCTGTTGGCATTGCGGAGCAAAGAGCGGACGCGTCTCAATGCCGGCAGCCTCGAGCTCGCACATCACCCGGTCGCGATCATGCTCAGGCAGTACCAGCGGGAAGCAGAATGGTGCTGCATAGAGTTCAGCCGGCAGCTTTGGCAAGATTATGCCAGCGACGGTGCCGAGTGCATTGCGCAAGTGGTCGAAGCGTTCACGCCGTGCCCGAATGAGTTCTGGTATGCGGCGCAGTTGCTCCACGCCGAGCGCAGCCAGCAGATTCGGCATCTTCCAGTTGAGCCCATATGCGACGTGGTGGAACGGCCGATCCTGGCCGTGATTTCTGAGCAGGCGTGCCCGCGCTGCGACCTCTGGAGAGCGGGTCCATATCATTCCCCCCTCGCCGGTTGTGATCAATTTGTTGCCATAGAAGGAGAAGGTAGACGCGTCTCCCACGGACCCTGCGGGTTGCCCCTGCCATTGCGCTCCGAGGGACTGCGAACAGTCCTCAATCAGCAGAAGGTTTCGCTGCTTGCAGAACTCCGCCAGTGGGATCAGATCCGCTGTCGCTCCGTACAGATGCGCGACAACGACAGCTTTCGTCCGCGAGTCTACGGCTGCGCGGATCGAGTCAAGGCTCACCTGCCAGGTCTCTGCGTCATGATCGGCAAAACGTACTTGGCATCCCGCAGAAATCAGGGCATTCGCTGTCGCCTGGCAGCTCATGGCTCCAGTCACCACCGGCTTGCCGGTCAGGTCCAATGCGCGCGCCGCAAGCTCCAAGGCAGCCGTTCCATTCACTACGGAGACCGCCTCTCCTCCGCCCATTAGCTCTGCGAATCCGGTCTCGAATTCGAGTATGGATTTGCCTCTGGATATCTCGGCCGTCCGAACCGCACGCGCCAAGGCTGCGGCCTCTTCTTCCCCGACCATAGGTCTCGCTATGGGAAACCGCATAGCTTGGCATTTTAATTCAGTGTTGAAAACGATCAAGTCGAGGTTATCCTTGAACGCTCAGGGACACTCGGGAGCTGGCAATGATCAAGCGAGAGATACCAGTCTATTCCCCTTGGATTTCTGACGAGGATGTGGAGACCGTCAGGAAAGCCACGCTGAGTGGTTGGGTTTCGTCCGGCAGTCCGGATGTACTCAGCTTCGAGCAGGAGTTTGCTGCAACAATTGGAGTGCCGGAGGCGATCTGCTGCTCCAGCGGCACTGCTGCGTTGCACCTTAGTCTGCTCGCGGCCGGCATCGGGCCTGGGGATGAGGTCATCGTTCCGGATCTTACTTTTATCGCCCCGGCGTCGATGGTAGCCGCATGCGGGGCCACGCCCGTCTTTGCAGACGTTTCCGCCGAGGATTGGAATCTGACTCCGGATAGCGTGTCGCGCTGCGTCACCCCCCGGACCCGCGCCGTGATAGCGGTGCATCTCTACGGCAACCCCGCAGATTGCGAAAGCCTGGCGGAGGCAGCCCCGGGAGTCACGATCATCGAAGACGCAGCACAGTCGTGCGGCGCATCCAGAGGCAACACGAAGGCTGGAGCATTCGGTACTCTTGGCTGCTTCTCTTTCTTTGGCAACAAGATCATCACTACGGGCGAAGGCGGCATGGTGGTAACGCGTGACCCAGACCTCGCCTCCAGAATGCATTTTCTTCGCGGACACGCGATGGATCCCGATCGCCGCTATTTCCACCCGGAGCTCGGCTTTAACTACCGGATGACAGGTATGCAGGCTGCCATGGGACGTTCACAACTCCGGAGGATAGACGAGGTACTTTCGCGCAAAGCAAAGATCGCCCGACTCTACGCGGAACGCCTTGCGGGCATGCCGGAGCTCTGCCTGCATCCGCCCGGCACGGAAACCGCCCGCAGCATCTTCTGGATGTATTCGATCCTCACCCCATCGCAGACTGTGCGTGACACGATGATCGACAGGCTGCGCATGAGGGGCATCGACACGCGCCCTTTCTTTTGCCCTATGTCAAGCCTGCCGCCCTTCGCCGGATGTCGCACGCAAGCTCCGGTGAGCCGCGATCTGTCGGAACGGGGATTGAATCTGCCCTCCAGTCCCCTGCTGACGGAGGGTGAGATCGATTTCGTCGTGGACGCGGTACGCGAAGTTCTGGGCCGGTCGAAACAGTCGAATGTGACTTCGATCACAACCCTAGCCAGACCACGCGCAGTCACTCCGAAAGGCGTAAGGCGAGCAGGAGCGAATCTGCCCACTCGAAAAAGAAGAGTCGAACTCCCCTTCCAAATTTGATCTTTGTCTCACCACGCGTCCTGAAGACGTATTTTGCCGGGAGTTCAACCACGTTTTGTTTCGTTCGTTTCGCCAAAGCCACTAACGCAAGGCCGTAGAGGATTCGGTCGAAAGGACGAATGCCGAGCGCGCTACCCGCGTCGAGAAGGCGCTTCAGGTTCTCTCGCTTCACCGCCATGTATCCATTCGTGTGATCTCGCACTCCGGAGCGAAGGACAAGGCCGTGCCAGAGATTCGCAAACATGGTTGGAAGCCACCTGTACCAAAAGGTGTCGAAATCTCCGTGGCGAAGAAATCTGGATCCCAGCACAAGGAAGTTCTGATCCGCAGCCTCAAGAAGTTGCGGCAGCATGTCAGGCGGGTGGGAGAAATCGGCGTCCATAGTGCAAATCACACGCCCTGTCGAGTGCTGAATTCCGCTGAGGTAGGCGGAGCCTATCCCTTGCGCGTTTGCCCGGGAAACTAACTTCACATGAGGATGCGCCGCGGAACAATCGCGCACAAGTGTCGCAGTGCCGTCCGGTGAGTTGTCATCCACCACGATGATCTCGAAGGCCTTACCCATGGGACCAACCTGCATCGTGATGGCCGCAATCAGTTCTACGATATTCTCTGCTTCATTCAGCGTAGCCGTGATCACGGAATAAGCTACCGCTGATTCCGCGCTGGTCCCCCCATTGCCCGAGACCGGAAGAGGCCCGGAACCTGCATGTGCGTCCGCGATAGGAATGATTTGCTCCTCTTCAGAGTTTCAGACACCAACGCCATTTCGAGCCTCAACCGCATTCGGGAAGCCGCGATTTCGTCCGGCTGTCGATCTCGATCTCCGATTGCAACGCGTTTCCATGCGACGAGCGACGCGCGGTCTGAGCAAAGGTGTGAAGGTACGACCCGACGATGTCTTTCAGGTGGATCCCGCTGACCGCCTCACGATTGCGTGTTCTTATCTCGTCCCTCAACTGGCTGTCGGTCATCAGACGTACCAGCCCATTGGCGAGAGCATCCATATCGTCCGGGGGGAAAAACTCCAGCCACAGTCCCTCAAATGCCGCCAGTTCCCGCAAATCGGGAATGTCGGAGGCAAGAACCGGAATCTCATGCTCACATGCCAGATGCACCACGCCACTCGAACCGGCGGATGAGTTGTACGGCACCACCGCGACAGATGCGCTTCTGAAAAGCTCGGCAACATTCTCCTCTGGCACGTAGCCCAGAAAGCTGACGCCGGGCATATCGCGATACCTCATCGCGCACTCCTGAAGGTAGCCGCGCGCCTTGGGATGGTCTCCGCCTGCAACCCACAGTTCCGCATCGGTTCCATATTCTCTGATTAGACGAAACGCTTCTATCAAACCTTCCAGCCGCTTATATGTGCCCCAGGACCCAAAGGCCAGGATGGCGCGGGATCCCACCTCGACCTGCGCTCGGCTTCCATCGGCCTCATACCCGAAGATCCCATGCGGATGGACGAAGACGCGCTGCTCCGATGAGCCGAAGATCTTCATAATCTGTTCTCGATAGGAGGGTAGCAGGACGTGAACGCCGTCGCTCATGAGCAGGAGGCGCGTCGCAACACGCGCGCCCCAACGGTAGAGCTTGGGGAAAGGGACCGCTGCGTGCTCGAAGTCGACGTTCTCCGAAAAGGCATGGAGCGTCACGTGCGTGTTGCACCCCAGCATGCGGAGGATCCACGGTATGGCCGATGCGGCAATGGCAGGGCCCGGTTTGTTGGCCATCGTGGAGAGCCCGATGTTGAACCACACCACATCCGTGCGTTCCCGCCTGACCTTCCTCACGAGACTTGCAAAGCTGGAGATGGAGTTGAACCGCCAGCATCGAATCACGTTGTATCCCGGAAGCTCTTCGCCAGGACCACTGTGCAGGTCGGCGTAGATCACAGGCTCCAACCCGAACGACTCCTTCAGCACCCTCGCGAGCTGAAAGCCATACTCTGACAAATCGCCTCTGCCAGGCGGGAAGGCAGTCACCAGGGCAACACGATTCACTGAGCCCGCCGGCTCTGCGATGTGCTCTTCTTTACGTTCGAGGTTCTCAGGATGCCCTCGGCCGCTGGTATCCCTTCCTTTGATAGCCCTGAGTATGACCATCAGAATGGCCAGCACACTCACGCCAAATGGAACGATGCCCCACATAACGCCCTGCCACACTGGGGGCTCAAAACGCGAAGGTATCTTCTGGGCAGGCTTTATGCCGATCCGCGTCCAGACCTGAATTGCTCCACCATCCAGGTTCTCTATCGGCCTCCATCCAGTGAAGGCGAGTAGCGGCTCATAGTATGAGTCGCGGACGAAGATGTACTTGAGGCCGTAGTGATCTGCGTGACGCAGCATGGCTGTAAGCGCGGCTATGCCTTCACGGCCGAAGTACTTGGAACTGGTGAACTCTGCGGCTCCATGTTGCGTCATCTCCGGCAGAGTGCGCCCGGAGTTGTACTCGCCGTCGACTGTCGGCGCATTGGTGTAACAGTCGATCTTCGATATTTCCCTGCCGAATCCAAGTGTGAGATAGCGGTATTTATCGTGGCCTTTCGAATTCAGGAAATTGATCACGGATGTGACATCCACCGGCGAGCTCCTGAGTTGAAAGAACGTATCCGAGCCAACTGCGATGGAGGCGTTGGCGAAAATCGCGATACCTACGAATATCGCCGCCTTTGTGCCGTATCGATCCAACAACTCGGAGATGAGCATGCCCGCAAAAGGCAATGCAAGCAGCAAGGCCCAGAAGGTGAATCTCTCGAAGGTGAGCACGAGGAATGCCCTGCCCAGAATCCATCGTGGCACTGGCGTCGTTCCACCCAGGCCAAAGAGGAGTGCGAAATAAAAGCCCAGAAATAATGGAAGAAAGCGGCGTTGCGTTCCCTTGATCACTATGAACGGCAAGGCAAGAGCAAAGATGCCGAACGGAATCAGCCAGTAGTGAAGACCCCAGAACGGCTGCAGAATGAAGTTAGCCCGGCTTTGATGTGGGATCGGTATCTGCTTGATCGGATTCTTCCGCAAGCTGGAGAAGTACGGCAGCAGCACCAGGGCAACGCCCAGGCCTGCAGTTCCAGCGGCAACCGCAAGCCTCTTGAGGGGCTCACGAAGCGATCTTCCCGCGTTCTTCTCCCGGTATTTGGTAAAGGCCTGCCAGACAAGCGGTGCTACGAAGAAGACTGTTCCGAAGATCAGGGTGGCGTGGTGGGCAGCCGCGGCCGTGCACCATAGCACCAGCCCAAAGATGAGATCGTCAGTGCGCCCCTTGAGGACGTACTCATACAAACTGGGCAGCGAGAGTAGGAAGAGTGTGGTTGAGGAAGTGGTGCCTATCTGCCCATCCTGGTAGACAAGCAGGCACAGCGATCCGAGAAAGACCGAGCAGAAGGCTGCATAGCTTGCGGTTCGTGCGTCCGTCCAAAGGCGTGCGAAGCGGAACACCGCGAGCGGAAGCAGCAGAATCACTGTGCCCTGTACAAGCATGAAGGCATTCGTCAAGCCAAGGACGTGCGACAGGAGCGCGATCCACTGGTGAGTAAGTGGTGGATAGGTGGTTTGTGAAAAGCCCCCCAGTTGCTGTTCATTCCAGGGATTGAACCAGTGGTGGGCGTAATGAGACGCCATGGACATGTGGAAGTTGGCGTCATAGCTATCCGCCGGCAAGCGCATCAGCAACAGCGGCAGGTGAAAGATCAACGCGCAGAGCACGATTTGCCAGACTGGGAGCGGGCGAGTAAGAAAACCCGGCAGTCGTACGCCGTGCTTGTCAACTACGGTCGCCTCATCCACCTTGGCTCCTTCGACCCCCTGGGCTGCTCAGGTTCGAAACCCCGGGTTCACCCTACGCCGCACCGTCCGAGACACAGCTTAAAGCTGCGCGAAGCAATGTGCACTCGCAGCAGCCCGCATCTGGCAACGAGACGCCTTCACTGCTGCAGCCCAGCGCATGACCTGGTCCTTTCGCGTCGCTTGCTTTGGGGCAGCTACAGTCGCAAGCCACTATAGCGCGGGACCGTTCGCACAATGATCAGGAAAGTGAAGACGAAACCCGTCGGGAAGGTTCTTGCCTGATCGGCATGGTAACAATGGAACTGGAAAGGGAGACGCGGAAACGAAACAGCCCTGCAACGAAGGCGCAATCGGCTTCGTAAGCTATCTGATATCTATGATTTAGATATCGCGGGCGCAATTCTGTGGCTTACCTGCCAAATAACTGAACTAGTATCTGTGGATTCTGCGTTAGCGTCCCCGAACCTAGCGAATTTCATAATCCATCCTCTTTATCAAGAGGAAGCATTCGAGAGTATAGAATTGGCGACTCGGGATGCCACAAAAGTCGAAATTCTGGCTGAGTTGTTTATCGAAGGCTGTGAGGAATACCAATGGTATCGAACACGGAATCGATGAGGGGATGCCGCTCAATATTGGTTGGATCGCTCGTTCTGGTTCTGACTTTGGGATTGTGCATCGCTGATGCTGGGTGCGGATCGCAGAGTTCCAACTCGCAGCCACCGCCCACAGAACCACCGCCCACAGAACCGCCGCCCACACAGCCGCCGCCCACGGAACCGCCGCCCACACAGCCGCCGCCGACATCTGCAGTATCTGTCTCGGTCAGCCCCTCGACAGCTGTGGCTACTATTGGCCAGACTCAGCAGTTCTCCGCTTCCGTGCTGAACACCACCAATACAGCAGTTACCTGGACGGTGGCTGGCGCGCCGAACGACGTGGGATCGATTTCGGCCACGGGTTTGTACACGGCGCCTGGTAGAGTTCCTTCCGGTTCAGTTTCGATTACTGCGACCAGTGTGGCCGATCCCACGAAGTTCGCCGCAGCCAGCGTGGAGGTGGACGGTTACACCGGCATGCTTCGTTACCACAACGACCCGGGCATTACGGGGCAGAATCTGAACGAAACTGTGCTCAATCCGTCGAATGTTAACGCGACTCAATTCGGTAAGCACCTTTCCTATCCGCTCGATGGACAATCGTTCTCACAACCCTTGTACGTCTCGAATGTCCCGGTTCCAAACCAAGGCAAGCACAACCTGGTCTTCGCGGCCACCGAGCACGACAGTGTGTACGCCTTTGATGCGGATACACAAGGGACGCTGTGGACGGTCAATTTCACCAACCCCGCCGCAGGAGTCACAACTGTCCCGGCAAGCGATCTGGCCACGGGCCTTGACCCTAGCCCTATTCAACCTGAAATTGGCATTACGGGAACCCCGGTGATCGACGGCAGCAGCGGAACCCTTTTTGTCGTCGCCATGACGAAAGAAAATGGGGCCTATGTACATCGGTTGCACGCGCTCGACATCACTACAGGAAAAGAAAAGTTTGGCGGTCCAGTAGTTATTCAGGCCTCCGTACAGGGACAGGGCGGCCAAGTTAACTTCGATAGCATGCACCATCTGCAGCGCCCCGCCTTACTCTTATCAGGCGGCGTGGTCTACATTTGTTTTGGATCGTACAGCGACTGGATCCCTTACCACGGTTGGATCATCGGCTACGATGCCTTCACTCTGGCGCAAGTCGTGGTCTGGAACGCAACTCCGAATGGCGGAGAGGGTTCGTTCTGGCAATCGGGTGCTTCGTTATCGGAAGACTCAGCCGGCAACATCTTCGGCATCGCGGCGAATGGTACATTCGACGCTGATACCGGGGGAAGCAACTACGGAGAGAGCGCACTCAAGCTGAAACCTGTAACACTCAGCGTTACTGATTACTTCACGCCTTTCAATTACCAACTCTTGAACGCCGGAGATATAGATTTCGGCTCTGCCGGTTTTACACTTCTTCCCGACCAGCCCGGTCCGTTTCCCCATCTCGGCGTGAGTGCCGGCAAAGAAGGGAAGATATATTTGCTCAACCGGGATAATCTGGGAAAGTTTCACTCGGGGAGCGATAGCCAGATCGTGCAGTCCATTCCCGACGCGGTAGGACATAATTTCAGTACTGCCACGTACTGGCAGGGGAACGTCTATTTCATAGGCACAAAGGACGTAATCAAGCAATTCGCGCTCACCAATGGTTTACTGTCCAATTCACCGGTTTCGAGCGGTACACAAGTCTACGGGTTTCCAGGCGGCAACATGAGTGTTTCGGCTAACGGCTCCCACAATGGCATTGTGTGGGCGATTGAAGCTGGGGGAACAACTGCTCTGCATGCATATGACGCCACGAATGTCGCGCGGGAGCTTTACAACACCAATCAGGCGGGGAGCCGCGATCAGTTTGGCATCGCGGTACGATTCACGGTTCCGACCGTGATGAATGGAAAAGTCTTTGTAGCAGGCAAGACGGAGCTAGCGGTCTTCGGTCTCTTTTGAACTTTAACCTGGCGCGCGTCAATGACAGGACCCGCCGGCGATAGTCCGGCTACGCGATCCGTTCCGCGCAGTATCACCGAGCGACCACCAATCCCAATCCAGCCATCGCAGCCTCGCCGGCAGCCTTCGGCCTCGACCGGCAGAAGCGTGTGCCCGACTGCGTTTATCAGTACGTAATCTCCCTATGCGCGCTCATTGAAGCTATGCTCTTTTACACAGATGGCTTCCGCTTCCAAAGCTCCGAGGCTCTCCGATCGCGGTTCCGGTAGGGCGCAGACGGTCTCGCCAGCCGAGATCGTGCTGCGCCGGCGAACAGATGCGTTCTGCGCAGCGACCACCTTCTGCGATCAAACTGCCCGCCTCATCGAGCTTTTTGCCGGGATCTGGCTGCCTCTCTCCGACCGCGTCTTTCAATTTTCCTTGACTCGCTGGGTCACAATGCTCGAGCAAGATCCGGGTCTCCGCACCCGCTTTCAGAAGGCGTGGCAGTCGACCGTTGCCTCACTCGATTCCGTTGGACTCTTCGCGGAAGCCGGTCTTCCCGCTCAGCAGGCGCTCCTCGGTGAAACCATACGCCGCATCTTCCGGCGCTTTTTGCCCATGGCCCGTGAAGAGGCTGACACGGGCCGGCTCTTTGCGTCTGTGTTTGCCTCGCCCCGCGCCGTCCAGCGCTTTCTTGACATGGATGGCGAGCTGTTTACGCGTCTGGCTGCAATTCTTTGGGATGAGCAGGGCCTGGCTGCATTTCCGCAGGTACGTGGATGTCTCCATCAAGCGCTCCGCTTGCTCGCGGCGCGCGTGATGGGTCGCGGTACGAGCACCGCCGTCCGGCCCGCGCAGCACCACCAGCAGGTGGAGCGATCTCCGTTCTATCTCCTCGTCTTTACTACTGAAGCATTCCTTGCCTCTGACCCTCTAAACAGCCGCTTCGAGCGCTGGCAGGAGTCCATCCTTGCCTGCCGCGGAGAATTGGCGCTCCTCCGATTGCACATGGAAGATGCAGGGGTCAGCACGGCGATGGTCTTCGAGCTGAGCAGCATGGACGCCGCGCTCGACCGAATGGAAATGCTCGCCGCGACCCTGGTTGAGTCCGCCGGCAAGCCTTCTGTAGCCGCGCGCCAGATGCTCAACACACTAGGGCGTGTTAGCACTATCTGAGAGCTTCGACGATGAAGGCGAAGGAGAGGAAGCCGAGGAAGACGACATCGAGCTTTTCGAAGCGAGAGAAGATGCGGCGATAGCCTTTCATGCGGCGGAAG
>Ga0193743_1001061_pt1 | contig 21026 bp, 20 predicted proteins | sample L2c2metaG_FD_143038 | JGI IMG/M metagenome (GOLD analysis project Ga0193743, IMG submission 143038) | Soil microbial communities from a riparian zone of the East river system, Colorado, United States - L2c2 | ecosystem: Environmental > Terrestrial > Soil > Riparian zone | place: USA: East River... | reverse complement strand
CGATCCTGTCCGCCACCGCGCTCGGCGGCGAGATCATGCTGCGCCCCGACGAGCTCGGCAAGGTCGCTCCCGGGTACCTGGCCGACCTGATCCTCGTCGACGGCGACCCGCTCGCCGACATCACCGTGCTGCAGGACCACGACAAGCTCGACTACATCATGAAGGACGGCCGGCTCCACAAGGAATGCGCCGACGACCCTGCCCCGCTGCCGCCCAACCCGGGCAGCATCGACCACAACCGGGCGGCCCCGGCCAACGCCTGACCGTCCGGTCGACAGGTCAGCCGCCCGGCAGCTGGCAGAGAACCCGCCGGGCCGGTGCGCCGGCCGGACAACATCGTCGCGGCGACCCGTGGCCGGAGCAACGGCTACGGGTCCCCGACCCCTCGCTACACCCGCCTGCGCCTTCCCGCGCCGGCGCGGCGGTGCCGCCTGCCCAGCAAGGATGCCGCGCGGCCAAACGATCCAGTTGGAGGACCCCGTGGAAACTCCCGACGCCCACCCGGATGCGGCCCTTCTGTCCTCTCGCGGCGGCCCGCTACCGGCTCTGGAGGTCACCCGCACCGATGATCCCGCCGTCGTCGCCGAGGCGGTGCGGGACGACTACTCACTGCACGTGGTACCCCGGACCTGGCGGCTGAGCGCCCCGAAGATGGCGCTGGCCTGGTCCGCCGTGATGGCGGCGATGTTCTGGGTTGTGGTGGCCGCCGGAGCATCGATGGTGGTCGGCACGGTCCAGGCACTGGTCGGCCTCGCCGCGGCGACGCTGGTCCACGGCGCGATCTGCTTCGCCATGTCCAGGACCGCGGCCAGAACGGGACTCACGCCCGGCCTGTTCTCCCGCTCCATGTTCGGCTACTACGGCGCTTCTATCGCCACGTTCGTCTTCGCCGTGACCGGAACGTGGTTCGCCGTGTTCGAAGGCTCGGTGCTGGCGGTCGCGGCGCAGGCCCAGTTCGGCGGCCCCATCCAGCTCTGGTACCTCGTCGTCACCACCTGCGCCATCCCGCTGGTGATCGGCGGCGTCCGGGTGTGGCTGGAGAAGGTCAACGCGTACCTGCTGCCGGTCTTCGCGGTCGGCCTCGTTGCGACGCTGGTCTGGGCGACGGTCAAGTTCGGGTACCACAGCGGCTGGCTGACGTCCGCGCCCTCGGTGCCCACCCCGATGGCCGGTCCGGGCTGGCTTTTCGTCTTCGCGCTCTACATGGGCGTGTTCTCCAACATGTTCTACACGTTCGACTTCGCCCGGATGGGCCGACCCGAAGACACCAAGGTCAACGGGTTCCACACCTTCGGCTTCACCTTCTACTTCTTCACCATCTTCGTGAACGGGGCCGCCGGCATCTACCTGGCCCACACGATCCCCCTCGCCGGCGGCATCACCGAGTCCAGCCTCGTCACCGGCATCGTCAATATGATGGGGATCTTCGGGCTGTTGTTCATCGTGGCAACCCAGACGAAGATCAACACAGCGAACTTCTACGTCGCCTCGACGAACTTCCAGAGCTTCTTCTCCCGCGTCTTCCGCCTCACGTTGCCACGCGTCGTGTGGGTTTTCTTCGTGGGAGTCGTCTCGTTCAGCATCATGGTGTTGAACGTCTTCTCGTTCATCAACACCTGGCTCTCCTACCAGGGGGCCGTGCTGGTCGCCTGGGTCGGCATCGCGCTCGTGCACATGGCCTTCGCCAGCAGGCGGGCCCCCTCGCGCGACGTCTTCGAGTTCCGGCCCGGCCGCGTGCCCAACGTCAACCCGGGAGGGCTCGCCGCCTGGATAGTGTCCTCCGGCGTCGGCATCTACCTCATCGCCACCGGCAGCGCCGTCGCGACCACCTGGGCGCTGGTCATCACCTTCGTCCTCGCGGTGCTGGTGTACGCGGCCGCACTGGCAGTGGCCAGGGACGGCTGGTTCGCACTGCCCCGGCCGCACGATCCACGCGACGAGGTCGACAGCACCTGGGACGACCGCGTTCGGTGCGGCGTGTGCCACCGGTCCTACGTCGCGCTCGAGATGGACCGCGACCCTCAGCATGAGCACCAGCCCATCTGCGCGGCCTGTGCCACCAGCGGAGCCTTTAGAACGGCGGCGCTCGCCGAATCCACGGGCACCTGAGCCGGCGCGGGCCCGGGTTCAGGCCGCTCGTCGATACTCATTGATTAGTCCATAGAGGACACGATGTCGGCGGATTGGGCGGCCCGAGTGATGCCGACTGGAACTACCGCCTTCCAAAGCTCAGGGTGTCTACTCCTGACGGGGGAACCGCAAGGCGCAGAGCTGCCGAGCATCCTCTACCGAGGTGTGACGACGAGCTTTCCGACGAAGTCCTTCGACACGAAGTGCTGCTGGGCCAGCCGCAGTTCGTGCAGGGGGTAGGTCGCGGCGAGCAGCGGCCGGAGCTGGCCGGTGGCGAGGTGCGCTAGCACCTGGGTGAAGTCCTGGTGGGTGCCGAACGAGGATCCGATCAGCTGCAGCTGGTTGAGGTAGACAGTCCGCAGATCGGCCTGCACCAGCGGCCCGGCGATCGCACCGGCCACGACGTACCGGCCGAGTGGCCCAAGCACGTTGAGCAGCTCGGCGAAGCTCCCGCCGGCGACCACGTCGGCCACCACATCGACGCCGTCGCCGGGAACCAGCCCCCGCACGTCCTCGCCCAGCTGACTCGTCGCCCGGTCCACCACCGCCCGGGCCCCGAGCGCGCGCACCTGTTCGTGCTTTGTCCTGCCCGCGACGGCAACGACATCGGCACCGCGCGCGCTCGCCAGCTGCACCAGCGCCGAGCCGACACCGCCGGAGGCGCCGGTGACCAGGATCGTCTCCCCTGGCCGCAGCGCCGCCCGGTTCAGCATCCGCATCGCTGTCGAGTATGCGGTGGGAAACGTCGCCAGCTCGGCGTCGCTGAGCACGCTGTCCACGGCGTGGGCGTTGCCCGCCGGGATCGTCACCAGCTCGGCGAAACCGCCGTCCCGCTCACTGCCGAGGTAGTCGGTGTGCACCAGCTCGCGCTCGCCACCGCGGTAAAGCATCGGGTCGACGAGGACCCGTTCACCTACCCGCGACGTGGGCACCCCCTCGCCGACCAGGTCGATGTAGCCCGCCACATCAGCCCCCTGGATCCGGGGGAACGACAGCGGTTCCCGGCGCCACCCGGCGCTTGACCCGGGATCCTCGGCCGAGCCGTACGCGCCCTCCCTGGTCCAGATGTCCGTGTTGTTCAACGCCGTCGCACCCACCCGCACCAGCACCTCGCCCGGGCCAGGGAACGGGTCAGGCAGGTCCTCGCGGTACTCCAACATCTCCGGCCCACCGAACCCGGTGAGCAGTACACCCCGCACGCCGCCACCTCCGACTAAACCGACCGGTATAGCTACACCGCAACATGTCATCTCGAGCGATGTCAACTCACCGGTCGGTATAGTTTGCCGATGCAGGCGGCCATGAGCATGGACTTGCCACCGACGTTGACCCCAGCGGGCCGCCGGGTGCTCGACGCCGCGGCGGAGCTGTTCTACCGGGAAGGCATCCACGCGGTCGGAGTGGATGCGATCGCGTCGGCCGCCGGCGTCACCAAGAAGACGCTCTACGCCTGCTTCGGCTCCAAGGACCGGCTTGTCGCCGCGTATCTCTGGGAACGCGACCAGCGATGGCGGCAATGGTTGACCGAGTGGGTCGAATCCCACGGTGGGTCGCCCCGGGATCGGCTGCTCGCCACACTCGACGCGCTGGCCGGCTGGATCGAGCGGGACGACCCACGCGGCTGCGGCTTCATCAACGCCCTGGCCGAGCTGCCGTCCCGAGAGCACCAGGGCCACGCGATCATCGTCGGCCAGAAGCACTGGTTGCTCAGCTACCTCACCGAACTCGCCTCGTGTACCGCCGCCGCCGACCCGGCCCGCCTGGGCAGAACCATGCTGCTACTGCACGAGGGTGTCACCATCGCCGCGGCCACCGGCATCATCGAGGCACCCGCCCAGGACGCCCGGACCACCGCCGATGCCCTGATTCCGGAATGAGCAGCGTCGGCAGAAATCGAGCCCCACAAGCCCCGCCGGAACTGCTCGTCGCCCTTCGTCTGCGCGACTCACTCGCCGAGCACATATGGCATTCAGCGCCGAATTCGTTGTCCGAGACTGCGTGAGCGGCGGAGGATCGCGGCCAGCGCGGCTCGCAGCTCAGCGGTCGGATCGCCCGGCAGGGTTGTGGCGCGGAACCCCACGTGGGAGTCCGGACGTACCAGCAGTGCACCACCCGGTTCGATCTCCAGCATGGCGAGGTCGGCGGGATCCACAGGTCGATGGCTCGAGCCGGCGCCGAGGTCGTGAACCGCTATTGGGACGCCCAGCTCAACGGCGACCTTCTCGGCTGCAGCCCGCCAACCGCCGGCCGAGTCACCCGTTGTGAGCAGCACGAATCCACCGCCCAGCAGGTCGACCGTGGAGAGACGAGCCTCGCCGCGAGCATCGGTCAGCCAAATGTGCGGAAGCCGAGCGCCCGGGTGCGTGGTGGGCCGGTAGACCTCCACCGAGGACTCGACCGCTTCGCTGCCGTCCGCCACGACGGCGCCGTCGTGGTAGATCTGCCCGAACTGCTGCCCCTGGGACCAGAACTGCTCGCGCTGTTTCGGGATCGCCTCGGCAATCGTGCGCCGCGCGGACTCCCCTTCGGGCAGCTCGATAGTCTCGAGGACGCTCCGGTCGCTCATCAGCCAGCCGGTCTCCTCCAACCGCTTGGTGTTGAGCGCGACCTGCTCGGCGTTGTACTCCGCCACCGGCTTGCGCTCCGCCTCGTAGGTGTCGAGCAGTTCCTCATCGGCCTCCCCTCGGACCACCGCGGCGAGCTTCCAGGCCAGGTTCGCGGAGTCCTGGATCCCGTTGTTCATGCCGAAGCCACCGTGCGGCGGGAACCGGTGCGCGGCGTCGCCCGCCAGCAGAATCCGGCCGACTCGCCAGCGGTCCGCGACGGCGTGCTCGTGGCGCCAGCGCAATACGCTCAGCAGCTCGATCTCCAGGTCCGCGATTCCGGTTGCTTCGCTGACCAGCCGGGTGCACAGGGTCTCATCGAAGTACCCCTCCGGCTTGCTCGTGTCGCCCGGGAAGTTGAAGATCCACCTGCCGTCGTCGGTGGTGGGCCAGAAGGCACCTTGGACGTCGCGGTTGACGATCCACCACAGCAGGTACGGGCGACCCGCGACGACCTCGTCCAGGTCGGCGCGGAAGTACACATTCACCGACTCGCCGTATGGATCGGCGGCGACCTCCCCAAAACCGTGACTCTCCCGGATCCGGCTACGCGCCCCGTCGGCCGCCACGACGTAGCGGGCACGGACGGCCTCGGCCCGGCCATCGCCCGCAACAACGCTCACCTCGACATCATCGGGGCCCTGGACGATGTCGGTGACCGTCGTCTGCATCCGCAGCTCAACTCCCGGTGTGTCCACCGCCGCTGTCCGGAGCACCGGCTCGACACGGTCCTGCGGAGCGAACACCGGTGGCTCGGGGCTGTGCGCCGCGACCTCGGCGAGCTTCGCGGGGTCCTCGGCCAGCGAGATGGCGCCGAGCTCGATGCCATTCATCCTGGTCAACCAGGCGAAGCCGAGCGTGCGCTCGGGGGGTAGCCCGACCTCGCGCACCGCGTCCGCGATGCCGAACTGACGAAACAGCTCCATTGTGCGTGCGTGGACGCCGATGGCCTTCGGGTGGTGCGCGAGTCCGGCGTGACGCTCGACGATCAAGGTCCGGATCCCGGCGCGACCGAGCTGCAGCGCGGTACTCAGCCCGACCGGACCGGCACCGACGACTACAACGTCAACCTGGGCGGGGTTCATGACTACTCACCTCGATTCGCTAGTCAACAGCGGCGAAGAAGCCACCGATGGCTCCTAGCGACCTGAGACGATCTTCGCCAATAGCGGCGCAAGGGCGGGGTCTGACATCCGGGCATTCCGCAGCGCAGGGATGGCTTTGAGCTGCGCAGGAACAGCATTGTGAAAGGTTGTGAGAGCTGCCCGGAGCTCCGCGCGATCACGGCGCTCCAAAGCATCAGCGATCGCAATACGGTGCTTAGAGGTCTCCTTCGCCCAGCTCCGCCAGAACTGCGCGGATGTCCGCTTGTAGCTGGTTACTTCGAGCCGCACGAGCAGCGTGACCAGAAATCCGCAGAGTGCGTCAAGCAATGGTTGGTGGGCCGCACCGGCGAAAGCCACGATAAAGGCAGGTACGGCCGCCGTGACGTCTTCGATGGTCGCGCAACGCGCCGTCGCCTCGGCGCGTTCCCGCACTCGGGCGACATCCTCGTCCGTGGCTCGGGTCAGCGCCAGGTCTGCCGCGTAGAAGTTGAGCACGCTCTGCAGGCCGAGTAGGTCCTCGAGCTCCACATCCTCAAGTTGCACGAGCATTCCCATTGCGCTCGCCATGATGCGACCCAGGTTCGGGGCAACGTACGCTCCACTGCCCTGCCGAGCTTCAATCAGCCCCATCGAGTTGAGCGCACGCAATGCCTCGCGGACTGTCGGTGAGGTAACCCCGAAATCGAGGCCGAGCTCACGCTCAGTCGGAAGCTTGGCACCAACCGGCAGCGCGCCGGTGAGGATCTGAGTACGGAGCTGCTCGATGATCTGGTCGGCCGCGGTTTCCCGGGTCACCCGTCGCGTAGACGGGGCCGGTACATCGCGTGCCGTCGGGCCGGGTCCTGGCATTGCGAGTCCTCACGATCAACTTGGTGTTCTGTTGCCCGAGCCTACTCAGCCGGAGCAGCGTACTGAAGGAAGACTGCCCTTAGTTCCTTGTTACCAGGTTACCTTGGACCCTGGAAACAGGGCGATGACGGTGCCCACCTCGAGACGCCAAACAAACGGTCGCCGGGTCAGCTCACGGACCGTTGACTCGCGTCAACTCCTGCCCCTACGGCGACACCCCGATGGCCTCGGCGAGCTCAGGTGAGCGAAATGTGAACATCTCAAAGAGGCCGAGCTCTCGCATGGTTGGGATAGCCTGCTTCAGCTGCTCGACGATCGCCTCGCGACCTGGAGCGCTGATCGACATTTCGTTCAGCGCCCTGAGATTGGCGAAGAAGGCACCCGCTGTTCCTTTGCGTACAGTTATTCCGTTCAGGTCAGCAAAGCTCTGGTCGTCCGGCAGGAGGTGCTCGGGAAGAACCGGTTCAGACATATTGCACTACCTCCGTTTCACCGCGCCGCCATCCGGAAACGCGGAGCTGATAATTCTGCGATCGTTTTTCATAGTCGTGTGAGTTCAGCCATCGCGGCTGCCCCTGCTACCCGCCCGGAGTAGAGGCAGGGGCCGAACATGGTGCCCTCGAGTGCGGCGCGTCCGTTGATACAACCCCCTGCCATGCCGGCCACCTCGCCCGCGGCGAACAATCCACGAATGATGGCTCCGTTCTGATCGATGACCCGACACTCGAGATCCGTTTTGACTCCACCGAAAGTCTTGACCGCGATCGGGAAGAACTGGATTGCGATCAGATCCGGGCCGGCAAGCGGCGAGACGCCGGTCAACGAGCGCTGATGTTCGGGGTCACGGTCCTTTCCGGCGAGCACAGCGGCGTTGAACGTGGCCACACTTGCTTCCACCGCGGGGACGGGCAGTCCGATCTTGCGAGCCAGATCCGTCGGACCATCGGCGCGCCATACAAACTCGGACCTGCACCAGAACTCAGCCAACAGGGCTGGATCGACCTTACCAGGCGTTCCCCAGCGCTCGTTGCCGAGCAATACAACGTTGGGCAGCTCCGCCGAATTGAAGATGCTCCACGCTGTCTGTTTGGGTTGAGCGAGCAGCGCCCTCGCTCCGGACCCGCCATTGCGATTTCCTTCGTCGACGAAGCGCCGACCGGCCCTGTTGAGCCAGATGTCTCCGGTGACCCCACGCACACCGACACCGCGTGTTCCGGTTTCATCGTCTGGATCAGGTGTGCCATTCGGATAAGCCCAAATGTGGTCGAGACAAGTGAACTGTGCCCCCGCACGACGAAGAAGACGATGCCCGTGACCGAGCGCGCCGGGAGCGCCACCACTGAGCAGCCTTGGAAGTCTGCGAAGGTTCGGAGCGACGTCGCGCATTAGGTCGTGATTGGCTGCAAATCCGCCCGTACACACCACGACCGCGCGGGCGCCAAGTTGCAGCTCCTCACCTTCGGCGGAGGTGGCGCGTACACCGGCGGCGGCGCCGTCGCGCACGACGACCTGGTGGACGTCGAGGCCGACTTCAATCTCGACCCCCAGCGACTTAGCGCGGCTAGTGAGGGCCTCGACGATTCCTCGCCCCCAGCCGGCGGGCGTATGCACTCGAGGCACGCTGTTGCCCTCTGGCTGGGAGAGTTCCATCCAACTGATGCCCAGGTCCTCGCACCATTCGTAGATATCAACTCGGCTTCGCTCGAGGTAGCGGCGCGCCCATTCGACGTCCGCGGTCGGGCCGCCTACCCGGACCCAGTCGGCGAGCGCCAGCTGGACGTCATCGTCGACCCCGTGCGCGTGCTGCAACCGGGTTCCCACCATGTTGCAGGCCGCGCCGCTCATGGCCGATGCGCCTCCGACAGCAGTATCACGCTCCAGAACGAGGACCTGTGCTCCCGCCTCGGCCGCCTCCACCGCCGCGCACAGTCCAGCTACCCCGGAACCGACCACGACGACGTCGTTCACGCCCTCTCCTCGGAGTAGCGACACACCCTGGTCCTCATGGCGTACCAGTCGCATCGCGGCCGCCCTTCAAGTCATGTCCAGACCGAGCACCTGTGCCCAGACCGGAGCGCACCCTCGCCAGGGTCCCGCCAGAGACGAGCATCTTGCCCAGTGCCCAGGATTGTCAAGGTTCTCTTGTAACTTGGTTTATCTATCCGTCGCGCTTGATCCAGCAGTGCGCCGCCCTGGCGACCTAGTAGTGTCCGAGCGAACAGGACGTAGGTCAGTGATCACAATCATGAGGACTCGCCATGCCGGAACCCCGCACGACGCCACGTGATACACCGGCCTCGTCGGACAGGCTGCCGGTGATCCGCAACACCGCCGCTGACCAGATCATCGAGCAGCTCCGGACTCAGATCCTCACCGGCGCACTCCCCCTGGGCGCCAAGCTTCCCACCGAGCGCGAACTCGGCCTCGACTTTGGAGTCAGTTCGCCGACAGTCCGCGAAGCGCTCCGCGCACTAAATTCCATGGGCCTCATCGAGGCCCGCCAGGGCAGCGGAGCGTACGTGGCGGCAAACTCAGATCACATCGTCGCGAGCGCAATGGGCATGCTCAGTCAGCTCGAGAATGTCGGGCTTGACGACCTCCTGAGCCTTCTATGCGCGCTGAACCTCTATGCCGCGGAGCTGGCGCTCAGCCGAGCAACAGACGAAGACATCGCCCGAGTGCGGGAACGAGCAGCGGCGACCGCGGACTGTGCAAGCATCGAAGACGTCACCGCCGCCGCGCCCGGCTTTCTCGTCGCCCTCGCCAAAGCTGCACATCAACCGGTACTTGATGCGCTCTACGGATTTCTCGTCACACTCGTCGTCCAACTTGAGATAACTAGCTACAAGCGGAAACCAACCAAATTCTGGCAGCAATGGGCGAAAGACACCTCTGGATACCGGATTGCAATCGCCGAGGCCCTTGAAAAGCGCGACAGCACGGACCTCGCTGCCGCTGTCACAAGCTTCAATCACGCGGTTCCGGCACGAATTCTAAGCATCCCCGCTCTGCGGAACGCGCGGATGTCGGACCCCTCCGTCGCGCCGCTACTCGCCAAAATCGTTTCGGGTCGCTAGTGTCGTGGAAACGAGGTTTCCACCTCGTTTCCACGGCGCTAGAGCCGCGACAGGACCGCCCCTACCGCGATATCATCGCGCCGACGCAGGTGCCCACGGACTGGGTCCCAGCGAGAGGTGGTCGGTGCCGGTCGGCCCCGCGACGCCTACTGGCTGTCGCCGCCATGCCGAGGTCTCGGGAGCCGCTCCCGCCCCCTACCAGTGCACACGGGCAAGCAGTCGCCGAGCCCGCGGAGACGTTGACCGCCGACGGGAGGCCTCTACGCCCCCAGGCAACCGAGAGGCCGGGTGATCATCTCGTTGACAACGGCCTCGTCCGCAAGTAGAAGTTACCAGGTTAACTATGTAATATGGGCCCAAGGCGGAGGTCCGGGGGTGATCGCGTAGGCGAAAACCCTCGAGGTCACCCGCGCTAGGCCTCGCCAGTTGTTCTGTGTAACATCTGCTCCATCATTGGAGGCTCTGATGATTGTCCATGTACTCCGCTTTTGCTTTAAGGACGGTACTGCTCAAGAGGACGTCGCGGCCTGCATGGAAGCGCTCCAGCGAGTGGGCCAGATGGATAGCGTATCGTTCGCCGTTATCGGACAATATGCCGGACCCGCGGCCGACGGGTACACGCACTCAGCGGCATTCGCGCTCGCCGACATCGAGGCCTTCCACCGGTACATGCATGAACCGGCTCACCGAGCGGCAGACTTTATCGTGCATCCCCACGTGACCAACTTCGATGTGTTCGACATTTCAGACGAAGACAACCCAGATCTTTCGTCAGAGATAGCGGATATTCAGCAGCGCCGCCTCGCCGCGGACCGAGAGTTGACCAGCCTGATCAGCACCCGACCGGAAGATTGAGCGGTAGCCAAGCTCACGCCTCTGGTGTACGGGCGGCCGCTGCCTCTACCCACGCGCTGACGTCGAAAGGATAAGTCGTGCTCGAGCCAGGATGGATGCTGGTCAGCTACCGACTCGGCGACTCCGAGACACCGCGGCTCGGTGTGCTCGACGGCGGGGTAATCAAGACCGCGCCCGATTTCCTTTCCTCGTTGTCCTTGCTCGAAGTCATCGACGCTTGGGACGACGTCTCCACCAAGCTCCAGGCCTGGGCACCCCCGGCATCGGGCGCGGTGACCGATGCTCTGCTGACGACACCGCTGCAGTATCCACGGAAGGTCATCTGTGCCGGAGCCAACTATTACGGACATCTGGCGGAGATGGGCATCGAACGTCCTGACGGATCTGTCCGTCCCTACTTCTTCTTCAAGCCGCCGTCGACAACAGTCACAGGACCGGGTGACGCAATCCGGCTTCCCGCACGCTCCACCAGCACGATCGACTGGGAAGCTGAGCTCGGCGTCGTCATCGGCCGCAGGGCGCACAACGTCAGGGCCGAGCAAGCGCGCTCGTATGTTGCTGGGTACACGATCGTCAACGACATCTCCGCCCGCGACCGGCTGGCGCGCCCTGATGCGGTGGCTCCACCGTTCGGATTCGACTGGGTCAGTGCCAAAGCAGCGGATACGTTTTGCCCGATCGGGCCCGGCATCGTTCCCGACTGGCTCATCGCCGATCCTCAAAGCCTCTCCATCAGGCTCAGTGTCAACGGCGTAGTGAAACAGGACTCCAACACGTCCGACATGGTGTGTGGAATCTGGGATTTGATCGCGGAAGCCAGTGCGGTGATGACTTTGGAGCCGGGCGACGTCATCGCGACAGGAACACCCGCTGGCGTGGGAGCGCCACGCGGAGACTTTCTGCGGGCCGGAGATGAAGTGGTTGTTCAGATCGACCAGCTCGGCACCCTTTGCAACCCGGTTGTGTGACCCTGCATCACACGATCTCCTGGATAGAACTTGCGGCGCCGATGCGCGAGACGTCGATCTCGGAGATGGCGGTTGAGCCGACGCGCGCCATCGTGGATGAGAGTTCCAGCGACGCCACGGCGCATCTCTGAGCCGAGAAGCGGCCTTCAGGCCACACCAGCGTGTGCAATGCGGACGGCGCGATCATGACGGGTAGGTCCAGCGGAACGAGCGCGGTCGTTGCTGTGTCAACACAACTGACGTCGACGAGCACCCGCGCACGTAACGACCACTTCGCGTGAGCCACCCGGTTAGCACGTATGCCACGTCCATAGCCGGCCCCGGCCTGGACGAACGCTCGAACTCCGCTGGCCCATCCCTCGGTTGCGATGCGCTCGAGCTCGGCGACATCGGCAAAATCGCGGGTTCCGCCGGCGATCACCAGCCGGCGACCACACGGTTCGTGAGACGGCCGACGCGTTCGACCTCCGCGGTGATCACGTCACCAGGAGCCATGAACTCTTGCGGATCCCGGAAGTAGCCGATACCACCCGGTGTGCCTGTGGAGACCACGTCACCGGGGTACAGAGTGATGTCCCTCGTCAACGAGGTGAGCAGTTGAGGTATACGAGCGAGCATCTTTCCAGTTATTGCATCCTGTCGTATTTCTCCATTGAGATACGTCGAAATTCGAAGCGCGTGCGGATCGGCGATCTCGTCCTTGGTGACCACATGCGGCCCAACTGGCACAAAGGTGTCCACAGACTTGCACAACATCACCTGGTGGATCTCGCGTTCCATGACATCGCGCGCACTGACATCGTTCAGGATCGTATAACCGAACACGTAGTCCATTGCGTTCTCCGCAGTGAGGTGACGGGCTTTTTTCCCAATCACCACACACAGCTCGACCTCGTAGTCAGTCAGTGCGTCCGGGCGCGGAATTACGATCGCGTCATCGGGACCAATGATCGCCCCCCACAAGAAAGGAAAAAATACTGGCTCGCGAGCCTGAATCTCATCCTTCGCCTCGTCAAGATGGTCGCGGTAGTTGCCTCCGGTGGAAATGATCTGCGCACGATCCACCACTGGCGCGAGCATCCGGTCCGGTGAGGCTACCTCGGCCGCGCTCAAGTCGATGTCCAACAGCGCCGCGTACGGGTCCGCCTCGGCGAACAGCCCGTCGAACCCCGACCAGGGCGTCGACACAATTTTCCCTGATTCCAGAACGACGCCCACGTGTCGCCCCTGTTTGTCCTCATAGCGTGCCAGTCGCATTGCGGCCACCTTTCAAGTTCAGCTGCGGGACGAGCACTCGAGCTCGCAACTATGGCGTGCACTCGGCAAAGCCCTCAAAGAACATCCTTCCGGACGCCGCACGATTGTCAAGGTTCCCTGGTAACTTGACCCTCACGCAACGGCAGCATGACCTGGCTTGTCGCTGCCCGGCGCTCGGCCAGATGTTGGCGATAGGCAGCGCTCATATCCTCAGGCGCCCAGTCGAACTCCGCGTCCAGTTCGATGTCGATGAGGCCGATCCCAGGAAGACCAGCAAGCAGTTTACGAGCCTCAGAGGCGAACGATGGGGCGAGAAGGCAGCCGTACTCGGTCACCCCGATCACCGCGTGGACGTCCACGGTGCCGACGCCCGGGGTTACGGTCAGGCGACGGATCAAACCCATGTCGACCAAACCGACCGGGGCTCCGGCAACTCGGCTGCACGGGTCGATGATCTGGTTGAGGACAGCGCGGATGTCCCCCTCCGACGGCGTCACACCCCGCTCCACGGCTCGGCGAGCTTCTTGTGCAGACCGAACTCGTCGCCCTCCAGTTTCGCCTGTAGCGCGGCCACGTCCCAACCGAGGACGCGCGCGTGGTTGCGACCGAGGATGTTCTCCTTGATCTCACGGGTCAGCGGCGGATAGGAGTGCTGTTCCTGCAGGTCCTCCGGAATCTCGAAGTCCCAGAACATCTCCAGATACGGCTGTGGGTGTCGCGCGGTGGCGCCGGAAGACCAGAAGATCTTGTCGGCACCACCCCAGAACAGCAAAGTTCCGAGCATATGCGCGAACTGGCGGGGTTGGCGCGAGAGCATGAACGCAGCGGTGGTCTCTAGGTTGACTGTCACATTGGGGAACCGCTGGAGCTGCCAGGCCGTCTCTTCCAGGTACGCGATTCCGCCGTGGACAATCTCGAAGGTCAGGTCGGGGAAGGCCGATGCCGCTCCGGCTACGTCGTATGGCGCGAAGGGCTCGCTGGGCACCTGGCCCTGTGGGACGGCCTTGTGGGTAGCAACGATCTTGCCGCCGAGTTGCTGAATGCGCTCGAGGATCGGGAACGCAATCTCAGGATCATCCAGACGATAACTGTTGACCTCGCCATTGACGATATCCATCGGATACATCTTGATCCCGATGGCTTTCTCCTCGGCGATCATCTGCTCGACAATGTCCAGCGCGTCCGGCTGCCATGGGCTGACCGGGCCGTAGAGCGCGACCCGATCGGGCCAACGTTCACGCATGGCCTTGCCCACCCACAGCGCCGAGCCGCCGTCCCGGTAGATGCCGTACAGCGGCACCCCGTGGTAGATGCACACGTCGGTGTCGGACTCGGCGAACAGCGCCGCGCCGAGCAGGTCCGGGTCGTGGCCGTTCTCGAATCGCTCGCGGCTGAGGACGTAGCGCCGGTCCCCGAACGGCACGTTGCCGATGTGCCCGCCCCACAGCGTCTCGGTCAACTGTGCGGCAATCCGCTCCTTGAACGGCCCCGGGACGAAGTTGTCGGCGCGGAAGTTGTAGCCGTGCACCGTCGAGTCGATCACGAAGACGTCCTCGAGGGGCCTCGTGGCCTGTGTTGCGGTCATCGTTGCTCCGCCGTGGTGGCTCGGGTCCACTCGCTAGGGGACGACGTGCCGGCGACACAGTAGATGCCGCAGCTACCCGAACGCGCCCTCGAGATCGTGGAGGTGGGCGTAGTAGGACCTGACCAAACCGAATATTACTCAGTTAACTTGGTAACTAGCTTCTTACGGCAGTCGCATCCGGCTGTCAACAGACCGAGCCCGAACGTCCGACCGGCCCGTGCTCTCCGTCCAGGCAAAAGCGTCCATCACAGGCGCGCCGGAGAACCCAGGGCGCAACCACGCGGTTGACCTATGCTGGTGCGATGTCGACCCGTCACGATGCCGATACGCGGGCCGTCGCACAGACCGTCGAACGCACCGTTCGCACGCGGCGGGGCGGGGCGGAGGTCGAGCAGGCGATCCTTGATGCGGTCCTGGCTGAACTGGCTGACGTCGGATTCGGCCGGCTCACCTTCGAGAGCGTCGCCGAGCGCGCGGGCACCGGTAAGAGCCCGCTGTACCGACGGTGGCCCGACACAACGTCCCTGGTGATAGACACGCTGGAGAAACTACGGGCCGACCCGGCCGAATACGTGCGAACCGGCATACTCCGCGAGGACCTGATCGGGTTCACGCAGCACATGACTAAGAAGCAGAAAGGCGTCAAGGGCAACGCATTTCGTAGCCTGCTGGGGGAAGCACATCGCTATCCCCAACTACTATCTCGGTTCAAGGCAGAAGTTCTCCACCCACTCTTCGACGCACTAACCGAATTACTGCACGACGCCGCCGCGCGCGGCGAAATATCTTCGGAACGCCTGACACCTGTCGTGCTCGAGGTGCTTCACGCACTGATCATCAAGCGCGCATTGCTCGAGACTCACGTGCTGACCAGGCAAGACATCACTGAGATGGTGGACGAGGTGCTCCTGCCTCTCGTCCGCGCGGGATAGTTACCCCGACCGGACCTGGCAGATGTACCGGGCGGGTGGGTCAGACGGCGGTGAAGGTGGTGACCGGCCAGCCGGACGCGCCGTTGGGGATCGGGTCGGCGACCGCCTCCGTCTGGACCGCGCCGTCGTGGTTGGTGGCGCGGGTCTGGACGGTGTGCTGGCCCGGCGCGAGGTCGAAGTCGGTTCGCCACATCCGCCAGGTCCGGCCGTTGACCTCGGTGGACAGCTGCGCGGCCTGCCACGGGCCGCCGTCCACCCGGACCTCGACGGCCTCGATCCCGGTGGGCTGCGACCAGGCGATGCCCGCGCAGGTGAATGTGCCGGCGGGAACCGAGCTGCCGGCGCGCGGGCGATCGATGCGGGACTCCGTCTTGATCGGCGCCTGCTCCGCCCAACCCCGCTGGTACCAGTAGCCGCGCCGTGCGCTGAAGGTCGTGACCTCCATGTCGGAGAGCCACTTGGTGCCGGACACGTACCCGTAGAGGCCGGGGACGATCATCCGCACCGGGAAGCCGTGTTCGGGTGGTAGGGCCTCCCCGTTCATCCCGATGGCGAGCAGCGCTCCCCGGTCGGGTTCGAGCACCACGTCGGTGGGTGTGCTGGTGTTCCACCCGTCGATGCTGGTGGTGAACAGCTGCTGCGCCCCGGGGTGGATGCCCGCCTCCAGCAGGATGGGCCGAAGCTCCACGCCGATGAAGTTGGCCGTCGAGATGAGGTTGCCGCCGACCGGGTTCGACACGCAGGTCAGCGTGATGGTGCGTTCGACCAGCGGGCGACTCATCAGGTCGGCGAACGTGAGGGTGGTCTCCCGCTCGACCATGCCGTGGATCCGCAGCCGCCAGTCCGACGCGGTCTGACTGGGGATCCGCAGGGCGACGTCGATTCGGTAGAAGTCCGGATTGGCGGTGATGAACGCCGGCGTGCCGGACCCGGCGAACGACGCACCGGCCGGGATGGCCGGGGCCCGCTCGGTGAGCGTGGCCTTCGCCAGCGCGGCGGTGACGGCGTTGCGCGAGGAACTGCCGCTGTCAGCCAGCAGCAGGCCGCCGATACCGGAGCCCAGGGACGCGACACCGAGCGCGGCCGAGGAGCCGAACAGGACGTTGCGACGCGACATCCGCCCCACGCCGCCGGACGACTCGCCGGCCGCCTCGGGCGGCTCGGTCCCGGGTCCGCCGGCCTCGGGCAGCGGCTGGTAGACCCGCAGCGCGAGCCCGTGCAGCCGCCGGAAAACCACGAGGCCCACGCCCAGCGAGACCAGCGGCGCGATCACGTCCAGCGGCGAGAACACCGTCGCGGCGACCACCGCGAGCAGCCCGGCCAAGCCGAGCACGATCACGGTGACGACCCCGGGCCTGGGGAACCGACGCGACGCGAGACCGCCGGCCGCGGCCACCGCGGTGATCACGACCGCCATCCCGGACAACAGGATCGGCTTGTCATTGGTGCCGAAGTGCGTCTTCGCGAACTCGGTCAGCGGCTCGGGCGAGTAGTTGATGACCGCGTTGCCCACCGCCAGCACCGGCGAGGACGCGGGCGACACCAGGGCGGCAACCAGCTGCCCCACCCCGACCGCGGCACCGACCGCGAGCACCCCGAGCACCGCGGCGAACCCGGGCGGGATCCCGCGCACGCCCGGCTCGGTTCGCCCCGGCGCCGTCGAGATTGTGCTCATCGTGGCTGTCCTACCCGTCGCAGGCGGCGCGGCGCACAGGCTCGACCCGACAGATCACGGTGGGTCAACCGCTGAAGCGGCGCCGCACCAGCAGCCCGGTCCGCACCAGCAAGAGGACGCTACCGACGAGCACGATCAGCCCGATCACCAACCACCTCGATGAACCGGACATAAAGCTGCCGCCCCAAAGGTTGGCCCCCTGCAACGTCCACACCACACCGCAACGCAGCGCGACAATTCCGGCCAACGCGGCGAGCACGATCGGAACCCAACGAACCACGCGCCGATAATGCTCTCGTACCCGCCCCGCGCCGCCGCTTTCCGCAAACGGTCTCGATGTTGATTCCACCCGTGCCCCTCCTTACTGAAGAACGCACAAAAACCGCACGTCGAAAGTTGGCGAAACCGACGTAAATCTCCCAGTCGGCCCAACGTTGACATTAGTTTTCGACCACCGGCCGGTCAAGGACGACCACGTCCTTAGCTGAGAACGATGACACCTGGCCGGTCCGTGACGGTAGCCCCGGCCAGTGTGACGTTAGAGACGTTTCCGTCCTTACGGAAGGAACGATCGTTACCGTATGACCTAGTTGACATGACAACCCGGACCAGGAGCGAGGCCCGCACCCAAGGACAGGGCACGACGGCGGACATCTGACGCTCTGACTTAGCAGAGGGAGAACCACGTGACCGAGCCGAGGAACGGACACGACCAGTCAGCATTGCGACGAGAGTCCGTCGGTGCGTCGACCGCCGTACTTTCGGCACCTCGTACGGCGGCAAGAGCGCCAGCCGGGCCGAGCAGCGCACCCTCACCCACTCCGCCACCGCCGGCCGGGCCGAGCAGAGCGACCTCACCCGCTCCACCACCGCCGACCCCGGCGCCGACCAACTGGGGGTTGCCGCTGGCGGTGGTGGTGGTCGGGATGTTCATGTCCGTCCTGGACACCAGCATCGTCAACGTCGCGATCCCCGTGATGCAGGGCCAGTTCGGCGCCTCCCCCGACAACATCGAATGGATCGCCACTGCCTACACGCTGTGCCTTGGCGTGGTAGTCCCCGCCAGCGCGTGGCTGGGTGAGCGGCTGGGACTGCGCCGTACCTACGTCCTCGCGCTGGTGCTGTTCTCGCTGTTCTCCGCGCTGTGCGGCACGGCGACCGACCTACATACCATGATCTTTTACCGGATCCTGCAGGCCATTCCGGGTGGGGTCATCCCGGTCACCTGCCTGACCATCCTCTACCGCATGGTGCCGCCGGCCAAGCTCGGCGCGGCCATGGGCCTCTACGGCCTCGGCATCGTGTTCGCCCCCGGCGTCGGCCCCACGCTGGGCGGCTACCTGGTCGAGTACGTGGACTGGCGCCTGATCTTCTACATCAACGTCCCGATCGGGATCCTCGGCGCGATCGCCGCCATGATCGTGCTGCCCAAGTTCCCCGCGACCCCCGGCCGGCGGTTCGACCTGCCCGGTTTCCTGTGTATCGGAACCGCGTGCTTCGCGCTGCTGCTCGCTGTGTCCGAGGGCCAACAGTGGGGCTGGACCAGCTACCCGATCCTGCTACTCGTCGCCGCCGGCTTCAATCTGCTCGCGCTGTTCGTGGTGATCGAGCTGCAGGTCAAGGAACCACTGCTGACCCTACGCACCTTCACCTACCGACCGTTCGTCATCTCGCTCGTGCTCATGGCCATCGTCTACACCGGGTTGTTCTCCTCCATCTATCTCGTTCCGCTGTTCCTGCAGAACGTCCAGGGCATCACGCCATGGAACACCGGTCTGACACTGATGCCCCAGGCACTGGTCATGGCGGTACTGACCCCGCTCGCCGGCCGGCTCTACGACAAGATCGGTGCACGCAACCTGGTCATCATCGGCATGGCAATCAACGGTATCGGCACCCTGATGCTGGTTCAGATCAACACGGACATGAGCAGGCCGGAGATCTTCCTGCGGCTGATGATCTCCGGGGCCGGGCTGTCCCTGTGCTTCATGCCGATCATGACCGGAGGGATGTCCTCGCTACCCCCGGAAATTGCCAGCGCTGGCAGCGGGATGAGCACCCTGGTGCAGCGCGTCTCCGCCGCGATCGGGCTCGCCGCGATCACCGCACTCACCACGGTTCAACAGGCCCAGCTGTTCGCCAACCGCAGTGCGCTCGTGCAGGCTTCCGGAGCGGACGCCGATCCCCGCATCATCCAGATGCAGAGCGGGGGACCGGCCGGACTGATCCCGTTGTTCAACGAGCTCAGAGACAAGGTGATGACCGAGAGTTACAGCAACGCGTTCCTCGTGGTCGGCGTGTGCGTCCTTGCCGCGATTCCGCTGGCGTTCTTCCTGCCGAAGGCACGCCCATCGGCGGGCGGCAACGCCGCGCCGATCGAGATGTAGCAGGCCATCGACCACAGGGGGTTGTTGATGAAGGTTTCGACGGCGAAGTTGCACCAGGGCGTACGCGAGGCACTGGTTGCGATAGGTGCGCCAGAAAACGAGGCCGCCATCGGTGCCGAGATGTGTGTCGACGCCGAATTGCGTGGCCACAGCTCGCACGGTGTTCGCCTACTGCGCAATATCGCCGCCGCGTACGAGCGGGGTGCGGACCGTCGGCGCGCGATGAGGGTCCTGGACGAGTCGCCCGTGTCGGCTCGGCTCGACGGAGGGTTTCACCTGTCCTGGTTCGTCCACTGGAGCGCGATAGAACTGGCGATCGAAAAGGCCGCCACGATAGGAATCGCCGTCGTCAGCGTCGGCAACGCCGGAGGCAGCGGGGCACTGGGGTATCTGGTGGAGAAGATCGCCGCGGCGGGCCTGGTGGGACTGGCGGCCAACAGCACGCCGCTGACCGTGGTGGCCCCGGGCTCCTCGGTTCCTTCGCTAGGAACCAACCCGTTGGCCATCGGGCTGCCCCGCCGCTCGGGTACTCCCCTCGTCCTGGACATGGCAACCTCGTCGATTGCCTTCAACGAGATCCTGCGCCTGCGCGAGACCGGCCGGGCACTTCCCGAGGGCGTGGCGGTCGACGCCGATGGGTCGATGACGACGGACCCGAACCGTGCGATCGACCCCGACTCCGGCCGGAGCAGGATCTTGCCCTTCGGCGGCCACCGCGGCTACGGACTCGCCCTGATGCTCGAGCTGATGGTCTCCGCCGGCGTCACCGGCCGCACCGGGCAGGACAAACGAGGAGCGGTGCTCACCGAACCCGCTGACTTCAGTGCGCTCTACTTCGCGTACCAGCCGGGGCTTGTTGGCGACCGGGAACAGGCCCTGGACGCGACCGACCGACTCCTCACCGAGCTGACGGCCGCCGGCGCACGGATCCCCGGCGAGTCCAGCCGCCTGCGGAGGGAGCAGTGCCTGCGGGACGGCGAGGTCGACGTCGCCCCTGAAGGGCTCGATGTGCTGAGCTCGATCATTGGCCGGGGCATCAATGAACGGACAGCAGAATAATAACTTGGTCTCCTGGTAAATGCGAGTCGGAGATCATTGTCGGTAAGGCCCTCGCCGGCGCCCGGCGCGATGAGGTGGTCCTGGCGACCAAGTTCCAGGGCCAGATGGGCATACCTGTTGAGTCCCCGCTGGGCCACCCAGGCGGTGATCCGAACATGCGCGGCAACTCCCGACGCTGGATCGTGCGTGAGGTCGAGAACAGCCTGCGGCGGCTCGGCACGGATCGGATCGACCTTTATCAGGTACACCGCCCTGACCCCGACACCGACGTGGAGGAGACACTGTCGGCGCTGAACGACTTGCAGCGTCAGGGCAAGATCCTGGCATTCGGCTGCTCGACGTTCCCGGCGCACCAGATAGTCGAAGCGGCGTGGGCAGCGCAGCGACGCGGGTTGGGGCGATTCGTGGGTACCTGCCCCCCGCACTGACAGATCCGTCCCTGCGACGCCGCCGCGGGTGAGCCCTCAGGCAACGTCGGGTTGGCTGGCGCGTCGCCGGGCGGCGAGCAGGTGGTCGACGCTGTACCGGCCCGCGCCGATGGCC
>Ga0193743_1001060_pt1 | contig 21032 bp, 22 predicted proteins | sample L2c2metaG_FD_143038 | JGI IMG/M metagenome (GOLD analysis project Ga0193743, IMG submission 143038) | Soil microbial communities from a riparian zone of the East river system, Colorado, United States - L2c2 | ecosystem: Environmental > Terrestrial > Soil > Riparian zone | place: USA: East River... | reverse complement strand
ATCTGGTTGGAAAACACCGACTTTGCTTCAGCTGCTGCCGATCGTGAGTGGTTCTAAGAACTTAAACCTTTTTTCGCACTTTGAACCGCGCCCAACCTCCTTTCTTAGCAAACTTCATCGCTCTTGCCTCGCAAGGCATCTCATTGAGCAACTACTTTGCAGTCACACATCCTTCAGAGCCCAACTATGTATCCTCAGTTGGAGGGGAGTACTTTGGAATGAACAACGACAACTTGAACCGTGTCCCAGCCAACGTCTCCAGTATTGTTGATTTACTTGAATCGAGGTGCATCAGTTGGGGAGAGTATCAGGAACACATGCCCTCAACTGGCTTCCAGGGTTTGGAATTCCTAAACCCCACAACTAAAGCGAATGATTATGTTCGGAAGCACAAGTGAGTTGATGACGACTACTACATCCAACGGCACCTCAATGGCTTAATCGATTCTTGACTCGGCAGCCCCTTGATTATATACGACTCCGTAGCCAACAGTCCGCAACGCAGTGCGAATATCAAGAATTTCACCTTGTTTGAACAAGATCTGGCGAATAACGAGCTTCCTCAATGGTTTTTCATCACCCCTAACATGAGTAAAGATTTTTTACTTTTTTCCCCCTTGTGCCTTTTTTGAGTCTCTCCCGTCTCAACGTAGCAAACGACGGTCATGACACCAATATCACTTTTGCTGCGAAATTTTCGAGGGACTTCCTTACACCTCTCCTGGAAAACCCAAATTTCAACAGCGAAAGGACACTCGTCCTTCTCAGTATGTCTTTGTTCTTCTATTATTATTATTATTATCGTAGGCGTTGTCACTGACCTGACAAACCCCTCCTCCCCCCCCCCACTTTTTTCCCTAGCTTTCGATGAGAACGAAACTTACGAAGAACAAAACCGAATCAGCGCCCTTCTCCTCGGTAACGCTATCCCTAAGCATCTCATCGGAACCACCGACGACACCTTCTACAATCACTACTCTGAGATAGCCACCATCGAAGCCAACTGGGACTTGCCTACTCTCGGAAGACACGACGTAGGCGCCAACGTCTTCGCCTTTGTTGCCAAACACACCCACGACGAGATACGAACGCTCAAGAACCCACCTCTTGCTCAAACCTTCTTGAATGCATCCTACCCGGGAGTGTTCAACTCGCTTACCCCTGCGCCACTCCCTATCCCTAACACGACCTTGGTCGTGAATGGAAGACGCGTGTTGGAGAGTATCGTGGATACGTGGGGAAGTCCAGAATTGCAAAAATGTACTGTGTATACAGGTGCGTTGGAGATTGCGAGCGCGGTGAACCCCCCCGTCCTTCCTGCCGGATGCCGGGCTTAAAAGGGGATTTATTTTCTTTCCATACAAATTTTTTGGTGTTTCCTCTCTCTACCTTGATTATCTATTTATTTTATTTTGTTCAATACTTGTCATTATCCCAACCGCTGTGGTCATCTTTAAATTCAGGTTATTGGTTACATGATTTATTTGCAAACTTAGTGACCGCTCCGCCTCGATAAAGGCCCGCCTCATATTTCACTCCGCTGGCTTGAAGCTTGGGTCGACAATCATCACATTTTCACCTTTCAATTTCAGCTGTGATGGCATCCTCTGCGGCGGCTTCGCCGACACTTGTGAACATCGCACAGCTGGATTTACAGATCCTAATTTGTACATTTCTTCATCCATCCGATATCTTGGCATTGCGTCAGGTATGTCACCGACCAACATTATAGATCTTTTCTTTTTGCTTAAACGTCAGTGAACTGCATCAAGACGTGTAAAAGCCTTGCAGCTTCCTACACTGCAGCGTGTAGTTTGGGTGGATGCTCTTCATCGAGTTATGCCTCGACAACACTCTTTTTCTACCCAGTTTCCCTATAGCCGATATGACTGTTGCAGAACTTGAACATGCTGCGATGGGACCGCGTAGGTGGATTGAACGCTGCACCGTGTTCGAACAACATCATAATGACTCTGACGCGATGCTGTGGCCACGCAACCACTAGAATGATTGAGCATCCGATGGGGGTGCTCGAATGACTACCCTGATCTTTATCATCGTGCCAGGTGGGCGATACCTGGTCGGCTATTCGGATAAAAGGGTATTTTCGATTGGGGGATTTGGGCTATACTTCAAATGCCGATTGCAAGTTGATCGCTTCAGTTGGACGGGGAAAGGCAGTTCTCATTCTTGCAAGGTTCAGGCCACACCCCAGATGATATTGGCCTCTCATCAATCTTTTCATCTCAGTGAGCTCAAATTGTATAGGAATGAATACTATTAGTCGATAGTAAGTTTATATATATTTTTCAGACAGGTGGGCTGCTCTGTTTATGAGATTTACCCCCAAAGTGAAACACCTCAGCTGATCCAAATCGCTCATCTCGACTTCGACCCGTCTATGGACCCTGCGGCTCGCTTATTGCCGGACAAGGTGATATGGTATGGCTTCTACGAGGATAAGATGGTTTTCAGAGTCTGGGACTTTCGAGTGAACCATTCAATAAGTTTTTTCTGCTGGTGTCAAGCACAGGAGAATAAAATACAACGTCGAGGTATTATTACAAACGTTTCAACGCGCCGAAAGTGTGAGCTTCTGACTCGTTTTGTTTGGGTAGGTGATTACGACGAAGACAGCAATCATCGCCTTAAGTGAAGACATATTAGTATGGGCCATCCCTCCTCTATCACCTCAACCGCCGGATTTTTTTCGATCACAGTCCCACTTATATACCACCACTCTTGACAATGACATTCCCGGATGACATTTCACACGACACTGAACTTTTTTCGTGGAAAACAATCTCTTACTGGTATTTTGGTTCTTCGAGGCCCCTTTATTTCGACATTTTATCTACCGATTCAAACACTTCAAACGGTTCAAAATAATCGTCAAACCGGACCTCTATGACACCTCTCTCCACGTTATCAATACCTCTGAAGTCACTCATCTTGTTGTCGACAACGATTCCTTGTTCTGTCGACCATACAGTATTTGCGAGGATATGCTTGTTACCTCCTGGCGCGACGTTTCGCGTCGTGTATATACTGGATTAACGTTCATATCGCTCTTCCAACGTTAACGTCCTCTCACACCGCCGGCCCGCAGCCAAGATATTATTGCCCACGACTGCATACCAGTTTTTCCTTATGCCCCAGCATCCGGTAGGTTGGTACACCTCCATGGCCATGAATATAGCATAGTTTGTCGTCGATTTCTTCTGATGGAGTACATGGTTCATACGTGTCATGCGGCAGGTCAACTATGGAGCGGTTCGTTTAAGTCTATTTTTCTTTTTTTTTGCCAAGAGGAATCTTCGATATCTTCAAGGTATGTCTGTGTGGGGGTGGGGGGAGGTGACAGGGGAAAATGTTTGTCGACATTAATGTTGGCAGTCAATTTTTTAGCAGGGAAACACAAGACTAAAAAACCTTTCGAATCAATTTCTTCTTTTTACGTTTTGTTGCACTGCTGTAGGAATTAATCGGACTATTTATTGAAAAGTTCTAGTACCTGCTGTGAAATACGACGATTTATATGCTTTTGAGCTACCTGTAAGGCTGGTCACAGCTTACATACATGAGTATTATGTAGTCACGACGTATTTCCGTAGAGCAGTTTTACTTTTTGTCCTTGTACTACGTACTCCTTGTTCACCCCAATAGAGCTCGGTCCTGTTCATTTTGGCGGATTTCTGTTCTCAGTGGTTTCCTGTCATTTGCCACGACAGGTTTACACTACCGAGACAAAAAAAATAAATTACCGCTCCATAGTAGAACTTTCAACTGTAAGTGCTCGAGTCGATAAGCACTACTACATATGATGAGAATTCACGGTCATCGAACTATTAGTTGACACGTGCATGAGTCAAAGGAGACTGAAATACTTTTACTTAGCAGCGCTTAGCGTTGACAGGATTTTTTGACGTTTGTCCATCAGAAGTCGTCACTTGCCGGTTCTGAGTTTGAACTTTGCCCCCGTCCTGCCAGGTTCCGCCTTTGCAAACTATCCTCTGTCTTTTGGGCTAACTTTTGGGAGGCGTGGGCGGGTTCGATATCCGAGCGCGCTTTCACAACCCCCAGAAATGTCTTCTTCCGAATTGGCCTTTGAACTCTCCACCATGGCCATACTCAAAAATCACACCGTGATCCGTGTTACTATTCTTGAACGATTTCAGGAAGTAAGGATTTGAACCTGCAGATACTGGTCGTGAGCGTGCGCCGATGCACTGCACTACGCACGGCGCCCCTTTGGCAATATCCAGATATTCACCATGTCACATCCGATTTTACCATGCCAATCATCATGATCATACTTTACATTCGCGCCGATGATATTTTTATGCGAAGATACAACACGTTCGTAGAGTGTGCCTATCCTTATGAACTAGAAAACGGCTCTATGCCTAGCCGACTCCCGAGGAGTGCAAACAACGTTTTCCCCTTCCAAAACACCCGGATCCCATATATAAAGTATATACACCTTTCCCTTCCTTTTGACTTTCTTTTCAAGTTCATCCGAAACTTGGTCCTGTTTTTGTGACAATGTTTCCTGGTCGCACGTTGCTCTGGGCTCTGCTCGCTCTTAGCAGTGTTAATGCTTTGAGTACCTCTGTCTCCGAGTACGTTGTTGGTTTTTCATTTGTCTACTATTCCTCCACAATATTGAACCCTTAGGGATAGAAAGGGACCAGAGACAAAATTCGTTAAAGGCAAGGTTTTCGACCGATTCGTTACCATCTGGTTGGAAAACACCAACTTTGCCTCAGCTGTTGCCGATCGTGAGTGGTTTCTAGAACTTAAACCGTTTTTCGCACTTTGAACCGCGCCCAACCTCCTTTCTTAGCAAACTTCATCGCTATTGCCTCGCAAGGCATCTCATTGAGCAACTACTTTGCAGTCACACATCCTTCAGAGCCCAACTATGTATCCTCAGTTGGAGGGGAATACTTTGGAATAAACAACGACAACTTGGACCGTATTCCAGCCAACATCTCCAGTATTGTTGATTTGCTGGAATCGAAGGGCATCAGTTGGGCAGAGTATCAGGAACACATGCCCTCAACTGGTTTCCAGGGTTTCGAATTCCTAAACCCCACGACTGGAGCGAATGATTATGTTCGGAAGCACAAGTGAGTTTACTACTACTACTACTACATCCAACGGCACCTAAATGGCTATTTGACTGATTGATTCTGACACTTGACTCGCAGCCCCTTGATTATATATGACTCCGTAGCCAACAGTCCGCAACGCAGTGCGAATGTCAAGAATTTCACATTGTTTGAGCAAGATCTGGCGAGCAACACGCTTCCTCAATGGTTTTTCATGACTCCTAACATGAGTAAGTCCCCCCATGTCTTTTTGCGAATCTTGTCTCCGCCTTAACGGGTACATGCCAGCAAACGATGGCCATGACACCAACATCACTTTTTCTGCAAAATTTTCGAGGGACTTCCTTACACCTCTCCTGAAAAACTCAAATTTCAATGGCAAAGACACACTCGTCCTCCTTAGTATGTCTTTGTCTTCTATTATTATTATTACTATTTTCGTAGACGTTGTCACTGACCTGACCTGACAAACCCTACCTTTTTGCTCTAGCTTTCGATGAGAACGCAACTTCTAAAGAACAAAACCGAATCGGCGCCATTCTCCTCGGTAACGCTGTCCCTAAGAATCTCATCGGAAGCACTGACAACAACTTCTACAACCACTACTCTGAGATATCCACCGTCGAAGCCAACTGGGACTTACCCACTCTCGGAAGATACGATGTAGGCGCTAACGTCTTCGCCTTTGTTGCCAAACACACCCACGACGAGATACGAACGCTCAAGAACCCACCTCTTGATCAAACCTTCTTGAATGCATCCTACCCTGGGGTGTTCAACTCGCTTACCCTTGCGCCACTTCCAATTCCGAATACGAAATTGGTCGTCAATGGAAGACACGTGTTGGACAGTATCGTGCATACATGGGGAAGTCCAGAATTGCAAAAATGTACTGTGTACACGGGTGCATTGGAGATCCCGAGCGCGTCGAATCCTCCCGTCCTTCCTGCGGGATGCGCTTAGTTCATTTAGTCCTAAATTCATTCATAATGTACTTGTCATCACCGAAAGCATTTTTCATCAAGTTGATTTTTTTTTTTTTGTGTGTCCGATGCAATCGTTGGCCAAGCTGCAAAATGTGTTCTACTTCTATACCGTGTATATACAGATTCATTTTGACTGGGATACAGTACGTGGTATTACAACTTTCAGAAGGCTTGTATATTTCTGAGGCTTTCCGTCGTCAGCCCCCGAAGAGAGACTTTTACATATGCAGGCACGCATTGACCAACGGTAGAAACATCCAGCAGGCACCCTCTGGTATCTTCATGTTTCCTCTGCTGTTCGTTATTCTCCTTTGGAACTGCCTGCTACAACAAAAAAAAAAAAAGACATTGCTCTGCTAGTATCTGTTCAATATTTTTTTTGATGATAACGCTTGTGTCGTCTTCGATCAGCTGGGCCGATAGATTCATTATTAGCTCGCATGACCTATGAATATTTCCTGGGAGGGCTGATCGATTATTGTTTCCTCCGTCATACAGCAAACAAGTTTCGTACTCTCCAATAATTCTCGCCTTTTACAAATGTCTTCAACGCCACAAGATAGCTTCCAGTTTCCTGTGGTTTTTACTGGTTTCCTGGTTCCGGAAACCTGGAAAGGAAAGTAACTAGGAAAGTCGTGTGATTTTAACTAGTAAATCATTAACTTTATGTCATAAGTTTGGACAGGTTTCCGAGAAAAGGCTGGTAGGTTTCCCAAGTTTCCCAAATATGGTCTAGTTTCAGCCTTTTAAGGAAGGTTTCCAGGGTTTCTCAGGTTCCAAAAACCTGTGGAAACTAAAATGCATGATTACTTGATGCGACCCCTCCCCCCAAATAAAATCCCTTCTGTAGGCTTGTAGAGGGATGAATTGTATCTGATATTTGTCTGACATTGCAGGTGATACAATCTTTCCTGCCTGTCATTGACTTGACGATCATTTTTTATTATTCCAAGGTAGAGGAATTTGAAATACATCGACATCCAATATCACATGATCAAGTGTGATAAAAAGTGACAAAACTGAGACCTGGTCAACACGCTCAAACCATTCAAGTCATGAACAATTTTTTTCTTTTCTTTAGATTTGGTACGCCAACTTGCCAACCAACAAAATAAAAAAAAAACATTTTTTTTTGTATAAGTTAGAAGTTGACTCCTCCTCCTCCTCAAGTGCACCCTGCGGGGAGGACAGGAGGATTTGCTGCACTTGGAACTCCCAATGAACCATTATAAACCGTACATGCCTGCGACGCAGCCGATCCCCAAGTCTGAACAATCTGAGGCAACACCGGCCTTCCGTTGACTACCAAGGAAGTATTCGGGACGGGAATCGAACCTTTTTTCGCGGAATTGAAAAATCCAGGGTACGAAGCATCTAACAATGTTTGGGCCAGTGATGGGCTTCCGAGGGTTCGTACCACGTCGCCTGTTTGCTGGGCAACGAAAGAAAAGACATTGGCGCCGACGTCGTACCTTCCGAGGGTAGGCAGATTCCAGTTGGCTTCGACGGTCGCGATCTCAGAGTAGTGGTTGTAGAATGCGCTGTCGGTGGTTCCAACAAGGTTCGTGGGAACGGCGCCACCGAGGAGAACTGAGGCGACCCGGTTTTGAGCATTGTTGGTGCCAGCTTCATCGAAAGCTAAGGAATGAATTGTTAGTGCATACATCGAACAGTTTTCGATGAAACATACTAAGAAGGATGAGTGTCCTTGCGCTATTGAAGTTTGGGTTTTGAAGGAGAGGTGTAAGGAAGTTCCTCGCAAATTTCCCGGCGACGGTCATACTGGTGTCATGGCCGTCGTTTGCTGCATGGATGATTGAGATACAGAACCAGAGAGTAAGAGAAAACTTACTCATGTTCGGAGTAATAAAACTCCACTGAGGAATCAACCCGTTAGCAAGGTCTTGATTGAACGAAGCAAAGTTCTTGATTTTCGCAAGGCGCGAAGGGCTGTTCGTTACGGAGGTGTAGATAACCAATGGGCTAAGGAAGATGTGCTAAATTGTCTCGTCGCATAAGCCATAAATTTAAACCTACTTGTGCTTTCGAACGTAATCGCTTGCACCACTTGTGGGGAATTGGAGGCCTTGAAAACCAGTGGACGGCATATCTTCCTGATATTCCGCCCAGCTAATACCTTTGGATTCCAACAAATCCGCAACAGTGGATACATTAGCTGGAACGTTGTTCAAATTATCGTTGTTCATTCCAAAGTATTCCCCTCCAACGGCAGCGACGTAATTAGGTTCCGAAGGGTGCGATACGCCGAAATAGTTGGACAGGAGAACACCTTGGTGAACCAGAGCCGCAAAGTTCGCTGGGAAGAAAGGGTAGTAAAATGAAAATTTGTAGCGGCCAATGTGACAAAGAGGAGCTCACGATCACCGACAGCCACATTGAAGTCAGTGTTCTCCAACCAGATGGTAACGAAGCGATCAAAGACCTTGCCTGGAACGATGGCTTGCCCCGCCCGCGGTTGTTTAACATCCCTGTGATTGCCGATGTGTCAGTGGTGACACCACGAAGTCAAGATCTTTCGATTACAGACGTACAAGGGAGGAGTAGCCAAGGTGGTGGCGCTGATCAGAGCGAGTGCAACATAGAAAGACCTACGAGCACCAAACATGGCTATGCAAATAGTTAATGAACTTTGACCTCAAATTGATAGACTTTTATAGGACTTCAAATGATGTTGAGAGAGAGACGAACTTGGTTCCCAGTGAGACCATGTGGAACACTACGAACGTTTCTCGAAACAAGTCATTCGTTTATGAAGATTGCTGTGAGAAACTGGCGGACTTGTGGGGTGAGATGCAATCAGCAAAAATATATATATATGTGGATGTTGTGTATAAATAGAAAGGTACTCACCGTGGATTTATTTTTGGTTGATCAGATCGAGCGTGGACACAGCCGATACGTGCTGAGTACTGAGTGCTGATGAGTGCTGATGCATGATGGTCAATCTACTATGAAATTTAAATGCTATACCAGGACGAATGTTTCACCTTGATTCAAAGGTCAATCATCCACGAAATACGAGAGAAAGTTGACTCTTGACTCTGAAGTGGCTTTACACACACAGCGAATGAATTGACAATGCTTCCGGTGCAAAAAAGGTAATGTTCTTGCGCCTTGATGGGATAAGTAGGCCATGCGGTTCCAGCATATTTAGCTTGAGAAAACGGTCTCGTGAGGGGATTGTCATTCGGGTGCGCAGTTATTCAGTCCAAAGTTAGAGTCGAAACCTTGAGACAAAGCCTATCACGATGCTCAGTAGCCAGATAAAATTTGTATTTGTTTGTTCGGGCCCAGTTCGCTTCGCTCGTTCTTGTCGATAGAAAAATGTACTCGACCGACAAGTATTAGGTGCTAAATACTACCACATCCTGTCCCTTACCTATGCCACTTTGCAATTACAAAACTGACATCCAAATGGTGTTCCACTGCCACGCATATTTACCATCGAGCACCGTTTCGTCGTAGAGTTATATACACACTTGCCTCCGCCATCCCTGCAGCCCTGGTTATCGCAAAAACCTTTGCTGGTGTTCCCAAACATGCATTGTATGCTTGACCGGGCCTCGAGCTCAAGTGATGTGAGACTCGGGCCAGTCGGTATAGCAGCTACCATGCCAAGGGTAAAAACCAGGGTTACGATGGAAGTAGAAAGCTTCATTGTGATCTGATGGGCAATAAGGTTGCTAGTTATATGAAGTTGGATGAGCACTGACTAGTAGAAATAATTCTATGCGATACGATATGATACGATATTATCCGGCCGGCGCTGTAAATTGAAGTAACAGTGAGTATCGTTCAAAAAATTTGCAGAGATGCTTATGACTCACGATGTAAAGTCAGTCAGAGATTCCAGTCTGAAGTACTTTGGTTTGACCTACAGCGCTTATATACCAAAACCCAATGGCTTAATTAGTCTTAGTTGGGGCTTCAAACTCTCTGCCCAGGCTAATCTGGCGTCGGACGCAGATGCTAAACTTGACAAACGGTTATGGAGTATACCCTGAAGTATAATATAGACACGAATAATGATATATAAATTATAATGGCCATGTGGCGGTGACTGAATCTATACTACTAGTTAGTTGCCGAATACTTTCCCACATCTTCTGCAGCTGGAACGATGGAAAAAAAAAAAACCTGATTCAGAAGTCTCTGACTACTTCTTATCTTTTGTAGATATGCATATAAAACATTTATCTTTTCAAATTCACACTGTATCCAATGGAAATACTGTTTCTGACACTGTTTTAACACATTTTGTCTTCGGAGAATTGTAGACCAGGTTCGTATCACTAACACTTCCCGCTAAAAGTGGTGAAAAATCTTGGGTTATTGTAAGGTTGTTACACTACCATATATAGATGCCGATAGCAGAAAGGGTGATCTTTCTGTTATTCGACCTTTTGGTGTAACGGTTGGTTGCGGCATCTATAGCCATCTTACAGTTATCTGGTAATGAGGAGTCTGATTCAGCAAGTATGCTTTGCGCTAGTAACTTTAAGGGTGGGATGCGTTAGAGAATACGATATAGGTCGAATGGAAGCTGCCATCCTTGACAGACACAGTAATTCAGTTGTCACGCGGTTTCCGTAGAAATCGCTGGGTCAATAATTGCGTATTCACTGCGGCATCGTCTTTGGTGACATCATGAAATTATCACCAACTGATAACATATTCTAGATCTAGAATATAAACCTTATTACGGACAGAGCAGATGACTCCATGATGGCACCGCGAAAATTACGGAACATATCTTGCTCAGAAGTAACCACAACACCATCGCAAACGGAGGTGGGCTCAATATACCCACCGTGCACACGCAGAGGCTGACCATTGATTCCTCTAGCTCTCTGCATCATTCAAACGAGATTTTTGTCCTCCATGGCTGATCAAGTGATGGATTTGCATTGTCAAACAAGAACTCAACCGTACTGATTTTATTGTCAGCTTTCAACTAACCCACCTAGTGTTTTCGTCTTTAACGTTGGGCAGACAGGCATCAGGCAGATGAACGATGGTCCAGATGAAGCGCAATCACTTTTAGAGTCCTTCACCTCTGCGTTGAAGTCCGTAAAAGCCAAGGGATATGTAGTCCAGGGTGCGATGTATGGACCTGACGGGGCAAATATCTTCATTGATACAGACGATGAGGATTGGTGTACCCATGTCAGTTGTAGAGAGGGATGAGAGGGAGGGAGAGAGATTTTTTTCATACCGTACCTATTGAAGTTGGTGAATTTACATCTGTCGTAACACTGTCCACAGCGCAATTGTCCTCGGCTACCATTCTGGCAGTTTGAAATAAAGAGCCGCGTACGGTGGGGGGAAATACGTACCCCCGAATTTGAAGAAGTAATAATGACATGAATGCAAGTACTCCTACCGTAGGTACAGTTAACAAAATTGATCTCCGAACATTAAGAAAGAAATGGAGGCTCTCGTCGTAAGGATTTGGTCTGGGAATGAGGAATAAAATAGCAGGCATTTTCATTCACCACAAAAAGATCTTCGATCAACTGGCGAGAGAAGGCGCAAAATGTGCAATGGTAGGATTCTAGACTAAGGCTAGTGGCAACGATTCGATCTTGGCTCGAACGTGAGAGGCAAGAGATGGAGAGTAGGAATAGGCGGTGTGGTCTGGCGTGGTGAGGTCCGATCCCGGAAAGAGATGAATGAGGGTTGGGAATTCTGGCCGTCGCGGTGTGGGTTGAAACTGAGAGATGACTCTGGAAAAATTCTAACATGAGAATCAAATATTGAAATTTGAATATATTGATTATTTTTCCAAATTTTGATCCAGAGTCTTCATGCTTTTCGCGAATCGTATTAGTTTTAGGACACTCCAATCCCCCTATAATAGTGTTAAGTTACACGTTTGCTATAATGTCTGAACTGCACGACGCAGAAAACGTTTGAATTGGATGCAGGGCATTGCAGATTGCAGGTCAAGACACAAAAGTGCCCACGATGGCCCTGTCAAAAGATATATATATTGAGTAAACGACTCCCCTAGTCTACGCGTCGAGCCTGCGCGTCATGATGCTAACCTGTACAACGATATATTTTCTTCGAATCGAGTTGACGCCAATCAAGGGTACAAGTACGCCGAATGTGTAGCTGCCTTCCGAAACTGATTCAAGTTCCAATAACTATCCATGACCCTCCTTATCAATGCAGTACTTACATTCTCCAGGTATGATTAGAAGGACGTACCCTGAAGATTATTACCTCAAGACCTGCCAGAATTGTATTGAGATGAGATACTGCATGCCAGCCGTTGGTTGAGTGGAATTGGTTCAAGGTACTCACATATTGTAAGGTTCCGTCAATTTATTGGAATCGTTACACATTACAGGAGGCCAATTATGGAATGGTCCCCACATGCCCCAACTCTAGAACTAGTTTTAAAACATTATGTTGGGTTATTATTAAGCTTGTAAGCTACGATAAAACTTGAGATGGCATCGATCATGAGGATCACAGGTTATGTGCCTGTGTGACGCAATCTTTTATCTCCCATGGAAACCGAACTGCCTGTACGCTGAGGTATCTTGGGTAGCATATCGGCTTTGGCGTCTGCAATCGCTTTAGAAACTTCAGCTGGGCCTGCATTTTCGTCCGCCAAACGAAGGTTAGCCAAAATTGCACGTCGAAGGATCCGTTTCAGTGGTATCGGATCGTAATAAAAGTCCTGTGGACCATGAGGGAATACACTTTCCATCATCTCCATCGTTGGTAGTTTGTATTTCACATCGGCATTCGGTGAAGGCGCATGACGAGGAGAGGCATAAAGGGGGGAAACAAGATGGAAAGTATCCTGGGAGACGAACGCAAGCAAGTTCTTCACCAAATCCTCGTTCAACTCGACGTGCCTGTAATCTCGCACACCAAGAAACATAATGCTCCATCCGACCTCTCCTCTATACTGTTTACTAATTTCGAGCCAGATGCGACGTACGATATGCTTGACGACACGATAATAGGTCCGGTGGTCTAAAGGGATGTTGAAAAAGGAATACGAATTGAGGACAACAAAGGCTCCAGCATAATCGCGTTGGCGGATGAAGGCACGAAGGATGACGTTCATAAGAGTAGTCGATGGCAGGATGCGTTCCGTGTGGCCTTTCGGTTTCGCTGCTAGTATAAAGTCATGATATAAAGCCCTAGGAGGAAAGGGAGAGGCGAGGTCATTATGGTGGTGCTTTCGTACGGCCCTGGGACGTATCATCCGATATAATAGAAACATGCTACCGAATGTATAGGAATCGGGAGATATTTTCCGCGTTATTCTCATCTCTTTGAGCATAGAATACATGCCTATGGCAGTCCGATGGTTTCCCAATCGTACTTCTCTAGACAAGAGAATGTTCATCGTTGCTAGGTTGGGGGCTAATCCTTGGGCCATCATTAAGTCTAATACCCTGTTAACGGAGGCGGTATCCCAAGTTCGAGTCTCCTGTAAAGCTGCAAGGACTTGTACGTATGGGGCATGCACAGAAGCACGAGCAGCTCGATTAGGTTGATTTGCACCTGAAAATTGATCCAATATCTCAAGAGCCACGTCAACATCTCCTGAACGAGCACGAGCACTGAGTAGAGGTGCAAGAAATTCCGGACGGATGATATAACTCGGTCGACGGGTCGCAATAAATGACTCCACGAGGGTGCATATAATATCCTTGTCCACTCCGTATGTCGTCATTGTCTTCAATAGCCCAGAGAAATCCTTTTCGGTGTAACGTGGGTCTGTAAAAATGGGTGCGAGGCGAAGTATGAGGGGCTGAGGAAACTCGCGGGAAACAGCCAATGCTATTGCGAGCATTTTTGCGTCGAGAACAGTGGAGGACATAAGCCCAGCTTCATGCATGCGTTGGTAAAGAAGTACAGCTTCTTGTGCATATTGTCGACCCACGAGGAAAGTGATTACCCTTTCGTAGACATATTGAGGTGACCTAACGTTTGGCAACATCTTGCCAAGTTCCTTGTTGACATAACCTAGGATGTTCTCTGTTTCTTGGTCATGTTTGAGAAATCCTATGATTTTTCGGAACAAAAGTATGATCTCCTTGGTAGTTCGGCGTTTGGTCGCAAATCCACGTAGTCCTGTATTGTTTGGCGAAAGAAGATCTGGGCGTATTTGGCAAAAATTCACGGCGCGTCCAAGGGTTCTTAGCATGTAACGATTGGGGTTGAATTTGGAGGAAACCAAGTTCAAACGGGGATAGGGGATGTGTTGTGGGTGAAACGGAAATACACCTTCACTGGCAATTTTTTGACAGGTTTCTTCCAATAAAATATCATCCAGTGCTTTCTGGATTGCTATATGAACTCGATTGTTTCAACTCTGACCAAAACTTCCTCATTTGTTACGTAAGCAACTCAGGCGTCACACGTCACGCAAGCTTTCGCTGTTAGCAGTTGGTTTTGAGCCAAATACTTCTACAGAGAGGATAGATTGCCGGAATTTCCAGCGGTCATCCCGCTTCATCGCGCCAGTATTGTCATTTCCCTGCCAAAATATGTGACTGACCGAAATGTGGGGGTATCCGTTACTATCTGATCATTCTGCTGTGTGATGTATACATAATTCCTGAGGGTTCCCCGACACGACACTGACACGACACTGACACGTCGACGTCGAAAATTGGTCTAGGTTATAGTGTCATTTTTGAATGGAAGGTCTTCGGGCCGCAAACCTCACGGCCAGTTCGCGCGCTAGTCAACCAGGAGTCTCGGTAAAAAGGGTTAGTCCATGTTATCCTATATATGCGATGGTTAGGTGATAGTCAAAAAAAAACTTGTAAAAAATAGTCGTTTTATAATCAGGTTGTGAAGATAACTGACCTGACTAAAAACTTGACTATTTTACAAGTTTTTTTTGACTATCACCCTTACCGGTATTGCATGACTCAGATGACTAGCCCTTTTTACTGAGCGGGATTGATGTTTATCGATATCACCTTTTCTTTATTCTGCCGTTGGCAGCTACAGCTAGGCTCAAAGAGGTGCGCTCAAATCCACGATGTCATTTATAGTGAGGCCAGAGGGTTGATGTCATTTAGCCAACCCATGCCAACGACATCCAGCCGATTTTATCTCCCAACCCCGACCCCAATATGTATATCTTCCTCATTGAAAGGCAATGAACAATCCATCCGATAACATTCGGTGTAAATAATAAGATGATCAACTTTCTTGAAACGGAGATTGATCTCATCTGCGAGGATCCCACATCGCTAGGCTCTTTCTAGTGTTCCAATATACATAATAATAATTATTGGTCACATTTAACCGGCTGGTCTAACGATAAGCCTAATCAAATCTGAATGGTTAATTACCTACATCTTATCATGTGCGTTACGCCACATCAATTGTTATCACTCTATGCAGAGTATCGGTTGGTTCTTATCATCGCCAAGAGGTAAGTCGTGCTTGATAGGGCCTTGAGTACCGGGTGGATGTCAAAATCAGCCAAGATTCTTAGACTATATAAGAACCTATTGCACAAGTGCGCAGCTTTACGTTGTTTTGGGTCGTGGTACTATGGATCAAGCTCATGTCTTCTCCTTCTCAGACCACTCGGCGTATTCAGATACTAGCCTGTCTCGGTTTTTCGTCCTTATGGGCTATTATCAGCATTATTCCTCATGGTCTATTGGTTCTCATGCAGCCCCTCTAGTGAAAAATGGATATTGCATAACACGGGAAGAAGAAACTTTACTCACTTGCGATTAGATACGTTCTAGATTGACTTCAAGGTCGCCGTCACATCTCACGCCGAGTGGCGCTCTTCTCCGGATCCAAGACCAGTTATTCTCCGATGCAGATAAGTAGTCGAGAAATTGATGGTCTCAAAAGGCCATCCAATTTTTCAGTTATGCAACATATTTTATTTTGACCATGGTAAAGTAAACGACTCGGAAAGTATTTACTTCGAGCAATTCAACTACGATTCTCGAAAAAAAAACACGATGGCTCTAGATCAAATTTGGAAAAATATGATGACCCTCGTACGAGTGGCGATTTTATCACATAATCATTATAGCTGTCCTGGAAACGTTATTTGCACCCACGCACGGTCGAGCCTTTGGTACTCGTTCTTGAAGAGCATTTGACTTCTATTACGTCCAACGATTCAACTTGACGGTTCGAGAAAAAGACAAAATATGACGGCTCCGGATTACATTTGGAAACGAAATACATAGCGCTCGTACGGTAATCATTATAGCTGTCTCTCGAGAACGTTATTTGTACCTACCCACGTCGAAATGTTGATGAAGTTTCTACTTGACATCTATATTTACCTCGAACGATTCAACTACTTACGGTTCGCGAAACCATGACGGCTCTGGATCACATCTTAGTATTAGTAGCGAGCTTGTCACATTATTGTAAGCTGCATATCTCGAAATTTTGTGACGTCGAACTTTTTGGCACTCGGGCCGCGAGTGTGGCGTACGGAGCGGCTGGGGCCATCGCATTTTCTATCTGGCACTGATAGCAATGCATAATCCAGGTCCGAGGTTTACAAAAGCCGCCGTTGGCTGAATTGAAAGCCCAAATGGTGGAGTCAGCCGCCACAATTTTTTTCCCACCAAATTTGCCATTTCGGGTTGATTTCGTGGAGTTAGGAGAATGGAAGCCCTACAGAGAATGTTTATCTTTGCTACCCCGCATTTGTGCACCTTGCCTAAGTATAGTGTATCCATTTTAGTCTCAAAAAGCAGTCGAAAGACCGAATAATATGTACTCTCTCTCTCTCTCTCTCCATATCTCGTAACATACTATTATGACTTATGCATGAGGTACCTATACGTAGTTAGTTACCCGAGTTATTCTGTAACGTAGTTGGGTTTTATTTGTGAGATTCTTTTTGGTGGTGAGTATATATGTCAATGAAACATCACGACATTTCGTCTCATCATTTGTCGTGAATTCAGATTTCTCCCACGGAGAATATGGCCCAACTGAAACGCGCTTCATTCCTTCGCAGGACCCTGAAACCCCACCAAGATTACCGATCAAACAGAAATGTGGTCAGCACCAGGCGTGGTAATGACTGACTGATAAAACGGTCAGGTCAAAGATTCTACCATTTGCGTCTACCACGGGTGCTCGTCTGATCAATTTAACTGAGCAGTGAGGACTCCCCTGAGGATGGAGGACCTCACCAGTGACAAGCGTGCGCAGTTGAAACGGCGCTTGAATTTAAGAGCTCCGCCCCTTAAGTATCGTAAAGCTTGCGCTGCGAGGCTTGTAAAAGAAAAAAAAACGAGCTTCTGACCTTCTAGTGCTGTACTATGCTCCTACTCGCCCCATTACATCTTTTACGACAGCTAGATTAGAAAGAAGCTTTATCGCGAATTGTAGAGATAACTTCTATTTATAGGTTTGCAACAAAGCTTCGGAAGCGCTTTTCAACGTCTCTCTTTCAAACGAACCTCTACATTTCTTTCATAAATGAACGCCTACAACGATAGACAGCTGGTGGAATCCTACCCATCTCGCCGAGGCATCCATTCTTCCGTACGTTCAATCATATGTAACACCATTGAAGCTGTATTTATACAATGGTACAGATATCAGAAGCCGGTCCATCTCATCAGAATATGGATCATATAGTATGTATTTATGATCCTTTATTATCTCATGCTCAAAAGATATGTCAAAGCCGTCCGAACAAAGTGATCTGCCCAGCAGGTTTCCAATAAGGCATCAACGTGAAACATTGCCAGTAAGCCTGATCATCAAAGGACATTTGTTTTCGCCCTCTCATGTCAGTTCAGAAACTTAGAACCTCAACCGCTCTTCACTTCGAGTACCATACTCGCTATCCTTCACCACCACCAACTGAAGCTGGTTTTCCAACACGATCCGCCAATCCACCATTTTTTACATATCCTCCTCCCTCAGATCAACGATCCATGAGAGATCAAGTGCTCAATCATCGACGTACTGCCTCCTCCCCTCCTCGACATCCATCACCTATCCTTAACCATACTCTGCATCGAACCAATGGATCAATATCTTCTGCAGGTAGTTCACCACTCATCACTCTTCCTGCATTATCTAGCGTCCCACATCGTCCACCAACGCATCGAGGGGTTGATCCAATGTTCAATCACCAACATGTTGAAATTCGCTCACCACCTGCTACACAGAGGAGACCATCAATGACACAGTTGCCGAGAGATAACCTAGAGCAGCAGGGACCACTCCATCGACACACAGTGGACTCGAGTCATGTCCCTGACCAGCAAAACGTTTCCTTGTCGGGTGGGCGAAAAAGGACGCTGTCATCCCTTCCTCCACCTAACTACCCTGCACAGCCTCATCGTCCTCCCCCCCGGCTCGGAACACAACAATTCCCACCTCAGCCAGGTCAAACCTCGGGACCCTACTCTATACCACCTTTTCTAACTCCTCGCCGTGACAACCCTCCCGCCTCAGTCATAACCCCGACGTCTCCATCGTCATCGACGACCCGTCCGCCACAACCGCCACAACCACCGCAACCGCCACAACCACCGCAACCACCGCAACCACCGCAACCACCGCAACCACCGCAATCATCTTCTCAACCCGCCACCACTGATGAGCCCGTATTCAACCCCTCCGCTGTTGAAGCCGTAGACGCAGCCTTGGAACCCCTCCGTATAGGTTTCGAAAATGCTTGGTCTGAAACAGTTCAGAATATCCGTCAGGTCATGAGCAGGATGCAAAGAGATTTTAGCCGACTGATTGCTGCCGAACGGCGAAAAAATGCCAACCTAATGCGCTGTTTAGTTAACAACAGCGAGAAACTCAGGGCTCAGGAATGCGCCGTGGAAGAGCTGAGAAAGGAGAATGGCTCGTCAACGGAGAGAATTGTCGAGAATGAGCGGTTGAGAAGGGAGAATAGCCAAAAGACGGCGGTGATTAATACTTTGAACCAGGAGAATAATCTTTTGAGAAGGGAGAACGACGAGTTGAAGAAGAAGAATGATGAGGCGTTGTTAAGAGCTGCGGGGCGTGTTTTCCAATACAAGGAGGAGTTGGTAAAGGTGAAAGCTGATGTTGATACTCTTCGTAAACGTAGAGAGGCAGATGCGCTTTCTACAAATGACACGAAACCCAAAACGACAGCCGTCTCGTCCGATCTTCATCACATGGAGATGGCTCGGCTTCATGCAGACAGGGAGAGAGAGCGGATATTCAATGATGCCGTCAAGCAACTTCGAGCGTTGACTGCAGTTCGTCCTGCTCCTTCTTTCTTTTTTTTCCTTCTGTGGACGAGCTGACACCTTATTTGTAGCTGGAGGATTCCCCGTGTAGCAATCCTCAAAATCCAGGCACAACACGTGAAGACGGTTCAGAAGAGGTGATGGGTGTTAAGACTGCCTATCGCGATCATGATCGCCACACCCGATCTTCTCCATTGGAGGTATCGACTTTGAAGCAGAACCCATCGTCATCACCATCAGCTGTTGCCCAAGTTCATGACACCATCAATGGACATCCGGGACCATCGACACCTCCGCCTCCGATCAAAGATGGTGTATCCACCAATAATGGAGACACATCCAAAGTGGGGGCCGATCAACCTGATAGTTGTGAGATCGTCGACGTCGAGATGGGCGAGGATGCTGTTGATGATGATGGTGATATGTCTATCGTTCCTCCTGTAACCAACATAGGTCCAGTTGCGAAATCAGATGTCCAAACCCTCGAGCAAAAGACGCAACCTACAGATGAAGAGGAATCAGAACTACAGGTTGACCTGGAAGCGCAACGGCAGAGACAGCGACAAGCGAGACGAGGCCCAACCCCAACCCCACCTGTATCTTCTCCACGAACACGCTCAGGGAAAACGAGAAGGACGGGTATGAAGAGGAATCGAGAAGAGTATGAAGCCTGTCAAGTAGCCGAAGATCATCATCATGATATGAGAATCGAAGAACCGGGTAGGGTTGAAAGAGAACGAAGGACGGAGGTGGTTCAAATGGATCCGGTTCAACTCGTACACAGTCCCAGCTCAGTGGAAGCAGCAGACATTCACGCAGATGCTGACGAATGCGAGATTGTGCTAGAGCGGAAGCGAAGGGACGTCGATGATATCCACATACCCAGAAAAGACAAGACACGTGGAAAGGTTGCCACGAATGGGAGACGACAGGTGACACCACCACCACCACCACCAGGAGAGATCCATATGCCTACTACTGCTACTGCTACTGCTACTGCTACTGCTACTATGACACCCGCAGCGAAAGATGCGCATCATCCAAAAACTATCGGCCGATGGTCCTATTACACGCATTTCAGAGATAATGGTTCTCCTCTTGCACCCACGAGATCTCCGATCATTGAACCATCGACAGCTCCTCTACCTCCATCTCAACATCTACCAATATCGCCTCAGGCTGACCGTCCTACCCCTAAACGTCATTCGAAACTTGGGATCAATCATATGGACTTGCTCTACAAGACAGAGAAGGAAGTTATGGTATGCCGTATCTGTCGGTAAGTGAATTAAGATTGATTTTTTCCTAACACCGACGAACTTTTATTATAGATCGTTAGAGCAAAACTTTGACATGACAACAGCCGAACGACGAAAAGCAAAGGCTTACACGAAGAAGTTTCCGTTGAACGCGTCATGGGCGGATCTTATCAACCATTGTCAAACTGATCATACGAAAGCCTGTGAAGATATGGAAAAGTTGAGTCCTTCCCAGATTGCAGAAATGAAGCAGAGGATGTCACCGGTGGCTTCGGGGCGTTAACCTGTTTTCTTTTTTTCCTTTTTTTAATTTTTTTTTTATTTCATTTGTATGCCTCTTTCCTTTTTTTTTTGCATGTACATCTGATGTTCGCTTCTGGACATGAAGCTTAGATATCTAAACTATCATGCTTGTTTCTTTCTTTTTGC
>Ga0193743_1001059_pt1 | contig 21032 bp, 20 predicted proteins | sample L2c2metaG_FD_143038 | JGI IMG/M metagenome (GOLD analysis project Ga0193743, IMG submission 143038) | Soil microbial communities from a riparian zone of the East river system, Colorado, United States - L2c2 | ecosystem: Environmental > Terrestrial > Soil > Riparian zone | place: USA: East River... | reverse complement strand
CAGCTGTTCCGGTCCCCCGGCCATCGCCAGCTGCTGCCGCCGAACCCGGCGATCGACGATGCCCTGGACGCCGCCGACACCGCCCTCGATCCGGCCAGGCGCGTGCAGTTCGTCAGCGACGCGCAGAAGGCCATACTGGAGGACCGGATGATCCTGCCGCTACTCACCGACTGGCCGATGACGGTGACCCGGGCGGTGCTGCAGGACTACCGCCTCGACTATCTCGGCTACGTCTACGCCGCCGACCTCAAGGTCGCGGAATAGAGCGCGATGGGCCGGTATGTCCTGAAACGCCTGCTGCTTCTGGTCCCGGTGGTGATCGGCATCCTGCTGATCACCTTCCTGATGAAGGCCCTGATCCCGACCGACGCCGCCACGGCGATATATCAAGGCCAGCTCTCGGAACAGGACGCAGCGCAGGCCATCGCCGCGCTGCGGGCGAAGTATCACCTGGACCTGCCCTGGTACCAGCAGTTCGTTCTCTATGTCGGCGATCTCGCGCATGGCGATCTCGGGGAGTCGATCCGTCTGCGCAAGCCGGTGATCGACGAGATCGGCTACCGCTACGTCAACACCATCCTGCTCACCGGCGCGGCGCTCGCGATCGCGCTGATCGTCGGCCTCGCGACTGGCATTCTCGCCGCCGCCCGGCGCAACACCTGGCTGGACGTGACCGCGACGACGATCGGGCTGTTCGGCATCTCGATGCCGGCCTTCTTCTTCGGGCTGCTGCTGATCCTCCTCTGCTCAGTCTGGCTCAGGCTCCTGCCCGTGGTCCCCCACGGTCCGCTGGCGATCGTGCTGCCCGCTGTTGCGCTCGGCCTGATCGAGGCGGCCCCACTGTCGCGGGTGGCGAGAAGCAGCATGATCGACGTGCTGAGGCGGGACTACATCCTGGCGGCGCGGGCGCGCGGGGCCAGCGAGATCGCGCTGATCCTGCGCCATGCCCTGCCGAACGCCCTGATCGTGGTGCTGACGGTCGTGGGGCTGCAGATCGGCAACCTCTTGGGAGGCGCCTTCATCGTCGAGACCATCTTCAGTTGGCACGGCATCGGCGAGCTGGCGGTCAACGCCATACAGTGGCGGGATTTCGCACTGACGCAGGCGATCATCCTGATCAGCGCGGTCACCTACCTGGTGATCAACCTCGCCGCCGACATCCTCTACGCCTGCCTCGACCCGCGTGTGGAGCTCGTGTCGTGAGCGAGGCGGTCCTCGAGGAACCGATCTTCAGGGCCGTGCCGCGCTGGCGGCAACTGCTCCGGCGGCTCCTCCGCAATCCCTCGGCCGTGGCCGGCGGCGCAGTGCTGCTCATCCTGATCCTGCTCGCGGCCTTCGCCCCGCTGATCGCCCCCTACGACCCGTTCAAGATCAGCCCGGCCCAGCGCCTGACGCCCCCCGGGGCGCTGCATTGGCTCGGCACCGACGAGGTCGGCCGCGACCTCCTAAGCCGGATCATTTACGGCACGCGCTACTTCCTTCTGATCTGCGCCGTCACGGCATCGATCTCCGCCTCCATCGGCACAGTGCTCGGCCTCGTCGCCGGCGCGGGGTCGTCGCTGACGGACGGGATCATCATGCGGATGATCGATATCCTCCTGGCCTTCCCCTACATCCTGATGGTTCTGGTGGTGGTCGCCATCCTTGGGCCGAGCCTGTGGACCGGCATGGCGGCGGTTGGCATCGCCGGCATTCCCGGATACGCCCGGCTCGTGCGCAGCACGGTGCTGACGGTGAAGGCCGAGGACTATGTCGTCAGCGTCCGGGCGCTGGGGGCCAGCGAGGCGGAGATCCTCTTCCGCACCGTGCTGCCGAACGTGCTGTCGCCGCTGATCGTCTATCTCTCCTTCGCGACGCCCCTGGCGGCGCTGCTTGCCTCCGCGCTGTCCTTCGCCGGCCTCGGCACCCAGCCGCCGGCCCCCGAATGGGGCGCCATGCTCGTCAACTCCCGCACCTTCCTGTTCTCCGCCTGGTGGGCCGTGGCCGCCCCCGGCACCGCGCTGTTCATCTCGATCTTCGGCATGAACATCCTGGGCAACGGGCTGCGCGACGTGCTCGACCCGAGGAGCTGAGGCCATGACGATGCCTTCGCCCCGGCACGACGGGCCGCTTCTCGACATCCGCGACCTGCGCACCCAGTTCGGCTCCGGGCCCGGCACCGTCAACGCGGTGCAGGGCGTGGACCTGCGGATCGCGCCCGGCGAGATCGTCGGGCTGGTCGGCGAGTCCGGCTCCGGCAAATCCGTGCTGGCCCTGTCGATCATGCGGCTCATCCAGAAGCCCGGCCGGATTGCCGGCGGGGAGATCCTATTCGACGGGCGCGACGTGCTCGCCATGTCGGCCCGCGACCTCGGCCGCTGGCGCGGACGCGATATCGGCATCATCTTCCAGCAGCCCCAGGGCTGCCTGAACCCGGTGCGCCGCATCGGCTGGCAGGTCGCCGAGCCGCTGCGCCAGCAGGAACGGCTGAGCCGGAAGGGCGCATGGGACGGCGCCGTCGCCCTGCTCCGCTCGGTCGGCATCCCGGCGCCGGAGGAGAAGGCGCTCGCCTATCCGCACCAGCTCTCGGGCGGCCAGGCCCAGCGCGTCATGATCGCGATCGCGCTGGCGCTCAGGCCGCGGCTGCTGATCGCCGACGAGCCGACGACGGCGCTGGACGTGACCATCCAGGCCCAGATCCTGGAGCTGCTGCGCGACAGCTGCCGCCATGCCGGCACATCGCTTCTGCTGGTGACGCACGATCTCGGCGTCGTCGCGAGGCTCGCCGACCGGGTGGCGGTCATGTATGCCGGGCGGATCGTGGAGGATGGCCCGGTCGCGACGATACTGGACCACCCGGCCCATCCCTATGCGCGCGGCCTGCTGCGGGCCGCGCCGCGGCTCGGGCAGTCGGGCGGCGAGCGGCTGCAGGACATCCCGGGCGGCATCCCGGATCTCAGCCGCCCCGCGGCGGGCTGCGCCTTCGCGCCGCGCTGCGGCCGCCGCGCCAGCCTCGCTCTCGCGCGCTGCCTCGAGGAGATGCCGCCGCTCGACCCGGTGGCTCGGGACCACCGGCTGCGATGCTGGGCCACGCCGGATGCGACGGGAGACGGACCGTGAGCATTCCACCCCTCCTCCAGGTCGACGGCCTGCACGTCCGCTATCCGGTCCGGAAGGGCCTGTTCGGCGGCGTCGTGGGGACCATCAACGCCGTCGATGGCGTGAGCCTGACGCTGGCCCGCGCCGAGACGCTGGCGCTGGTCGGGGAATCCGGCTGCGGCAAGAGCACGCTGGGCCGGACTGTGATCGCACTGCAGCGGCCGAGCGCGGGCACGGTCCTGTTCCGCAACCAGGACCTCTTCGCCCTGCCGCCGGACCAGCTCAAGCGGCAGCGGCGCTTCGCCCAGTTCATCTCCCAGAATCCCAGGACCTGCTTCGATCCGCGCCGCACCGTCGGCGCTTCGGTGCGGATGGCGCTCGACATCCAGGGGATGCTGGACCGGCAAGGCCGCGACGAGGCCGTTGCCGACATCTTCCGCAAGGTGGGGCTGAGGCCCGAGCACCGCTTCCGCTACCCGCACGAGCTCTCGGGCGGCCAGCTGCAGCGGATCGGCATCGCCCGTGCGCTGATCCTGAAGCCCAGCCTCATCGTCTGCGACGAACCGGTCTCGGCGCTCGACGTGTCCGTGCAGGCGCAGATTCTGAACCTGCTGCGCGACCTGCAAGCCGAATTCGAGTTGGCGCTGCTGTTCGTGTCCCACAATCTCGCCGTGGTCGAGTACATCGCCGACCGCGTCGCGGTCATGTACTACGGCCGCATCGTGGAGACGGCCCCGGCGAAGCAGCTGTTCCGGGCCCCTCGTCACCCCTACACCAAGGCGCTGCTCGCCGCCGTGCCGTCGCTCGACCTCGCCCGCCGCGACGACCCGGTACCACGGCTCGGCGACCCGCCCGATCCGGCCCACCTTCCAAGCGGCTGCCGCTTCCGCAACCGCTGCCCGATCGCCATCCCCCGCTGTTCCGAGCACGAGCCGGCGCTGGCCGGCGTCGATGCCGGGCATGCCGTCGCCTGCTGGGCGGCGGAGGGCGCGGTCGTCCCGAAGCCAGCCATGGCAGGCGGCTGAACCACACTCCGGAAGAAGCGAAAGAAAGACCTGTCATGACCGAATGGCTCGATGCCGCGCTCGCCTATGCCGGCCGGTGGATGGACTATCAAGTGAAGGCGGCCGAGCAGCCCGGCTGCGTTGTCGCGGTTGCAAAAGGCGGGACGGTCTTGTGGGAGCGCGCCTTCGGCGTCGCCGACCTCAGGAACGGCGAGGCGCTGACGGTCGCCCACCGCTTCCGCGTCGCCTCTCACTCCAAGACCTTCACCGCCGCCGGAATCATGAAGCTGCATGAGGCTGGACGCCTCCATCTGGACGACAGGATCGGAACCCATGTGCCGGGCCTGCATGCGCTGGTGGCGGAGACGACCATCGCCCAGCTGCTCGCCCATGCCTCCGGAACGATGCGCGACGGAACCCGGTCCCCGCACTGGCAGGTCCGCGCCCCCTTCTTCGATGAGGCGGCGCTTCGTGCCGAGCTTGTGCGTCCGCTCGCGATCGACGCCAACAGGCGCTTCAAATACTCCAATCTCGGCTTCGGCCTCCTGGGCCTCGCCATCGAGGCGATCACGGGCGAACCTTACACGCACTGGATCGCGCGCGAGGTCGTTGGGGCCTCGGAGCTGGCGAGCACCGCCCCGGACACGCCTCTCGCTGCCGGTACGCCCCTGGCGGCGGGGCATAGCGGCCGCATGCCCTTCGGCCGGGGCGCGATCACCGGCGACCAGCCCACCTTCGCCCTTGCCGCGGCGACCGGCTTCGTCAGCACGGCCGGGGACCTCGCCCGCTTCTTCGCCAGCCTCGACCCGACGGCCGGGTCGAGCGTGCTTTCGGTCGCCAGCCGGCGGGAGATGACTCGCCCCCACTGGGAAGTGCCGCATCAGTCGGAATCCCGGCATTACGGGCTGGGCACCATGATCGGTCGGGTCGACGGCCATGCGCTGGTCGGCCATGGCGGCGCCTTCCCCGGCTTCATCAGCCGCTCGGCCATGGTGCCGGACTGGGGCATCGGCCTCTCCGTCCTCACCAACGCCATCGACGGCCCGGCCCATGCCTGGCTGGACGGGATCGTCTCGATCCTTCACCGGTTCGCCGGCCACGGGGCGCCATCACCCGCGGTCGCTGGCTGGGCCGGGCGCTGGTGGAGTCTCTGGCGCGCCACCGACCTCGTCCCGATGGGCGATCTGGTGCTGGCCGCCGATCCCGCCGGGTTCAAGCCCTTCGCCGACGCCACAGAGATCGAGATCACCGGGCCGGACCGGGGCCGCATCACGCTCGCCAACGGCTTTGCCAGCCATGGCGAGACCGTGGAGCGCGGTTTCGACGCCTCGGGCACGGCCGACCGCCTGTTCCTCGGCGGCAGCGAATGGGTGGCGGATCCGAAGGATCTCGCCGTGTCCTACCAGAAGCCGGTCTAGGCCCCGGCGCGTGAGATCCCGTCAACGGGCCGCGGCATAGGCCCCATCCGCTCGAACCCTGTTTTCCCCCGTCTGCAAAGGTCCCGCCATGCCGGTCATCAACCGCATCGACAGCTACAAGGACGAACTGACCGCCATCCGGCGGGATCTGCACCAGCATCCGGAGATCGGCTTTGAGGAGGTTCGCACCTCCGGCATCGTCGCCGCGAAGCTGGAGGCCTGGGGCATCGAGGTGCATCGCGGCCTGGGCAAGACCGGGGTCGTCGGCGTGATCGAAGGCCGCCGCGGGCCGGGCCGTGCCATCGGGTTGAGGGCCGACATGGACGCCTTGCCGATGGAGGAGCGCACCAACCTGCCCTACGCCTCGAAGATCCCCGGGCGCTTCCACGGCTGCGGCCATGACGGGCACACGACGATGCTGCTGGGGGCCGCGCGCTACCTGGCCGAGACCCGCGACTTCGCCGGCACCGCCGTCCTGATCTTCCAGCCGGGCGAGGAAGGCTGCGGCGGCGCCCGCGCGATGCTGGCCGACGGGCTGTTCCGGCGCTTCCCCTGCGACGAGATCTACGGGCTCCACAACGCGCCCGCCGATGAGCCCTATCGCATCGGCATCAAGCCGGGACCAGCCATGGCGGGCGCCGATTTCTTCGACTTCCGGATCCGCGGGCGCGGCAGCCACGGCGCCATGCCCGAGCATTCGCGCGACCCGATCATCGTCGCCACCGCGCTGGTCCAGTCGCTGCAGTCGGTCATCAGCCGCAACGTCAGTCCGCTCAAGCAGGCCGTGCTTTCGGTCACCCAGATCCACGCGGGCAGCGCCTACAACATCGTGCCGGAGGAGGCGGTCGTCTCCGGCACGGTCCGGTTCCTGGACCGGGAGGTCAATGAGCTCGTGCGCCAGCGGATGCGCGCCATCGCCGAGGGCACCGCCGCCGCCTTCGAGGTCGAGATCGAATGCGACATCCGCAACGTGTTCGACGTCCTGGTGAACACCGAGGATCTGGTCGAGGGCTATCTCGAAGCGGCCCGCGATATCGTCGGGCCGGACCAAGTCTATCTCAAGACGGCGCCGGTGATGGGCAGCGAGGATTTTGCCGACATGCTGCACGCGACGCCGGGCGTCTACTGCACCATCGGCCATGCAGGTTCGGTGCCGGTGCACAATCCCGGCTTCGTGCTGGACGACGGCATCCTGCCGGTCGGCGCCAGCCTCCTGGCACGGATCTTAGAAAGACGACTCTCTGCGGCGTGAGAGACAGGGGCTCAGCTACGACACCATGAAGACGGCGGTCGATGCGGTCTTCGTCGGCCGCGAGAGAGCCTACAACCGCCGCTTCCTGCAGATGTGCGCCCACTATCTGGTCGAGCCTGTCGCCTGCACTCCGGCCGCGGGCTGGGAGAAGGGCCAGGTGGAGAACCAGGTCGGGTTGGTGCGGGAGCGCTTCTTCGTGCCGCGCCTGCGCTCTGCCAGTTACGATGAGATGAACGCCTGGCTGCCATCGACGGTCTGGCGTGCCGACCCAGACGCCATCATCGCCGCCAGAAACCGTGGGTTCCAAACGTTGGAGCCAACCCACTAGAAGGTGACGCGGGCGGGCCTGTCGCGCCAGAAATGATAGACCGCGCGTGCGTCGTCGGTAAGTGACGGGTCATGGATCATTGGTACGATTTGCCGTTCTCCGAGTGGGAGTGCAAGTTCAGCGTAGAAATCCTCGTCACCCAGATCGATTGCGGTGGAGTCCGCCATAGGCAGGGCGTAATAGGCCTTGCGGATTCGGGCCCACAGCATGCTGGACATGCACATGCAGCAGGGGGCGCCGATCGTGTAGAGATCGCAGTCCGACAGATCGTAGGCGCCTAGCGCCGCGCTGGCCCTGCGGATGGCGAGCAGTTCCGCGTGGGCCGTCGGATCCTTGCTCGACAGCACCTCGTTATGGGCCTCGGCCACGATCTTCCCATCCCGCACGATGACGCATCCGAATGGACCGCCATGGCCGTGTTCGACGCCGTGGCGAGCCAAAGCGATGACACGCCGCATCGCCGCCTTGTGGTTCATCTTCGTCCTCCTTTCCGGTTCAGCCGCCGAGATAGGCCTTCTTCACGGCTTCATTGTCACGCAACGCGTCCGACGGGCCGCTGAGGGCCACACGGCCGACATCGAGCACATAGGCGCGGTCACAGCTGGCAAGTGATCGCGCGACGTTCTGCTCGGCGAGCAGCACTGACGTTCCGTCGGCAATGATATCGCGCACCGCGCGCATCACCTCATCCGCGAGCTTGGGCGAAAGCCCGAGCGAGGGTTCGTCGAGCAGCAGCAGACGCGGCCGGCCCATCAGCGCACGGGCGATCGCCAGCATCTGCTGCTGCCCGCCTGAGAGCTGCCAACCGTAGCTTGCGGATCGGGTGCCGAGCGCCGGGAAGAGATCGAATGCCCTGTCGACGAGAGTACGGCGTTCAGCGGAAGCGCCGAAGACCGCAACCTCGAGATTCTCCCGCACGGTCAGGCCGGGAAAGACCCGACGGCCTTCCGGAGAATAGCCCAGTCCCAGCCTGGCGCGGCGTTGCGGCGATGCCGTGCCGAGCGGCCGGTCCGCCAAGGCGATCGTTCCCTTATGCGGCTTCAGCAGGCCCATCACCGTCTTGAACATCGTGGATTTACCCGCGCCGTTCGCGCCGATCAGGGCCACGGCCTCGCCCTTTCCGACGAGAAGCGAGACGTCGTGCAGGGCCTTCACCCGGCCGTAATTCACGGACAGCCCGTCGATCCGTAGCAGGATTTCCGCGTTCATGCCGGCGCCCCGAGATAGGCTTCGACCACCTTGGGATGGCTGCGGACGGCATCAGGCGTGTCATCGGCGATGAGACGCCCCTGGTCCAGGCAGACCAGACGCTCCGCCAGCGCGCCCAGGAAGACGAGATTGTGCTCCACGACCAGCACCGCCACGCCCAGGGCGGCAATGCTTCTGATCCGTGCGGCAAGGTCGCGCTGCTCTTCCTCGTTGAGACCGGCGGCGGGTTCGTCGAGCAGCAGCAGCTGCGGCGCCGCGGCGATGGCGCGCGCGACCTCGACGCGCCGCCGCGTGCCGTATGCAAGCCCCCCGCACAACGTCGTCGCGTGTTGCTCGACGCCGAGCATGCGCGCCGCCGAGATGGCGATGCCGCGGGCGCGGTCGAGCCCGTCGTCGCGATGGAACGCAGCGATCGCGTTCTTCAGTCCCACGCCTTCGGCTGTGGCCCGCCCGAGGGCGATGTTGTCGACAACGCTCATATCCTCGACCAGGTGGATGTGCTGGAATGTTCGCGCCATGCCGAGCCGGGCAATGCGGAAGGCCGGCAGACGGGTGGCGTCTTGGCCGAGAAACTCGAGCCGGCCGGCGTCGCTTTCGTATAGGCCGGAGATGACGTTGAGCAACGTCGTCTTGCCCGAACCGTTGGGGCCGATCAGGCCGACGATTTCGCTTGGCTGGAGCGACAGCGATACGTCGTCGAGCGCCCGGACGCCGCCGAAGGATTTCACGACCCCGACGACGGAGAGGAGGGCTGGGCCCTGCGGCCGAGTCATTGCCGCGGGCCGCGGGATGGGCTGCGCCGTGGGTACCGCGCCGCGCCGCGGCGCCGTGATCATCCCCCTCAGCCGTTCCAGCGCGCCGATCAGGCCGTACGGGGCCGCGATGACAAAGGCGAGGGTCACGCCGCCATAGGCGATCAGGGTATAGTTCTGAAGGGAGCGGAACTGCTCCTGGAGGTAGACGATCGCAACCGCGCCGAGGACCGCGCCCGCGACGCTCAGGCGCCCGCCGATCACCGTCATCGTCAGACAGGTGATCATCAGCGGCAGGCCGACCTGTTCGGGCGATACGACGTGGACGACATGGGCGATGAGCGAACCGGCCGCCCCGGCATAGCCGGCACTCAGCACGAAGGCAGCGAAGCGCATGCGCGCCACATCGAGACCCAGCGCCGAGGCCACCGGCAGACTCTCGCGCATCAGATGGAAGGCTCGGCCGTAGAGGCCGCGCGTGATCTGGAAAGCGAGCACGCCGGCCACCACGACCAGAACCCACACGGCCACCATCGTCCCCCAGCGAGACGCGATGGTCCAGCCGAACAGAGTGATTCCGGGAATGCCGGAAAGCCCGTTCGTGCCGCCGGTCACCGTCTGCCACTGGGTGACGACGAGCTGCACAAGAAGGCTGATGGACAGCGTCGCCAGCGCGAAATACTGGTCTTCCAGCCGCAGGACGGTGTAGGCGACGAGAGCGGCGAGAAGAGCCGGCCCGACGATCGAAAGGGGGAACGTGATCGTGGCTTCGAGGCCGTATCGCGCGCCTAACACCCCGGTGATGTAGGCCCCCAGGCCGAAGAAGCAGGACTGGGCGAGCGAGATCGCCCCGGCGTAGCCGAAGACGAACTGGAAGCCGATCACGAGGATCGCATAGATGCCGGCGATGCTGATGAGCCTGAGATCATAGGGGCCGGCGCCGGAGGCATATGCCGCGAACGCCGCGGCTCCGATCAGCAGCGGCAGGTTGATGCCCCGCCCCAGCCAGCGCAAGGCGCCGACGCCGCGCTGCCGGGGCAGCGGTTCAGACCCGACGTTGGACACGCTCACCGAAGACTCCTTGCGGCCTGAGGAACAGAATGACGAGGAGGGCGACGTAGAGACCGCCAGTCGCCACGGTGTAGGGCACGACGGTCGATGCACCCACCTGGAAGAGGGCGATGATCAGCGCGCCGACCACGGCGCCGAGAATGCTGCCCCAGCCGCCGATCACGACGGCGATGTAGCCGTAGATGCTCAGCGAGACGCCGCCGGTCGGCGAAACGAAGAACTGGTTGGACAACACGGCGCCTGCGATCCCCGCGAGCGCCGTGCCGACGCCGAAGGTGACGGCGATCAGGGTGAAGGCGGGGATGCCGATGGCCTGGGCCATCTCCCGGTCTTGCGACACCGCGCGCAGCCTCCGGCCTAACTGGGTCCGGAAGAAGACGAGATACTGCAGGGCGATGAGCAGGCCGGCGACGCCGATGGTCGCGAGCGACTGGATGCTGAGCGAGATCGGCGGAAGATCCAGGCTTCCCGTCGTGAGCAGCGGCGGACCTGCCTTAATCTCCGGTCCGAACATCACGATGTAGCCGTTCTCCAGCATGATCCCGCAGAGAAGCGTGCTGATGAAGACGCTTGAGGGTGGCCGCTTCAGCAACGGGAAATAGGCCAGAAAACACACAGCGACACCGAGGATGAACATGGCCACGGCGACCAGCGGCAGCAGCAAGATGAGCGGAAGGCCGAGCCACGAGCCGAAGAACACGGCGGCGTAGCCCCCCGCCATTACCAGGTCGCCATGGGCGAAATTCACCGCACCCGTGGCGTTGACGACCAGCACGAAGCCGAGCGCCACGAGCGCGTAGACCGAGCCGAGAGCCAGGCTGTTGAACAGGATTTGCAGGAGCGACATTGGCGTCCTCACTTCAGGGTAAGTTCGTCACCCGAGTAATCCGCCGCGATCTTCGGAATGCGACTCGTGCCATCCCAGCAAACGATCTCGGCATTGTGGGCCATGTCGCCCTTGCCATTGGACTTGTAGGTCATCGCGACGCCCTTGTAGGTCGTCGTGTTCAGCGCCTTGGCCAGCAGATCGGGCGTGGTGGCGCCGCCCGCGATCAGCGACAGGGCCATCATCACCCCGTCATACTGGCCGAGAGCGAGCCCGTCGGGCGGCTGCTTGAACCGCGCTTCGTAGGCATCGGCCCAGGCGCTGATTTCCGGCGTGGCGCGGGCCTCTGGGGCTGAAGGCGTCTCAGAGCAGGTGCTCTTCAGCTCTGCCGGATCGAACAAGGCGGTGGCCTGGGGTTCGACCAGCGAGGACGACGTGACGATCGGAATGTCAAGCCCGGCGGTGCGGGCCTGCTTGATCAGGAGCGCCATGGGCTGCGCCACCGTGTGGATCACCAGGACGTCGGCACCCGACTCCTTTATCTTGGCCACGATCGAACTCATGTCCCTGGTGTCGGGCTCGACCGATTCCGCCATGGCCAGATTGATGTTGAGCTTGGCGAAATCTTCCTGCAGCAGCTTGAAGCCGCCCTGTCCGTAGGCGGTGGTGTCGCCGATCAATGCCGGCTTCGTCTTGTTCAGCTTCTCGACGACGTAGCGCGCATGCGCGACCTTGATCTCGCGGTCGTTCGGCAAAAAGCGGAAGATGTAAGGGTTGCCGGTCTCGGTCAGCTGCGCGAGGCCGGAGATGGTGAGGAGCGGCACCTGATAGTCCTGCGCCATCGGCGCCATGGCAACCATCTCGGTGCCGAAGACGGAGACCGAAGCGGCAAGGGCCGGTTTCTCGCTGAGCGCCTTATCGAGCGCGGTGGCGGCGCCTGTCGCCGACGTGCCCGTGTCGAACACCGGCGCCTCCGCCTTCAGGCTGGCGGGCGCATGCTCGATCGCCATCAGAGCGCCGTTGCGCTGGCTGCCACCCTCGACGGACATGAACCCCGTGACCGGCAGCACGATTGGCAGGTAGGCGTCCGCCGCCCATGCGGCCGCGGGAGCCACCGTCAATGCGACGAGGCCCAGGCCGAGATGGATCGGGTGTCGAAGCATCCCCGGACGTGTCCGCGCGATCGTTCGGTCTGACATGCTGTCTCCTTTTGGTTGTCGTTCGCACCTCGAACGGCAGGTGGTCCCGTCATGCCGGATGGCAGGTCGCCTCGCAGGCAAGCCGGTGGACGTGGTAGGACTGGCAGGCGACGCTGCGGCAGAAGGCGCGGATTGCCGGTTCGAGCCGCTTCGCCGTTTCGCGCATCGGCGCGTTGGCCGCGAACAGCCGATCGGCGGCGGCGGCGGCATCGCGGCGCAGCTTGGCTTCATCAAGCGTCGTGATGCGCCCGCGATCGAGCACCATTCTGCCGCCGATCATGACGCTGTCGACTGCGGCCCCGTTCTCGGCGAAGACGATCTGCCGTGCCAGATTCCCGAGCGGCACATAGTTGATGTGCCCGAGATCGAGGAACACCAGATCCGCCTTGTAGCCCGGCGCGATGCTGCCGATGCGGGCCTCGAAACCCATCGCCCTGGCACTGCCGGCAGTCGCCATGTCGAGCATGTCGCCGACCCCGAGCCAGTGATCGACATCCGGCGTCAGCAGTGTGGAGATCGACGCGCCGAGCCGCATCGCCTCGAACATGTTGAGATGGTCCGAGCTGTTGGCAGCGTCGGTCGCGAGGCCGACATTGACGCCGAGTTCCCGCATCGCACGCACCTGCGCCAGGCCCGAGCCGAAGCGAAGGTTGCTCGGCGGCGCGTGGATGACCGAGGCGCCGCTGTCCGCGAGGCGCCTCATGTCGTCGGCGTCGAGCCAGATGGCGTGTGCGGCGGAGAAGCGCGGACCGAGCAGCCCGAGAGCCTCGATATGAGCGGTCAGCGTCCTGCCGTAGCGCCGGAGGCCCGCGACCGCCTGCGATTTGGCCTCGGCCAGATGGGTCTGGAGCGGGATATCGTATTCGGCCACGAGATCGCGACAGGCGATGAGGAAGTCGTCGCTGCAATGCAGGGGAATGGCCGGGGCAAGGCCGGGCCGGACGCGGTCGCGATCGAATGGCCATCGGCGGAACGCCTCCGCGGCGCTGCTCGCGCTTGCCCGATGCGGCGCCATGTTCAGCGCCAGCGCCTCGTCTCGCTGCTCGTCGGTCATCAGTTCGAGAAGTTCGGGATAGGCCTGATAGAAGGTGCGGTCGGCCACCATCGGTGCGACCACGGCGCGGATGCCCGCATCGCTGTAGGCCTGCCCGAGGGCGAAGAGCCCGTCGGGGCTGGGCCGGGGAAACTCGAAGAACAGGTCGAAGCACGCCGTCGATCCCTTGCGGATCATCTCGACCGCGCCGACGAGACCATTGAGATATTTGTCGTCGAGGGTTCGGTTGGCGCCGAGGCCCGGCAACGCATTGAGGAAGAATTCAAGTGACCAGCGGTCCTCGACCCGTCCCTTCGCCAAGGTGCCGTGGCCGTGCAGGTGGCCGTTGACGAGGCCCGGCATGACGGCGCGGTCGGCGGCGTCGATGATGCGGACATCGGCCGGCCCGGTGCCGGTAGGGACGATGTCGCGGATCGTATCGCCGTCGATGACGATATCCCGTCGTTCGGCGCCCCAGCCCGGCATCAGGACGAGGCCGCCAGCGACGGTGACGAGATCACGCCCGGCCATCGTCCGCCTCCGGCGCCGCAAGACGCACCGCCAGATCGAGCAGGGCCTCGTCCTGGCCGTGCGCGGCGATCACAGACAGACCCAGCGGACAACCTTCCAGAGTTGCCATCGGAAGCGAAATCTGCGGCATGCCGGCGTGGCCGGCGGCGCACAGCAGCGCCAGCGCCCGCGCCCGGAACGTCTCCAGTTCGACCTCCGTCGAGGAGAGGAGCGGCGCGATTCCGGGAGCCGTCGGGATCACAAGCAGGGTGCCCGGCGGCACGATGTCCGCGAGACGGGCCCGGACCGCTTCCCGCACGCGCCGCGCCACCTCGATCTGCCCGGGATCGAGCCTCGCCGCGGCGGCGAATCGGTCCCCGATGCCGGGGCCGAAGGCCGGTCCGACTCGGGTCACCCAATCGCCATGCGTTTCCCAGGCTTCGGAAGACTGGATCAGCCGGAAGGCATCGCGCCACTCCATCAGCCGACCGTCCGCGAGGTCGACATGCCCGGCCCAGCCGATCAGGTCCCCGACCTGCGCGAGCGCCGGCGCCAGGGCCGTCGAGACCGCGTCACCCGCCAGCCCGAACAGGTCGTCGGCCACCAGCACGCGGGACACCGGGACGGCCTGTCCCGCATCCGGTAACAGCGCGCGGCCCACGCGCGAAAAGAGTTCCGCATCGCGGGTGAACCAGCCCACCGAGTCATAGCTCGGCGCCAGCGGCACGGCGCCGGTGATCGAAATGCGCCCATGGCTCGACCGCATGCCGTAAAGACCGCAATAGCTTGCCGGCAGGCGTACCGAGCCGCCGGTGTCGGAGCCCAGCGCGAAATCGACGAGCCCGGCGGCGGTCGCTGCCGCCGACCCGCTGGAAGATCCGCCGGGGATGCGGCCGGGCGCGGCCGGGTTGATCGGTGTGCCGTAATGGTGGTTCTGCCCGTTGAGGCTCCAAGCGAGCTCGTCCGTCTGGGTCTTGCCGACCATGCGTGCGCCGGCATCGAGCAGGCACAGAACGGCCCGTGCGCTGGCCTGCGGCACCGGATGGGTTGCGAGCCAGTCCGGGCTGCCGGCGCCGGTGGGGACGCCGGCCACGTCGAATAGATCCTTGACGCCGAACGTCAGCCCCGCAAGCGGTCCATCGTGCCGGCTCTGGATTTCGATCATGCCATGCGCGCAGAACGCGCCGACCTCGGGTGATACGACCATGATGTCGTCCTCTCACGCCGGCCGGTGAAGAACGGGCCGCTGGCGCGAGAAGGTCGGCCTCCCCGCCTTGAAGCCCGCGAGCGGAGGTGCGATCTCGGCGACCGCCTCCATCGGCGAGGAGCAGTCGAGGACCACGAGATCGGCCGGCAGCCCCACCGCGATGCCGTAGTCGTCCAGATTCATCAGACGGGCGGACTGTGTCGTGATCATGTCGATGCACGCAGCCATGCGGTCCGGCGGGCTGACCTGCGCCACATTGGCGTAGAGGTTGGCGATGCGGATCAGTGAGCAGTCGCCGAACGGGGTAAACGGGTTGAGAACGTTGTTGGTGGAGAGGGAGCAGGTCACGCCGAGGTCGAGCAAGCGATGGACCGGCGTGACGCCGCGCGGCACGCTGTGGGGATGGTCATGCCCGTTCAGGAACAGGTCCGTCGCAGGGAGGACGGTCAGTGCCACGCCGGCGGACGCCATGCGCCGCCCGATCGTCTCCAACCGCTCGGGGGCGACGGCGGACAGCTTGGTGACGTGCCCGACCGTGACGCGCCCGGCCCAGCCCGTCTCATCGGTCTTCCGGCACACCTCGTCGAGGTCCAGATGCGACGGGTCCAACCCGAAATCCAGATGCAGGTCGATGTCGACGTCGAAGCGTTTGGCTAGCGCGAAGATATGGGCGATCTGCCCATGCGAATCCTGGTCGGTGTAGGGAGAGCCGCCGACGACGTCGGCGCCTTCCTCCAGTGCCTGCACCAGCACCTCCTCGCTCCCCGGATCGTCGAGCAGACCCTCCTGCGGGAAGGCGCAGAGCTCGATGTCGATGGCCCAGGCGTAGTCTTTCTTGAGCTTTAGGAGCGCGCGCAGGCTCGTCAGCCCGACACGCGGATCGACCTCGACATGCGTGCGCATACGCGTCGTGCCATGGAGAATCGCCTTCTCCAGCGTCCGACTCGCACGGACGTAGACGTCCTCCTCGGTGAAGTTGCGCTTGGCCTTCGCCACCTCGGAGATCGCTTCCTCGAGCGTACCCGTCCGACAGTCGCAGCGCCCCAGCAAGCAGGACTTGTCGAGGTGAATATGGGTTTCGATGAAACCCGGAACGACGAGCCGGCCGTCGAGTGGTTGTTCGGGACCGCTGCCCGCCAGCGTGATCTCGATGGCAGCGAACCGCCCTGCCTTCACGCCGATGTCGACGGGCGCTCCCTCTCTCCCGCCGATCCGCGCGTTCCTGAAGATCCGGTCGAAATCCATCCGTCCATTCCCGATGCGAGTGGGCAACCCAGTTTGTCGCCGCGCAGGAAAAGGCACGCAATGATCGTGCCAGATCGTAGAACGCTGATAAGATTGTGGATTTCGGCACCCCGAGGCGCAGAGGTGAAATTCGCAGCACACCGCCCGCGCATCGTGCACAAATATCGTACACAGAATGCCGCCCGGTATTGTGTACGATACGAATGGCCTCCGCCGGTCTCAGGCCGTTGGCGCCCTGCCCAGCCTATGCGAGCCTGGAGTAGCGGGACAGGATGTCCCTCAGCCCGGGATCAACCGGTGCCTTCGATCCTTCCAGGGCGCGGATCAGAACGGATTCGAGGTGGCTGCGCATCGAGTGGCGGCTCTGCTCCACATCTCCCGACGCGAGCAGATCGATCAGGTGGTGGTGTTCGTGGATATGGTCTTCCCATTCGGGCCGGCCATACAGGCGAAGAACGATTGCACTGCGCCAGATCAGCTGGCGCAGGTGTCGTTCGAGCAGAGGGCTTCGCGTCATTCCGGCGAGGAGAATGTGAAACTGGGCCGAGAGCCTGATATAGTCGGGGCTCCTCGACCGGTGCGCGGCCTCTTCCACTTCGACTGAGGCAAGGAGCTCATCTCTCTGCGCGCGTGTGATCTTGCCGCAGATCCGCCGGACGACGATGTCCTCGATGTCCATGCGGACCTCGAACAGATCGTGGGCCTGCTCGATGGTAGGGCGTATGACGGAGGCACTGCGGTTGGGCAGGATCTCCACAAGCTCTTCCGCGGCCAGCCGTTCCAGTGCGCGGCGCACGATGGTCCGGCTGACGCCGAACTGCTCGCCGATCGTGTCTTCGGGCAGCTTCATTCCCGGCTCCAGGGCCTGTTCAAGAATGGCGCGGCGCAATGCCTTGAGCACGATGACGACGCGAGGTTCCTGTTCGGCCATTTGCGGGACTGATCCTCATGATTTCCCCCGCATCCGGTGACCGAGGGAATGCTTTATATCATTTCTGCCGACGCATGAGCGGCAGGCAAAGGGGACTCGATGTGGTTTGTAGGGCCAGAGATAACGGAACGTGTGGATTTGACAGAAAGACGGACAGATGGGGAATGGGGGATTGCGTGCTGACGCATCCACGGGGGCGGTCTGACATCGGCCTCCTCGCCCAGTTCCGGGCCTTGGTGCAGGGGACACGCGACTGGGAGGGCCCGGGACATCCATGACGGCCGACCGGCTTTCGCAAAGCCTGGGTCGGCTCTCGGCCCGGGTCCAGGACCTGGAGCCAAGACCCGACCTCCTGTCGCGCCGGATCGCGTTGCCGAGGTGGTGGGCCTGACCCAGAGCAAGCCGCCGCACGAGGCGACCCACTGGACGGCACGGGCCATGGCGCAGGCCTGCGGTCTCGCCGTCTCGACGGTGCAGGAGATCTGGAAAGCGCACGGGCTGGCGCCGTATCGCTGGCGCCACTTCAAGCTCTCGACCGATCCCGCCTTCGCCGCCAAGTTGCATGACGTGGTCGGGCTGTATGTCGATCTACCCGCCCATGCAGTGATGTTGTCGGTCGACGAGAAGAGCCTGATCCAGAGCCTGCCCCGGATTTGATCCGGGTCGCTCGACCGCACTCAGCCCGGCCTGCCGCTGAAGCCGGGCGGCGCCGGCACCATGCCCCACGACTATGTCCGCCACGGTACGACCACGCCGCACGCCATCCATGCTGGGTATTCCACTTCACCCCGACTTCGGCCTCCTGGCTCAGCGCGGTCGAAGGCTTCTTCGCCCAGCTCGCCAAATGGCGTCTGAAGCGCGGCATATTCCGCTGCCTGGTCGACCTCCAGGCTGTCAATCGGCATGGAAAAGGGACCCTGGATCGGCGCGCAAAAGGGACCTCGGTATAGTCGGGTTGTCCCGGTAGTGCATAGGAGGGGCTTGTCACGTTCGCGGCCTTGCGGGGCTCTGGCGATCAGCATAGCGGTTTGCCATGGCCCAACCTTGCTATTCCGGCTACCGCTTTCCGCCGGATGTGATCCAGCGCGCCGTTTGGATGTATCTCCGCTTCACCCTGAGCTACCGCGACGTCGAGGACCTGCTCGTCGAGCGCGGCATCGAGGTGCGTACGAGACGATCCGCCGGTGGGTGAGCGCGTTCGGCCCGATGATCGCTCGGCGCCTTCGCGCGCAACGGCCGGCGCCGCACCGGCGCTGGCACCTCGACGAGATGTTCGTCCGGATCGGCGGCAAGCCAATGTATCTCTGGCGGGCCGTCGATGCCGAGGGAGGTGCTCGAAGTGCTGGTTCAGGCCAGGCGGGACGCGGCGGCAGCCCGCAAGCTGATGCGCAAGCTCCTCCGGAAGCAGGGGATCGCCGCGAACGAGTGGGTCACCGACAAGTGTCCGGCCTACGCCGCTGCGCTTCGCGATCTTGGCCTGGGCGCCGCAGTTCACATCAGGGCCAAGCGGCAAAACAACCGGGCCGAGAGTTCGCACGTCCCGGTTCGCCGGCGGGAGCGCAAGCTGCAGCGGTTCAAATCGGCCGCCTCGCCACAGCGTTTTCTGTCGATGCATGCCGCGACCTACAACACCTTCAACATCTGCCGCCACCTCACCACCGCTCACACGCACCGTCGCTTTCGCGCCGAGGCGTTCGCGGCATGGCATGATGCGGCTGGCGTCGCGGCCTGAGCCTGGCGGACGCTCATTTCATCGCGGCCACGCTCGACAATGTGACAAAGCCCCGGCACGGGAGGCCTTCGCCCGCCCAGCGCATGACCGGACCTGGTTGTTCGATCATGCCATTCGTTAAAACTGTGCATCCGACGATAGGAGATCCCCCTTGACCCAAATGTCATGACGTCATTACATTTGCCGATGTCCTGGATGCTGCAAGACCTGGAGGATGGGCCGGCCCCGCTCTGGGCCCAGATCGCCGACCGCCTTCGCGCCGACATCAAGCTCGGCGCGTTCCGGCCTGGTGACCTGCTGCCGGGAGAATCGGAGCTGAACCGTCGCTTCGGCGTCAGCCGGACCACATCGCGAGCGGCGCTGGACTGCCTGGAGACCGAAGGCCTGATCGTGCGGAAATCCGGCCGCGGCTCGATGGTCCTGGCACCGCGGATCGAGCGCCCGCTGAATCGCCTGTCCTCCTTCTCGGAAGACATGCAGGCCCGCGGCCTTCGCGCGGGCTACCGGACCCGGTCGATCCGGCGCTGCCCGGCGGAAGCCCTGGTGGCAACGGAGCTGCAGATTGACCCCGGCACGGACGTCATCGAAATCCACCGCCTGCTGCTGGCCGATGGCAGCCCGATCGCGACCTCGATGACCTATCTGGCGTCCTTCGCATTCGAAGGCGGGCCCTTCCCGGACACCGCCGCGCTGGACGGCGGATCGCTGTATCAATGGCTGGAAGACAAGTCCGGAGTCCGCCTGGCCGCCGGCAGCGAACGGATCGAGGCCATGATCGCGGACCCCGCGACGGCGCAGAGCCTGGGCCTGCGCTCGCCGGCCGCGGTGCTGGTGTCGCGCCGGACATCGCGCACGCACGAGGGTCGGCCGGTCGAATTCGCCGTCCTGCATTACCGGGGCGACCGCTACAACTTCCGTGTCGAATCGGTGCGGCCATGATTGTGCCGGCGCCGCTGCCCTCCCCTCATTCGCAAAGGACGCCGCCGTGAGAAAGCTCCTCTCCGCCGCATTGACCTGTGCCGTCCTGTCCGTGCCGCAGCAGGGATGGGCCCAGGACGCGGCGCCCCACCAGGGCGGCACGCTGACCATCGGCGTCGTCTCTGACCCGGTGACGCTCGATCCCGCCTTCTTCGCCTCCTACTTCGAGCTGTCGGCCCAGTACCTGATCTATGAGCCGCTGCTGACGCTGACCCCGGACCTCAAGGTCGTGCCCGGCCTCGCCAGCTACACGCAGCCCGACGATCTCACCTATCAGTTCGAGATCCGCCCGGGCGTCACCTTCCAGGACGGCACGCCCTATGACGCGGCGGCGGCGAAGTTCAATTTGGACCGAATGCTGGATGCGAAGAACGGCTCTCCCCGGCGGTCCGAGCTGGGGCCGGTCAAGTCGGTGGACGTGACCGGGCCCCTGGCCTTCACCGTCAAGTTCTCCCAGCCGTATGCGCTGTTCCCCGTGGTCATGACCAATCGCCCGGGGCTGTTCGTGTCGCCCGCCGCGGTCGCCAAATACGGGCCGGACTTCGCCACGCATGGCGTCGGCGCCGGGCCGTTCATGATCGAGAGCTGGACCAAGAACGGTCAGCTGGTGCTGGACCGGTTCGACGGCTACTACAAGGCTAAGCCGCCGCTCGACAAGGTCATCCTGCGCCCTCTGCCGGACGAGACGCTTCGCACCGCCAGCCTGCGCGGCGGCGAGGTGCAGCTGACGGACAGCGTGCCGCCGCAGACCCTGACGACGCTGAAGGCCGACAGTTCGGTCACGGTCAGCGATCTGCCGGGCATCGGCTTCAACGCTTTTTCCGTGAATGTGACGCGCCCGCCCTTCGATGACCCCAAGGTGCGCCGGGCGCTGATGCTGGCGGTGGATCGCGATGTCGTGAACCGGGTGGCCTATTTCAACACTGGCGCGCCGGCCTTTGGCCCCATCCCGCCGTCGATCGGCTGGGCCTACGATGCGGACTTCCACCCCTACAAGCGCGATGTGGATGAGGCGAAGCGGCTGCTGGGCGAAGCCGGGCATCCGGATGGCGTCCCCTTCGCCATCACCGTCGTGGCGTCGCCGCTGCAGATCCGGATCGCCCAGATCATCCAGGCCCAGGCCGGGGAGGTCGGCTTCAAGGCCACGGTGCGCCAGGTGGACGCCACCAGCCTGATCTCCGTCCTGCAGAAGCGCGACTTCGACATCTGCTGGTCGCCCTGGAGCGGCCGGCCCGACCCGGACGGCAATATGTACAATT
>Ga0193743_1001058_pt1 | contig 21047 bp, 19 predicted proteins | sample L2c2metaG_FD_143038 | JGI IMG/M metagenome (GOLD analysis project Ga0193743, IMG submission 143038) | Soil microbial communities from a riparian zone of the East river system, Colorado, United States - L2c2 | ecosystem: Environmental > Terrestrial > Soil > Riparian zone | place: USA: East River... | reverse complement strand
ATGAGCGCGGCCACCGGCGTGGCCCGGCTAAGGGAGAGTGGCATGTCGTCCCCGATGACGATGACACCGCGGCTGAGGCGGCGGATGCTCTGGATTAACTTGCGTAACGCAAATATTGATCTCGATCTGAGCCGAATATCGTCGCTTCTGCCGCTTGACGGTATGGTATTTTCTTAAGTACCGCAAGTTAATCGTGCCAATCCGTCGGCTCCTCGACGACGAGCCCGCGAAAGGCTGCCGCGCATGGTCGCTCGCGCCAGGGTCCCAGTGGTCGACGCGCACCGGTTGGTCCTCGAAGAGGTGCTCCGCCACGGCCCGCTGACCCGCAGCGACATCGCCCGCCGGCTGCGGATGACCAACGCCCGGCTGAGCCAGGTCTCGACCGTGTTGCTCGAACGCGGCCTGCTCGCCGAAGCCCCCCAGCCCCGCCCCACCCCAGCCGCCGGAGCCGGCCGTCCTGGCCGGCCCCTCGAGGTGGTGCCCAGCCTCGGCCTGTTCGTCGGCACCTGGCTCGGCGAAGCCGCGGTCACCAGCTGTCTGACGAACCTGCGCGCCGAGATCATCAACACCGTCGAGACGCGGATATCCGGACACACCGTGGCAGAGGTGACCGCGGTCATCAGCGACCAGGTTGACGCTCTGCGTGTCGGCCATGACGCGGCGCGAGGCCTGGGCGTCTGTCTTGCCGGCCAGGTTGACCCGCCTGGCATCGTCCGCCGCGCGCCGTTCCTGGGCTGGCACGGCGTCGCGCTGGGCCCGGAACTCGAGCGCGCCACCGGGATCAGCGTCCAGGTTGACAACGACCTGACCGGGCTCACCCAGGCAGAGCACTGGTTCGGCGTTGGCAAAGATCACGATCAGTTCGCCGTGGTTTCCCTGGGTGCCGGAATCGGGCTGGGCATTGTCGCGGGGGATCAGCGCATCGACGGCCCCGACTCCGGACTGGGCCTGATCAGCCATGTGCCGGTGTCCGACAGCGGACAGCTCTGCCAACAGGGACACCGCGGGTGCGCCAGGGCGATGCTGTCGCTCGGCTGCGTGGAGTCCGCGCTCTCCCAGGGCCGGGGCCGCCGCACCTCGTTCGACGACGGGCTCGCGCTGGCCCGGGACGGCGACCCGGTGGCGAGCCGGGTCTTCCAGGACGGCGCCGCCGCGCTCGGCCGGATGCTCGCGCTGATCGCCAACATCGCGCTGCCGCGCACCATCGTGATCACCGGCGAGGCGGCCGGATTGGCGCTGGACAACCGGGATCTGGTCGAGCGCACCTTCGATGAGCACCGCCACGCCCTCGCCCAGCCGGTGCCCCTGGTGATCCGCACGATCGACCGGAGCCACTGGGCCAGGGGCGCCGCGGCCAGGGCCATTCAGCAGTTCGCCTTCAGGGAAGAGTCCTGACCGGGTACGCGGAGGTCACAGGACCGAAACGCCGCGGATATAGCAGCTCCGTAGGTTCAGCGATTCGGGCTCCTCGAACAGCTGCGGAGCGCAACGCCTGGGCAAGGGGCACACAAATGAGCGGAAACGCGGTCCGTTTGCAGGCGATCAAGGGCGTTGAGGCCTACCTGCCGCCCGCTGTCAGCTTCACCGACACGGAGGCACCCGGCGAGATTTTCGGCGAGAACGTCTTCAGCAAGGACGTGATGCAGAGGCGCCTGCCGAAATCGGTCTACAAGTCGGTCATCGCCACCATCGAGCACGGAGCGCCGCTCAATCCCATCGTTGCCGACGCCGTGGCCTCGGCGATGAAGGACTGGGCGCTGGAGAAGGGCGCGACCCACTACGCGCACGTTTTCTACCCGCTGACCGGTCTGACCGCGGAAAAGCACGACAGCTTCCTCGAGCCGGTGTCCGACGGTTCCGCGCTGGCCGAGTTCGCCGGCAAGACGCTCATCCAGGGTGAGCCGGACGCGTCCAGCTTCCCGAACGGCGGACTGCGCAACACGTTCGAGGCCCGCGGCTACACCGGTTGGGACGTGACAAGCCCGGCTTACGTGCTGGAGAACCCGAACGGCCACACGCTGTGCATCCCCACCGTCTTCGTCTCCATGACCGGCGAGGCACTCGACCACAAGACCCCGCTGTTGCGTTCACAGCAGGCGATGGGCGCACACGCCGGACGGATTCTGAAGCTGTTCGGGCACGAGGACGCCGGAAACATCGTGTCGTTCTGCGGTCCCGAGCAGGAGTACTTCCTGATCGACCGGCACTTCTTCCTCGCCCGCCCGGACCTGCTGAACGCCGGGCGCACCCTGTTCGGCGCAAAGCCCCCCAAGGGCCAGGAATTCGACGACCACTACTTCGGCGCCATCCCCGAGCGGGTGCTCGGATTCATGATGGACACCGAGCGTGAGCTGTTCAAGCTGGGCATTCCCGCCAAGACCCGGCACAACGAGGTCGCGCCCGGGCAGTTCGAGGTAGCGCCGATGTTCGAGCGCGGCAACGTCGCGTCCGACCACCAGCAGCTGCTGATGACGACCTTCAAGACGATCGCCAAGAAACACGGGATGGAGTGCCTGTTCCACGAGAAGCCGTTCGACGGCGTCAACGGCTCGGGTAAACACGTCAACTTCTCACTCGGGAACGCCGATCTGGGCAGCCTGCTCGTCCCTGGCGACACCCCGCACGACAATGCGCAGTTCCTGGTGTTCTGCGCGGCGGTCATCCGGGCGGTGCACAAGTACGCGGGCCTGCTCCGGGCGTCGGTGGCGTCCGCGACCAACGATCACCGCCTCGGCGCCAACGAGGCCCCGCCGGCGATTATCTCGATCTTCCTCGGCGACCAGCTCGCCGATGTCTTCGAGCAGATCGCCAAGGGCGCGGCGACCTCGTCCAAGGGCAAGGGCGTGATGCACATCGGGGTCGACACGCTGCCCGTGCTGCCCACCGACCCGGGCGACCGCAACCGGACCAGCCCCTTCGCGTTCACCGGCAACCGGTTCGAGTTCCGCGCGCCGGGCTCCATGCAGACCGTCGCCGGCCCGATGGTCATGATCAACACCATCATGGCCGAGGCGCTCGACCACTGCGCCACCGAGCTGGAAACCGCGGTGGCGGCGGGCACCGACTTCGACACCGCGGTGCAGAACCTGCTCACCGAGATCATCACGACCCACGGCGCGGTCGTGTTCAACGGTGACGGCTACTCCGAGAAGTGGCAGCTCGAAGCGGCGGAGCGCGGCCTGCCGAACCTGCGCACCACGCTGGACGCCCTGCCCGAGCTCATCAGCGAGCCGGCGATGGAACTGTTCGAGAAGTACAAGGTCTTCAACCACCGCGAGATGCACAGCCGGTACGAGATCGGCCTGGAGCAGTACGCACTCACCATCGAGGTCGAAGCCCGGCTGACCCTCGAGATCGGCTCAACCCTGGTCCTGCCGGCCGCGGTTCGCTACCAGACAGAGCTGGCGGGCAACCTCGGCGCACTCAAGGCAGCCGGCGTCGAGGCCGACGTCTCGACGCTGGCCGAGGTCACCGGCCCGCTCACCGATCTGCGGGCAGCGCTCGCCGAGCTCAAAGCCGGCCTCGCGGCGGACGCGGGCGAGAGCCCGCTCGCGGAGGCCGAGCATGCCCGCGACGCCCTGCTGCCGGCGATGGCCGCGGTGCGATTGGCCGCGGACCTGCTCGAAGGGGTTGTCGCCGACGATCTCTGGCCGCTTCCGACGTACCAGGAGATGCTCTTCATCCTCTAGCCAGTGGCTCAGAGCGTGAGCAGCACGGAGGTCACCACGATGAGCGCGATGACTGCCCAGCCGATGGTGGTGACCTGGCGGCGAGGCGCGAGGCGGGCGGGCAGCGGGCGCCGGTTGAGCACGGCGAGGCGGCGTCGTCCGATCAGGTAGGTGGCCCCCGCGATGACCATCGCGGCGGCCGCGGGCAGAAATCGCAGCGGACCGCCGTAGTGCGCGGTGTCTCGGAGCAGGAGCAGCGCCCCGTTGGCCAGGACGGCCTGGGAGGTTCGGCTCCACGCCAGCGCCGTGCGCTCCGGCTGGAGTCCGTCGTCGGGTGACCGCCGAGCGGTCATCAGGCAGCCAGGTTGGTGACCACCAGGGCCAGCGCGAAGAGCCCGACGAGGAGCAGGCCAGCGGTCAGGATTCGCGGACCGCGCAACTTGGGCAGCGGCAGCCCTCGGCGGATCGCAAAGTCGACCTGCTGCCACCTGCGCAGCCCGGTCGCCGCCGCGAGCAGGCTCATCAGCGACAGCAGCCCGCCGAGGATGTGCCGCGCCCCCGGAATGGAGAACTCCGGCACCAGCTGTACCACCGCGACCGCCGCCGCGAGCAACGCCAGCGACGTCCGGATCCAGGCCAGGAACGTTCGCTCGTTGGCCAGGGTGAATCGGTAGTCGGGCTCGAACTCTTCTCCCTCGGCCTGTTCGGGATGCGACACCAGACCACCCTAGGAGACGCCCACCAGGGGTCGTGAGTGGCGATGGTCGCTATAGCGACCATCGCCACTCACGACCTACTGCTCGCCGGGCCGGCGCGCGGGCTGGAGTGCCTCGAAGGGAGTCCCGGGGGCGAACCGGTCCGGCCGGAAGTCGCGGAGCATGGCGGCGTCCGTGCCGTACAGCTCCTGGGTGGCCAGTTCGGCGAGCAGCGGTGCGAGCGTGATGCCGCTGTGCGTGGCCAGCACGTAGAACCGGCCGTCCCGGTCGGCGAACCCGGCGACGGTGCGCCCGTCGGCGGGCATCGCGCGCCGCCCGACCCGCACCCGCTCCGCCACGGTGCCTTCGGTGCCGCCGAGCACCTCGGGCAGCCGGCGCACGACCTCACCGGCCAGCGGGTCGCCGGGGCCGGGTGGCTGGCCCGGGTCGGCGTGCTGGTCGAGGTCCAGTGCCTGCAGCAGCAGCCGGCCACCGCCGTCCGGGCGCACGTTGAGCGCCGAGGTGGTGAGCACCCGGGACAGCCGGGCCGGTTGCGCCGCGGTGGTGGTCAGCAGGCCGACGGTGGTGGACCCGGGGGTGGCCGTCTCGAGCATGGGCACGTGCGCGCCGGCCAGCTGGGCCACCTGGGCGGTCCACCGGCCGGCGCAGCTGACCACAATGTCCGCCGGGTGCCGTTGGCCGTCCTCGGTGTGCACCGCGTCGGCGGCGATCTCGGTGACGGCGGCGCGGTACCGGATGCGCGCGCCGCCGTCCTTGGCCTCGCCGAGCAGGTGGCTGAGCAACAGTGCCGGCAGGACGTGGGCTTCCTCCGGGAAAAAAGCGTAGTCCGCGTCGGGCGGGCAGATCAGGTCCGGCTCGAGTTCTCGCGCCTGCCCGGCGGTGATCCACCGCGCCGGGTAGTCGCGGGCCTGGAGTTTCTCCATTCTGGCGGTCAACGCCGCCCGGTGTTCGTCGATCACCGCCCATTCCAGATTGCCGGTGGGGAAGAACCAAGGGGTGGCGCGCTGGCCGGCGAATTCGTGGTGCGCGCGCACCCCCGCGTGGTTCAGCGCGAAATAGCTTTCCGGATCCTTGTTGGCCGAATTGACCCAGGCGAAGGTGGTGGCTGTGGTGCCCGATCCGGGGTGTCGGGCCTCCAGAATGGTGACCTGTGCACCGCGCCTGGTGAGGCTGGCGGCCACGGCCGCGCCCACTATCCCGGCGCCGATAACCACAATTCGCAAGGACGTTCTCCAGATAGTTTGAGGCCTCTACCGGCCACTATCCCAGGTGGGCGTGGCCGCGGATGCCGGCCCACCGCATGGCCGGGACGCCTGGCTCCGGGACCGGAATTGGCGATCAAGGAAATGCTTACGGCGGCAACATGATGTTGCTGCCCACCCTTGTGTGGGCAGGCCGTCGGGAGTAGGCCGGAGACGCAAAGCCAAGGAGGAGCATATGGGTGGCAATAAGATCGTCGTCTACAAGGAGCCCGGCGTCGTCGCCGTGGAGGACCACGACATCCCGAAGCTCGAGGTGCCAACCGACGTCGCCAAGGCGAAGGGGTTGACCCAGAAGGCCGTGCACGGAGTGATCCTTAAGAACATCGCGACGAACATCTGCGGTTCCGACCAGCACATGGTGCGCGGCCGCACAACCGCCCCACCAGGGCAGACCCTCGGCCACGAGATCACCGGCGAGATCATCGAGAAGGGCGAGGACGTCCAGTTCCTGCAGGTCGGTGACATAGTTACGGTGCCGTTCAACATTGCCTGCGGGCGCTGCCGCAACTGCCGGGATGGCCAGACGGGCGTCTGCCTCAACGTCAACCCGGCCAGGGCCGGGTCTGCCTACGGGTACGTCGACATGGGCGGCTGGGAGGGCGGCCAGGCGGAGTTCGTCATGGTGCCGTTCGCCGACTTCAACCTGCTGAAGTTCCCCGACCGGGATCAGGCGCTGGAGAAGATCCTGGATCTGACCATGCTCTCGGATATCTTCCCGACCGGGTACCACGGCGCATTCACCGCGGGCGTCACCACTGGGTCCACGGTCTACGTCGCGGGTGCCGGACCGGTTGGCCTCGCCGCGGCCTACTCGGCGCAGCTGCTCGGCGCCGCGGTGGTCATCGTCGGGGACCGCAATGCCGACCGGCTGGCGCAGGCGCGCTCGTTCGGTTGCGAGACGGTGGACATCTCACTGGGCGCGACGCTGGAGGACCAGATCGCGGAGATCCTCGGCACGAACGAGGTGGACTGCGCCGTTGACGCGGTGGGCTTCGAGGCCAGCGGGCACGGGAGAGATGCCGGCGAGGCGCCCGCCACGGTGCTCAACTCGGTGATGACGCTGACCCGCGCCGGCGGCCGTCTCGGCATTCCCGGGCTATACGTGACCGGTGATCCGGGCGCTCCGGACGAGGACGCCAAGCAGGGCACGCTGAAGGTCCGGCTCGGGTTGGGTTGGGCGAAGAGCCACACGTTCACCACGGGGCAGTGCCCGGTGCTGAAGTACAACCGTGGCCTGATGATGAGCATCCTGCACGACAAGGCCCACATCGCCAGGGCGGTGAACGCCACGGTGATTCCGCTGGACGATGCTCCGCGCGGGTACCAGGAGTTCGATCAGGGAGCGGCGCGCAAGTACGTGCTGAACCCGCACGGCATGATCCCGCAGAACAACTAGCCGGCGATCTGAGGGACCACGGCGGGGCTAGGCGGGGATGCAGCCAGTCCCTCCTTGCACCGGCGTGGTCCCGGCCGGACAGTCCCCGGCGGCGAGAGTGACCGCCGCCGCGGGAGCAGGTGCGGCGGCGGCAGCACCGAGCACGGTCAGAGACAGGGCGGCCGCCACGGCCACCGCGGCGAACAGGCGTTGCATCTGGTCATGCTCCTCATCGTCAACGCGAAGGGTCGTTACTGAACCTAACAAAAATGCCGGCAGCGGTCGCTGACGGCTGAGTCGGACCCTCAGCGTGAGCCGGTTCAGGTCGTCGGCCGCTGACCGCGCTCGAGGCGTGGCTTAGACCCGGTCGCGTCGCGCAGAGCCTGCCTGGCGTTGCCGAGCTGCACAGGCGACCGGTTTTCCGCGTGCGCAACCTGCCTACTGTGCAGCTCGGCAACACGCGGCCGCTCTCGGCGTGAACTCAACAGCGGCGGCGGCGCGACCTACTCTCGGGATAACCGTGGCCGCGGTGGTACTTGCCGGGCTTGCCGGATGCTCGGGTGCCGCCCACAGAGATCAGCTCGCCGTAACCCTGGCCGAGGATCACCGCCCGTGCGCGCACCGCCCGCCGCCCGGCACTTCGCATAGCCAGGGCACACTTCGCATACCGCAGGCACTGTGCGAAGTGAGCCTCGGGTATGCGAAGTCGGTAGGGCGGCGGGTGCCGGGGCGGCGGGCGGCCCACGCGGGTGGGCGCGGCGGCGGGCGGCCCACGCGGATGGGCGAGGCGCGGGTGGGCGCGGCGGGGCGCCGGCGAGGGTGGCCATGCCACCGCGGGCCACCGCTCAGGCGGGCGAGGGCAGGATGGCGGCGGCGACGGTGAGGAACCCGGCGAGCACCGGGGAGGGGTCGGCCGATCGCCAGGCGAGGGTGATCGGCGCCTGCAGGTCGGCGCCGGTGGCGGGTCGGAATACCACGCCGTCCAGCTGCAGTTTCTCCGCCGACGCCGGCAACAGCGCCACGCCCACGGCGGCGCCGACCAGCGCGACCACGGTGTAGGTGTCCGGGGCCTCCTGCACCACCCGGGGCCAGAAGCCCACCGAGGTGCACGCCCGCATCGCGATGTCCCGCAACGAGGAGCCCTGCCCCGCCGGGTAGCAGACGAACTTCTCCTCGGCGAGGTCGGCCAGCCGCACGGAGGGCCGGTTGGCGAGGCGGTGCCCCTCCGGCAGGACGGCCACCAGCGGCTCGTCGAGCAGCACCCGACTGGCCAGTGGCGGCGGGACCGGCGCGCGCAGGAAGCCGACGTCGATGGCGCCGTCGAGGAGCGCCCCGAGCTGCGCGCCGCTGAACACGGTGGGGTGCAGCTCGAGGCGGACCAGCGGGTAGCGCGCGCGGTACGCCCGGGTCATCCTCGGCAGCAGCCGCCAGGTGGTCACGCCGGTCAGCCCGATTCGGATCTCGCCGCGCTCGCCCACCTCGGTGAGCAGCACGGATTCCCTGGCCCGGTCGGCCTCGGCGAGCACCCGCCGGGCGTGCTCGAGGAAGACGGCACCGGCGTTGGTCAGGCGGACCCGCCGGGTGGTGCGCTCCAGCAGCGGCACGCCGAGATCGCTCTCCAGATGCTTGATCTGTTGGCTCAGCGGGGGTTGGGCCATGTGCAGCCGTGCGGCGGCCCGGCCGAAGTGCAGCTCCTCAGCCACCGCGGCGAACGCGCGGAGTTGGCGGAGTTCCACGGTGCCCCCCCGAATGGGTTGGTATTGAGACGAGTTCGGTCTTACCGAGCTCCCCATTTTGTATTGGACCAGATCATTAGGCGCTCCATAGTGTTACGGGCCACAACGGTCCTCCTCGGGGATGAGGTGGCGGTGGATCGCTCGAGCGCGGCTCCTGAGCGCGGCGCGGCCGAGCGTGGCCTGGAGCGGGGGCTGGCCGAGCACAGGCCGGCGGGGCGCTGGCCGCGCGGACAGCTGCACCGAATCGGGCCTCTCGTGGTACTCGGGGTTGGGGTGTCCGCGCTGGTCGGCGCCGCCGGACTGTCCCTGGGTGAGCTGACCGCGCCGGGCGCCGGCCTCTGGCCGTTCATCGTCGCGCTGCTGCTCACCGGGACCGGAGCGGTGCTGGTGGTGGCCGACGACCCGGCCGATTACCAGCCGTGGACGCGGGGCACCGCTCGGATCGCCGGTGGCCTGGTCGGGCTCGGGGTGTTCGTCGCGGCGTTCGGGGCTGTCGGCTTCCTGCTTCCTTCGTTCCTGATGCTCCTGCTCTGGCTGCGGGTCTTCGGCGGCGAGCGGTGGCCCTGGGCGGTCGGGCTGGCCCTGGCCGGTTCGGTCGGCATGTACCTGCTCTTCGTCACCGCGCTCGGTGTGCCGTTCCCGGAAGACGTCCTGCTGATCTTCTCACGGGGCTGATGTGGATCTGCTGGACGGGATCTCCCAGGGCTTCGCCGTCGCGCTCGACCCGATCAACATCTTGTACGTGTTCCTCGGTGTGCTGATCGGCACGGTGATCGGGGTGCTACCCGGCCTCGGCCCCACCGCGACCATCGCCCTGCTGCTACCGCTCACCTACGAGATCGAACCCAGCTCAGCGGTGATCTTGCTGGCCGGCATCTACTACGGGTCGATGTACGGCGGAACGATCACCTCGGTACTGCTGCGGCTGCCCGGGGAGGCGGCCTCGGTGGTGACCACCTTCGACGGCTACCAGATGGCAAAGCAGGGCCGAGCCGGCCCGGCCCTGGGAATCGCCGCGATCGGCTCGTTCGTCGGCGGCATCCTGTCGGTGATCGGGCTGATCCTGCTGGCCCCGCCGCTGGCCAAGCTGGCCGTCTCGTTCGGGCCGCCCGAATACGTCGCGCTCGCTGGGCTGGGCATCCTGCTGGTCACCTACCTGGGCACCGGCTCGGTGGTGAAGAGCCTGAGCATGGCGGCGCTGGGCCTGCTGCTCGCCACGGTGGGGCAGGACCCGATCGCCGGCACCACCCGATTCACCTTCGGCCAGGTGGCACTGTTCGACGGGCTGGACTTCGTGGCCGTCGCGATGGGGCTGTTCGGGGTCGGCGAGATCCTCTACAACCTGGAGAATTCCGAGAAGGTCCGGGCGATCAAGGGGAAGATCGCCAATATCTGGCCGAGCACCAAGGACCTGCGGGACTCCTCCGGCGCGATCGCCCGGGGCAGCGTGCTGGGCTTCCTGATCGGGGTGCTCCCCGGGGGCGGCGGAGTGGTCTCCTCGCTGGCCTCCTATGCGCTGGAGAAGCGCCGAGCCAAGGACCCGAGCCGGTTCGGCAAGGGTGCCATCGAAGGTGTGGCCGGGCCGGAGACGGCCAACAACGCCTCGTCCACCTCGGCGTTCGTCCCGCTGCTGACCCTGGGCATCCCGGCCAACGTGGTCATGGCACTGATCTTCGGGGCGCTGCTCATCCAGGGCATCACCCCCGGCCCGAGGTTGATCCAGGAACATCCGGACGTGTTCTGGGGCGTGATCGCCTCGATGCTCATCGGCAACCTCATGCTGCTGGCGCTGAACATCCCGCTGGTCGGAGTGTTCGTCCAAATTCTGCGGGTCCGGGCCGGAATCCTTGCCGCGTTCGCCCTGCTGATCACCATGGCCGGGGTGTTCTCCATCAACAACGACATCACCGACATGTGGGTCGTGCTCGGCTTCGGCGCGCTGGGCTGGCTGATGAAGAAGACCGGGTTCGAACCGGGCCCGCTGGTGCTGGCCTTTGTGCTCGGTCCGATCCTGGAGCGGGCGTTCCGGCAGTCGATGCTGCTCTCCGGCGGTGACCTGGGCATCTTCGTCTCCCGGCCACTCTCCGGCGGGATCGTGGCGGCCATGGCACTGATCATCGTGTTCAGCACGGTGGCCTCCCGGCGCCGGCGTCGAATGCTCGGCCGGGTAGCCACCGCCGACACCGGCGACGGGGACGAGCCCGCCCCTGATCCGGCCGCCCGCGCCGCATCCCGCGGCTCGACCTCGGGAGAATCGTGAACCGACTGCGCCTGTTGGCCGCCGCCCTGATCCTCGGCCTGCTGGTCGTCTCGTGTGGGCAGCGCTCCAGCTCGGATCCGGGCGCCTATCCCCAGGACCAGATCCGGCTGATCGTGCCCTACGTGGCCGGGGGGCCGACGGACATCGCGGCGCGCTCGCTCGGCCGGTTCATGCAACAGCGGCTCGGGCAGACCGTGGTGGTGGAGAACGAGCCAGGGGCGTCCGGCTCCACCGCCTACAAGCACCTGATATCCGCCAAGCCGGACGGCTACACGCTGTCCATGTCCGCGCTGCCGACCGCGGTGCTGAACTATCTGATCAACGACGTCGGCTATACCCGGGCCAGCTTCGCGCCGGTCGGCGTGATCACCCAGGTGCCCTCGGCGCTGGTCGTCCCGGCTTCCTCGCCCTACCCCAACCTGGCGGCGCTGTTCGCCGACGCGCGCGCCAACCCAGGCAAGGTCACCGTGGCCACCCCGGGCTCCACCAACACGCACGCCTCGGAGACCCGCCGGGCCACCAAGCTCTACGGCGTCCCCCTGACCGTGCTGCCGTTCAACGGCAACCCCGAGGTGCTCACCGCGCTGCTCGGCGGCAACACCGTCGCCGGGTTCGTGAACGTCTCGCAGGACATGCTGCCGGCCATCGAGTCCGGCGACCTGCGGGTGCTCGCGGTGGGCACCGCGGCACGGCTGCCCTACCTGGACGCACCGACGTTTGTCGAGCAGGGCTTTCCGGAACTCACCCAGAGCACCACCACGTTCGGGGTGATCGCGCCGGCCGGCACCCCGGACCCGGTGATCAAGAAATTGGAGGAGGTCATGCGCGCCGCGTCGGCCGACCCGGAGGTGGTGCGCGCGCTCGACGCGCGGTACGTGCCCAAGCAGTTCGTCGGCAGCACCGAGCTCGCCGGGCTGTTCGAGCGGACCGAGCAGACCTTCCGGGGTATCGCCGGTGGCTGACCGGGCGGCTCGCCGCCACACCCTGGCCGTGCGGGTGGCCGTGGTCGCCGCGCTCGCCCTGCTGGCGGCGTGCGGCGGCCAAGCCGGGGACCGGGCTGACGCGGCGTTCCCGGGCGGACCGATCCGGCTGCTGGTGCCTTTCGTCGCGGGCGGTCCCACCGACCTCACCGCACGGGCCTACGGCGAGTTCCTGGAGCGCGAGCTCGGCCAACCGGTGCTGGTGGAGAACAAGCCCGGTGCGTCCGGTGCGCTGGCCACCCGTGAGCTGATCACCGCCAAACCGGACGGGCACACCCTCGCCCTGGTCACCGCGGGCACCATGGTGTTGACCCCGTTGGCCAACGACGTCGGCTACAGCACCGCCGACATCACCGCGCTCGGGGTGATGTCCGAAGTTCCGTCGGTGCTGGTGGTGGGGGCCAACTCCGCGCATCCCGACGTGGCCGCGTTCGCGGCCGCCGCCCGCGCCCGGCCAGGTGCGATCAGCGTCGCGGTTCCCGGCGCGTCCACCCCGCAGGGCATCGAGCTGCGACGGCTGCGCGAGCAGCACCGGGTGGAGGTCACCGCCGTGCCGTTCAACGGCAACGCGGAGATGACCACGGCGCTGCTCGGCGGCAACGTCGACGCGGTGCTCATCAACGCCTCCCGGGACGTGACGGAGAACATCGACGCCGGCCGGTTCCGACCGCTCGCGGTGTCCACCGAACAGCGCCTCGACTGGCTGCCGGCTACCCCGACGCTGGTCGAGGCCGGCTTTACCGGCTTGACCCTGTCCGGCTCGACGTACGGGCTGGCCGGGCCGGCCGGCCTGCCCGCGCCCGTCACGGCGCGACTGGAGGAGGCGCTGCGGCGAGGGCACACCGACCCCGGTGTGGTGGCGAAGATCGGGGAGCGCTACCTCGGGCCGCGCTTCCTCGACGCGAACCAGCTGCGCGCGATCCTGGACCGCACCCGGGCGGTCTACCAGCCGATCCTGGCGAAGTAACCCGGCGGAGGGAAGCTCATGTGGCAGCGCACAGCCGCCCACCTGGTGGCGGCGGCAACCCTGGCGGCGTTGACCGTCTCGTGCTCGGCCTCGAGTCAGGCGCCTGAACAGGCCAGCGGGTACCCGTCACACGAGATCAGGCTGAGCGTGCCCTACACCGCCGGCGGGCCGACCGACGTGGCCGCCCGGGCTATGGGGGAGTTCCTGGAACGCCGGTTCGGCCACCCGGTGATCGTGGAGAACAAGCCCGGCGCCGCCGGCTCGTTGGCCATGACCGAGCTCGCCAAGAGCGATCCGGACGGATACAGCCTCACGCTGCTCGCGGTGCCGGCCACCGTGGTCACCCCGATGATCCAGGACGTCGGCTACGGCCCGACGGACTACCAACCCGTCGGGGTGATCAGCCAGGTGCCGTCGGTGCTGGCGGTGGCCACCGGCTCGCGGTTCGCCGACGCGGCCGGTTTCTTCGACGCCGCTCGCGGCCAACCGGGCAAGCTCACCGTGGGTACCCCGGGCGCCACCACGTCGCAGGCCATCGAGCTGCGGCGGCTGGCCGGCGAGTACGGCATCACGGTCACCGCGGTGCCGTTCAACGGCAACGCCGAGATCATCCCGGCCCTGCTGAACGGCTCGGTGGACGCGATCCTGGTGAACGCCTCGCGGGACATCCGCGCCCACTTCGACGCCGGGGAGTTCCGGCCGCTCGCGGTCAGCCCGGCCAAGCGGGTCGAGTACCTGCCGTCCACGCCCACGCTGTCCGAGCTGGGCTTCCCGAACCTCACCTACAGCACCTCGGTGTTCGGGCTGGCCGCGCCCAAGGGCACGCCCCCGGACATCCTCGGAAAGCTGGAGGAGGGATTGCGCGCCGGCCACGCGGATCCGGCCGTCCGCACCCGGCTGGGCGAGGAGTACGTCCCGGAGCGGTTCATCGGGGCGACCGAGTTCCGCGCCATGCTGGACAAGATCGTCGAGGTGTACGGCCCGGTCGCGGCACAGCTGCGCGGGCGCTAGCTCACCGCGGCCGACCGGACTGGCCGCGCGGCACCCCATCTCCATGGTCAACACAACGTGATTCGGCTTTTTCCATGATCGAAAACGAACCACGTTGTGTTGACCACTGAAAAGGGAGACGAACCTTCGCTAACTGATGGGGTGTTAGCGGTCTGAAAGGTTATATAAATGCCGGCTTGCCATGATGTGCCGCGCGTCGGTGCCGCTCGGCAAGCTGGAGGGATTGCGTCGTTATGCGATCAGGGACGATCAAGATTCGGTGTCTCCGCGACAGAGCGGGCGGCCGCTCCGGAGGTGTTCGGCAAGACGAGCGCTGACCTGGTGCTTTGCATGTACTCGTGGGTCTTGGAGTGCCGTGTTCTGGGTCCGGCCGAGGTAGTCGTCGATGGCGTTGGGGTGGAGCTCGGTGGCCCATTGTCCCGGCGGTTGGTGACCGCGTTGGTGGCCGCCGGGGAGCAGCCGGTATCGGATAGACGCTTGATCGAAGCAGTGTGGGGATCGGACGAGCCGGAACGGCGGTCCGCCGCTCTGCACGTCTATGTTTCGCGGTTGCGGCGGGCGTTTGGCCCGCGCGCACGAGAATTGTTGGAGCGCACCGCCTCCGGATATCGGTTGAGGCTGGCGCCCGGCACAACTGACGTCGCCCGCTTTTCCCGGGAATTCGATGAGGGGCGCCGGCTACTTACTCAGGGCCAGCCCGAGTTGGCGGTACGGGTACTGACCGATGCGCTGGATCTGTGGCGCGGTGCGGCCTTCGAGGACCTGCCGGCCTCCGAGTTCATCGACGGCGCCCGATCGCGGTTGACCGAGTTACGGGAAGCGGCGGTCGAGGTGCGGTTGGCTGCGCGGGGTCGCGGGACCGGGGAGGGGAGGGGTCGCCGGTTGTCGTCGTTCTTGGGTCGGGAAGCGGAGCTGGACGCGGTCGCGGCGGCTCTGGCCGGGTGCCGGCTGGTGACCGTGACCGGGCCCGCGGGCGTCGGCAAGAGCCGGTTGGCAATCGAGTACCTCGCGGACCGGTTCGAGGGCGATGGCCCGTGGCTGGTGCGTCTGGCCGAGGTGAGCCATCCCGGTGGGATCACGTCGGCGATCGCCGACGTGATGGGCGTGGCCGAGCAGGACGGGGACGTGCGGGGCGCGGTGGTCCACGCGCTGGCCGCCCGCCCCGGCCTGTTGGTACTCGACAACTGCGAGCATCTGGTGGACTCGGTGGCTGAACTGGTCATCGACCTGCTGGAAACCTGCCCGGACCTGCGCGTGCTGACCACCAGCAGGGTGCACCTGGGGGTGGACGGCGAGATGGTGGTGCCGGTGAGCCCCTTGCCGGTGGTGGCCGATGACGGTTCGACCGGGCCGGCGGTGGCGCTCCTGCTGGATCGCGTGCGCGCGGTGCGCCCCGACTGGGTTCCCTCCGCGCACGAGGAGGTGTCGGCCCGGCGGGTGGCCCAGGCATTGGATGGATTGCCGCTGGCCTTGGAATTGGCCGCCGCGCGGGCTCGGCTGTTGGGACTGGACGAGATCGCCGAACGCCTGAATGGTCATCTCGGGGTGCTGGGGACGGTGCCCAGGGGTTCGTTGTCCCCGCACGCCTCGCTGCAAGCGGCGATCGGCTGGAGCGTGGAGAAGCTGCCGGAGGCCGATCGCGCGTTGCTGGTGCGGCTGTGGCCGTTCGACCGGGGCTTCACGTTGGCGGCGGCTGAGGCGGTGTGCCCGAGCGAGGTCCGGGTGCTCGAGTCGCTGTCCTCATTGGTGGCCCGGTCCGTGGTGGTGGCGGACACCACGGCGAACCCGACCCGCTACCGGCTGCTGGAGACGCTGCGGGCCTACTGCCGCGAGCACGACCCCGATCCTGGGGGCACGCTGGAGTCGCACGCCCGCCGGCGCCGGAACCATGCACTGGGCTCAGGTTAGCCGGCGGCTCAGCTCGGCGGCGGCGTTGCGCAGGTGCCCGGCCGCGACCCGGACCATCGGCGCGGGCATCCGGGCGAGCGGGGCGGCGACGCTCAGCGCGGCGACCGGGCCCCGCTCGGGGTGGACCACCGCGACGCCGACCGAACTCACGCCGTCCTCGCTCTCCCCGGAGTTGGTGGCGTAGCCGCGTCGGCGGACCTTCTCCAGCTCCGCCTCCAGCGCGGTGCGGGTGCTGAGGGTCTTCTCGGTGGGTCGGTCCAGCAGCCGCTCGTCGGGGTAGAGCGCCCGCAGCTGGGCGGGGTCCAGCTCGGCGAGCAGCGCCTTGCCGATGCTGGTCGCGTAGGCGGGCAGGGTGCGGCCGGTGCGGCCGGCGACGCGCAGGGCGTGCTCGCTCTCCACACCGTCCAGGAAACGGACGTTGGGGCCTTCCAGCTGGGCCAGGTGGGCGGTCTCGCCGGTGGTCCGGCAGAGCGACTCGAGCACCTCGCGGGCCACCGTGCGGATGTCCATGGAGCGCACCACGGACAGCCCGATGTCCAGCAGCGCGGGCCCGGCCAGGTAGGTGCGGGAGAGCGGGTCCTGGCGGACGAAGCCGTAGTAGACCAGCATCGCCATCAGCCGGTGGGCGGTGGATTGCGCCACGCCGAGCTCGTCGCGGGCGGCGGACAGCCGGACCCTCGGGGTCTTCTGGAACATCATCAGCAGCCGCAGCGCGTTCCCCACCGATTCGATCGGGTACTGCGGCCGCTCGCCGGACGGCTCGAAGGCGGCCACGGGCGCGACCCTAGTCATCACCGGGTCCCGGGCGGGCGCAGGTCGTCCGGGAGCCCCTCGAAGGAGTCCTGGATGACGTCGAGCACAGCCGGGCGCCCGGAGTCCAGCGCGCGGTCCAGAGCGGGGCCGAGCTGCTCGGGTTTGTCCACCCGCTCGCCGTATGCGCCGAGCAGCTCGGCGTACCGGGCGAAGTCCGGATTGCCCAGGAAGACACCCAGGTAGCGCTGGTCGAAGGCGAAGCGCTGGCGGTCCCGGGTATTGCCGTAGGCGTAGTTGTTGACGATCACGTTGACCACCGGGATGTTCTCCCGGACGGCGGTTTCCAGGTCTTGCGCGACCATGAAGAAGCTGCCGTCCCCGTGCACCGCGACGACGCGTTTGTCCGGCCTGGCCAGTGCGATGCCCAGCGCGGCCGGGAAGCCCCAGCCCATCGAGCCGCCGGCCGCCGCGTAGTAGCTGTCGGGGTGGGTGAACTCAACGAACCGCTGGATCCACGGGCCGAAGGTGTGCACGTCCTGGGCCAGCACGATGTCCGCGCGACGGGCCAGTGGGCGCAGCGCGGCGACGATGGCCGCCGAGGGCACCGGCGAACTGGCCACCTCGGGCGGAGGGGGCTGGGTGGCGGCCAGGTAGGCCCGGCGCAGCTCGGTCAACCGGGTGCCGCGCGCGGCGGACGCCTCCCCGGCGTCCGTGCTCAGCAGGGCGGCCAGCGCGGCGGCGGTGCTGCCGGCGTCGGCGTGCAGGCCGATCTCGGGCAGGTAGATGTGCCCCAGCTCGCCGGCGTCGATGTCGACGTGGATGAGCTGGCTGGCCGGGCTGATCAGGGTGTAGCGCTTGGTGGTGAACTCGGAGAACCGGCAGCCCAGCGCCAGGATGACGTCCGCGTCCCGGACCAGGTCCTCGGTGATCGCGGGAGCCCCGTAGCCCAGCGAGCCACAGAAGTAGTCGGCGTCGTTGGGCACCGTGTTCTTGCGCAGCCAGGTGGTGACCACCGGGGCGCGGAGCCCGGTGGCCAGCTCATGCAGCCCCGGGTGATAGCCGCCGCGCGGCATGCCGCCGCCGGTGATGATCACTGGCCGGGTTGCCGAGCGCAGCAGGGCGGCGGCCCGGTGCAGCGCGGCGGGGTCGGGGGCCGGCGGCGCGGGCCGGAAGTAGGGCTGGAAGGCGGGCTCGGTGTCGCGGGTCTGGGCGTCCATCGGCACCGAGACGAGCACCGGCCCCGGGCGGCCGCTGGTGGCCATCCGCACGGCGCGCTGCACCAGCTCGGGGATGCGCGCCGGGTCGTGCACCTCGACCGCCCACTTGGTGATCGGCTTGAACTGGGCGACCAGGTCGGTCTCCTCGAACGAGTCACGGTGCACGATGTCGTCGGGGACCTGACCGACCACGGCGACCAGCGGGATCGACTCGGCGTGCGCGTTGTGTACCGCGATGGTCAGGTTGGCCGCGCCAGGGCCCCGGGAGGCCAGCGCGACCGAGGGCAGCCCGCTGGCCCGGGCGTAGCCGTCGGCCATGAACCCGGCGACCTGCTCGTGCCGGGTGGAGATGTAGCGCAGGTCGTCCCGGCGGGCCAGCGCATCCAGAATGTTCATGATCGTCGTACCGGGCAGGCCGAACACGTGGGTGATGCCTTCCCGGTGCAGCGCCTCGACCAGGATGTCCGCGCCCAGCATCCGCTCGGCCCCCTTCGGTTCAGCCGGCCGCGTTGTCCAGTTGGCGGACCAGGTGGTCCCACACCGCGTTCACCGCGCGCTCGGAGTAGATGTTGGCCCGCTTGGCCAGCGACTCGGCCGGGTCGGACCAGCTCGGCCAGCCGCCGAAGGAATGGGTCAGCAGCTGCTGGTGACAGGCGCGCTCCAGCACGATCGCGGCGACCGTGGCGGCGCGCAGGTCCGGGCCGACGGTGACGATGCCGTGGTTGACCAGGAACAGCGCCCGGTGGTCGCCGAGCTCCGCGGCCACCTGTTTACCCAGCTCCGGGGTGGTGATCAGGTCGGCGGTGAGGGTGAACCGAGGTACCTCGGGCGGCACGAACATGTTCGCCGCGTGGCTGACCGGGCGCAGCGGCTGACCGGTGGCGGCCAGCGCGACGGCGTACGGAGGGTGCGTGTGCACCACCGCGCCCACGTCCGGTCGGGCGGCCATGATCTCGGTGTGGATGGGGTACTCACTGTGCCGAGCGCCGGCGCCGGACAGCACCTGGCCGGCATCGTCCACCAGGTGCACCCGGTCCGGGCTGACCTCGCCGAGGCTCCACTCGGCCGCCTTGATCCACACCCCGCGCCCGTCCGGGTCCCGCACCGAGGCGTGCCCCCAGATCAGGTCGTCATGACCCTGCGCGGCGAGGGCGCGCGAGGCGAGCGAGACCAGCTGCCGCATCGGTGTGCTCATCCAGCTCCGCCCTCCTCCCGGGACCCGGGACCGGCCGCTCCGACCTTAGGGAACAGCCTGTCTGCTGTCCAGATCTGTGGTCTGCATTGCGGAGGACACCTCGGCCAGCTCGGTCACCGCGGCCCGGGCCGCCGCCAGCGATCTCGCGGTCAGCTCACCGAAGCGGGCCAGCGCAGGCACCTCGCCCGAGCGGGTCCACTCCGCGTGCACAAGATGCAGGTTCGCCTCGGCCACCCCGAGATTGCCGAGGTAGGCGCGCAGGTAGGGCTCCTGGAAGTCGAAGCTCGCCCTCGGCGTGCCTGGCCGGTAGCCGCCGCCCCGCGCGGTGACCACCACCACCCGGGTGCCGCGCAGCAGGCTGTCGCCGGTGACCGGGTCGGTGAACATCCCCGGAAAGGTCACCCGGTCGATCCACGCCTTGAGCGAGGCGGGCACCGAGAAGTTGTACATCGGAACGCCGAGCAGCACCGTGTCCGCGGCCAGCAGCTCCTCCACCAGCGGTCGGGTCAGCGCCCATTCCCGCCGCTGCTCGGCACCGTCGGTCAGCGCCGCCACCTCGGCACACGGAATCACCCCTCGGGACTCCACCCGCTCGCCGAGATTGACGAAGGCGCGGCCCACCACGGGCACCGGATCGGCGACCAGGTCCCGGTACCGGTAGCCGGCCGGGCCGTGCAGCCCGCGCCAGGTGTCGGCGAACAATGTGGTCAGGCGCCGGCTGACCGAATGATCGGAGGAGCTGGAATCCAGATGCAGTAGGGCGGCGTGGTCGATGGTCAAGATGGGCTCCCTGTCACCTCGGTCGCGTTCGGTTCGTCAGTCTTATGACGGAGCTCGACGAGCAGAGGGGACAGATGGACGAGGGCGACCGGCTGGCGCAGCGATTCGAGACCCACCGCGCCCACCTGCGGGCGGTCGCCTACCGGATGCTCGGCTCACCCGCCGAGGCGGAGGACGCGGTACAGGAGGCCTGGCTGCGGCTCAGCCGCTCGGACACCGGCGGTGTGCACAACCTGGCCGGCTGGCTGACCACGGTTGTCGCCCGCGTCTGCCTGGACATGCTGCGTTCCCGTAGATCCCGGCGGGAGGACACCATCGGCTTGGAGCTGCCCGAGCCACTGGGGAACGGCGAGGGTGGGATCGACCCGGTGGACGAGGCGGTACTGGCCGACTCGGTGGGCCGGGCGCTGCTGGTGGTGCTGGAGACGCTGGCTCCCGCCGAGCGGATCGCCTTCGTGCTGCACGACACGTTCGCGGTGCCCTTCGACGAGATCGCTCCCATCCTGGCGCGCTCGCCGGCCGCGGCCAAGAAGCTGGCCAGCCGCGCCCGGCGCAGGGTGCACGGCCCCGCCGAGGTGCCGGATGCCGACCTCGCCAGGCACCGCCGCGTGGTGGACGCCTTCCTCGCCGCGGTGCGCGGCGGTGACATGGACGCGCTCCTGGCGGTGCTCGACCCCGACGTGGTGCGCCGGACCGACCCCGTCGTGCTGCCCCCGGGTGCGGCGACAGAGGTGCGCGGTGCGCACCACGTACTCCGGGAAGCCCCCGCCTTCTCGCGGCACGCGCGACTCGCCGAGCCGGCGCTGGTGAACGGCGCCCTGGGAGCGCTGGTGGCCCCCGGTGGCCAGCTGATCCTGGTGCTCACCTTCACCGTCAAGGACGACAGGATCACCGAGTTCGAGGTGATTGCCGAGCCCGGGCGCCTCCGCCGGCTCGACCTGGCGGTGCTTGCCCGCTGACCTGCTCCACCGAGGCTCCAGGCGGGGAAGGCCATTCTTCTGAACAGAATGGAGATCTGGGCGCCGCGGAATGCGCTTACCCTTTCGGCACCCGGCGCAGCGGCACCTGCCAGCCCACCTGGCCGCGCACCGCTTCACCACGGAGGGCCGATGTCGTCCCCACTGTTAGCCACGCTCGTCCTGCTCGCGGTGTTCGTCATCGGGACCGTACTGCCGGTCAACCTCGGCGCCCTGGCCCTCATCGCGGCGATCCTGGTTGG
>Ga0193743_1001057_pt1 | contig 21052 bp, 18 predicted proteins | sample L2c2metaG_FD_143038 | JGI IMG/M metagenome (GOLD analysis project Ga0193743, IMG submission 143038) | Soil microbial communities from a riparian zone of the East river system, Colorado, United States - L2c2 | ecosystem: Environmental > Terrestrial > Soil > Riparian zone | place: USA: East River... | reverse complement strand
CACACCACTGGTTCCCCTTCCTGGTCTGGTGCATCTCCGGGTCGCGCCCGCCGGACTGGTTCTTGGTGGAGCAAGGCGCGTGGATAATGGTCGCATCCACGATCGTGCCCGTCGCAATGCGGATCCCCTTGGCCTCCAGATGCACGTTTACAGCCTCCAGCATCAGACCGCCCAGATCGTGCTTCTCCAGCAGATGGCGGAAGCGGCAGACGGTCGTCTCGTCTGGCGCCGGAGCAACGCCGAGATCCACGCCCACGAACCGGCGCAGCGCGGCCGATTCGTACAACGCCTCTTCCACCCCGGGATCCGAAAGGTTGAACCATTGCTGAATAAAGTACGTCCGCAGCATGATCGAGAGGCCCACAGGTTGCCGTCCGTTGCCCGCCTGCGCGTAGTGCGGACGCACCAGAGACTCCAGCGCCGACCACGGAACCACACGCTCCATCTCCTCCAGAAACAGCTCCCGCCGACTCTTCCGACCGTACTTCTCAAACACACCCTGACTCGCCAAACTCTGCTGCTTCATCCCCGCTCACCTCGCAACCATAAGATTAATCAATCAGAACGCGGATCAGAACTTGTGCAGAGATTCCCTAGACGTTGTTGAAGAGACTTCCACTTTGCTCAGGCATGTCACTTTCTATCAAGGTGGAAAGTCATAGGAGCAGACCTCGGACCGTTCAAAACGGCTGCGCGCGAAGATGATCCACCGCTGATGCCTCCAAACTTCTACTATGACCAGGAAGACTTACTGCGCCAGCGCCAGCAAGGGAAAGAATGGTATCGCTTTTCCATATGAAACCGTAATTGCGGACCTCTGCAAGAGGTTGCTACTACCTCCTTATAGGAGGGTAGTCAGTGAGCCAACGCTATCAGACGGGGCATCTGCGCCGCGCACGACGGAAATCCGGACCACATGTATGGGAGTTTCTTTGGCGGGAGACGGACGAGAGGGGAAGACGAGTCCATCGCACGGCTATCGTCGGAACGGTCGAGCAATACCCAACGGAAGAACTCGCTTGGACAGCCGCAAATGGTTTGAGAGTGTATCTGAACGGCAGTCGAAATCACTATTCGGCTAAACCCATTCCCATTCGGGACTTGATCGATCATTACGTGCATACCGATCTCTCCGCGAACACTGGCTGGCACTCTCACGCGACAAGGACGATCTACCTCTATTTTCTAGATAGGTGGATTCGACCTGACTGGGGCGAGATAGCTCTCCATTCGGTTCGGACCATGGCCGTCGAACACTGGCTCAGAGGGCTGCGACGAGCAGATGGCGGCCCCTTAGCAGATGCAACGAAGGGGAAGATCCGCAACATCTTCAGTGTGCTCTTCAATCATGCAATCCGCTGCGAGTGGCTCGAACAGGGCCGGAATCCCATTACGTTCGTTCGGCAGAGTGCGAGACGTAAGAAAGTACCCGTGGTTCTCGAATCAGAAGAGATTCGGGCCATCCTTTCGCAGTTGCAACCTTGTTTTCGCCTGATGGTCGAGTTGGTCGTTACCACGGGCATGCGGCGAAGCGAACTCTTTGCTCTGAGGTGGGGCGATGTCAACTTCTCTGATCTAGCGATCTCGATTCAGCGCTCCGTCTACCACGGCATCATCGGCAATTGCAAGACAGAAACCTCGCGCAAACCAATGCCTTGGATGAACGAGTGGCCGCTGATCTCTGGCTGTGGAAAGAGACGACCAGGCATTGCAACTCGGAGGATTGGATCTTTGCCAGTCCTCATAAGAGCGGGAAGGATCCGTATTGGCCCGGAACAGTGCTGGCGAAGATTATTCAACCCGCAGCCGTTCGGGCAGGAATTTGCAAGAAAGTAGGATGGCATACCTTCCGGCACACATACTCGACGCTTTTGGTTGGGAATGGCGAGAACGTCAAAGTGGTGCAGGAACTCATGCGGCATGCGAAAGCCTGGACGACGCTGGACCTTTACACGCAGGCCCGATTAGTCGCGAAACGGCAAGCGCAAAAACGGGTCGTTGAATGTCTCTTCGCTGAGAGCCCTGAACCGCTTCCACCAGTAATCCATGGACCGCAGGATCTCACGTTGATTGAATAATTTAGCCTAAGTGTGGCGTGGCGGCTTTACGTCGTGTTCGCTCTAAGTTGTTGAAAGAATTGGTGGGCACAGCAGGATTCGAACCTACGACTTCCACCGTGTGAAGGTGCCGATCCTGCCATAAGTTATTGACGGAACAGTCGTTAGAAGTCGGATCAACCGGCGAAACCGGCCCAATCGGCGGTATTTGCCACAAAAATGCCACAAAGCCAATGGCACCTAACCGAGTGGGCATGGGCTGGTTCGCGGGGAACCGGCCCAGCTTGGCTTACTTCCCTTCTTCCGTTATTTCACCACCTTGGAATTCGCAGGCTGGCATGCATCAATGGGGATTCACCGGATATCACCATTGAAAACGCTCGGTGATCCCGAGGCCCTGGATCGAATCAACGACTTCTTCCATGCCATGGAACGACGATATAGGCGTCTTGTTGACGGTAAAGGACTTATGAGTCGGTACAGTCGGCCAAAACGGCCCAATCGCCGCTAAATGCTACCAATTGCTACCAAAATCCCAACCGAGCAGGGACGGGCTGTCCCGTGGGGGAGCAGCCCAAAAACTCTTCCAGTACGTCCTTGGCAATAGTGCAACAGGGCTGTTGCACTATTGCCGCATCCTCTCACGAGTTCCAAATCGCAGTGTCAGCTTGATGCTGCGGTTTGAATCGAGGCTCTTTTGTGCGTTCAAGACGCACGCTTATCAACTCAAATGAACCTCACATTGAGTTTGCAGATGCACGGCTGTGTGCCGCTCGGCTTGTATTTGCAAGAAAATAGTGGTATTTTTTCTTGCAGATCGGGTGACTCGGGATGAGCCAAACATTTGAAGATAAGGCGTTATATCGCATTCGAGGGACAGGGGGAGGGTGGGCATTCTCACCCCGAGACTTCCTGGATCTCGGAGGCCGTTCGACCGTCGACTCTGCACTTCACCGGCTGGAGAGGCGCGGAGAGATTCGCCGCGTCATTCGCGGCATCTACGACTACCCTCGTTTCAGCAAGCTCCTCGATCAGAGCCTAAGCCCCGACATCGACCAGGTGGGGAGGGCCTTAGCGCGGAAGTTTCGCTGGCGCATTCAGCCCAGTGGTGCCACTGCCTTGAATTTTCTTGGGCTTTCCACGCAGGTTCCTGCTCGCGCTGTCTATCTCTCGGATGGCCCTGATCGGGTCTATCAGATCGGCAATACTACCTTGGCTTTCGAGCATACGGCATTGAAGGAGTCCGGCATCAAGCTCAAGGAAAGTGGCCTGATCGTTCAGGCGCTCAAGTCGCTTGGACAGGAGCGGATTACGCCCGAGATCATCTCGAAGATCCGGGCATGGCTACCGGAATCGTTACGCGCTAAAGTCCTAGCCGATACCAAGACTGCGACTGGCTGGGTGTACAGCGCCATACAGCAGATCGTTCAAGAGGATGTTCATGGATAAGATTGCTGCTGGACCAGCCTCGGACCGGCGGGATCTATTTCAAGAGTCGGCGAGCCGGCTCGGCATGAATCCCGCCATTGTCGAGAAGGACTTCTGGGTCTGCTGGATTCTCAAACTCCTCTTTGCGGAACCGGCATTGAAGGATCAAATGGTCTTCAAAGGCGGCACAAGCCTCTCCAAGGTCTTTGGGCTGATTGACCGCTTCTCGGAAGACATTGACTTGGTCCTCGACTGGCGTCTTCTTGGCTATCACCAAGAGGGAGCGCAAGGCACCCAATCCAAGACACAGCAAAGTCGTCACAACCAAGAGATGAACGCCAAGGCGGTTGCGTATATCCGGGACACGCTGCTTTCTCAACTCAACCATCTCTTCGCGCCGATCCCTGGCATAATCGCCAGAATCGACGAGGACGATCCTCATACCGTCAACGTGTTCTACCCGGCCGCGTTTGAGGCTGCATATATCCGGCCCGCAGTTCGATTGGAGATTGGCCCACTTGCGTCATGGGTTCCTTCTAGTGCCCACAGCATCAAGGCATACGCCGCTCAGGCCTTTCCGGAAGCCTTCTCAAATCCTGTCTTTGAGGTCATCGCTATTGATGCCGAGCGGACATTCTGGGAAAAGGCAACGATCCTTCATCAGGAAGCCCATCGTCCCGGCGCTATTCCTGCGCGGTACTCGCGGCATTACTACGACCTCTACAAGCTGAGCGAAAGCCCGATCAGGAGTGCTGCGCTTTCCGATCTCACCTTACTGAAATCAGTCGTCGAATTCAAAGAGCGGTTCTACTACTCTTCCTGGGCGCGTTATGAGTTGGCCATCCCCGGCTCATTCCGGTTGAGCCCTCCAGAGAGTCAGCTCCCAGCACTCGAAAGAGACTACCGCGCCATGCGCGATATGTTCTACCGGGAGCCTCCAACATTTGAAGCGATTCTGGCCGGATTGGCGTCATTGGAACAGGAAATCAACGCTGAGAAACGAGCCCGCTAATCGTTCGATTAGAGACTACGAAGGGCTGTCATAAAGTTTTCGATCTTCCGGGTTGACGAGGCTTTACCGGATTTGAGGTTGCGCTCAATGCATAATCCGGAGAAGAAGGACAGCACCATCTCTGCAATTGCAGAGGGAGCCATCTTCGGCTTTTCGGCTTCGATGTTCATGGCGAGAAGGCGCTGCAATAGCTCCCGATTCTCCGTCACGACCCCATAAGCCTCATCCGGAAGGATAGCGAACTCCCGCATGGAGTTAACGGAAAAGCAACCCTGCTGTTCCCCCTTGTTGAGAGGACCATTCTTGAGAAATGTCTCGACGTTCTTCCAGCCCAGAGGCTCCTTGGTGAGAAGTCCCCTCTTCTCTTGGCTCTCAAGATAGTGCCGAAGGCACGCTACAAACAGATCTTCCTTGTCTCGAAACTCTGTATAGAGCCCTGACTTGTTCACGCCTGTGGCTCGTTCCAGGTCCTGAAGAGTCGTGCCCGAAAATCCATGCGTCCAGAAGACAGGTATCGCCTTCTCCAGCACTTCCTCTCGACTAAAGTTCTTCGGGCGCCCCATAGACATATTATCCGATAAAGAACTAAATAGTTCAATATCTCTGCATCCTCGCTACGCCTTCATCATCCTATAGAACTGAACGGTTCAAAAACGTCTGACAGGCTCGAGCAAGATCGCAGTCGGTTGAATCAGCTGAGCAGTGAATTGTTCACAGAAAGTCAAAGGAGAGCCCGGAGTGGTGGGCGTGGCAAGTGCCAAACACGCACTCTCGTTTGGCGTGCGGCCAGCGCTTATCCGAACGGATTCCACAAGGGCCGCTCTAGGGGCCGTCCACCCTTGCGCCCCGAAGTGGGCCAAGCCGCGCGTCAGCGCCACCGAGGGCTTGCTCTTGCTTTTGCTGTTGTTTTCGGACAATCAGGGTCGGCGTTGCGGGCAGGACAGGCCCTCAGGTGGGTGGCGGAAGCCGTACACGGCTGGAGCCGCGAGGAGACTTCCTCCCTATTTATCCAAGACTTGCTTTCGAGCCCTTTCGATGGTCTCAAAGACACAGACCTATGTACACGAACACCCTTCTTCACACGTCTCAAGGAGGAGACCCTTGTGAGTCGTGACGAGGTGGCCTGCTATACCGCCAAAACATTCAATGCGGGGTGGGGTTTTGGATGATGTCGCCTTCTGCGATCTCGATTTTGTTGCGGATTCCGGGGCGGACGGGCAAACTTGCTAGAAAGCAAGTGGGAGACAACTACTTGATAGAAGCTAGCTGGTTGTCGAGACTGTGGCTCGCGGGTGACTTTTTTGATCGATCAGGAAGCGGCCTGCGCGATTTCCACTCAACGAGGTGCGACACTCGGTTCCTGACTTCTGCGATATCGCAGCTCCGATGTTGAGCACCTATAGGAGAAGCCCTTCGCTGTGTATCGACACGTTCCCCGCACCGAGATTCTTGCGGTTCTTGCTCATCTCCGCGAACTGCATCGGCAGATCACGCCGACGAACGACCGCGAGCGCTATGCCTTCGAACGTCGGGAACTGGTCACGAAGAACCTACTGTCGAACCTGCGCCGTACCGGGGACCATCCCACGCTGAGCATGCTACTTGAGGTCGCGGATATGTTCTCGTTGACGATCGAAGGCGCTCACCGGCTGTTTGGCTATGATCTAGACGGAATTCGAGAATACGATCTTCGATTAAATGGTGGACGAACTCATATCGTCGAATCGTATGCTTTCGAGCGGGATCTCCTCGTGGATTTGCCGTTGGAGTTGGCTTCTTCCGAGGCTTTCGCATCGGATGGCACGCTTCGGGATTTAGTACGGAGCTGGCAGCGCGACGTTCCCATGCGCGCGTTGAAAGGTCCTGCGTGGCGCCGTCCAGGGGCCTTTTATGTGCATGTCGGCACGGAGGACAGCCTGGGGGCGAGCCTACCTCCGGGGGCGATGGCTCTTGTGGAGCCGATGGAGGAAGAGGAAACACGGCAACCTAATCCTCGATCCATCTATCTGCTTCAATTCGGGAACGGATATCGATGTAGTCGATGCGTGGTCACAAGAGGCAGGCTGCAGTTATTGAACTCGGAGCGATCCTATTCCGGTCCGCAGGAGTTCGCCTATCCAAAGTCGGTACGGATCGCGGGCCGCATCCGTATGTTTGCTGTCCCGCTGCCTCTGCCCGAGTATTCCCAACTTTCGGTCGCCCGATATGAGGGCAGCGCCGAACTCGTTCTTCCCTGGGAACATCGCACGCGGGACCGGTTGCTCGCCGCCAAGCACAGACGGTTTCGTCGTTCGCCGGACGAAGAACAGTATGTCCGAGAGTTCCTTGAAGCGGAGTTGCACTCGAAGTTCAGTGACCGTACGTGGCGACGCTACCGCAGTCCAGGCCCATCCGAGCCGCATGTCCCTGCGCTCCTGCACCTGACATTAACGCACTACGCGCGTTACACGGACTCTCTTCAGGCTGGCGGATACACGATCCGGGACACAAGTCGATTTTCGCTCGAAACTCTGCTTACTGCAAAGCACTATGGCGAGGTATCACTCTCGCGCCAAACAGCGAGCAATCCTATGCCGAGAGAGGTGTGGGAGACGAGGCGGAGTGAATTCGTGGAGTGGCCGCCGTTGCTGGCAGTGAAGTTTCCGCAACTGCGTCTTTGGGATGACCGGGTGGTTCGACTGGCACAGGGGAGTCCGATCTGGGGTCTCCATCCACAGATTGCGCCTGGTTCCTGGATGCTTCTGGAGAAGCTCCCGGCGATCCCCGACACGCGGAGCGATGGGAGCAAGAGGGGATGGTCGCGACCGATCTACATCCTCTGCAGAGGGATGGAGATTCTTTGTGGCTACCTCGAACGAGATGGGAATCGTTTCGCGTTGTTGACGAACAACCAAGAGGATAACGCGAAGGTAACCTTGCACTCGGACGAGCTTCGCCATGTAAGCCGAGTCTGCGGCGTCGCCGTCCCCGTCTAGGCATCGCAGAGCGCTTATATCCCTCACGCAGTAAGTTTGGCCAAAACAGGCTGTATTCCTGCACTAAGCGTATGGCACTTGCCGCGCGCAAGTCCCTTTCATTCCTCAGTCGAAGTATGTTTGGCCAAACGAACAGTTTCCGCTTGCCAGACAAAGCTATCGGGGTAAGCTCGTCTTCACCGATGTTCTCAATACAGCGCCGACCGTCGTGAGGTGTGCTCATGGTTAACGATAACTCTCATCTTCGGACCATCGTGAACCAGGATGGGGCCGCGGTGCTGGATACCAAGTTGGGATCGATTTCTACGCTCAACTCGACTGGAGCCTATGTGTGGCAAGGGCTGGAGCGTGGAGAGAGCCTGGAGACCATTGTTGCCCACATGTCCCGAGAGACGGGAGAACAGCCCGAAGTCGTAGGACGAGATGTGAGGGACTTCGTCGAGACCCTGCGAGCGCAGCAGTTGTTGTCCGATTGACGATGTAGAGGAGCCCTTATGACAGCGGCAATTCCGATTGACACGAACGAGTATCGTATCCTCCTCGTCGACCCTGAATCGCGCGGCTTGTACGCACTGGAGAGAGAGGGCGAGTATCGTCTGATCCGCGTTGTCGTAGCGCAGGGGACGCGCCTTGCCAGAGAGTTGCAGAAGACTCTTCGCGACGCGTGGGGACTCGCGGTTTTGATTCTGAACATCGTGACTACAGAGGATGCCATGTCGCCGTGTGCGGTTGCAGAACTCCTGCACGGCGAGCTCGCTCCGAAGTTCAGGGGCATTCAACCGGAACAGCTTCCGAGCTATGAACTATCGGAACAGGAGCGCGCCTCATTGCTTGCCATCCTCGATGGCGATACGAAGAGCCCAATCGGAGGGATCGGATGGATCGATGAAGCCATTGCATGGGTCGAAACTGCGACGGGCCGGAGAGTTTCCTCGAAGGCGGATGTGGAGCAGTACAACGCGGGCGGAGGATTCTCGCTTATTCGGCTTCGGATGGAAGGCGGATGCGACTACTGGCTCAAAGCCACCGGAGCACCGAACACGCATGAGAGCCGGATTACATCGCTGTTATCCAAGTTGTGCCGAGGCTATGTCCCTGAAGTGGTGGCGGAACGGCCTGCCTGGAACGCGTGGCTGATGCGTGACGACGGCGACCGTATCGTGGCGTTGTCGGGGGAAGCGTCGGATGTCGCGCGATTGCTGGCAAGCGCAGTCGAGTCGTTGGCTGAGCTGCAGATGAGAACAGTGGGAGCGGAGATGGACTTGTTTGCGGCTGGCGCGGTCGACCACAGAACGCGCGTCCTGCGAACCGAAGCGGAAGGGCTCTTTGCCTACGTGGATGAGGCCATGGGCTTGCAGACCTCAACAAAGGTACCGCGTATCGAGACGAAGCGGCTGTGCGAGCTCCAGAATCTCTTCGAGGATGTTTGCAGCTACATGGAGGACTTGGGTCTCCCCGATACGTTGCTGCACGGTGACATGAATCTTGGCAACATCCTGGTCGCGGGCGAGCGGTGTGTGTTCATCGACTGGTGCGAAGCATACGTGGGAAATCCGCTCGTGACCTTCGAGCATCTTCTTCTGCTGAATCAGATCGAAGATCAATCGGTGAAGGCATCTCTTCGAGAGACCTATCGGAGTGCCACGTCCAAGATGTGTGATCCAAGGGCTGTTGACGCGGGATTTGCGTGCATGCCGCTGATCGCCGCTGCGTCTACGATCTTCGGACGGGGAGACTGGTTTCGAACGCCTGGGAGGAGCGATCCACGACAGCAGGCCTATGTGCGAGGGATTGCCAGGCACATGGATCGAGCGGCACGAGAGCCCGCCTTGCTGGGGGCGCTTTCGGTTTGATCGAAGATCAGGAGGGATTCATGATGCGACGTGTTCTTGAGAGCTGGCTCCTGCTGTTGTACTTCGATTGGCTTATGCACTTCCGTGGGTTTCAGCGCATTCACGCGGTGGTGCGTGGCCAGTCACTCCGGCCTGTGGCAAAGGTGCGGGAGAGCGACCGCGAACTATCGCTTGCAGTCGATCTTGCCTGCGTTTTCTATTTCAAACGTGTGCTGTGCCTCCAACGTTCCGCCGCAACGGCGGTCCTGCTGAGCCGTCACGGCTGGAACGCGGAGATGGTCATTGGCGTTCAACTGCTTCCGTTCCAGTCGCACGCATGGGCCGAGGTCAACGGACGGGTGGTCAACGACAAGCCGTACATCACGGAGATCTTTCAGGTGTTGGAGCGCTGTTGAGCGAGGTTTGTGATGAGCATCATCTACGGTTTGTTGAAAGAACACGGAGTCACGGTGATCGAATCGGAGCTGCGGCATCTTGCTGCCGTCACGGAGCGATACGCCACCGGCACAGGCTCGGTGCATGTCCAAGGCCGGCTGGGCATGGGCTTTCAACCCTATTCCAGTCACCTGCGGTCAGAATTGGAGCGAGGCCCGGTCAGCGGCCCTCACGGTCATGCGCTCAGCTTTGATGGCCGTCTCGATAACTACAAGGAACTCTCAGAGGAGCTTGGCCTCAGCGATCCGGAAATTCTTTCAGACTCTCAGATTGTTCTTGCGGCCTTTGCCCGGTGGAGTGAGGCATGCATCTCACGCTTCGTTGGCGATTGGGCCTTAGTCGTGTGGTCCGAGAAGGATCAATCCCTTTATCTCGCCAGAGATCATGCGGGCACCAGGACGCTCTATTTCCGCCATGAGCAAGGAGAAGCGGTATGGGCGACCCACCTAGACGCCTTCCACACAAGAGATGCCAAGTTCCAACTCTCGGAAGATTACGCAGCCTGCTACCTGGCTGGCCGCTTCGTGCGCGACCTGACCCCATACGAGGGGATATGTTCGGTGCCACCCGCCCATTACTTAAGGATTCGTGACGGGGTGCTCAGTCGGCACCCGCACTGGAATTCCGCGGTCAAGACCAAGATCCGATACCAGTCTGACACTGAGTATGAGGAACATTTCTTGAAGCTCTTCTCACAGGCGGTCGAACGACGTACCGGTCCTGGGGAACCGATTCTCGCACAACTGAGTGGAGGGATGGATTCAACCGCCATCGTGTGTATGTCCGATCAGATCCACCGGAAGAATGATCCGAACTCCGAGATCCTCGATACGGTGTCGTTCTACGACGACGCAGAGGCCTCATTGAATGAGAGATCGTATTTCTCAATCACGGAAGCGAAACGCGGAAAGGTGGGCACACACCTTGACATTGCCTTCTCCCAGCGGACGTTCGAGCCACACGATGGTACAGATGGAATCTATTTGATTCCCGGCGCGGACAGCTTCTCCATCGAACAGGAACGTAGATTCCATAATGCCGTCTGGCGGAAGGGCTATCGAAGCGTCCTTTCGGGGATTGGGGGCGACGAGGTATTAGGTGGTATACCCGACCCGCTCCCAGAACTCGCTGACTATCTGGTCTCCGGCAAGGTGCGCAGACTTCTACGCCAATCCATTGCCTGGTCCCTCATTGATCGCAGCCCGCTTCTGGCAACCCTTGGGCGCACCGCGAGCTATACGGCTTGTCTTTATCTCAGTCCGAAACCGAAGGATCGAGATGTTCCACCCTGGATTTTGCCCTCTCTGCGAAGACGCAGTTGGGAGATGGAGGCGCCACACCAGACCCTTCGTACCCGCGTCGGTATCGCCCCACATTGCCTCGACAACAGCCTTGCATGGTGGTCGGTCATGGAGACGCTCCCTCACCTGTTTCCGCAGTTGCTTGTCCGTCCGGAATACCGCTATCCCTTCCTCGACAAGGACCTGGTGAATTACCTCTTCAGCATTCCGCGGGAGCAGATCCTGCGGCCCGGTCGGCGACGTTCGCTCATGCGGAGGGCTCTCGCGAACATTGTGCCTCACGAGGTTCTCGAGAGGCGTCGCAAGGCCTATCAGCTTCGCGCGCCACTCCATGCTCTCCAGCAGGCGCATGATGTTCTCGAGACGCTGTTCGCCAACCCCATGCTCGCCGACGCCGGGCTGATCGATGGGAAAACATTGCGACTCTTCCTGCGGCGCACTGCAGAAGGAGATCCAGCCTGGTGGCAAGCGATGGTTAGAACCATCGCTCTTGAGCTATGGCTTCGATCGATTATTCAAGGAAACAGTCACCGTGCCGGGAATCCGCCCCCAAGATTGACCGCCTGAAAGCGGCTCACAAGATCCGCCTACACCGGTGCACGCAATCCGATGGAGACGGAAATTCGAACACGAAATGAGGAACAACGCCATGCGCTATATCCAACCGAAAATCACAGGCACGTTCAACGCCACATCCACCATCAAGAGTGCGAAGATCGCGCCCCTAGCCGAAGTCGGCAGCAGCCTCCTGACGAACGGTGCTGCGTATCAGGCGGACGAGTAGCGGGGAGTCGGCATTCGCCGCTCGAACCGGGTCCAGTCTTTGCCGGATTCACGGGAGAGACTGGGCTGCCCTCTTAACGGTCGAAGCGCTTATGGTCGAGGCGCGGTCAGTTGAACCGTGGGCGAAGTGCGTTGTAACGCTCGCCAACGCTCGTATTGGGTTTGCTTCGCGGGATCAGGGTCTTCATAACCTTGCAGCCAGAATCGAAACCAGTCCACGTTTCCTTGTTGAGACTCCAGCCTCTCCATGGGTTTCTGATGGATGTGGGTTCCATGCGGGAAATAGATCAGATCGACCGGCTTCTTCTGAATGCGGAGCGAGGCATACAGCTCCCACTCCTGAAGCGCCGACGATGGATTGATCGCCTCAATGCGGACAGGTGACTGCACCTGATCGAGATGGAAGCCTGGGGCCTCTTCCATCCACTTCTTGAGTCCGTCTCCAAATGGGCTTGTCTCCCGGATACGTTCCATCTGGCGAAGAATGGGATGGGCTCCCACGCCAAAGACTAGATATTGCATGTAGCTGTTATCCAGCCCATCGGCGATCGTTGCCGCCGCGAAGAGGTTTGGATCCTTGATCAGAGCGTTGACTGCATACCAACAGGTCCAGCTGAAGCCCACCACTCCGACTCGACTGCGATCAACCAGTCCAGCTGCATCGAGACTCTCAACGGCACTGCGGTAGCCCTCCAGGTGAATCTGCGGATCAGCTTCCGATAGGGTGTCCGGCTTCTTCTTGATCTGTAGGACAACGAATCCCACGCTGGCAAGATGTCTCGCCGCAAAGGCAGTCGGGTAGAGCCCATCGGTCAAGAACTGACCGTCCACGTAGGAGTACATCTGCACGACGAGGGGATATCTCTTCCCAGCCTCGTAGTCGACTGGCTTGACCAACACGCCGGACCAGTCGCGGCCAGCCTTATCCTTCCATTCGTACCGGGACGCCTCCCCGAAACGCATCTGGCCAAGTTGGGGATTGGGGTCCCATAGCTGGCGGGCTTTTCCTGTCCGCCGGCTCGATACCCAGAGTGTTGGTGGCTCGTTGAGGCTCTGTCGGACGGTGATCTGGATATCGCGGCTCTCCGGCGTGCTCTGAGATGCCAAGTCCTCAGATTCGCGGCTCGCTCCACTGACAGAACTGAATGCAGTTAGACGCCATCCGTTCTCGCGCAAGCGATACCGTTGTATCACTGGCTCTTTCGAACCTCGCTTCAAAGTCACCGAGGCTTCATCGTCAGTGGCTCCGAACGATACGTCTTGCACGTGCAAGCCAGTTGGGTCGAGGTCTTTCCCCTCAAAGAAGAGGCATTGAGCATTGAGCGATGGCAGGTCGAAGCTCGCGACCGCGCAGGGTCTCTTTCCGTCAGGGGCATCCTTCTCTTCCGTCGTAAGAAACGTGTTGGTCACTAGCACGCGCTTCTCATTCGCAGCCCAGGTGACGTGGCTGCTGTCGAGGTAGTACGCCAGGCTACGGGCATTGGGAGCGTCCACGAGCGGAGTACTCTTTCCGGTGGTGAGGTCGATCAGCGTGTACTGCTGTGGCCGCATCGGGTTGTCGGCGCTCGTGAGGCGGTCGCCCAAACTGCGCACCAGACGCAGGTGTTCGAATCCTCTTACCGGCTCAAAACGCTTCCACGCATCGGGGATGGCTAAGACAGGAGTAAGAGCTATGAGTTTGGTTCCCTTCGGAGATAGGGCAAACGGGAAAAAGGATGAGAGATAGGTCAGATCCCGTGCGGAATAGTGTGGCACGTGCGTCGTGCTCCAGCGGCCCTTGGCATGTTGCAGGATCGACAGCGTAAAGGACTCTGGCTCGATGGTGGTTAGCTGATCCGGAAAGATCACGTCCTGAATGCGAGAACCTGTCGCTGCCAGTGCGTCAGCATTGATCGTGTTGCTCGGTGGACCATGCTTATCGCCAAGCATGGATGCTTTGTACACGATGGTGCTGTTTACAACATCGAAGCGGTCGACGCTCTGGTTTGCAGGGGTGAGAGATTGGCACCCGCTCCCGTCCAGCTTGGCGAGGTAAAGTTGGTAGGCACCCGCTCCGTTCTCTCCCCTGAAATAAATGCCCCTCCCGTCAGGTGACCAACGAAGATCCTTGATTACTGGAGCATATGCGTTCGTTTGCTCGCGGTGTGGATACGAAACGATCGAGGCGATCACACGCGGCTGGGGCCGTGGCCCTGCGCCTTCGAGGAAGGCGGATACCTCCTTGAGACGGAAGACCGATATATCGGATTCGATCTGGTTCGATTTCAGAAGCCCCTTGGTCGTAATGATCGCGACATAGTCTCCATCCGGAGACGGCTTTGCCGTCTCGCTGCCTGGAACATCTGGATCAGACGATGGCTCGCTAAACCGCACCATCGCGATGTCGTCTTTGACGGAGAACGGATGGCTCTGGGCTATCGTGGGAAAGAGGGACAGCGCTGCGAAACCGATAGCGGCAAGAAGCACACGTAGGTTCATCTTCAACTCCTTGGGGTTGCGAGCCGAGCGGGAGGTCGAATTCCAGATGGAAAAGAAAGCGGTTGCCCTCAAGTCTCAAAATGTGAGCTTGAGGGCGAACTGCATCGAACGGGCACCACCTTGTTGATACTGCGACGCGACGGTTCCAAGACTCGCATTCAGCATCTTGGTTGCCTGACCAAAGGTGGCATCGGTATACGTCGGATCGACATACCCAAAGTTTGGATGGTTGAGCAGATTGAAGGTCTCCGCGCGGAAGTGGAGCACCACCAGATCATGCAGAGGGAAGTCGCGCCGAACGGCCAGATTGACTTGCGCAGTCCCGAAGCCTCGTACGAAGTTGCGGGGAGCATCTCCGGCTGTCCCAGTCGCCGGCAGGCTGAACGCCGCCTTGTTGATGGAACGGCCTCCGGGATATTGCGATCCATAGAGATAGATCGGCTGGCCGGATACGAGATTCAGGCCTCCGGAGTACTGGCTTCCGGTGGCAGGATTGGTCGTGAGCGCTCCGCCAAGCGTCACGGGAAATGCCGAACGGGTACTGAGGCGGGCATCCACGCCCCAATTATTCAGAAAGAGAGCAGCGGGCTTCGAATCACGAAGAGCAGGGAGTTCCCAACTGACGCCTCCCTGCAGGTTGTTGCGGACGTCGAAGTCGGCATCCCCTCGCTGAAGCGGCAGAGCGTTGGAGTTCGATCCGAAATCGAGAGTATGCGACCAGGTATAGGACCCAAGCGCCTGTACACCCTTTGCGACCGAGCGCTGAAACTTCACCTGCAAAGCCTGGTAGTTCGAGGTGACTCCCGAAGCGAAATACTGGACCGTGCCGAAGTTGGGGTTGAGCTTGGTCAGAGACTTTTGCTGCAGACCAGTCAACCGTCGTCCCTCTGCTGCCACATAGGAAAGCGTCAGCGATTGATTCTTTCCAAGCGCCTGCTGCAGACTGACGTTCCATTGCAGCGTGTAAGGCAACTGCAAATGGGAGGGGAATGCGGTGATCGTCCCGCTGGTGTAAGGCGCGGTCACCGTAACCGGAACGACGAGCTGGCTTGTGGTAAAGGGAATCTGCGCGCCGCTCTGGAGTTGGAACGCTCGAAACCCAAGGCCACTGTAACCCAGGGACGCAACTTCATTGGCGGAGTCGAAGAACACACCTCCACCCACCCGGAGCACTGTTTCAGCTCCCGGTTGATCGTGTACGGTCCACGCCAACCCCAACCGGGGAGCGAAGTTATACCAGGTCGTCTTCCACAAAGGGGTTTCTTGCGGCGCGAGCGCGAGGGTAGTGGGGTTATTGATATCTCCCAACAGCGTGTAAGCATCTCGACCGTGTTGCTCTGTCGGCGGTGGGTTGAGCTCCCAGCGAAGCCCACCGGAAAGGTGAAGCCGCGGATGCACGCGCCATTCGTCCTGCGCGAATAATGCAGCCTGATGGAAGAGCGGTGTCGCGGGAACGAAGTTATAGACGTACGGCAGGCTTGGCGCACCATTCATGACCTCCTGCGTGCTGAGGAAGATCGCATACGGTTCCACCGTCGGTGGAGCGATAGGAGACTTGATGTGTCGGTAGTCGAAGCCAAACTTCAGCGCATGAAGCCCCTTCAGCAGACTCACCGTGTCGACGGCATTCCACTGCCGGCTTGCATTGCGTCCATTGTAGGGTGTCATCAACGGTGATCCGATTCCTGTGATCGAGATTGTGATCACCGGTTGCACCTGCTGATAAGAACTGGCTCCCATCGCCGCCGCCAGATCAATCGGAGTTGCCCCACCGAAGCTATCCAGAACCCCAAGCTGCGTGGAATCGGAGCGTGCATATCCGAGCCGGAACTCATTCGTAAGCTGATTCGAAAACTGGACCGTTGCCCCGAGAGTGTAGCTCTGCGCATTGATGCTAGTGGTTGTCCGAGCGAAGTATGGCCTAGCGACCGTGGAACTTGGTGTGTTGCCAACACGGAAGAAGAGCGCAATTTTGGGACGAAGCGTATGGTCGATCCGGACGCTGGTCGAGTTGATGGTGCTGGGCAGAGAGAAGGGCGCGATGAACTGCGCAAGGCTCGGGCTCGCAGCCGTACCGTAATCAGCTCCGTTCGGCAGCGGAAAGGCATTCAGGATGGGGCGCATGGCCGCAACCGCCTCCTGCCGCATGAACTGATCCGGGACATACTGAATCGTGGCGGCGGTGGGCTGCGTCAGACGGAGTCCTTCATACGAGGCGAAGAAGAAGGTCTGGTTTCTGCCGTTATAGAGCGATGGAATCCATACCGGACCTCCGACTGTACCGCCGAAGTCGTTCTGCCGGAGAGCCGGTGTCGGCTTACCGTAGTGCGCATTGAACCAATCATTCGCGTCGAAGACGTTATTGCGGAGATAGTCGAAGGCGCTTCCGTGAAAGAAGTTGGTCCCGGCGCGCGTTCCAAGGGAAAACTGTCCTCCCGGCGATCTGCCAAATTCGGCAGAGTAGGTCGAGCTTTGAACGCGGAACTCCTGCAGCGCATCGACAGAGATCAGAGTCTGCGTCGTTCCCAGAGCCGTCGATCCTCCGAGCGTTCCTCCGGTGGCAGCTTCCCCTACGCCACCGCCATTGCCCGAACCAGTATTGGCGGTCACGCCGTCGACGGTGTAGTAGTTGGACTGCGTCCGCTGCCCATTGACGCTGAAGTCTCCACCGGCACCCACCACTTGGGTTGTGCTCTGAGGACTCTGTGTCACGACGCCTGGCGTCATCGAAATCAGGTCCTGAAAGCTCCTGCCATTCAACGGCATATTCTCAACAAACTTCCGATCGACGACCGTGCTGACGGTTGCGTCGGTCGTATTCATCGCCGGCGAGGTAGCGTCGACTGTCACGCTCTCCGAAGTTGCTCCGACCGGGAGAACGAAGTTCAGGGCGACGGCGCTCTGTACATTCAGGACGACATCTGCTTTGATGATCGTCTTGAAACCCGGCTTCGAGACTTGGACGTGGTAGTGGCCGGGAGGCAAGATCGGAACGAGGTACATACCTGAGCTGTTTGTTCTCGCCGAGTAGATCACCCCCGTTGCGTCGTTGGCGATCTCCACGTCGGCATCCAGGATGAGATTGCCGGTGACGTCCGTCACTCCACCACTAATCGTGGCATTCGTGGATTGACACAGGGCAATGGAGGGGAGAAGAGCGATGCAAAGGAGTAAGAACCAGCGTTTCATTGAGCAGCGCTCCGAAGAAGCAAGAGTAAATTGGGTACACTCCGTCTACGGCTGGCCGACCAAAGGTGTACCAATGCGTTCGCTTAATTAAAGATGATTCGGTTGAATCTGCAGATACGCTCGGAGGAGTTGCTTGCCCGTGGGTTTTGCGCTCCCGCCTGGAGGCTCAACGGTCACAAAGACCATGTTCATCCGCGCCAAGGTCTTCGCATCGTTGCACCGTAATACCCATCTCTTGTGACTATCGTCCTGATAGAACAAGCCGAGGCTCGTGGGCTGCTTATCGCTGCCGCTCCCCCATGCCTGGAACGCAACCGACTGTTTCAATCCGGACTGTTTCTCGAGGTCAAACCCATAGAACACTAAGGACCGATCTTTGGTATAGAAGATGCGTCCGAATGGTTTTGCCGTCTTCCCGTCCTCGTTCGTGTCAAAGATGTCGGCGATATAAAGGTTGCGGGCGCCGATCAGGTCTCGGATGTCCCGGTCGTGCGCAAGAAAGTCTTTGTCGAGAGCTAGGATGCGTTCTTTGTCACTGAGGGCTGTATTCGTTTCATCAAGAGTGACGTTGAGTTCGCGAACCTTGGCTTCAAGGGATGTGGTGCGTGCGGTCTGTTGATCTGCGTTTGCCTGAGTGGATGCGACCTTGTCACGCAGCGATTGAGCATCTGCCTGCGCAGCTGCGAGCTGTTGGCTGAGGGCATCTTTCTCTGAGACAAGCTGTTGCTGTTGTGCGTGGTCGGCCTCAAGCTGACGTTGAAGAGTCGGGTCAGAGGACTTTGGTTGCGCAGTCCGGTCATTGGCAGCGGCTAACTGTTGTTGGAGCTTCGTCACTTCCTGCTGCGCCTGTTCCATCGCCCGCCTCATATCCTCATTCGAGGCTGCGGCTGCCGTTGATGGCGAAGGCATGGCGGTAGGGACGCCCGGTCTCGGGGGCGGCGGGGGCTGGGATCTTTGGCGGACCAGGTGCACAGAGGCGAACGTTACGACCACGAGAGCACAGGCGGCGAGAGCCCCGGCCCATATCCGCCACGACGGCTTCTGTGTGGCTGGTGGCTCCTTCGGATAGGGCATAGTACCCAACTGGCCCATCAGACGCCGCTCTGCTTCGGCGATGGCGCTCTCCGATTCCCTGGGCAGACTATCGATTTCGGCAGCGGCGCTTGCCGCCATAGCCGGAATCACACTCGAGCTGATGTGCTTATACTGCTCAAAAGTGCTCCGGCAGGTGTCGCAGTATGCAAGATGTACCTGCAGCAACGCCCACTCTTCGTCTGTGAGTTCCCCGGAATAGAAGAGTGCAACCAGAGCAACGAACTCGTCATGAAGTTGAGGGTTCACCGGCTCAGTTCCCTTGCCGTGCAGTTTGCCAACCATTCTCTCACTCTAGCCACGCTTTTTGGCAAAGAGATGAGAGCGCAACCGTTCCAACGCCCGGTAATAGTGGTGCCTGACATTTCCGACCGTTTGCCCGTTTCTCTCCGCGATCTCGCGAAGACTATACCCTTCGAAGAAGTGAAGCTCCAAGGTTTGCTGTTGGTCCGCAGTGAGTTGCTCTCTCAGATGATCCCGAATCGCTCTCCCATCGAGCGCTTCTGGGGAAGGTTCCACTGCCGCAGTGGGCATCCGTTGTTCGTCGAACTCTTCCGAACTGTAGTGCTGCCGAAAATCCAGATAGCGCCGCCGGTCGATCGCACGATGGTACGTCACCTGAATGATCCAGGAAACCCCGGAACCCTTCTCGGCGTCGAAATTTTGCGATCGTTCCGAAAGATAGAGAAAAACTTCCTGGCGGAGGTCGTCCGCTTCAGATTCGTCTCGAAGGATTCTCCAGGCGACATGGAACACGGCACGGGCGTGCCTGCGGAATAGGAGTCCAAGAGCATCCCTCGATCCCAGGCCAACCTGCGATAGCAACTGCTCGTCGGTTGGTTCAGCTATTGTGAGATGGTCAGCGGCTGCCAAAGGCGAGTGAACGCGCTCAACTTGAAGATCGGCGACGTCAGCCAAAGATTTTGGGAAAAACGCAGTCGCGTCGGAGCTCATACGCCGTCCCCTTCGATGTGTCCGAATTGAGCATCGGTAGCGGACATTCTACAAATCCTATTTCATGAACTCAGAGATCATTTTGTATGGCCAGATAATTCTCGACACTTGATTCGTGTCGAAACTACAGACCCAACTCGGAGCGAGGATACGGGAACTGCGGAATTCGACAGGGATGAGCCGTGAAGATTATGCGGCAACAGTGAAACTTAGCTCGCGACGAATTGCCGCTCTCGAACTAGGAAAAGGCTGGCCAAAGTCTGCGACTCTTGAACGTATCGCGAAATCGTTCAGGGTTGAAGTGCGGGACTTATTTGATTTCTCTGCTTCACGCTTGATCCCTCGAAAACCCCTTTAGGGGAGCCCTCAGGATGGCGCTCACACAGAGGCCTCACATTTTTATGAAGCCTAGCATCATAAAATATGAAATTCAAGATCATTTTGCAACAAGCAGAGGATCAAGACGTTTTGCCCGTTCAAGAGATCCTCACAGAGATCTCAATCGCTCGCTGCCTTGGAAGCGGGTTCGTACCCAATCATCCTCTAGGCGAATACAAAGCGAATATGCCACAATGACAGAGGCGCTGCTATTTGAGGAGTCCTCCGTTGGTACGTTTTTCGGCGACAGAGTTTGAAGAGGTTCTCGGCACCTTATGGACGGCGGAGGAGACCCCCCCTGTGCAGTAGGCACAGGTCTCCTTCGTGCATTTGCCGAGGCTCGGCCTGCTGACTTTTCTTTCCTCAAAGCTGAGGACATAGTCGATCTGCGAAACAGTGCGTTCCAAGGCATCCCCGAGTGGGACGCGTTCACGGATCATTTCTCAGCATGCCCCAGTTGCAACGAACTCAATAAAGTCTCATGAGTGCGCCGATCTCATCGTCGGCAGACCCTCTCGCGAGTTCCGTACAACTGCGAAAGATCGTTCATGTCGATATGGATGCGTTTTACGCCTCCGTCGAACAGAGGGACGATCCTACACTTCGCGGTAAACCAGTTGTTGTGGCTTGGCCGGGCAAACGATCCGTAGTCTGCGCCGCTTCCTATGAGGCCCGACGTTTTGGAGTGCGTTCAGCGCTTCCGGCTCTGACGGCGGAACGTCTGTGCCCGGAGGCGATATTCGTCAAACCGGACTTCGTTCGCTATAAGGCGGTCTCCCTCGCTGTGCGTGAAATCTTCCAACGCCATACGGAGAAGATCGAACCGCTGTCTCTCGATGAAGCCTATTTGGACGTAACCGAGAACAAGATGCAGCTCCCGACTGCAACGCGCGTCGCGAAGATGATTCGTGAGCAGATATGGGATGAACTGAACCTCACGGCCTCCGCCGGCGTAGCGCCGAACAAATTCCTGGCGAAGATCGCTTCCGATTGGAAGAAGCCGTGAGCGCTACGTGAAGCCCAAGTTCTATATGTTGGCGAGAGGTTCAGCCTGCCTCTGCTTCCATTGATCTGGGAGCCAAGCGTGTAGTTGGCGGATGGTGGCGGAGGGCAGGTT
>Ga0193743_1001056_pt1 | contig 21052 bp, 20 predicted proteins | sample L2c2metaG_FD_143038 | JGI IMG/M metagenome (GOLD analysis project Ga0193743, IMG submission 143038) | Soil microbial communities from a riparian zone of the East river system, Colorado, United States - L2c2 | ecosystem: Environmental > Terrestrial > Soil > Riparian zone | place: USA: East River... | reverse complement strand
CACTGCGCCTGCTGCAGACCGAGCTCGGCCTGGTGATCTCGCTGACCCAGATCGAGATGCCGCTGATGCTGCTGCCGCTGATCAGCGTGATGTCGCGGCTCGATCCCAACCTGCGTGACGCTTCGGCCGCCCTTGGCGCCTCGCGCTGGCGGACGCTGTTCACCGTCATCGTGCCGCTCAGCATGCCAGGCCTGGTCGCCGGCTGCCTGCTGGTGTTCGCCAGTTCGACCACGGCCTTCATCTCGCAAACCGTGATCGGCGGCGTCCGCCTCATCTATCTGCCACTGTTGATCTGGCAACAGTCGCTGGTGGTCTACAACTGGCCGCTCGCCGCCGTGATCTCGCTCTCGCTGGTGGTCTCCGTACTGTCGGTGATCGCCGCTCTTTCCTACATGGGCCGCCGTTCGAGCGGCCATCTGCACGGCTAAGGGACATGGCCAGGCGACGCAGCTTCGGCGACATCTCGTACGGCTTCGTCATCGGCGGGCTGGCGATGCTTGCCGTGCTCATCATCGTGACCCCGGTCGTCGTCGTGCTGATGACGTCGTTCACCGAGGGTCGCTCGCTCAAATTTCCGCCCACCGGCTTTTCCTTCGGCTGGTACGAGCAGTTGTTCGACGCCAGCCAATCGCGCCAGATCCACAAAGCGGCGCTCAACTCGCTGGAGGTGGCGTGTTTCTCCACCCTGTTTGGCGTCGTGCTGGCGACTCTGGCATCGCTGGGCCTGGCGCGCGATCGCCGCAAGATGGCGCGTGTCGCCGATAATTTCTTCATGTCGCCGCTGGTCCTGCCGGGCATCACCTTCGGCCTGGCGGCCCTGGTCTACTTCTCGACGCTGGGCTTCCGGCCCTCGCTCGACCTGATGATCGCGGGCCACCTGATCGTGACCATGCCTTTCATCCTGCGGACCACGACGGCCAGCCTCTCCCAGCTCGATCCGGCCCTGCTCGATTCCTCGCGCAGCCTGGGCGCCTCCTGGTTCTATACGTTGCGCCGCGTCACCCTGCCGTTGATCGCGCCCGGCATCGCGGCCGGCGCCTTCCTCGCCTTCATGGCCTCGATCGACAATGTGCCGGTCTCGCTGTTTCTGTCCAATGCCCGCACCGACACCCTGCCCATCCGCATGTGGGGCATGATGGAAGCCACTCTCGACGTGCGGGTCGCAGCGGTCTCCGGCGTCTTGATCACCGCGGCGTTCGTGTTGATGCTGATCATGGAATGGACGGTGGGATTGACCCGCCGCATGCGCGACTGAGGACCATGCCGGCCATGCAGATCGACCCGCAGCCTTTGACCAAGGAAGCTTTCGCGCCCTATGGCGACGTGATCGACATCCCGACCGAGGCCGGTCGCCAATACTACGAGGACGCGCTCGGCAACCTGCGCGCCGAGGCACGGCCCAGCCTGTCGGTCAGCCTGAAGGCCGACACGCCGGACCGGCCGCTGCGCGCCGAGCTGCTCGAGCGTCATGAATTCTCCTCGCAGAGCTTCGTTCCGATCGATGTCGCGCGCTGGCTGATCGTTGTCGCTCCCCACGCGGCGTCGGGCGGCCCCGACACCTCGGCCGTGCGCGCCTTCATCGCCACCGGCAGGCAGGGCGTCACCTACAAGCCCAACACCTGGCATCACGGCCTGACCGTGCTCGACAAGCCCGGCCGCTTCGCCGTCTTCATGTGGCGCACCGGAACCGGAGGCGACGAGGAGTTCGTGCCGATCGAACCCTTCACCATCCGCATTCCCTGATCCGGAGACCATGATGCCCTACGAGGTGCGCCGCGATTTCGTCGGCTATGGCGCCAACCCGCCGAATCCGAAATGGCCGAACGGCGCGCGGCTCGCCGTCAATTTCGTCATGAACTACGAGGAAGGCTCGGAGCCGTCGGTGCAGGACGGCGAGGGCCACACGGACATCGGTCTCACCGAGGCCCACGGCATGGGCCAGACGATCGAGGGCCGCGATCTCGCCGGCGAAAGCCTGTTCGAATATGGCAGCCGGGTCGGCTTCTGGCGCCTGATGCGGCTGTTCCAGGAACGCGACCTGCCGATGACGGTCTATGGCTGCGGACTGGCCTTCGAGCGCAATCCCGAGGCCTCCGCGGCCATCGCCGAGGCCGGCCACGATGTCTGCTCGCACGGCTGGCGCTGGATCAAGCACTACGAGCTCGGCGAAGCCGAGGAGCGTGAGCACATCCGCAAGGCCATCACCTCGACCGAGAAGATGATCGGCCGTCGCCCCGAAGGCTGGTACTGCCGCTATGGACCCGGCGAGAACACGCGCCGCCTGGTCGTCGAGGAAGGTGGGTTCACGTACGACAGCGACTACTACGGCGACGAGCTGCCGTTCTGGGTAAATGTCGACGGCAAGGGCCATCTGGTCGTGCCCTATTCGCTCACCACCAACGACGGCAAGTACATGGTGGGCATCGGCAACGCCGACCAGTGGTTCACGCTGTTGAAGGACTCCTTCGACATGCTCTACCGCGAAGGCAAGACGCAACCCAAGATGATGTCGATCGGCATGCATATGCGCGTGATCGGCCATCCCGGCCGGGCCGTCGGCCTCGAACGGCTGCTCGACTACATGCAGAAGCACGAGGACGTCTGGATCACGAAGCGGGTCGAGATCGCCAAACACTGGATCAAGACCCATCCCTATCCGGGTAAGGGGCTGAATGAGAAATAGCCATCCCTCCCCATCGAAGCTGGGGAGGTGTCCGCGAAGCGGACGGAGGGGTCATGGGTCATGAGCTCCGTCGCGTTGCCCATGACCCCTCCGTCGCCGTATGACGGCGCCACCTCCCCGCGCTTCGCGCAGGGAGGGGGAGTTGTCATGACCAACCCCGTGATCCTGGTGCGCGACTGGCGTTCGACCGAGGCGGCGCTGCTGACCGCGCGCGCCGACGGCACATCGCCGGTCCTGATCACGCCCGAGGGTGCGGCGTCGTTCTACGGCGCGGGCTATCTCGCGGCCCTGCAGGCGCGCGCCGAGACGGAATTCCCCGACATCGAGTTCGAGCTGATCGTCGATTGCAGCGAGGCGCCGGGCCATGCGCTGGCCTGCCTGCGCGCCGGCGTGAAGCGGATCTCGATGAGCAAGCCCAACGCCAAGATCGCCGACATCGCCCGACAGATGGGCGCCCGACTGGTAAGGAGACCGTCATGAGCTGGCAGCCGACACGCGACCTCGTGGGCTACGGAGCCAATCCGCCCGATCCGAAGTGGCCGGACGGGGCGCGCATCGCCGTCAACTTCGTCGTCAACTACGAGGAAGGGTCGGAACCGTCCGTGCAGGATGGCGAGGGCTACACCGAGAACGGCTTGACCGAATCCTCGACCTCCTCGCAGGGTCTGAAGGGCCGCGACCTCGCGGCCGAAGGCATGTTCGAGTTCGGCGTCCGCGTCGGCTTCTGGCGCATCATGCGTGCCTTCCAGGAACGCGGGCTGCCGCTCACCGTGTTTGGTTGCGCGCTGGCGCTCGAGCGCAACAAGCCGGCCGCCGAGGCGATCAGGAAGTCGGGCTTCGACGTCTGCTGTCACGGCTGGCGCTGGGTGCGCCATTTTCAGCTCACCGAAGCGGAGGAGCGCGAGCACATCGCCAAGGCGGTGAAGTCGCTGAAAGAGACCGTCGGCGAGGCGCCTGCCGGCTGGTATTGCCGCTACGGGCCCAGCGTCAACACGCGCCGTCTGCTGCTCGAACATGGCGGCTTCACCTACGACAGCGACTACTACGGAGAGGAGCTGCCGTTCTGGCAGACGGTCGAAGGCAAGCCGCACCTGATCGTGCCCTACTCGCTCACCAACAACGACGGCAAGTACGCCGCCGGCATGACCACCGCCGACCAATGGTTCAGCTTCTGCCGCGACGCCTTCGATGTGCTCTACAAGGAGGGCGCCACAGCCCCCAAGATGATGTCGGTCGGCCTGCACCAGCGCCTGATCGGCCATCCGGGCCGCACAGCGGGATTGTGGCGCCTGCTCGATTATATCCAGCAGCAGAAGGGGGTGTGGGTTACCCGCCGGCTGGACATCGCCAGACACTGGATGGCCACGCATCCCTATCCCGGCAAGGGCTTGAACGAATAGGCCGCGCCCGCTATCACCGGCGCCGCTTTGAGCAGCAATGACCGCTTGGGAGCTGGCGATGAAGATCACGCAGAAGGTCAAGAAGATCCTCGACAATTACGAGAGCGATTGTCCTGGCACCAAGACCAACCTCGCCCGCATCCTGATGCACGGAAGGCTGGGCGGCTCGGGCAAGATGGTGATCCTGCCCGTCGACCAGGGCTTCGAGCACGGCCCCGACCGCTCCTTCGCGTCCAACCCGGACGCCTACGATCCGCACTATCACTACCAGCTTGCCATCGACGCCGGGCTGAACGCCTATGCAGCGCCCTTGGGCCCGCTCGAGGCCGGCGCCGATAGCTTCGCCGGCGCCATCCCGACCATCCTCAAGCTCAACTCGGCCAATTCGCTGTCGACCAACAAGGACCAGGCCGTCACCGGCTCGGTGAAGGATGCGCTGCGCATCGGCTGCTCGGCGATCGGCTTCACGATCTATCCGGGTTCCGAGGACCAGTACGAGATGATGGAGGAGATCCGCGCGATGGCCGAGGAGGCCAAGTCGGTCGGCCTCGCCGTCGTCATGTGGTCCTATCCGCGCGGCGGCAAGCTCGACAAGGCGGGCGAGACGGCGATGGATGTCTGCGCCTATGCCGCCCACATGGCCGCCCTGCTCGGCGCCCACATCATCAAGGTCAAGCCGCCGACCAACGTGCTGTGGCAGCCCGAGGCCAAGGCCGCCTACGAGAAGGCCAACATCGACATCTCGACGCTGGCCGCGCGCATCAAGCATGTCATGCAGGCCACCTTCGCCGGCCGCCGCATCGTGGTGTTCTCCGGCGGCGAGGCCAAGGACCTGGAAGGCCTGTTCACCGAGATCCGCGGCCTGCGCGACGGTGGCGCCAACGGCTCGATCATCGGCCGCAACACCTTCCAGCGCCCGCGCGACCAGGCGCTCGACATGCTCGACAAGGTCATCGGCATCTATCAGGGCAAGATGTAAGCGTGCCGGCCGCCGAAAGCTGCCGCCTCTATCTCATCTCGCCCGAACGGCTCGAGCATCCGGCGCTCTTCGCTGACGAACTTCGGGCGGCGCTGGACGGCGGCGATGTCGCGGCCTTCCAGCTGCGCCTCAAGGGCGTGGACGACACCGCCATCGTACGCGCCGCCGACACCTTGCGACCGGTCTGCCAGCAGCGCGGCGTGGCCTTCATCATGAACGACCGGCCCGACCTCGCGGTGAAGCTCGACTGCGACGGCGTCCACGTCGGCCAGGACGACATGCCCTACGCCGAGGCGCGCCGCATCGTCGGCCCCGACCGCCAGATCGGCGTCACCTGCAAGGCCTCGCGCGACCTCGCCATGACGGCAGGCGAGGCCGGCGCCGACTACGTGGCCTTCGGCGCGTTCTTCCCGTCCAGCACCAAGACCGTCACCACGCCCGCTTCGCTCGAGATCATCGAATGGTGGAGCGAGCTGTTCGAGATCCCCTGCGTGGCGATCGGCGGCATCACGGTCGAGAACTGCAAGCCGGTGATCGCCGCCGGCGCCGATTTCTTGGCCGTTTCTGGGGGCATCTGGAATTACAAGGATGGCCCCGAGGCCGCCGTCCGCGCCTTCAACGAGATCTTCGTGGCCCGTTGAGATTCGGGATCTTTGCTGGGAGCGCGCCACTCATAGGCGCTAACTTATATACGAACCTCACCCTGAGGAGCGGCCCGCAGGGCCGCGTCTCGAAGGGTGGACAACAGAGCAGGTGCTGCGAACCGGCCTTTTCTACGATTTCGTGCGTGGCCCATCCTTCGAGACGGCCGCTACGCGGCCTCCTCAGATTCTATGGGGCGACGAGAGGTCGAGAGGTAGGTTTGGATTTCCACAACCAGCCTACGGAGGAAGAGATGACGTCCTCGTTTCACATCGACACCCCCGCCGCTTGCCTGGAGCATGCCACGATGTTTGTCGCCTTTGAACTGGGCAAGGCGAAGTGGGAGGTGGGCATCGTTGTCCCCGGTAGCGGGAAGCTGAGCCGTTACGTGGTGGATGAGGTTGTTGACTGGAATACCGTCAAAGTTCGCGCCTATGAGCTCAGCGCACCGGCAGCCACAGCACGTCCTCGATGTGCCGGGCGCCCGTCGCCAGCATGACCAGACGGTCGAAGCCCAGGGCCGCACCGGCGCAGTCCGGCAGGCCGTGGTCGAGGGCGGCGAGAAAATCCGCATCGACCGGCCAGCGCACGCCATAGAGCCGTTCCTTCTCGTCCATGTCGGCCTGCAGGCGGGCGCGCTGGATGGCGGGATCGGTGAGCTCGCCAAAGGCGTTGGCGAGCTCGACGCCGCAGACATAGAGCTCGAAGCGCTCGGCCACCCTGGGATCGCCGGGCTTGGCGCGCGCGAGTGCTGCCATCGAGATCGGATATTCGCAGAGGATCGTCGGCCGTCCCATGCCCAGCCGATGCTCGATCTTGTCGAACATGATGCGAAAGAAGACGTCCTCCCAGGTGTCGCCGGCATGCATCGCCACCCCCGAGGCAAGGGCGAGCTTCTCGGCGCTGCCGACCGTCGCCAACAGGTCGACCCCGGCGTAGCGCTGGAACGCCTCGGCCACGGTCAGCCGCTCAGGCTCCGCCGCGGGATCGCAGACATGCTCGCCCCAGTGCAATTCCTTCACGCCGGTGAGCGCGAGCAGTGCCGCGCAATCCTCCATGATCGCCTCGTAGCCGACGCCAGCGCGATACCATTCGAGCATGGTGAACTCGGGATGGTGCAGCGCCGAGTCCTCGGCATTGCGGAAGACGCGCGCGAACTGGAACAGCCTGGGCACGCCGCCGGCCAGAAGCTTTTTCATCGCGAACTCGGGCGAGCTGTGCAGCCAACGCTCGCGTTCCTCGCCGTCGGGCAGCTCCCAGTCCGTGACGAAGCCCACGAGATGCACTTCGGCGCCGGGCGCGGCCTGCAGGATCGGCGTCTCGACCTCGACGAAACCCTCGGCCGCGAACCACTGCCGCATCGTCGCCTGCAGTCGCGCCCGTGCCTGAAGATTCGGCAGGCGCTTGCCGAGCTTGTCCGGCCTCCATTCGGTCATGCCCGACCATCGCACGCCATTCGACCGCCGTGTAGGGTGGCGCCATGACGCCGAAGCAAATCGATTCATTCTGCAGCACGCTGCCGGCCGCGACACGGACCGTGCAATGGGAAGGCGTGGTCGTCTTCAAGGTCGGCGGCAAGATGTTCTGTCTGATTGCACCGCCGGATCATTCGGTCGGCCGCATCTGCTTCAAGTGTCCGCCGGAGCACTATGAGGCGTTGTCGCATTCGCCGGGCTTCCGCCCCGCGCCCTATCTGGCGCGCGCCAAGTGGGTGGCGCTCGACAACCCCGGGATCCTGACCGCGGCCGAGACCCGGGCCTACATCAAGCGGGCCCATGCCGTGATCGCCGCCGCCCTGCCCAGGAAGAAGCAGGCCGCGCTTGGCCTGTACCTGGGCCTGTAAGGGCGCCTGTTGCGGCCATTGGCGGCCTTTGATAGAAGGCGCCGCCGGCCTCGCCCCGCCCCTGCGGGCGAGGCCGCATTCCATTCATCCAAACCCTGCGGCAAGCCCCGGTAATCCCATGAAAGTTCCCGTCAATTCCATACGCGCCGGCAACGTCATCGAGTACAACGGCAAGCTCTGGGTGGCCGCCAAGGTCCAGCACATCAGCCCGGGCAAGGGCGGCGCCTTCGTGGCCATCGAGGCCAAGGCGCTGCGCGAAGGCAACAAGCTGCAGGAACGCTTCCGTTCAGGCGAAACCATCGAGCATGTCCATATCGACGAGCGCGAGTGCACCTACCTGTTCAAGGACGACAACGGCTTCACTTTCATGGATAAGGAGAACTACGAGCAGCTTACGGTGGGCGCCGACGTTCTCGATCCCGAGCAGTCGCGCTGGCTGCAGGACGGCATGGAAGTCACCGTGTCGCTTTACGAAGGCACGCCGGTCGGCGTCGAGCTGCCCAAGAGCGTGGTCCTCGCCGTCACCGAGGCGGATGCCGTGGTGAAGGGCCAGACCGCCTCCTCGTCCTACAAGCCCGCCATCGTCGAGGGCGGCGTCCGCGTGATGGTGCCGCCGCATATCGGCGTCGGCACGCGTCTGGTGATCAACACCGAGGACGGCAGCTACATGGAACGCGCCAAGGATTGATAGCCCGTGGCCGTTCCCACCGATCGTCGCCCCCCTGATCGCCCGGTCGCGCGCGTTGGACGCGCCCCGATGGCGCCAGGCCGCGAGCGCTCGGGCCCGCCGGAGCGCCGTTCCCTGGCGGTGCGCTCGGCCACCATCACGGTGATGATCCGCGCCGCTTTCGCCGCCGCCAAGAACCTCAAGCGCGACTTCGGCGAGGTCGAGCAGCTGCAGGTCTCCGAGAAAGGCCCCGGCGACTTCGTCAGCCACGCCGACATCAAGGCCGAGCGCACGCTGCGCGCCGAGCTTTCACGCACACGGCCGGAATATGGCTTCCTGGGCGAGGAAGGCGGCGAGACCAAGGGCGACGGCCGCAACCGCTGGATCGTCGACCCGCTCGACGGCACGACGAACTTCCTGCACGGCGTGCCGCACTTCGCCATCTCGATCGGCCTGGAGCGCGAGGGCGAGATCATCGCCAGCGTCATCTACCAGCCGATCTCCGATGAACTGTTCTGGGCCGAGAAGGGCAACGGCGCCTTCGTCGACACGCCCAACGCCCGCTCGCGCCGCCTGCGCGTGTCGGGCCGCAAGGATCCGGCGCGCGGCCTGGTCGCCACCGGCATCCCGCATATCGGCAAGGGCGGCCATGCCGCCTACTTCGCCAAGCTCGCGGCGGTGACCGAGCGCACGGCGGGCATACGCCGCTGGGGCGCCGCCTCGCTCGACCTCGCTTTCGTGGCCGCCGGCCGCTACGACGCGTTCTTCGAGTTCGGACTCCAGCCGTGGGACGTCGCGGCGGGGCTCCTGCTGGTGCGCGAGGCCGGCGGCGTGATCGGCGACATCGCGGGCAAGCCCTACGAATTGGGCGGCCCGTCCCTCCTCGCCAGCAATTTCGGACTACGCGATTCGATGGTGGAGATCCTGTCCAAGGCCTGACGGCGCCCTCCGGGCGCGGTTGAGCGGGGGTCGGCCATTGGCTATTGTCGAGCGGCAAATCCCGTTGAAAGGCAATCGGTTATGCCAACGTCTTCGGCCGCCGCGAGCAGCCTCGCCCTTGCCGCGCTCGGCATGGGCGCGGTGTCGGCGTTTGCCCAGGGACCGACCGTTGCCGCCTTCGACGGCCGTCAGGATGCCGCCCGGCCGGCGGCGACGCTGCCCGCCCCGCCCCCGGGACCAATCGAGAGCCGCCTCCTGGCGATCCCCCAGCGCGCTGACGGCCAGCCGATGCCGGAGTCCGCTCCGCCGCCGCCGCTGTTTGGCGGAGAGTTGCCGGTGATAACCGTCATGGATCGCCGGAAGTCGAAGGGAAGATCTCCTGCGCCCGGCACGGGGACGGAAACCGGGCTCGTCATCACGATAAACCCCGCTCCCTTCGGCACGCCGGCGCCGCCGCCCGACGACCCCGCTCCGCCAGAAAAGACGGTGGCTGCCGTCGCTCCGGACCTCGGTCCGGCCACGGCGCCGCCCACCAAGGCCCCCCTCGCCGCCTCCATTCCGTTCGTTGGACGATCGCCGGACCTCACCGACGCGACCCGCACGACGCTCGATGGCGTCGGCAAGACGCTCGCCGACAAGAGACCGCGTCTGGTCGAAGTGCGCGCCTTCGCGACCGGCGACGACATCGTGAGCCGGCAGATTTCACTGGCGCGCGCACTGGTCGTTCGCGCCTATTTGATCGACCGCGGCGTCAAGTCCCGCATCGATGTCGGCGCCTTCCTGGGCGACGACGAGCGCGTCGACATCCTGGTGCCCAACACGTGACCCACCCTCGACGCAGTCAGCGGCGGCCGAGCGGATGAGCAATCCGTTACCCTACCTCGTTCGCATGCTGCTGTTCCTGGCAGCCGTGGTGGGGCTTGCCTACCTGCTGCATCACGACCTGCTGCGCGTGTTCATGAACACGCCGATCCTGAACAGCGTGATCGTGGCGGTGCTGGTGATCGGCATCTTCTTCGTCATGCGCCAGGTCATCTCCTTGTGGCCGGAGGTGCGCTGGCTGCGCCGCTTCCAGTATCGCGAGGAAGGCGCCCCGCCGCTCGAGACGCATTCGATCAACCTGCTGGTGCCGCTGGCGACCATGGTGGGCGACCGGCAGGACCACTTTCGCCTGTCGCCCACGGTCACCCGCGCGGTGCTCGACGGTATCGCCACCCGCCTCGACGAGCGGCGCGAGCTCACGCGCTACCTGATCGGCCTGCTGATCTTCCTCGGCCTGCTCGGCACCTTCTGGGGCCTGCTGGAGACCATCGGCGCCGTCGCTGACGCCATCTCGGGCCTGCAGGTCGCCGGCGGCGATGCCATCCAGATGTTCGCCAAGCTCAAGGAAAGCATCGAAGGCCCGCTCAAGGGCATGGCGACAGCGTTCGGCGCCTCGCTGTTCGGCCTCTCGGGATCGTTGGTGCTGGGCTTCCTCGAGCTGCAGGCGAGCCAGGCGCAGGGCCGCTTTCACATCGAGCTCGAGGAATGGCTGGCCGGCGCCACGCGGCTCTCGAGCGGCGTGCAAGTCGAGGGCGACCAGGGCGTGTCGGCCTATGTCGAGGCTCTGCTCGAACGCACCGCCGACGGCCTCGACGAACTGACGCGCATGCTGCGGCGCACCGAGGAAGGCCGCGAAGCCACGGCGGCGTCGAGTGCCGTCCTGGTCGAACGTCTGTCTTCCCTTGCCGAGGCGATGCGCGGCCAGCAGACGCTGCTGGCGCGCATGGCCGAGCAGTCGATCGAGCTGCGCGGCGCGATCAACCGCATGGCGGAGCGCGCGCCGGACTCGGATCGCGAAGCGCTGATGACGCACCAGCGTGCCATCGAATCCCACCTCGCCCGCCTCGTCGAGGAGAACGTGCGCAACCGCACGGCGCTCGCCGACGAGCTGCGTGGCGAGTTCAGGCTGCTGGCTCGCACCATCGCCTCGACGCGCGGCGTGAGCAGCCCGGCCGGCGAAGGCTGATCGCATGGCGGCCATTTCTCATCGCCGCGGCGGCTCTCCCGACTATACCTGGCCGGGATATGTCGACGCGCTCACCACGCTCCTGATGGTGATGATCTTCCTGCTGTCGCTGCTGAGCGTCGCGCAGTTCACGCTGTCCAGCGCGCTCAACAGCCGCGACAGTGCGATCGAGCAGCTCGGCAAGCAGATCGGCGACCTCGCCAGCCAGCTGTCGATCGAGAAGAAGGCAACCACGAGCCTGCAGAAGGACCTCGAACAGCTCACCCTGCAGCTTCGCCAGGAGCGCAGCGAGCGCGACAGACTCAATGCCGACCTTGCCGCGCAACGCCAGTCGGCCGATGCGCTCAAGATCGAGCGCGACCAGCTCACCGAGCGCCTGACCTCGATGATGGCCGAACGCGACAAGCTCTCGACCGCGCTGCAGGGGGCCGCCAAGGAGTCGGAGGCCAAGGCCGCCGACCTGCAGAAGGAGATCGAACGCCAGCGCGTCGAACTCACACGGCTCGCCGCCTCGCTCGCCGCCGCGAACAACGAGAAGGGCAAGCTGTTCGGCGATCTCACCGAACAGGAGAAGCTCACCGCCGAGCAGAAGGCCGCGGTGGTGCGCCTCACCGCCGAGCTGGCCGGGCTCAAGGACGAGCTGGCGCGCCTCAATACAGCGCTGGACGCCGCCGACGCCAAGGCCAAGGAACAGAACGCCCAGATCGTCGATCTCGGCCAGAAGCTCAATCGTGCGCTCGCCAGCAAGGTCGAGGAGCTGGCACGCTACCGCTCGGAATTCTTCGGCAAGCTGCGCGAGGCCCTGGCCGGCCAGCGCGACGTGCAGATCGTCGGCGACCGATTCGTCTTCCAGTCGGAGGTGCTGTTTCCCTCCGGCTCGGCGCAATTGCAGCCCGGCGGCGAGAAGCAGCTCGCCAGCGTCGCCCAGCGGCTGATGGAGATCGGCTCGCGCATTCCCAAGAACATCAACTGGGTCCTGCAGGTCGACGGTCACACCGACGACAAGCCGATCAACAACGTGATCTATCCGTCGAACTGGGAACTGTCCGCCGCACGTGCGATCGCCGTCGTGAAATTCCTGCACAGCGAGGGCATTCCCAACGACCGCCTGGTCGCCGCGGGCTACGGCGAGTACCAGCCGCTTTCGACCATCGACACCGCCCGCAACCGGCGTATCGAGCTCAAGCTGACCAGTCGATAAAGTCTGTTTCGCTTGTATCGCGCGGTGTTGACAGCGCTGACCAATATTGTGGCGAATGCTTCCCGACTCTTTCGGGAACGTAGGGACCATGTCCATCTTCCAACCGCGCCTGCATAGCGCTGCTGCCACGTCCTTACAGGAGCCCGAGTCGCTTCAGTTCGGCTGCCATTTCCGCCGGCATGTCGGCAGTGTCGCCCGTCGAAAGGTCGGGCGGGACACGCTCCTCCTCGAAGTAGCGCCAGCCCTGGAAGGCCTTGCAGGTGCGCGGCGCGGTCGGCACCAAGGGACGCCTGACCTTGATTCGACAGAATTTCTTGCCGTTGTCCTCGTCGAAATCCTCCTCGAAGCCGATCAGTTCCTGGCGGCAGCGGATGACGCCGCGCACCACCCAGTAGAGCGAGCCGCCGGCCAGCAATTCGTCCGCCCGTCGCGGCGTGTTCCGGGTATAGACCCAATGCGGGGATCGCGGACTCTGGCGGCGCTGTTTGCGCCGCGCCGCCTGGACTTTCTTCATGTGGGCAAGGTCGTTGACGCCGACCGCCAGCTTGATCAAATGCAACGCCATCGTTCGCGCTTAGTACGCGCAGCGTCGCCACTCAAGCGGCGCCTATCCACAGCACGTCGAATAGCGTGGTATGCGCGCAACAGCGGTGGAAGATTCGCAACTCATCCGTCAGACACCACAGTGTTTACACAATCTCAAGTATAGTGTTCGTCGCTTTGTGCGGGGGTACTCATGAATAGGTCGACGCTGTCTGCCCTGATCGTGGCTCTCATGCTGGGATCGGGTATCACGGGCTACCTCATCGGCAAGCCCGGCGACTCCGTCGATCAGATACCGCCAGCCCCGCGAACGGCCGTCGCAGCACCGCCGGCGGCCGCACCGGCGACTACTCCACCGGCGTCTCCGGCTCCTCCCGCAGCCCCCGCAGCGACCCCGACGCCGGCACGATCGATGGCGCCCACGCCCGCCGCCCAACCGGCGGCCGCCCCCAACGAAGCCTTCGCCTATCGCCGTGTCGCCATCGACAGCAGCCGGCCCGAGGCCGAGGCGTGCCTTTCCTTCAACAAACCGCTGGCCACCGGCGACGTCAAATATGCCGACTATGTGCGTATCGCCCCGGAGGTGAAGTCGGCGTTGCGCGTGGTCGATGATCGCCTGTGCATCGGCGGGCTGACCTACGGCCAAGATTACACGGTGACTATGCTTGCCGGCTTTCCAGGCAGCAACGGCGCCAAGCTCAATGACGAAAAGAAGGTCGATGTGGCGCTGGGCGCCCGCCCGGCCGTCGTCACCCTGCCGGGCAAGGGCTTCATCCTGCCGCGCGGCACGACGGTCGGCCTGCCGATCACCACTATCAACGTCTCCAAGGTCGGCATCGAGGTCTACCGGGTCAACGAGCGGGCGATCGACCGCTTCGCCAACGATCGCTACGACGCGAGCTTTCCCGGCTCCGAACCGGTCACCGAGTCGTGGTCGCTGCGCGGCTGGCTGAACGGCACCAACGGCGTCCGCCAGTGGCGCGGCACGATGGAAGTGCGCAGCCCGCCCAACCAGCCGGTGGTCACCGCCTTCCCGATCCGCGAAACGATCAAGGACTGGAAGCCCGGCGCCTATTTCGTCGTGGTGTGGAACGCCGCCACGCCGCCATCGCGCAGCTTGGACGATGACGATGACGACTCGGCCGGCGGCAAGGCGGCCGGCATGTGGGTGATGGACACCGACATCGCGCTGACCAGCTTCACCGGCCAGGACGGGCTCAATGTCTTCGCCCGCTCCCTGCAAAGCGCCCAGCCGCTCGCCGGCCTCGAGGTCGTGCTCCTGACGCGCGGCAACGAGGCCGTCGCCAAGGCGATCACCGCCGCCGACGGCCGCGTCAATTTCGCCGCCGGTCTGCTGAAAGGCCGCGGCGCGGCGGAGGCCTTCGCGGTGCTGGCGTCCGACGCCAGCAAGCAGGAGTTCGCCCGCCTCGAGCTCACCAAGGCGGCGTTCGACTTTTCCGACCGCGGCATCTCCGGTCGCGACCAGCCCGGTCCAGTCGACGCCTTCCTCTACACCGAACGCGGCGTCTACCGGCCCGGCGAGAGCGTGCAGCTCATGGCCATGCTGCGCGACAACGGCGCTATCGCGCTCGCCAACATGCCGGTGACCCTGATCGTCAAGCGGCCGGACGGCACCGAGTTCACGCGCTTCACCCACGCCCTGCAGGCCTCGGGCGCGCTCTACCAGGCGATCGACCTGCCGAAATCCTCGCGTCGCGGCCGCTGGTCGGTGAACGCCTACATCGATCCCAAGGGCGCCCCGGTCGGTCGCGCCGAATTCTCGGTCGAGGATTTCGTGCCGGAGAAGCTCAAGGTCGAGCTCAGGCCCGACCAGCCGATCCTGCATCCAGGCCAGGTCAACAGCTTTTCCGTGGCCGCCGATTTCCTCTACGGCGCGCCGGCGTCGGGCCTCACGGTCGAGGCCGACATGCGCGTCACCATCGACGATCAGCCGTTCGCCGACTTCGGCAAATATTCGTTCGGCTCGGAGAACGAACGCAAGAAGTTCGAGCCCCCCTTCATCACGCTGACCGCGCCCGATACCGACCAGGCCGGCAAGTCGCGCCTCGAATGGGGCGGCGACCAGGTCAAGGACACGGTGCTGCCGCTGCGCGCCCAGCTCCAGGCCCGCGTGTTCGAGCCCGGCGGCGGCCGCGCCACGCGTGCCGACAAGGCGGTGCCGATGCGCACCCGCAACGTCTATCTCGGCATCCGTCCGACCTTCGAGGGCCGCTATGCCAGCGAGGGTGCCGTGACCGAGTTCGACATCGTGGCCGTCGACGCCACCGGCAAGCAGGTCGCTCGCCCGGCGGTCGAATACCGCATCGAGCGCATCGACTATAATTACCAGTGGTACCAGGTCGACGGGAAATGGCGCTGGCAGTCGACGCAGAGCGAACGACTGCTCACCACCGATTCGCTCGCACTCAAGGCCGATCAGCCGACGCGCCTGTCGCGCCAGCTCGACTGGGGCGAGTACAAGCTGACGATCGTCGACAACGAGAGCCGCGCACTCAGCAGCCTGTCGTTCTATGTCGGCTGGTACGGTGGCAGCGGCGTCGAGGAGACGCCCGACACGCTGCGCGTGGCGAGCGATAAGCAGAACTACACACCGGGCGAAAGCGCGCGGCTGCGCATCGAGCCACCCTTCGCCGGCGAGGCGTTGGTCGCCATCGCCACCGACCGCATCGTCGCCACCTACCCCGTGCAGGTTCCTGCCGGCGGCACGACCTTCGAGGTGCCGATCAAGGCCGAATGGGGCGCCGGCGCCTACGCGCTGGTCACGGCGTGGCGGCCGCTCTCGGCGCCGGCCGACCGCACGCCGACCCGCGCCATCGGCGCGGCGTGGCTCGGCATCGATCCGGCCCTGCGCACGCTCGGCATCCAGATCGGCGCGCCCGAGAAGGTGACGCCGCGCCAGCGCATCGAGGTGCCCATCAAGGTCGCCAACCTGCAGAACGAGGAGGCGTTCGTCACCCTCGCCGCCGTCGACGAGGGCATCCTGCAGCTCACGCGCTTCAAGCTGCCCAATCCTGCCGACTATTACTTCGGCAAGCGCCGGCTGGGCGTCGCCATGCGCGACGACTACGGCCGCCTGCTCGACGCCAATGTCGACGATCTCGGCCGCATCCGCACCGGCGGCGATTCGGGCGACATCGGCGGCCTCGACGTGGTGCCGACTCGCACCGTCGCCTTGTTCAGCGGACCGGTGAAGCTCGACGACAAGGGCGAGGCCAAGATCGCGCTCGACATCCCCGACTTCATCGGCCAGCTCAGGATAATGGTCGTGGCCTACGCCAAGACGCGCGTCGGCTCGGCCGAGCAGCGGATGTTCGTGCGCGACGCGGTGACCGCGGACGTCGTCCTGCCGCGCTTCCTGGCGCCCAAGGATCGCGGCCGCGTGGCGCTGTCGCTGCACAATGTCGACGGCCAGGCCGGCGACTATCGCGTGACCCTGGAGGCGACGGGGGCGGTCGCCCTCGACCGGCCGGTCGCCGAAATGCGCAAGCTGGCGGCGAACCAGCGCGAGCTCCTGACCTGGGATCTCAAGGCGGGCGATGCCGGATTCGGCAAGGTCGCCGTCGCGGTCGAAGGGCCGGGCAACTTCGCGGTGCGCCGTGAATGGGACATCCAGGTGCGCTCGGCCCAGACGCCGACCGCGGTGGACACCGTCTCGCAGCTCGACCCGCAGCGCGAGCTCCTGGTCGACCGCAACCTGACGGCCACCTTCGCGCCCGGCACCTCGGTGGTGAGCGTGGCGCTGTCGCGCATTCCGGGCATCGACGTACCCGGCCTGCTGCGGGCCCTCGACAAGTACCCGTACGGCTGCATCGAGCAGACGACCAGCCGCGCCCTGCCCTTGCTCTACTACAATGACGTGGCGTTGCTGGGTTACGGGCCGTCCGATCCGCGCATTCCGGATCGCGTGCAGGACGCGGTCTATCGCGTCGTCGACATGCAGCTGCCCGACGGCTCGTTCGGCATGTGGGGTCCCTATGCGCCGGCGGCGGAGTGGCTGCAGAGCTATGCGCTCGACTTCCTGCTGCGCGCCCGCGACCAGTCGATGGCGGTGCCCGCGGCCTCGCTGCAGCGCGGGTTGACCTGGCTCAACCGCAACGTCGAGAAGATGTCGCCCAACGCCCAGGCCTATGGCTGGTACGTGCTGGCCAAGGGTGGTCTCGCCGATCCCGGCCGGATCCGCTACTTCCAGGACACGAAGGCCGCCGACATCAAGGGCGGGCTTGCCTGGGCGCAGCTCGCGGCGGCGCTCAACCACGTGGCCGAGCCCGGCCGGGCTCGGCTCGCCTTTGCGCTGGCCCGCCAGAACATCGACCAGCGCGACCCAGGCGAATATTACGGGTCGCCGCTGCGCAACCGCGCCGCCATCATCGCGCTGGCAACGGAAGCCGGCGGTCGCGAGGCGCTCGCCGAAGTCGTAAATGCGGTGCGCGAGAAGTTGGTCGCCAAGATCGACCAGACGACGACGCAGGAGGAAGCCTGGCTGCTGCTGGCGGCGCGGGCGATGAGCGCCGGCGGCGAACTCGCCTACTCGGTCGACGGTGAGAAGCGCAAGGCGGCCAGCGAACCGGTCGTCCTCAATCCCGACCAGGCCGCGGTCGCGCGCGGCATGCGCGTGACCAACGACGGCGAACGTCCGGTCTGGCTGCAGGTGACGGCGCGCGGCGTGCCGATCGATCCGCAGCCCGCCGCGTCGGAGGGTCTGAGCGTCCGGCGGCAGTTCCTGACGCTCACCGGCGAGCCCGCCAATCTCGCGCGGCTGCGCCAGAACGACCGGGTGATCGTGTCGATCGACGGCCGCAATCTCGAGGGCGGCTACCACGAGGTGGCGCTGCTCGACCTGCTGCCGGCCGGCTTCGAGATCGAATCGGTACTGACCGACGACACGGTGAAGTCGTTCCCGTTCCTGGCGAAGCTCTCGGACACGCGCATCGCCGAGGCGCGCGACGACCGCTTCTTCGCCTCGTTCAACCTCGGGCGGAAGACCTATCGCAGCTGGTGGGATGATCCGGCCGACACCTACGCCAACTCCTTCCATGTCGCCTACATCGTGCGCGCGGTGACCCCGGGCAGCTTCGTGTTGCCGGCGGTGAACGTCTCCGACATGTACGCGCCGCGGGTCTATGCCCGAAGCGGCATGGGCAACGTCGCGATCGCGCCACGGTAAGCGGATCGCGCTGCGATGAATCTCCGGCGCGTCCTCGCCGTCGCTGCCCTCGCCGCCACCATCCTGGCGACGGGGGCCCTGGCGCTCGACCGGCTCTTCCCGCCCGACCTCTCGCGCTATCACGCGCGGTCGAGCGAGACCGTCGACGCCAATGGCCGGCTGCTGCGCGCCTTCACGACGGCCGACGGCAAATGGCGGCTCAAGACCACGGTCGACGACGTCGATCCGGTCTATCTCGCCCTGCTCAAGGCCTATGAGGACCGTCGCTTCGACGACCACTGGGGCATCGACCCATTGGCCGCCGCGCGCGCCGCCGGCCAGTGGATGGCGCGCGGCCGCATCGTCTCGGGCGCCTCGACGATCTCCATGCAGGCCGCCCGCCTGCTGGAGCCGCGGCGGCGCGGGCTTCTCACCAAGGCGATCCAGTCGGCCCGCGCGCTGCAGCTCGAATGGCGCTACTCCAAGCGCGAGGTGCTGGCGATCTACCTGACCTTGGCGCCGATGGGCGGCAACCTCGAAGGCGTGCGGGCCGCCTCCTTCGCCTATTTCGGCAAGGAGCCGCGACAACTCTCCGCGGCCGAAGCGGCCCTGCTGGTCGCCATCCCGCAGTCGCCCGAGCGCCGCCGGCCCGAGCGCGCCGGCAAATCCGCCCAGGCCGCGCGCGATCGGGTGCTGGTGCGCGGGCTGGAGCACGGCATCATCGACCAGGTGCTGTTCGACAAGGCGGCCAGCCGACCGGTGCCCGATCGCAGGCTGGCCATGCCCATGCAGGCGCCGCATCTCGCGGCATGGCTCGCCGGTCAGTCCCCCGGGGCGATCGTTCCCACGACGCTCCGCTTCGAGTTGCAGAGCGCGCTCAGCCAGCTCGTGGCCGAGGAGCGCGGCCAGTTCGCCGATCGGGCGCAGATCGCTCTGGTCGCGATCGACAATCGCACCGGCGGTGTCGTGGCCTGGCTGGGCGGCTCGGACTACTTCGGCCGCGCCGGCCAGGTCGACCTGGTGCGGTCCCGCCGCTCGCCCGGCTCGGCGCTAAAGCCCCTGATCTACGCCATGGCCTTCGACGACCGGGTGCTGCATCCGGAGTCGCTGGTCGAGGACGTGCCGGTGCGCTTTCGCGACTGGCTGCCGCGCAACTTCGATCGCGACCATGTGGGCGCCGTCACCGTGCGCCGGGCCCTGCAGCAATCGCTGAACGTCCCGGCTGTCCTGGCGCTGGAGAAGGTTGGCCCGCAACGCTTCATCTCGACCCTGCGCAATGCCGGTGTCGCGCCTGGCCTGCCGCCGGGCGAGGCGGCGGCCACGTTGGGCGTGGCGCTGGGCAGCGCGACGGTCTCGCCGCTGGAGATGGCCGGGCTCTATGCCGGCCTCGCCAATGGCGGCAAGTTTGCGCCGCCGATCGTGCGCCGCGATCGACCGCGGCCGGAGCCGGTGCCACTGATCGGCCCGACCGCCACCTGGTATGTCGCCGACGTGCTGGCCGGCGCGCCGCTGCCCGAGGGCTTCGCGTCGCTGCCGGTGGCGCTGCGCGATCGGCGGATCGCCTTCAAGACCGGGACCTCGGCCGGCTTCCGCGACGCCTGGGCCGCGGGCTACAGCGCCAACTGGACCGTCGTGGTTTGGGTCGGTCATGCCGACGGCACGCCACGTCCCGGCCAGCTCGGCCGCCTGTCGGCTCTGCCGGTCCTGTTCAAGGCCTTTGGCCGCCTGCCCGCCGAGGACAATCGCGCCCAGCCTGCGCCCGCCGACGTGCTGCGCGTCGCCTCGTATCACGAGCTGCCGCTGCGCATGCGCACCCTGGGGCCGGTGGCCGATGCCCATGGCGCGCCACGCATCGCCTATCCGCCGCCCGACGCCCGGATCGAGCTGGGCGCGCGCGAAGCGGTGCCGCTTTCCGCCCTGGGCGGCGAAGGCCGGCTGCGCTGGCTGGTCGACGGCCGCCCGCTCGACGGCACCAAGTGGGTGCCCGACGGCCCGGGCACCGTCCGCGTGGCGGTGGTCGATGAGGCCGGCCATTCGAGCGCCGTCACGGTACGCATCGTCGAGCGCCACTGACGCTGTCTCAGAGCGCCAGCGCCAACGCCACCGACGCCACCAGCAGCACGGCAAACGTCACGTTGATCGCCCGGTTGGTGCGCGGCTCGCGGAAGAAGCGCGTGAGCACCGCACCGGCCAGCAGCCAGGCGACGTTGACAGCCGTGATGATCACGAAGAGCACGGCCATCTTGACGGCGATGTCGAACACCAGCCGCTCGTGCATCAGCACGAAGCCGGAGAACAGCGCCGCCATGGCGGCATAGCCCTTGGGATTGACCAGCGACAGCAACAGCCCGGCCGCGAAGGTGGGCGCCCGGCGTTGCCCGTCATCGTCGGCCAGCGGCGGCGCCGTGGCGATACGCCAGGCAAGATAGAGGAAATAGGCCGCGGCCAGCACGGTCACGACCGGAGTCGCGCCGGGTACGGCCAGCAGCAGGCCGACCAAGCCGCTGGCGACGATCGCCATCACCGCCACCATGCCGACCACGATGCCCGCGAGATAGGCGGCCCCTCGGCGCGCGCCGAAAGCGGCGCCGGTGGCGGTCAGGCTCAGCGTCGCCGGGCCGGGACTGCCGGCCAGCGCAACCGCGGCAAGGAGGAAAGCGGGGAGTCCTTCCACCTTCCCTTTATGGAAGCCGGCGCCCGCACCGTCTTGAACGTTCGTGCGTCAGCCGATCCCGGCTCACTTCGGTACAAGGAACGCCGCAACGACCCGCAGGAACGCTGTTCGCTCGTCGGTCGTGTTCACCGCGAAGCGCTGCCAATCGCCCTTCGCCCGGAAATCCGCGAAGAGTCCGGCGGGGTCCTCGTGGAAATGAAGCACCGCCTTCGACTTGAAATAGAACACGCCGCGCGACTTCTCCTTCAGCCTGCGGTGCCGCCGCACCTTCGAGCGCGGGCGCCGTCGCGTGCTTCAAGTCGAAGGCGG
>Ga0193743_1001055_pt1 | contig 21076 bp, 20 predicted proteins | sample L2c2metaG_FD_143038 | JGI IMG/M metagenome (GOLD analysis project Ga0193743, IMG submission 143038) | Soil microbial communities from a riparian zone of the East river system, Colorado, United States - L2c2 | ecosystem: Environmental > Terrestrial > Soil > Riparian zone | place: USA: East River... | reverse complement strand
CGCCAGTGCACCGCCGCCCGGTCGCCCGCGACGATCAGGTCGACGACCTTGTAGCGGAGGTCCGGAAAGGACGCCCGGCGCTCCTGGTGCCAGGCGAGCACCCCTTCGGGACCGCTGCCGCCCAGGCCCGGGCAGTCGGGCGCGATCAGCTCGTGCGCGGTGACCTCGCGGGCGCCGTTCCAGACGTCGGCGATCAGCCGGCGCACCAGCGCCTCGCGGTCGGCCGTCGTCACAGCGCCACCCGCACCGTGGCGGTCAGCACCAGCTGGCCCAGCGACACCGGCACCAGGACCAGCCAGCACAGCCGCTGGAGCTGGTCTTCGCGCAGCCGTGGGTAGGCGACCCGGAACCAGATCACCACGAAGGCGACCGCGAAGATCTTGACGAGCGTCCACAACCAACCGAGCTGGCCGTCGAGCGGCCCCTTCCAGCCGCCGAGGAACAGCACGGTGGTCAACGCCGCGATCACCACGATGCCGACGTATTCGGCGAGCAGGAAGAAGGCGAACCGCAGGCCGGTGTATTCGGTCAGGTAGCCGAACACCAGCTCGGAGTCGGCGATCGGCATGTCGAACGGCGGCCGGCGGATCTCGGCGAGGCCGGCCACGAAGAACACCAGCATTGCCGGCAGTTGCCAGAGCAGCCACCACGGCCGCCACGCCTCGACGATGCCGGTCAGGCTGAGCGTGCCGGCCGCCATCGCGACGCTGGCCGCGGCGAGCACCATCGGCAACTCGTAGCCGAGCAGCTGGGCGGCGCCGCGCAGGCCGCCGAGCAGGCTGTATTTGTTGGCCGAGGCCCAGGCCGACATGAGCACCGCGACCACGCCGACGCCGAGCACGGCCAGCACGAAGAACAGGCCGACGTCGAGGTTCTGCCCGACCAGGTCGCCCGGGCCGAGCGGCACCACGAGCAGCACCAGCAGGTAGGGCACCAGGGCGACCATCGGCGCCAGCCGGAACACCGCCCGGTCGGCCGCGGCCGGCGTGACGTCTTCCTTCTGCACGAACTTGATGCCGTCGGCGATCAGCTGCGCCCAGCCGTGGTAGGCGCCGGCATACATCGGGCCGAGCCGGCCCTGCATGTGTGCCATCACCTTGTGCTCGGTCTGGCCGACCACCAGCGGGAGGATCAGGAAGGCGGCGACGACGCCGACCACGCGGACGAGAACCTCCAGCCAGAGCGGCATCAGGCGGGCCCCCACTCGCCCGGCGCCGGCACGCCCGGCGGCCGCATCGGCGCCCGCCTGGTGGTGCCGGCCTCGCTCTCCCCCGGCTCCTTGGCGCCCGGCCACGCCTTGGCGACCCGGGACGCCAGCACGAACTCCTTGCGCAGCGGGTGGCCCTCGAACTCGGGCGGCAGCAGCAGCGGCTTGAGGTCGGCGTGGCCGGCGAAGTCGATGCCGAACATCTCGTGCGTCTCGCGCTCGTGCCAGGCGGCACCCGGGAAGATCGACACGATCGTGTCGACCACCGGCTCGGCGCGCGGCACCCGGGTGCGCAGCAACAGGCCATGCCGGCGGCGGGTCGACCAGAGGTGGACGACCACCGCGAAGCCATCGTCGAGCTCGTCGACGGCGGAGAGCCAGTCGAAGAAGTCGCAGGCCAGCTCCGCGTCGTCGCGGGCGGCCAGGACCGCCTCGGCCCACCCGCCGGGCGGCACGTCGACCGTCGCCCGGGAGTGCGCGTTGCCGCCCGAGACGGAGGCGTCGCCGGCGACCAGCTGGACCAGCCGCGTTCCGATCTCCTCCGGGGTCATGCCGAGATCCTAGGCTTTCGGCATGACAGAGACGAGGCTGCCGGTGATCGATGTCGAGCCGCTGCGGACCGGCGGCGACGCCGGCGCGGTGGCCCGGGAGATCGAGTCGGCGTGCCGGGACACCGGGTTCTTCTACGTCGCCGGGCACGGGGTGCCGGCCGGTCTGGTCGAGCGGCTGGACGCCGCCGCCCGGGCGTTCTTCGCCCGGGCGAACGACGAGAAGCTGGCGATCGCGATGCGGCACGCCGGGCCGGCCTGGCGGGGCTACTTCCCGCTCGGCGGCGAGCTGACCGCCGGCCGGCCGGACCGCAAGGAGGGCCTCTACTTCGGCGAGGAGCTGCCCGACGGCGACCCGCGCGCCGGCCTCCCGCTGCACGGCCGCAACCTGTTCCCGCCCGAGGTGCCCGAGCTGCGCGCCGCGGTCCTCGACTATCTGGCCGCGTTGACCGCGCTGGCCCAGGACGTGCTGCGCGGGGTCGCCCTGAGCCTGGACCTGCCGGCCGACTATTTCGCGGCCGGCTACACCCGGGTGCCCACGGTGCTGTTCCGGATCTTCCACTACCCGCCGCACGCGCCCGGGGCCGACGACTGGGGCGTCGGCGAGCACACCGACTACGGCCTGCTCACCCTCCTCGCCCAAGACCACAACGGCGGCCTGGCGGTGCGTACGCCGGGCGGCTGGGTCGACGCTCCGCCGCTGCCCGGCACGTTCGTCTGCAACATCGGCGACATGCTCGAACGGCTCACCGGCGGGTGGTATCGCTCCACCCTGCACCGGGTGCGCAACGTGAGCGGCAACGAGCGGCTGTCTTACCCCTTCTTCTTCGATCCGGACTTCCGCGCGGAGGTGCCGCCGCTGCCCGGCCGGGCGCGCACGACCGCGACCGGCGCGCCGCGCTGGGACGGCGCGGACCCGGTCGCGTTCACCGGCACCTATGGCGACTATCTGACAGCCAAGGTGGCCAAGGTGTTCCCGGACCTCTTCGCGGCGCGCAAACCCGCCTAATCGGTCTCGGGGCGCTCGTCGAGGCGGTGCTTGCGATCCGGCAGCGGACCGGATCGGCGCAGCGTGTCGGCCCGCGAGGGGTCGCCGTAGCAGCTGGGGCAGCTCTCGTCGTCGCACGGGTCCTGGACCAGCCGACGGGATTGCGAGCCGTTGATTTGTCGCGACCGCGTCATGGCTCTCAGTTTCACCCACCGGCGGCCCGGCGTCGGCCGAATTACCACAATGAGCATCGCGGCATCGACGGGCTAATCTGTGAGTGCCGTCGACCACGGGGGTGTCGTGCCCGACAAGCCCGACTTCGCGGAGTTCTATGCCGCGTGGTTCCGTCCACTCACGCATCAGCTGTTCGCCCACACCGGCGATCTGGCTGAGGCGCAGGACGTGGTGCAGGAAGCATTCTGCCGGGCCTGGCCGCGTTGGTCCACGCTGGACGATCCAGGCGCTTGGGTCCGCCGGGTGGCGTGGAACCTCGCGACCAGCCGCTGGCGGCGGGCCCGGCGGCTGCTGCACCTGACCCGTGGCGCGCGCGAAGAGCACTCAGCCGGGCCGGGCCCGGACCGGGTCGCCCTGCGCGCGGCCCTGGCCAGCCTGCCGGAGCGGCAACGCCAAGCGGTGGTGCTGTTCTACCTGGCCGACGTCTCGATCGCCGAGATCGCCGAGTTGACCGGCGCGGCCGAGGGCACGGTCAAGTCGTGGCTGCACCGCGGCCGGGCGGCGCTGGCGCTGCGGCTGGCCGACGACGACGTCACCGCGAGCCAGGAGGTGCGCAGTGCTTGACCTGCCGCCCACCGACCGGGTCCGGGACGCGTTCGCGGAGCTGACCGGGTCGGTCGACCACCTGGTCCGCCCGCCCGGCGTCGGGTCGGTGCGGGAGACCGTGCGGCGCCGCCGGCAGCGCCGGCTCGGTGCCACCGCGGCGGCCGCGGTCGCGGTCGCCGGGGTGATCGGGCTGGCCCAACTCCCACCGCTCGACCGGCCGGCCGTCGACCTGGCCGATCCGCCGCCGGCAGCCACCACGCTCGCCCCGAGCGTGCTGCTGCCGCCCTTCGCCCCGCCGACCGCCGCGGCCGGCCAGTCGCGCCCGAGCGCGACCCCGACCGCCCCCGGTGGCGGCGAACCCGCCTACAGCGCCCCGCCGCCGACCCAGCCGGTCGGCACGACCAACGGGCCACCGCCGTGCACGTCGACGGTGACCGCATCGGCCAAGGGCACCGAGCTGGTGATTTCCGCGGGGCCGGTCTGCGCGGGCGACGAGATCGCGGTCTCCTGGGTCACCTACGAAACCCAGCCCGACGGCTCGCAGAAGCTGTTCGCCTCCGACCGGCACCTGCTGACCGCCGCCCGGCCGCGGGTGACGGCCACCCTGCGCGAGTCACCGAAGTGCGTCGGACCTTGGTATGTGCTCCGCGCCGACCCACCCATCCCCTCGACGCTCCCGGCCGACGCCGTCGAGCCGTTCCCCAGCGGGGCGATCGTGGCCAGCGAAGACGGCGAGATCTGCCTGAGCTGACCGGGCTGCGCCCGGTTTCCGTGCGCCGGGCGGCGCGGGCCAGCAAGATGGTCTCTATGCGGGCACTGACCGTGACACCCGGCAAGAAGGACTCGCTCCGGCTCAGCCAGGACTTCAGCGAGCCCGACGAGCGCGAGGGCGCGCTGCTGGTGGAGGCCGTCGCGGTCGGCGTGTGCGGCACCGACCGGGAGATCATCGCCGCCGACTACGGCGAGGCCCCGCCCGGCGAAGAGGTGCTGGTCATCGGCCACGAGTCGCTCGGCCGGGTGATCGAGGACCCGACCGGGCAGCTCGAGTTCGGCGACCTGGTCGCCGGCATCGTCCGCCATCCCGACCCGGTGCCCTGCCCCAACTGCGCGGCCGGCGAGTGGGACATGTGCCGCAACGGCCAATACACCGAGCACGGCATCAAGGGCCTCGACGGGTTCGCCCGCGACCGGTGGCGGATCGAGCCGGGGCACGCGGTCAAGCTCGACCGTTCGCTCGGGACGCTGGGCGTGCTGCTCGAGCCGACCAGCGTGGTCGCCAAGGCCTGGGAGCTGGTCGACCGGTTCACCGAGCGCGACCCGTGGGAGCCGGCCAACGTGCTGGTCACCGGCGCCGGCCCGATCGGCCTGCTGGCCGCCCTGCTGGGCCGGCAGCGCGGCCTTGAGGTGCACGTGCTCGACCGGGCCACCGACGGGCCCAAGCCACAGCTCACCCACGACCTCGGTGCGACCTACCACAGCAAGCCGCTCAGCGAGCTCGGCTTCACGCCCGACCTGGTGCTGGAATGCACCGGCGCGCCGGCGCTGGTGTTCGGCGCGCTGGACGCGGTCGGCCCGTGCGGCGTGGTCTGCCTGACCGGCGTGTCCACCGGCGGCCACCAGATCCCGGTCGACGGCGGCGCGCTCAACCGGGCGCTGGTGCTGGAGAACAACGTGGTCTTCGGCTCGGTCAACGCCAACGCCCGGCACTGGAAGAAGGGCGCCGACGCGCTGGCCGCCGCCAACAAGAAATGGCTGAGCCGGCTGATCACCCGCCGGGTGCCGGTCGAGGACTACGCCGAGGCGTACGCCATCCGCGACGGCGACATCAAGGTGGTCGTGGAGTTCGCCGAGCGCTAGGCCAGCGCTAGGCCCGGAGTTGGCCGTCGCCGGTCACCACGTATTTCGTGGAGGTCAGCTCGGGCAGGCCCATCGGGCCGCGAGCGTGCAGTTTCTGGGTCGAGATGCCGATCTCGGCGCCGAAGCCGAACTCGCCGCCGTCGGTGAACCGGGTGGAGGCGTTGACCATCACCGCGGCCGCGTCGACCGCCGCGACGAACTCGCGCGCCGCGCCCAGCGACTCGGTCACGATGGCCTCGGTGTGCTGCGTGCCGTAGCGGCGGATGTGGTCGACCGCGGCGGCCAGCGACGGCACCACCGCGGCGGAGATGTCGGCCGAGAGGTATTCGGTGGCGAAGTCGTCGTCGGTCGCCGGCACCACGTCGGCGGAGTGTGCGGCCACCTCCGGCGAGCCGTGCACGGTCACCCCGGCCGCGGCGAACGCGGCCAGCATCCGGGGCAGGAACGCGTCGGCCACGTCGGCGTGCACCAGCAGCGACTCGGCGGTGTTGCAGGTGGACAGCCGCTGGGTCTTGGAGTTGAGCGCGATCGCCACCGCCTTGTCGAGGTCGGCGGCCGCGTCGACGTAGACGTGGCAGTTGCCCACCCCGGTCTCGATCACCGGCACCGTCGACTCTTCGACCACGGCGCGGATCAACGACGCGCCGCCGCGCGGGATCAACACGTCGACCAGGCCGCGGGCGCGCATCAGCTCCTTGACCGAGTCGCGGGTCGACGAGTCGAGCAACTGCACCGCGTCGGCTGGCAGCCCGGCCACCTCGAGCGCCTCACGCAGGATGGTCACCAGCGCGGCGTTGGAGTTGGCGGCCGACGACGAACCGCGCAGCAGCGCCGCGTTGCCGGACTTGAGGCAGATGCCGGCGGCGTCGACGGTCACGTTGGGGCGGCCCTCGTAGATCATGCCGACCACGCCGAACGGCACCCGGATCTGCCGCAGCTCGAGCCCGTTGGGCAGGGTCGAGCCGCGCACCACCTCGCCGACCGGGTCGGGCAGCGCGGCCATCTCGCGCAGCGCGCCGGCGATGGCGACGACCCGCGCCTGGGTCAGCCCGAGCCGATCCAGGATCCCGTCGGAGAGCCCCGCTGCACGGCCCGCGGCCAGGTCGGCGGCGTTGGCTTCGAGGATCTCCGGCCCGCGGGCGACCAGCGCGTCGGCCATCCCGAGCAGGGCGCGGTCCTTGACCGCCCGCGGCGTGGCCGCGAGGGTGACCGCGGCCACCCGGGCCCGCTCGGCCTGCTCCCGCACGCTCATCCGGTCCTCCATCATTTCGACCAAATCACAACAGTACGAGGTCGTCGCGGTGCACGACCTCACGCTCGTAGCCCGGGCCCAGCTCGGCCGCCAGGTCGCCGGTGGACCGGCCGAGCAGCGCCGGCAACTCGACCGCGTCGTAGTTGACCAGACCCCGGGCGACCGGCGCGCCCGACACGTCGACCAGATCGACCGGGTCGCCGGCGGTGAACACCCCGTCGACCGCGGTGATGCCGGCCGGTAGCAGCGACTTGCGCCGGGTGACGACCGCCTGGACCGCGCCCGGGTCGAGGTGCAGCCGGCCGCGCGGCGACGTCGCATGCGCCAGCCAGAAGAGCCGGGCCGCGGGACGCTGCCGCCCCGCGTGGAAGAGGGTGCCGACCGGCTCGCCGGACAATGCGGCGGCAGCGTGCGGCGCCGCGGTCAGCACCACCGGGATGCCGAAACCGGTGGCGATCCGCGCCGCCTCGACCTTGGTCACCATCCCGCCCGTGCCGATGGCGGCCCGCCCGGCGCCGCCGACCGTGACACCGGCCAGGTCGTCTTCGCCGCGCACCTCGTCGATCCGGCGCGAGCCGGGCTTGCGCGGGTCGCCGGTGTAGAGCGCGTCAATGTCGGAGAGCAGCACCAGCAACTCGGCGTCGACCAGCGCGGCGACCAGCGCGGCGAGCCGGTCGTTGTCGCCGAACCGGATCTCGTCGGTGGCCACCGTGTCGTTTTCGTTGACGATCGGCACGGCGCCGAAGTCGAGCAGCTTGCGCAGGGTGCGGTAGGCGTTGCGGTAGTGCGCCCGCCGGGTCACGTCGTCGGCGGTCAGCAGCACCTGGCCGACGGTCAGCCCGTGCCGGGCGAAGCTCGTCGCGTAGCGCCCGATCAGCAGGCCCTGGCCCACCGACGCGGCGGCCTGCTGGGTGGCCAGGTCGCGCGGCCGGCGCGGGATGCCCAGCGGGGCCAGGCCGGCGGCGATCGCGCCGGACGACACCAGCACCACCTCGCGGCCCGCACCGGCGGCCGCGGCCAGCACGTCGACCAGGGCGTCGACGCGGTGTGCGTCGAGCCCGCCGCCGGCCGTGGTCAGCGACGACGAGCCGATCTTGACGACGATGCGGCGCGCCGTCGTGACTGCTTCGCGCACGCGTCCATTCTGCGCGGTCGGCCACCCGCGACCACGGCGAGATCCCATAGTGTGGCCTGCGTGGAGCCGGAGGAGTACGTGGAAGCGGTGCTCTCCGTCGTCGAACGCATCCCGCCCGGGCGGGCGATGTCCTACGGGGCGATCGCCGACTATCTCTCCGAGTGCTCGGGCCGCGCCTCCGCCCGGCTGGTCGGCTCGATCATGGCGCGACACGGCGGCAGCGTGCCCTGGCACCGGGTGGTGGCCGCCAACGGGCGCGTCGTGCCCGGCCATGAGGGTGCGGCGCTGGCCCGGCTGGTCGGCGAGGCGACGCCGATGAAGGGCGACCGGGTGGATCTCTCCCGGGCCGCCTGGTGGCCGGAGTAGTTAGAGGAGCTGCCCGGTGCCACCGCGCCGCGGGTCACCGCCGGCACCGGCGACGCCGACCGCGCTGACGCCACCGAAGAAGTGGTTGAGCTCTTCCCACTGGACGATCGTGTAGCCGGCGCGGGCCAGTTCGGCCAGCTCGTCCTCGGGATAACCGAGTTCGGCGTGCACCGCGTTGTCGACCACGTGGAACCGGGGCCGGGCCACGGCGGTCTCCGTATCGAGCCCGTCGACCAGCACCCCGAGCAGCGTGTCGACCAGCGCGGTGCGGATCCGCGAGGCGCCGGCCGAGCCCGCCGCCAACACCAGGTCGCCGTCGTCGCCGATCACCACGAGCGGGCACATCATCGACTGCATCCGCTGGCCGGGCGCCATGTCTTCGGTGATCAGCTCGCCCTCGCCGAGCATCGAGTTGAGGTTGATGCCGAGGCCGGGCAGCCAGACGCCGGCGCCGATGCCGAGCGTCGTGGTGATCACGCAGGCGTTGCCCTCCTCGTCGACCACCGACACGTTCGTGGTGTCACCGATCCGCGGGCGCCCATATTCGCGGAGCGCGTCGGCCACGGCCACCGCCCGGCGCGGCCGGGTCAGCGCCTGGATCGGGTCGGGCAGCGCGCTGATCGTCGCGATCGTCCCGTTGAGGTCGGTGCGGGCGTAGACGTGCCGGCCGGCCAGCCGGGCATGCGCGACCGGCAGCTCCAGCACCTCGTAGGCGGCCAGGTCGGCGGGGCCGATCGCGCCGCCGGTCGAGCGGACCGCGTCGACCAGGGCGTCGCCGTAGCGGCCGGTGTAGAAGATCGACGGACCCTCGTCGGCCAGCCCGTCGAGCGCCTTGTCGAGGCCCGGGTGGTGCAACGTCTCGCCGCCGCGCAGCAGCCGGCCGCCGGGCGCGTAGATCTCGCCGCCGTCGCCCGGTGTCAGCGCCGGCGCGACGCTGACCAGCGTGCGGGCCTGCGCCTCGGGCAGGGCGACACCGGCCCGGGCCAGCAGCACCGCCGGCTCGACCACCTCGTGCCAGGGCATCCGGCCCCAGCGGCGGTGCACCTCGCCGCAGCCGGCCGGCACGCCGGGGATGCCGACGCTCGGCCCGCCGATCGAGTAGGGCATCGGCACGCCGCCGAAGGTCACCTCGATCGGCAGCATCGGCTGCGGCCGGAGGTCGCCGTCGAGCCCCGGGATCGAGCAGAAGAAGTCGAGACAGGTGACCGTGCGATGGGCGGCGTCGTAGAAGGTGGCGAAGCCACCGCCGCCGATCCCGGTCAGCACGCTCTCCGACGCCGAGCACGCGAGCACCGCGGCCACCGCCGCATCGGCCGCGGAACCGCCCGCGGCCAGGATCCGCAGGCCGACCTCGGTGGTTGCCGGGTGCCCGGCCGCTACACCGGCTTTCACCGGCACCACCCCCTTCTGTCCCAATCGTCGCGCTCGCGCCGCAGCGTAAGGTAAATCTCCCGCGAGGGCCGCTGGATGGTTAACATCCCGCCTAATGGACGCGCAGCCACCCCAACCGGCGGTCACCCGATCGGATACCCCGCTTCCGCGCCGGGTGCACGCCGGGTATGCGCTCGGGTCGCTGGTGACCGGTGCGTTCGGCACCGTGCCGGGGCTGTTGCTGGCGCCCTACCTGACCGACACGCTCGGCGTGGCGGCCTGGTTGGCCGGCGTGTTGGTGTGGGCGCCGAAGGCCTGGGACGTGCTGGTCAACCCGGTCGCCGGGCGGATCTCCGACCGCACCCGTGGCCGGTGGGGCGCGCGCCGGCCGTACCTGCTGGTGGGTGGTCTGGTCCTGGCCGTGCTGTTCGCGGCGATCTTCGCGGCGCCGTTCGGCTCCGGCCGCGGCGGCTATGTCGCGCTGGCCTTTCTGCTGGCGGCGACCTCGTACGCCTTCTTCCAGGTGCCCTACGTGGCGATGCCGGCCGAGCTGACCGACTCCTACAGCGAGCGGACCCGGCTGTTGACTTGGCGGGTCGCGGTGCTGGCGGTGGCCATTCTGGTGTCCGGTGCGATCGCGCCGCTGGTGGTCAACGCGGGCGGCGACGGGATACCCGGCTACCGCTGGATGGGCCTGTTCGTGGCCGCGCTGATCGTGGTCGGCACGATCGCGGTCTTCGTCGGCACGTCGGGCGCGCCGACCGGCACGGTTCAGGAGAGCGAGCCGTCGCTGCGGGCCCAGCTCGCGGTGGCGTCCCGAAACCGGCCGTTCCGGCTGCTGCTGACCTGCTTCATGATCCAGGCGGCCGGGATCGCGATGATCCTGGCCGGCGTGCAGTATTTCGCCGACCACGTGCTCTACTCCCCGGACGCCGGGCCGACCGTTCTGTTCGCCTGCTTCGTCGGGCCGGCCGTGCTGGTGATGCCGATCTGGACCCGGGTCGGTGCCCGGGTCGGCAAGGCGCGGGCCTTCGTGCGGGCGTCGCTGCTGTTCGCGGCCGGTGCCCTGTTGCTGGTGCTCGCGCCGGTGCTGCCCGCGGTGGCCATCTACCTGATCGTCGGGATGTTGGGCATGGCTTATGCCGGCCAGCAGGTCTTCGGCCTGGCGATGCTGCCGGACTGCATCGCCTACGACACCGCCCGCACCGGCAAGCGGCAGGCCGGGGTGTTCACCGGGCTGTGGACCGCAGGCGAGACGTTCGGCCTCGCCCTCGGCCCCGGCATCTACCTGCTGGTGCTGCAGATCTTCGGCTACGTCTCGTCGACCTCCGGGGAGGCGGCGCCGCAGGACAGCACCGCGCGGCTGGGAGTGCTGCTCGGCTTCACCGTGCTGCCCGGGTTGCTCGTCGGGCTGGCGGTGCTGCTGATGCGCGGCTATGACCTGACCGAGGCGAAACTGCGCTCGGCGGTCGGTGCGGCGGCTGGTGCCACGGTCAACTAGCGTTTCCACCATGGCGGACGCGTTGCCGGAGCAAGGTGTGCCGGCGCAGGAAATCCTCGACGAGTTGTGCGCCCTGCGCCGCGCCGACCAGCCGACGCACGGCGGGCGACTGTTCGCCTATGTCTACGACCCCGGCCTGGCCGGGCTCGATGATCTGGCCAACGCGGCGTACGCCATCTCGGCGCCGGTCAACGGCCTCGACCCGACCGCGTTCCCGTCCCTGCTGGCGATGGAGAACGCGCTGGTCGGGGCGGCCACGAAGCTGCTCGGCGGCGGCCCGGGGAGCACGGCACCGGACGTGGTCGGCAACGTGACCAGCGGCGGCACCGAGTCGCTGATCCTCGCGGTGAAGGCCGCCCGGGACGCGCACCCCTCGATCGTTTCGCCGCGCATTGTCGTGCCGGTCACCGGGCACCCGGCGTTCGCGAAGGCGGCGCATTACCTGGGGCTGCGGCTCGACGCGGTGCCGGTGGATCCGGTGACGCTGCGGCCGTCGGTGGCCGACGTGGCCGCCGCGATCACCGCTGACACGGTGCTGGTGGTGTGCTCCGCGCCGGCGTACGCCCATGGGGTGGTCGATCCGGTCGAAGAGATCGCCAAGGTCGCCGCCGCGGCCGGGGTGCGCTGCCACGTCGACGCCTGCTTCGGCGGCTGGGTGCTGCCCTACCTGCGCCGGCTCGGTGCCGACCTCCCGCCGTTCGACTTCGCGGTGCCCGGGGTCACCTCGATCTCGGTCGACCTGCACAAATACGCGTACGCCCCGAAGGGCACCTCGATCCTGTTGCACCGCGACCCGGGGCTGCGGGCGCCGCAGTACTTCGCGTTCGGCGACTGGCCCGGCTACACCATGATCAACCCCGGTGTCTCGTCGACCCGGTCCGGTGGACCGATCGCGGCGGCGTACGCCACCCTGCGCCGGATCGGCGACGAGGGCTACCTGCGGCTGGCCGCGACCACCCGGGACGCCGTGCGCGGCCTGGCCGCCGCGGTCGAGGCGGTCGAGGGGCTGCGGCTGATGGCGCCGGCCGACACCACCGTCGTCTGCATCACCGCCGAGCCGGGCGGCCCCGACCTGTTCGTGCTCGCCGACGAACTCACCGCGCGCGGCTTCCACACCCTGCCTCAGATGCACTACGGCGACCTGCCGGCCAGCATCCACCTGACGGTAACCGCGGCCGTGGCGCCGCACGTGGCGGAGTTCGCGACCGCGCTGGCCGACGCCGTCGCGGCGGCCCGGATGCTCGGCCCGGTCCAGCTCCCCGCGGAGGTGCTGGCCACGGTGACCGGGCTCGACCCGGCGGAGCTGACCGGCGACGTGGTGGCGGCGCTGGCCGGCGCGCTGGGCATGGGCGGCGAGGGCGGGCCGCTGCCGGATCGGATGGCCGTGGTCAACGCGCTGCTCGACGCGGCGCCGGTCCCGATCCGCGAGCGGCTGCTGGTCGAATTCCTGGGCCTGCTGCAGCGGCCCGCGTTGGACTAGCCTGGAGATCGTGGAACTGCCCGCAGTCCTCGGGGAGCCGATCCGGTTCGTGCTCAACTGGGGCCGGCGCTACTCGCTCTGGGTCTTCAACTTCGGCCTGGCCTGCTGCGCCATCGAGTTCATCGCCAGCAGCATGGGCCGGCACGACTTCATGCGGCTCGGCGTGATCCCGTTCGCCCACGGGCCGCGGCAGGCCGACCTGATGGTCGTCTCGGGCACGGTGACCGACAAGATGGCGCCGGCGATCAAGCGGCTCTACGACCAGATGCCCGAGCCGAAATACGTCATCTCGTTCGGCGCCTGCTCCAACTGCGGCGGCCCCTACTGGGACTCCTACTCGGTGACCAAGGGCGTCGACCAGATCATCCCGGTCGACGTGTACGTGCCCGGCTGCCCGCCCCGGCCGGAGGCGCTGATGCACGGAATCCTCCGTCTGCAGGACAAGATCGCCGGTGAGCCCGCCGGCCCGGGTGGCACGCCGCGCCCCGACCCGCTGGCCGCGCGCGCGGCGCTGACCGCGCCGCTGGTGCCGCCGCCCGGCGGCGGCCGCCCGCAGGTCGTGCTCCCCGAGGGCGTCAACTGGACGCACAGCCTGCCCTTGCCGCTGGCCGCGCCGCTCGGTCCCGACGGCACGCTGCCGGTGCGCGAGGCCACGGGCAACCGCGCCGGTGCGTCCGCGCCGTTCGGCGACGACACGCTGCCGCTGGCCGACGGCACGGTCGACTACCACCACCCGGCCGGCGAGGACCGCGACTGAATGGCACGGACCTTCATCACCGGCGCGTCCGACGGGCTGGGGCGCGCGCTGGCGCTGGCGCTGGCCGAGCGCGGTCACGAGCTGGTTCTGCACGGCCGGCACACCGAGCGGCTCGCTGAGGTCGCACGCGCGACCGGCGGGGTGGCGTTGCAGGCCGACCTCGCCGACTTGGCCGCGGTCCGCCGCCTCGCGGCTTCCGTGGCGGATCACGTCGACGGGCTCGACGTGCTGGTCAACAACGCCGGCGTGGGCTTCGGTGCGCCGGGCGCGCCGCGCGAGCTGACCACCGACGGCATCGAGCTGCGGCTGGGGGTCAACTACCTGGCGCCGTACCTCCTCTCGCGGTTGCTGTTGCCCTTGCTGCGAAAGCCGGCGCGGGCCCGGATCGTCAACGTCGCCTCGATCGGTCAGGCCGACATCGACCTCGACGACCTGATGATGGCGCACGACTACGACGGTGTGCGGGCCTACCGGCGGGCGAAGCTGGCCATGATCTGCGACACGTTCGACCTCGCCGAGCAGCTCGCCGGCACCGGCATCACGGTCAACTGCCTGCACCCGGCGACGCTGATGCCGACCACCCTGGTGCGGGTCGCGCAGTACGCACCGAGAGACAGCCTGGAGCAGGGGCTACGCGCGACGCTGCGGCAGGTCGACGACCCCGCGCTCGACGGTGTCACCGGCCGCTACTTCGACGGCCTGCGCGAAGCGCGGGTCCGGGCGCAGGCCTACGATCCGGCGTTCCGCGCCGCGCTGGCCGCCCGCGCGGCCGCGTTGACGCCAATCCTGACATGACCGGGGTGGCGGGCGAGGTCTAGCGTTCGGCGCATGACCAACGAACGGCGTTCCACCCAATTGGTGGACGTGTTGACCACCGAGTTCGGCCAGTTGATGGCCCTCGACCCGGCCGCCTTCCGGCGCAAGTTCCGCAAGATGGCGGCTTCGCCGTTCGCGTTCTACCGGGGCAGCGCCGCGGTGTTCTACGCCGACCTGGTCGGCGAGTTCGCCGACGACCGGTTCCTCGACGGGCGCACCAGTCGGGTGTGGATCCACGGCGACCTGCATGCGGAAAACTTCGGCACCTACATGAACGGTTCCGGCGAGCTGGTCTTCAACGTCAACGACTTCGACGAGGCCTACGTCGGCCCGTTCTCCTGGGACCTCAAGCGCTTCGCGGCCAGCGTCGCGCTGATCGGCTACGCCAAGGCGCTCTCCGACGACGCGATCAGCGACCTGGTCGGGCGGTTCGCCGACGCCTACCTGACCGAGCTGCGCGCGATCGCGGCCGGCGGCGACGACGCGATCGGCTCGATCACCCTGGCCAACGCCGACGGCGTGCTGCGCACGGTGCTCCAGCAGGCCCGGCTGAGCACCCGGGTGGCCATGCTCGACACACAGACCACGATCGACAACTACGAGCGCCGGTTCGCTCTCGTCGACGGCGTCTACGAGATCGACGACGCGCGGCGCGAAGCGGTGTGCACGGCGTTCGACGGCTATCTGGCCACGTTGCCCGCGCAGCGGCCGGTCGCCACCCGGATCAAGGACGTCGTGCTGCGCAAGGGTGTCGGGATCGGCTCGGCCGGCCTGCCCTCCTACAACCTGCTGCTGGAGGGGCACACCCAGGCGCTGGAGAATGACGTCGTCATCTACATGAAGCAGGCCCAGGTGCCCGCGGTGGCCCGGCACATCACCGACGGCCGGGTCAGCGGCTACTTCCGCCACCAGGGCCACCGGACCGCCGAGTCGCAGCGCGCGCTGCAGGCGCACGCCGACTCGTGGCTGGGCTACACCGAGCTCGACGGCATCGGGCAGCTCGTCGCCGAGGTCTCGCCCTACGCCGGCGACCTGGACTGGTCCGACGTCAACGAGCCCGACGAGCTGGCCGGCGTGGTCGCCGACCTGGGCCGGGCGGTGGCCCGAATGCACTCGGTCGCCGACGACGAGTCGAGCCACGACCTGGTCGACTTCTCCACCGAGGAGGCGATCATGGCGGCGGTCGACAAGGACGAGCACGGCTTCGTCGCGCATCTGGTCGAGTTCGCACACCGCTACGGCGTACGCGCCCGCGAAGACCACCAGATCTTCGTCGACCTGTTCCGCAACGGCCGGGTGCCTGGCCTGCGCTGAAGGGCGTCACCTGAACGCGCGGAACGCCGCCAGTGTGGTGTGCACGTTGAACGCCTCGCCGTCGTCGCTGGCCCACCCGCCGTCGCTGCGCTGGGTCTCGGCCAGCCGGCGGCGGGCGGCGGCGAGCAGCGTGTCGTCGGTCGAGAGGCCGACCCGGCGCAGCGCCGACGCCATCGCCGTGACGTCGGACGGAGTCATCTCGCCGACCCGCTCGGTCAGCACGACCTGGATCCGGGCCGACTCGTAGTAGAGCTCCTGGCGGTAGAGAACCGCGGCGCCGAGCCAGCCGGTGGCCAGGAACGACGGCCAGCTGCCGTCGGGGTGCAGCGCGGCGACGAACGCCTGCGCGGCGCTGTGCACGACCCCGGCGTAGACGCCGCCCACCCGGTGGTCGAAGGGGCCGGCGGCGCGGGCGTCGTGCCCCGCGACGGTGAGCCAGAAGCCGGCGTTGGCGGTCAGGTAGAGCCGCGCCTCCGGGTCGCCGGGCGTGGCCCACGGCGGCGCCCAGCCGGACAGCGACTCGTCTTCCTCCCAGGTGCCGTCGGGGCGCTGGCAGGTGGCGAGCCAGTCCAGGGCACGGCGGGCCGCGGGGCGGCCGAGCGCGCCGAGGTCGTCGAGCTCCGCGAGGCGGAAGCAGGTCGCGTCGACCGACGCCACGCCGCCGCCCCAGATCGCCGGCCACCCGCCGTCGGGTGCCTGGCCGACCTCGGCGTCGTCGAGGATCGCTGGCTGTGGCGGTGCGCCGACGCGCAGCCAGGACAGGCGGGCGCGGTCGACCGCGTCGCCATGGGCGACGATGAAACCGATCGCCGCGTCCAGATCCACCACGGCCGAAACGGTACCGCCGGAAAGGCGATTCCGCTTCAAGCGGTTGGCCAAGGTCAACGACCCGACGGCCCGGTTTAGAGCCTTGAACGACAAATCCCGGCACCGCACGGGTGCCGGGATTTGCGGTCGGTGATTAGTAGGCCGGCAGGCTCGGGTCGATCTGCTTGATCCAGGAGAGCACGCCGCCCTGCAGGTGCACGGCGTCCTTGAAGCCGGCCGCCTTCACCGCCGCCAGCGCCTCCGCGGAGCGGACGCCCGACTTGCAGTGCAGCACGATCTGCCGGTCCTGGGGCAGATTGGCCAGCGCCTCGCCGTTGAGGATGTCGCCCTTGGGGATCAGGGTCGAGCCCGGGATCCGGACGATCTCGTATTCGGCGGGCTCACGGACGTCGACCAGGAAGAAGTCCTTGCCGGCGTCCTGCCACTCCTTGAGCTCCCGCGCGGTGATCGTCGAGTCGACGGTCGCCTCCTGCGCCTCGACCGAGACCGCGCCGCAGAAGTCGTCGTAGTCCTCCATCAGGTCGGTCAGCGTCGGGTTCTCGCCGCAGAGCACGCAGTCCGGGTCCTTGCGAACCTTGATCTTGCGGTAGGACATCTCCAGCGCGTCGTAGACCGTCAGGCCGCCGACCAGCGGCTCGCCGATGCCGGTGAGCAGCTTGATCGCCTCGGTGACCTGGATCGCGCCGATCGAGCCGCAGAGCACACCGAGCACGCCACCCTCGGCGCACGACGGCACCATCCCGGGCGGCGGTGGCTCCGGGTAGAGGCAGCGGTAGCAGGGGCCGTGCTCGGCCCAGAACACCGACGCCTGGCCGTCGAAGCGGTAGATCGAGCCCCACACGTAGGGCTTGCCGAGCAGCACCGCGGCGTCGTTGACCAGGTAGCGGGTGGCGAAGTTGTCGGTGCCGTCGACGATCAGGTCGTAGTCGGCGAAGATCTCCTTGACGTTGTCGCGGTCCAGCGCCGTGTTGTGGATGACCACGTTGACGTAGGGGTTGATCTCCTTGACCGTCGCCGCGGCGGACTCGGCCTTGGACCGGCCGATGTCGGACTGGCCGTGGATGATCTGCCGCTGCAGGTTGCTCTCGTCGACGGTGTCGAAGTCGACGATGCCGAGCGTGCCGACCCCGGCCGCGGCCAGATACATCAGTGCCGGCGAGCCGAGACCGCCGGCGCCGACACAGAGCACCCGGGCGTTCTTGAGCCGCTTCTGCCCGGTCACCCCGACGTCCGGGATGATCAGGTGGCGCGAGTAGCGGCGGATCTCGTCGACGGTGAGCTCGGCGGCGGGCTCGACGAGCGGGGGCAATGACACGGTGAGTCTCCCCGGGGAATCTGGTCGGATCGATGTGGTGGTGCCGAGCAATTGTTGCTCGCGACACGCGCGCCTGCCATGACACGCGCCACGCGCCCGCCATCCGGGATCAGGGAATAGGCGGGCCGGTCTGCCGGCGACCTCCCAGGTATGGCCAACCGTTCGGCAGGCAGCCCTGCATGCCGAGGGTCTGCTGCTGCATCACCGGGGCCGCGGCGCCCGGTGACGGGCAGGCCTCGTGCTGATGGCCGAGCTGATGACCGACCTCATGATTCACGGCGTACGCCTGGTAGGCGGCCAGTGGCGCCTCGAACTCGGGCACCGCGCCGAGCCAGCGGTCCGCGTTGATGATCACCTGGCCGCTGAGCTGGCACGAGGTGTAGGCGTCGGTGTCCAGGCCGCCCTCCGCACACATCTGTTCCGACGTGCCGGCGCTGGCCAGATAGATGGTGAAGTCGGCCGGCTCGGCGGCGCCGACCCGCTGCAGGCGGAGGCGACCGTCGGCGATCCAGCTCCGCGGGTCGCCGAGGATGGTGTCGACCGAGGCCGCGAACGGCACGAGGTCCAGGCCGATGCCCTTCTCCACGGCGACGTGGAAGTGCCGCAGGTCGGTGCCGCGGCCGAGGGCCGGGCCGCCGACGAGGTCGGTGCTGAAGGCGCCGGAGCCCGTGTGCGGCGGGCTCTCCCGCGGGGCCGGCGGCGTCGGTTGCGGCTCCGCTGCGGCGGGTGCGCTGGTGGCCGGCGCCGTCAGGTGTTCGTCGGCGGCCGGCCGGCGGGCCAAGACGACGGCGGTGGCGAGCAGTGCGATGACGATGACCGGGAAGCGCCAGGACGCACGCCGGCCGGGGTCGGGCTTGTTGTTGTCGGGCTTGTTGCCTCGGAGCGGGGTGCCTGAGAGCGGCGTCGCCATGTGCAAACACGATGCCAGGTCATTTCGGGCAATGCGCCGTTATTTGGTCAAAGTGGCGGACCCGTGTTGAGCTTTCCGTTCACGTACGGATAAGGGTTCGCCTTGCAGCCGTCAAGCGAGAGCGTCTGCTGCATCATCACGGGCGCCGGTTCGCCCGTGCCCGGACAGCGCACGTGGGAGTTCCCGAGCTCGTGGCCGGTCTCGTGGTTGGCCACGTAGGTGCGGTAGACCGACAGCGGGATCTTCGCCTTGATGAAGTGCTCCACCGACATGTCCCACCGGTCGAGGTTGATGATGACCTTGCCGGTGGTCCGGCACGACGTGTAGGGCACGCCGTCGTTGTTGGTGTTGGTGCCGCCGCGCGCGCACATGTCGTGCGAGGTGCGCATGGTCGCGAGATAGACGGTGAAGCCATAGGACTCGTCCTCGGCCACCCGCTGCAGGCGCAGGTTGCCACTCGCCGTCCAACTGCGCGGGTCGCTCAGCGCCGCGTCGACCTGGTCGCCGAACTTTTCGATGTCCTCGCCGGACCCGTTCTCGACCGCGATCCGATAGCGGCGCAGGGTGCCCGACGTACCCGCGATCTTCCCGGTGGTCTTCCCGTACTTGAACGTGTTGTCGCCCCGTTCCGGCGGCGTGCCGGCGAGGCGGTAGACCGGCGGCGGCGCTTTGGTCGGCGGGACCGTCGGCGGCGCTTTGGTCGGCGGGACCGTCGGCGGGGCGGTCTCCGCCCCGGCCGGTGTTCCGCTCGAGGCCGCGAAATCGGCCGGCGGCGGCTGGGCTTCACCCGGGCGCAGGCCGAAGACCAGCAACCCGATTCCGACCAGGAGCGACACCGCGGCGACGGTGAGTACGCGGGCCGGGCCCCGGCGGCCACGCGACCGACGGGATCGGCCACGAGGTGGGGACTGCCTCGCGTTGATCATGCTGGGCACACCCTGCCACAGCCGGGCAGGTCGCGTCGACCCTGGTCAGACGGTTGTGCGTTCCCGTTCGTATTCGTCGAGGAGGGCGGCGACGCCGCGCGCCACGATGCGTGGCACCTCCATCTGCGCGACGTGACCGACGCCGTCGAGGATCAGCAGGCGGCTGTCCGGGATCGCCTTGGCCACCTGGGGCGCCACCCGGATGTCGACCAACCGGTCCTGCCGGCCGCCGATGACCAGCGTCGGCGCGGCGATCTGAGCGGCGATCTTCCACATCGAGTTGGCGCCGGGCAGGTAGGCGCGCAGGAAGCTGCTCACCAGGCCGCGCAGCGAGCGCACGTAGGCGTCGGCGTAGTGCGTCGCCTCGTAGCGGACCCGGATCTCTTCGATCGCCTCCCGGCGGCGCTGCTCGCTGACCCGGGTCACGTCGTTGAAGCAGGCGGCGATGACCTGCTCGGCCAACTCCTCCGGGGCGAGCCGGCCCATCATCCAGGCCGCCACCCGGTCGGCGCGGGGCAGCGCCAGCAGCGGGACCACCGGACCCTGCAGCGAGCGGCGCGGGTCGAGGAACGGCATGGCCGGCGACACCAGGGTCAGCGTGCGGACCAGGTCGGGGCGCAGCCCGGCGACCCGGATCACGACGGCACCGCCCAGCGAGTTGCCGAACAGGTGCACCGGGCCGCGGCCGCCGACCTCGATGAACCGGATCATGCGGTCGGCGAACGCCTTGAGCGTGTATTGCTTCGTCGGCTCACTGCGGCCGAAACCGGGCAGGTCGATCGCCTGGCCGTCGAGCCGGTCGGCGAGCAGCCCGGACAGGTCTGTCCAGTTGTGCGAGGAGCCGCCGAGGCCGTGCACGTAGAGCGCCGGCTCCGCGTCGGGCCGGGTCGCCGGGGTGTCGCGCACGAAGATCTGCTCGCCGTCGATGACGGCCATCCGGCCCGGCCACGGTGGCGGCGGCAACCGGTCGGGCCCGAAGGCCTCGTCGGCGCCGAGCAAAGCGCGCTTCATAAATTGATTGTGCCCGGCGTTGTCGCCCGAGTCAGTCGGAGAGCAGCGCTTCCAGACGGCGATTTACGGCCGCAAGTGTCGCACGGACGACAGCTTGCCGCGGATCGCCCGAAACCAGCGCGGAGCCGGCAAGTTGCTCAACCCACCCACCGCACACAAGCAGGACGACAACGACCGCAACCTCACAATTGCCAAAGGGTACGACGGCCGCGTGCTCGACAAAGCAACGGCCGCGGTCGTCGTCACGCGGGGCGGTGCGCAGCAGTTCGTCGATCGCCGCGGCGGCGGAGACCGCGCAGAGCCGCAGCACGTAGCCGTCGACCGCGGGCCCGGTGGCCAGCCCGTTGGCGAGCCGCTTGCCGGCGGCCAGCCGGGTCTCGACGGTGGCGTCCAACCCGAACGTGCTGACCTGCACGTGGTCGATCACCACCCGCGGACCCGGGTTGGCGCCCGGATTGAGCGGCCGCGACGGCGCCGACTCGGTGGTGCTGATCTGCCCACCCGAGTAGGCGGTGGCGGCGGCCGTCACCGGGTGCCCACCGATGCTGCCGATGATCCCGGCGGCGCTGCCCAGGTCGGGGAACGAGCCCGGCACGGGCTGGCCCGGCGGGTCGGAGGCGACCCGGCGGCTGCGGCTGGCCTCGCGCTGGCCGCCGTAGAGGTGGCCGCGCTCGGCGTCGTCGGCCCCTTGCCGGTGTGCCGGCTCTGCTCCCA
>Ga0193743_1001054_pt1 | contig 21079 bp, 14 predicted proteins | sample L2c2metaG_FD_143038 | JGI IMG/M metagenome (GOLD analysis project Ga0193743, IMG submission 143038) | Soil microbial communities from a riparian zone of the East river system, Colorado, United States - L2c2 | ecosystem: Environmental > Terrestrial > Soil > Riparian zone | place: USA: East River... | reverse complement strand
CGGACGGAACACCACCAGTTCGTCGAGGCGGTTGATGAATTCCGGGCGGAAATGCGCCTGCACCACGCCCAGCACCGAGGCCTTCATCTGCATGTAGTCCGCTTCTCTGTCGCCGTCGCCGTCGCCAGCCTGCTCCTGGATCAGGTTCGAGCCCAGGTTCGAGGTCATCACGATCACCGTGTTGCGGAAATCCACCGTACGGCCCTGGCCGTCGGTAAGGCGGCCGTCGTCGAGCACCTGCAACAGGATGTTGAAGACATCCGGATGGGCTTTTTCCACCTCGTCGAGCAGGATCACGCTGTAGGGCCGGCGGCGCACGGCCTCGGTGAGGTAACCACCCTCTTCGTAGCCGACGTAACCGGGGGGCGCGCCGACCAGGCGGCTCACCGAGTGCTTCTCCATGAACTCGCTCATGTCGATACGGACCATGGCATCGGGCGCATCGAAGAGGAAATTGGCCAGCGCCTTGCACAGTTCCGTCTTGCCCACGCCCGTGGGCCCCAGGAACAGGAACGAGCCATACGGGCGGTTGGGATCGGACAACCCGGCGCGCGCTCGGCGGATGGCATCGGCCACCGCTTTGACCGCCTCGTCCTGGCCTACCACGCGCTCGTGCAGCACGGCTTCCATCTGCAGGAGTTTCTCGCGCTCGCCCTCGAGCATCTTGGATACGGGAATACCCGTCCAGCGACTGACCACTTCGGCGATTTCCTCCGCGGTCACGCGATCCTGCACCAGCTTGAAGTTCTGCTGCTCGGCTTGTTGCGCGGCTTCCAGTTGCTTTTCAAGCTCAGGCAGCCTGCCGTATTGGATCTCGCTCATGCGGGCGTAATCCTGCCGGCGCTGTGCGGCTTCCAGTTCCAGCCGGGCTTCTTCGATCTGTTCCTTGATGCGAGTGGCGCCCTGCAGGGCGGCCTTCTCGGATTTCCACACCTCGTTGAGGTCGGAAAATTCCCGTTCCAGGGTATCGATGTCGGCTTCGAGATCCGCCAGGCGCTGGCGGGACTCTTCGTCCTTTTCCTTGCGCAGCATTTCGCGCTGGATCTTCAGCTGGATCAAGCGGCGTTCCAGGCGATCGAGTTCCTCGGGCTTGGAATCGATCTCCATGCGGATCCGCGACGCCGCTTCGTCCATCAGGTCGATCGCCTTGTCGGGCAACTGGCGATCGGCGATATAACGATGGGAGAGCGTCGCCGCGGCGACGATGGCAGGGTCCGTGATCTCCACGCCATGATGCACGGCGTAGCGCTCTTTCAGGCCACGCAGGATGGCGATGGTGTCCTCCACCGTGGGTTCGCCGACGAACACCTTCTGGAAGCGGCGCTCCAATGCTGCGTCTTTCTCGACATATTTGCGGTATTCGTCGAGCGTAGTGGCGCCGATGCAGTGCAACTCGCCCCGCGCCAGCGCAGGCTTCAACATATTGCCCGCATCCATGGCGCCATCGGCCTTGCCGGCGCCGACCATGGTGTGCAATTCGTCGATGAACAGGATCACCCGGCCTTCCTGCTTGGCCAGGTCGTTCAACACGGCCTTCAGGCGCTCCTCGAACTCACCGCGGAACTTAGCGCCCGCGATCAGCGCACCCATGTCCAGCGATAGCACGCGGCGGTTGCGCAGGCCTTCGGGCACCTCGTCGTTGACGATACGCTGGGCCAGCCCTTCGACAATGGCTGTCTTGCCCACGCCAGGCTCACCGATCAGCACGGGGTTGTTCTTGGTGCGCCGCTGCAACACCTGGATGGTGCGGCGGATCTCCTCGTCGCGGCCGATGACCGGGTCGAGCTTGCCGTTTTCGGCGCGCTCGGTGAGGTCGACGGTGTATTTCTCAAGTGCCTGGCGCTGCTCCTCGGCGTTCTCCGACTGAACTTTCTCACCGCCACGGAGCTTGTCGATCGCAGCCTCGAGCAGGACTTTGGTGGCGCCGGCCGCCTTCAGCGCCGCGCCGATTTCGCCGCGGTCCTCCAGGGCCGCCAGCACGAACAGTTCACTGGCGATGAATTGGTCGCCGCGTTGCTGGGCCAGCTTGTCGGTAAGGTTCAAAAGGCGCGTCAGCTCGTTGCCGATGCTGAGCGATCCTTCCTGACCGCTCACCCTCGGCAAGCGATCGAGGATCTCGCCGATCCGCTGGCGCAGGGCTGGCACGTTCACGTGGGCCTGTGTCAGCAGGGGCCCGGTGGACCCTCCCTGCTGGTCGATCAACGCCGCCATGACGTGTGCGGGCTCCAGCATGTTGTGGTCGCGGCCGACGGCGAGCGACTGGGCGTCGGCCAGCGCCTGCTGGAAGCGCGAGGTAAGTTTGTCCATGCGCATAACGGTTAAAACCCCATTCGTAGGTTTGGACGAACGCTGCCGGGACCCAGGCGCCGTCGTCGCTGATCCACAGATGCGGCCCGGCGGCCGCCGCTTCAAGCAGCATTCGTGCCGACATCGTGCCCCCTCCGCGCGCCGTTCACATCGGCAGCTTCACACTTCCGTTATCCGCAGATGGAGATCGATGCAAGGTGAACGCCCGCCGCGCTGGATTGCCGCCCCCGCCCAAACCCGACCGCGGCCACCCCTGGGCCCTCTTCCTCGATGTCGACGGCACCCTGCTCGACTTCGTCGACGACCCTGCCGCCGTGCGGGTCACGCCGGCGCTGGCACGTTCACTCGATGCCCTGCACGAACGCCTCGACGGCGCCCTGGCCCTGGTCAGCGGACGCACCATCGCCGACCTTGACCGCCTGTTCCAGCGCGCTTCGTGGGCCGCGGCGGGACTTCACGGGTTCGAGCGGCGGAACAGCCAGGGCGCCATCGAACGGTTGCAGGTCAATCCAGCCCAGGTAGAGGAATTGCGGCGTAACACTGCCGCGCTAGCCCTGCAATTGCCCGGCATCCGGGTCGAGGACAAGGGCGTGGCGGTGGCCCTGCACTATCGCGAGGCGCCGCAACAAGGCGACGCACTGAAGCTGGCCGCTACGGCGCTCGCCGGGGAACTGCCCGGTTACGAACTCCAGCCGGGCAACCAGGTGGTGGAGTTCAAGCCACGCGGCATGGACAAGGGCATGGCCGTGGCGGGCCTGCTGCAGACGCCTCCGTTCAAGGGCCGGCTGCCTGTTTACGTCGGCGACGATCTAACCGACGAACACGGCTTTCTGGCGGCCAACGCCCGCGGCGGGTTCTCCATACGCGTGGGCGACCGCGAGCCCAGCCAGGCCACCAGCACGCTGGCCGACGTCGCCTCGGTACACGCATGGCTTAAGGAGCTGGCCGCATGAGCCGGCTGGTTGTTATATCCAACCGGGTGGCCCTGCCCAAACAGACGCAGACGGGCGGCCTGGCCTCGGCAATGAACGCCGCCCTGCAGGAACGCGGCGGGCTGTGGTTCGGCTGGAGCGGCCACATCGGCAAGGAAAGCGGCACGGAACTGCACGAGGTCACCGAACGCAACATCAGCTACGCCACCATCGACCTTTCCCGCAAAGACCACGATGAGTACTACGCCGGCTTCGCCAACCGCGCCCTATGGCCGTTGTTCCACTATCGCGGCGATCTGGTCGACTACCGCCGCGACCACATGGAAGGCTATTTCCGCGTCAATGCGGTGTTCGCCGACAACGTCGCCCGGCTGATCCAGCCCAACGACACCATCTGGGTGCAGGATTACCACCTGATCCCGCTGGCCCAGATGCTGCGCGAACGCGGCGTGCGCAACCGCATCGGCTTCTTCCTGCATACGCCGCTGCCGGCGGCCGGCTTGATGATCACCCTGCCGCGCCACCGCGAACTGTTCGAATCGCTGGCGTCATACGACCTGGTGGGCCTGCACACGCACCGTGATCTGCGCGCTCTGGAAGATTACTTCCTGCACGAACTGGGGGCGGCGATGCGCACCGGCGGCCGTATCCGTGCAGCCAATGGCCGCCTGTTCCGCGCCGGCGTGTTTCCCATCAGCATCGATACCGCCGAAGTGGTGGAACTGGCCCATCGCACCGAAGACACCGGTGACGTGGCGCGCCTGCGCCACAGCCTTGACGGCCGCGAGCTGATCATCGGCGTGGACCGCCTGGACTATTCCAAGGGCCTGCCGCAGCGCTTCGACGCCTTCGCCCGGCTGCTCCGCGACAACGAGGACATGCGCCGGCGCGTCTCCTTCCTGCAGATCGCCCCACCCTCGCGCTCGCAAGTGCCTGAGTACAGGCAGATCCGCAGGGATCTGGAGCGCAGCGCCGGTCACATCAACGGCCAGTATGCCGAGCCTGACTGGGTGCCGATCCGCTATGTGAACAAGTCTTATCCACAGAAGATGCTGGCCGGCTATTTCCGCGTTGCACGGGTGGGCCTGGTCACGCCCTTGCGCGACGGCATGAACCTGGTCGCCAAGGAATACATCGCCTGCCAGGACCCGAAGGATCCCGGCGTGCTGGTGCTCTCGCGGTTCGCCGGCGCGGCCCAGGAACTGGGCGCGGCGCTGCTGGTGAATCCCAACGACCTTGACGACGTGGCCGAGGCGCTCAAGCGCGCCCTGGACATGTCGCTCAAGGAACGCCGCCAGCGTTGGGACGCATCGATGGAAGTGCTCGAAAACAATGACATCACGCGCTGGCGCAATGCTTTCCTGGAGGCGCTGATGCATCCGGCGCGCAACGCCAGTGACCTGGCGACGACGGCTCCCGCCGAAACGATCTCCTGAAAGAGGGTTCGGCCCCTATCGCCAGATCAGCGAGACGAACCGCCCGCTGCGACCGGCGTCTCGCCGATAGGAATAAAACCGGGCATCGGCGAAGGTGTCGAAATCGCCGCCGTGGATCGCCGTGACGCCTGCCGCCGCCAGCCGCCGCCGCGCCAACGCATAAAGGTCGCACAGCCAATGCCCCGGCCGGGTCGCGGCGAACGCCGCTGCGGCGCGGGCGTCGCCGTCGACGAAGGCCGCGCGCACGTCCTCGCCCACTTCGTAGGAGGCCGGGCCGATGCATGGTCCCAGCCAGGCCATCGGCACGCCACCCATGGCCTGCACGGTGGCCTCGAGCACGCCGCCAGCCAGCCCGCGCCAGCCCGCATGCGCCGCGCCGATCCGGCTGCCATCGGGCAGGCAGAACAGCACCGGCAGGCAGTCGGCGGTCTGGATGGCCAGGACACCTTCATCGGCGACTACGGCGTCGGCTTCGGGTTCGGGCGCCGGGGGTTGGGGGTCAGAGTAATGACTCTGACCCCGGCTGGGTGCTGGCCGTGCGACGTGCACGCCGTGCACTTGCCGCAGCCACAGGGGCTCGGCAGGCAGGCCCAGGCGCCCGCGCAGCGAGCCACGGTTGGCCTCGGCGTCGGCCACGTCGTCGCCGCAACGGATGCCCACGTTGAAGGCGTCGTAGGGTGCCCGCGACAAGCCGGGCACCCAGCGCGTGCTTACCGCCGCCCCGATTCCCGGCGGCAGCGGCCATTCCGGCTGGAGGAAACCCTCAGTCGTCAAAGCCGACCCGCCGAGTGTCCTCGCGCAGCATCGCCTGGAGGCCCTCCATATCCGCCGGGCGCGCGGCCTCGAAGGCGAGGTCTTCGCCGGTCACCGGATGGATGAAGGCCAGCCGCTCGGCATGCAGGGCCTGGCGACGGAAGCCGCGCAGGGCCGCGATGAGTTCGGGCGTGGCCCCCTTGGGCAGGCGCAGGCCATTGCCGTACAGGGGATCGCCTACCAGCGGATGGCCGATATGCGCCATGTGCACGCGGATCTGATGGGTGCGGCCGGTTTCAAGGTTGCACTGCAGCACCGTGTGGGCGCGGAAGCGTTCCCGCAGTCGGTAGTGGGTGATGGCGTGCTTGCCGTCTTCCTCATCGCGCACGGCCTGGCGCAGGCGGTCGTGGTGATGGCGTCCGATGGGTTCATCCACCGTGCCGCCGGCCACCATGGTGCCCAGTACCACCGCCTCGTATTGGCGGACCACTTCGTGCCGGGACAGCATGGCGACCAGCCCGGTTTGTGCCGGCACCGATTTGGCCACCACCATCAGGCCCGAGGTTTCCTTGTCGAGCCGGTGGACGATGCCCGCCCGGGCCAGTTCGTTCAGGGCCGGAGCGTGGTGCAACAAGGCATTCAGGAGGGTACCGGCCGGGTTGCCGGCGCCTGGATGGACCACCAGGCCCGCCGGCTTGTTCAGCACCAGCAGGTGGTCGTCCTCATGGCGGATATCCAGGTCCATCGCCTCAGGCTCGGCGTGGGTTTCCACCGCCACCTCCGCCTCGATCGCCACCGCCTCGCCGCCCACCAGCAGTTGCCGCGGCGCCGCAACGCGGCCGTCGAGCAGGACGGAGCCCGCCTTGACCCAGGCGGTCAGCCGGGAGCGGGAATACTGCGGGAACATCTCGGCCAATGTCTGGTCGAAACGGCGTCCCGCGGCTGCCATCGGCACCCGGGCCTCATGCCGTATGGTACTCATCGGCCGCTCCCCGGCTTTTGGCCGGTTTCGGCTATCATGCTCATTCGATCCAGCATCCGAACCCTTTAAATGCGTGCAACCAAGCTGCTAATTATGCTCTGCCTCGCCCTTCTGGCGGGCGGCTGCTCGATGTTCCGCCACAAGGGCGACACCATCGACACGATGCCGGTGGAAAAGCTGTACTCCACCGCTCACGATTCGCTGGAGAATTCCGATTATGCGGCAGCGGAGAAGGCTTATCAGCGCCTGATCGCCCGTTTCCCTTCCGGGGAGTACAACGAGCAGGCCCAGCTGGATATGGCCTACTCACAGTACAAGGACAACAAGCCGGACGATGCGTATTCCACCATCAACCGGTTCCTCAAGACCTTTCCGACGCATAAGCACGCCGATTATGCCTACTACCTTCGCGGGCTGATCAATTTCGACCGCAGCGGCGGCCTGATCGAGCGCTTCATCCAGCGCGACGGCGCCCAGACGCGCCGCGACCAGGGCTTCAACCTGCAGGCCTTCGACGACTTCAGCGAACTCTCCCGCCGCTATCCGAACTCCGACTACACGGCCGACGCCCGCCAGCGCATGATCTTCCTGCGCAACGAGCTGGCCCAGTTCGAGATCAACGTGGCGGAGTTCTACCTGCGCAACAAGGCTTACGTGGCCTCGGCCAATCGCTCACAGTACGTGATCGAGCACTACCAGCAGTCCCCGCAGACGGGCGATGCGCTGGCCATCCTTATCCGCAGCTACATCATGCTCGAGCAGCCGGACCTCGCCGAGCAGACGAAGAAGGTGCTGGCGCTGAACTACCCGAACCATCCCTATCTGACGGATCCGAACTGGCCGCACCATCCGTCGGTGTGGCGCCGCACGATTCCGTTCTCCGGGCACCACTGATATCCCGCATCAAGAAGAAGGCCCGGCGAGCGATCGCCGGGCCTTTTCTTTTTATGCCTGGCAAGGTGCCGGCAAGGTCAACGCCAGCCGGATGTGATCGGATAACGCCGCTCGCGACCGAACGCCTTTTCGGTGACGCGCGGCCCTGGCGCTGCCTGGCGGCGCTTGAACTCGTTGACGTAGACCAGGCGGATCACCCTCGCCACCACATCACGGTCGAAGCCGATGGCCGCGATGTCGTCGGCGGATTTCTCGCCTTCGATGAATAGCTCGAGGATGGCATCGAGGTCGTCGTAGGGCGGCAAGGAGTCCTCGTCTTTCTGGTCTTCGCGCAATTCCGCCGACGGCGGGCGCTCGATCACGGCCATCGGGATCGCGCCATCGATCGCCGTACGCCAACGGGAAAGACGGAACACGAGTGTTTTGTAGACATCCTTCAGCGGCGCATAGGCGCCGCACATGTCGCCGTACAGCGTGGCATAACCTACCGCCATCTCACTCTTGTTGCCCGTGGACAGCAACAGCTTGCCCGTCTTGTTGGACATCGCCATCAGCAACACGCCGCGCGTGCGCGACTGCAGGTTTTCCTCGGTGGTGTCAGGGGCGCGGCCGGCAAAAACGGGATCGAGCGTGCCAATGAAACTGTCGAATATCCCGCCGATGGGAAGCACGTGGTACTCAACGCCGAGGCGGTCGGCCTGGGCTTTGGCCTCGCGCAGGGAAAGATCGGACGTATAGCGCGTGGGCATCATCACCGCCGTGACCTTGTCGGCACCGAGCGCGTCCACCGCCAGGGCAAGGGTGAGTGCCGAGTCGATGCCGCCGGAAAGGCCGAGCAACACCCCTGGGAAGCGGTTCTTGCCGATGTAGTCGCGGATGCCGCGCACCAACCCCGCATAGATGATGGCCTCCTCGGCAGGGGCCTCGTAGGCTGGCCAGTCGACGGCCCTGAGCGTGCGCGATGCCCGGTGGTAGTCAACCATCAGCAACGCCTCGACGAATGAGGGTGCGCGCGCGGCGATACTGCCGTCGCGGTTGACCAGCAGCGAGGCACCGTCGAACAGCAGGTCGTCCTGGCCGCCGATCTGGTTGACGTAGGCGATGGGCAGGTCGTTGTCCTTCGCGCGCTCGGCCAGCAGCCCCTCGCGGGTGGCGGCCTGGTGGATGTCGTACGGTGAGGCGTTGATCACCACGATCATCTCCGCCCCTGCCTGCGCCACGTGCGCCGCGGGCTCGGGTTCCCAGATGTCTTCGCAGATCAACAAACCTATCCGCACACCCTCGACTTCAATCACACAGGGCGCGCTGCCCGACCGGAAATAGCGTTTCTCGTCGAACACGGTGTAGTTCGGCAGCGCCTGCTTGCGGTAGGTGGTTTCGATCGCCCCTTGGCGCAGCACGCTGGCGGCGTTGAAGACCTCGCCCATCAATAGCGGGTGGCCGACGATGGTGGTGACGTCGGCGCTTTCACGCGCCAGCGCATCGAGCGCCTTGTCGCAGGCTTCCAGGAAGCTGGGGCGAAGCAGCAGGTCTTCGGGCGGGTAGCCGGAAAGGGTGAGCTCGGGGAACGCCACCAACTGTGCCCCGGCAGCGATGGCAGAGGCTGTGAGATCCCGCACACGCTGCGCATTCGGCTCGACGGCACCCACGGGAAAATCATGCTGGGCCAGGGCAATGCGTAACGCGTTCATGGGGGCGCTCCGTGGGCAAGATCCCCATGATAATGCCTGCCGGTGCTTCTTCGTGCCGGCACCTACAAGCTTGTGGTCCACCACACACAGCAATACCCGTTGTATCGCCAGGGCCCCATGCCGCCCAACCGACAGCCGTGATCGATGCACAACCGGAAGATGGCGCAGCCCGTCAGCAATGACCCACCGGAGCATCGAACCTTGACCCCGCATGAGTTTCGTGAACATGGCCACGCCCTCATCGACTGGATCGCGACGTACCGCGAGAAGATCGAAGAGCGTGCCGTATCCCATACCATCGAACCCGGCGCCATCCGCGCCGCCCTGCCCAAGGCGCCGCCCCGGCAGGCGGAACCGGTGTCCGACATCATGGCCGACTTCGAGTCCATCCTCCTTCCGGGCGTGCTGCACTGGCAACATCCCTCCTTTTTCGGCTTCTTTCCGTCCAACGTGGAGCTGTCGTCCGTGTTGGGGGATCTGCTGAGCACCGGCCTGGGCATGGTTGGCATTTCGTGGGAGGCAAGCCCCGCGCTGACGGAGCTTGAAGAGACGTGCGTGGACTGGTTGCGCCAGATGCTGGGCCTGAGCCCCGCGTGGCGCGGCGCGATCCAGGAGTCGGCGTCAGCCTCGACGCTTATCGCCATCGTCTGCGCACGCGAGCGATATTTCGGCGGAGTGTACGCACAGGGCGGCATCCGGCAGCCGGAACAACCGGGGATGGTTTATACGTCGGCCCGGGCCCATAGCTCGGTGGGCAAAACCGCCATGATTGCCGGCTTCGGCATGGATCACATCCGCACCGTGCCGACACAGCCTGACGGAAGCCTCGACGCGAAGATCCTCCGTGCCATGATCAACGAGGACATCGCGCGCGGCGCACGGCCCGCCGCCGTCATCGCAACGACGGGGGCGACGGCCAATACCGCCATGGACGATATCGACGCCATAGCGGACGTGGCCGAAGAGTGGGGCATGTGGCTTCACGTTGACGCCGCCATGGGTGGCGCCGCGATGCTCCTGCGTGAATGCAGGCCCGGATGGGAAGGCATCGAACGCGCCGATTCCATCGTGGTCAGCCCCAACAAATGGCTGGGTGCGGCGTTTGACAGTTCGATGATGTTCGTGCGCGACCACCAGCACCTGACCAAGGTCATGGGCACCCGTCCAAGCTACTTGCGTACTCCGACGGATGGGAAGGTGACGCAGTTGAGGGACTGGAGCATACCCACGGGCCGGCGCTTTCGCGCCTTGAAACTCTGGTTCCTGATCCGCGAGCAAGGCGTCGATGGCCTTAGCAAGCGCATACGCCGAGACCTGGTCAACGCACGTCGACTGGCGCATCTGGTAGAGGCCGAACCGGAATGGCGCGTGGTGAATAAAATCACGCTGCAAACCGTTTGCGTTCGCCATGAGCCGCCGGGCGTCAGCGGCGCGGAACTGGATGAACACACACGAGCCTGGGTCCAGGCGCTCAACGAGTCGGGCAAGGCGTACCTGACGGCAGCGCAGGTGGATGACGCATGGATGGTGCGCGTATCGATCGGTGTGCTTGGCACCCAATGGCATCACATCGAGAAACTCTGGGCCGATATGCGCGAATATGCCGGCCAGCATGCCAGGCTCGCACTGGCGGCGTAATGGTGCAAAAAAAAGGGCCGCGATGCGGCCCTTTTTTCATACAGCGACAGACGCCGTTACTTCATCAGCCCGGCAAGCGTCTTGCCCAGGTCTGCCGGCGACTTCACCGTGGTGACGCCAGCCTTTTCCAGCGCCGCGAACTTCGCCGCCGCCGTGCCCTTGCCGCCGGAGATGATGGCGCCGGCATGGCCCATGCGCTTGCCCGGGGGGGCCGAGGCGCCGGCAATGAAGGACACCACCGGCTTCTTGACGTACTCGCCGATGAACTCGGCGGCGTCTTCCTCGGCGGAACCGCCGATCTCGCCGACCATGATGATGCCTTCGGTCTGCGGGTCGTCCTGGAACAGCTTCAGGCAGTCGATGAAGTTCAGGCCGTTGATCGGGTCGCCACCGATACCGATGCAGGTGCTCTGGCCCAGGCCTTCGTTGGTGGTCTGGAACACAGCTTCATAGGTGAGCGTGCCCGAACGTGACACGATGCCCACCTTGCCCGGCATGTGGATGTGGCCCGGCATGATGCCGATCTTGCACTCGCCCGGGGTAATCACGCCGGGGCAGTTCGGGCCGATCAGCACGGTATCGGGGTGCGACTTGAGCACGTTCTTCACGCGCAGCATGTCCAGCACCGGGATGCCTTCGGTGATGGTGACGATGACCTTGATGCCCGCTTCGATGGCTTCCAGGATGGAATCGGCCGCAAACGGCGGCGGCACGAAGATCACCGATGCGTCGGCGCCGGTGTCATCGACCGCTTCCTTCACCGAATTGAAGACCGGCAGGCCGATGTGCTCGGAACCGCCCTTGCCCGGGGTGACGCCGCCGACCACCTTGGTACCGTAGTCGATCGCCTGCTCGGCGTGGAAGGTGCCCTGCTGGCCGGTGAAACCCTGCACGAGGACCTTGGTGTTCTTGTTGATCAGGACGCTCATCTATAGTGCTCCTCAGCCCTTGGCCGCAGCCACGGCTTTCTGCGCCGCGTCGTTGAGATCGTCGGCCGGCGTGATCGCCAGACCGGAGTTGGCCAGGAGCTCGCGCCCCTTCTCCACGTTGGTACCCTGCAGGCGCACCACGACGGGAATCTTCAGGCCCACTTCCTTGACCGCGGCGATGATGCCCTCGGCGATCAGGTCGCAGCGGACGATGCCGCCGAAAATGTTCACCAGGATCGCCTTCACCTTGTCCGAGGACAGGATCAGCTTGAAGGCCTCGGTGACGCGCTCCTTGGTGGCGCCGCCGCCGACGTCCAGGAAGTTGGCAGGCTCACCGCCGGCCAGCTGGATGACATCCATGGTGGCCATGGCCAGGCCCGCGCCATTGACCATGCAGCCGATGGTGCCGTCCATGGTGACGTAGTTGAGGTTGTGCGTGATGGCCGCGGCTTCGGCGGCGTCTTCTTGCGTGAGGTCGCGCATGGCGGCCAGATCCGCATGGCGGAACTCGGCGTTGTCGTCGGAATTGACCTTGCCGTCGAGCGCGGCGAGGTTGCCGTCGGCCAGGATCGCCAGCGGGTTGAGTTCCACCAGGGCGAGGTCTTTCTCGTTGAACAGCTTGTACAGGCCCAGCATGATCTTGGTGAGCTGCCCCACCTGCTTGGCGTTGAGATCCATCGCGAAGCCGAGCTGGCGGCACTGGTAGGGCTGCAGGCCTTCGACGAAGTCGACCACGATGGTGTGGATGTCCTCCGGGGTGTCCTTGGCCACCTGCTCGATGTCCACGCCGCCGTGCTTGGAGGCGATGAAGCTGATGGACTTGGAATCGCGGTCGGTCAGGATCGACAGGTACAGTTCCCTGGCGATGTCCGTGGCATCGGTCACCAGCACCAGGTTCACCGGCAGCGCGCGGCCGGCGGACTGGTAGGTTTCCATCTGGGTGCCCAGCATGCCCTTGGCGGCGGCGCGGACGTCGTCGAGGCTCTTGCAGAACTTGACGCCACCGGCCTTGCCGCGGCCACCGGCGTGGATCTGGGCCTTGACCATCCACTGTGACCCACCAAGGTGCTTGGCGGCGTCGACGGCGGCGTCGGTGGAGTTGGCGACCTTGCCCGGGGGCACGGCGATACCGTACTTGGCAAAGAGTTCTTTGGCCTGGTACTCGTGGAAATTCATTCGATACCTCGAGCGAACAATAAGGAAGCGTGCAGGTGCAACGGGCCCAGTGGGGCTGGCCCGGCGCCAAGACGGGGGGAGCGTAGGACGGCACTTAAGGCCGCCCACATGCAGTGCGATGGCCCGCAACGACGAATCGAACGCGATCCACGCCATACGGCCAGGTATTTTCCTTCAATGGGCCCCCAATGGAAAGGGCTGGGGGTCCGGGCGCCGTTTTTTCGCCGCTTCATGCCTATACTGGCCGCGGCCCCATTGGGGGGGTATGCCGCCGGAAGCCTAACGCCTGTGTCCAGCACTGCAGCCCACCCCGCGGCCGGGCCGAGCCTTCGCCCCGACAGCACCCGCCACGAGCTGTGGTTTGCCCATGTTTTCCGCGTCGCCCAGGCCCTGGTCTACACCGGCCTGGCCTTCCGCCCGGGATCGATGGACTGGCCGGCCCTGCCCCAACCCACGCTCAGTCGCTTCGTCGCCCTGGCCTTCCTGACCTTCGCCCTGTTCGCCCTGTGGCGAACGCGGGCCTGGATGCACCGGGTGACCCTGAACGTAGCCCTGGCCGTCACCGTGGACATCCTGGCGGCCGTGGTGCAGGTGGCCGCCATGCACGACGTACGCATCGGCATTGCCATGATGCTGGTGGTCAACATCGCCGTCAGCGCGTTGATGCTGCCCCTGCGGTTGTCGATGTTCTTCGCCGCCATGGCCACCATCGGCATGCTGGGCCAGACCTTCGTGGCGCTATCGACCACGGTGGAGTCCGACCGGGAGCTGCTCGAATCGGGCTTGTTCGGCCTGGCTTACTTCGCCACGGCCTCCCTGTGTTACGTGCTTGGCCGGCAGATGCGAGCCTCCGAGGCCCTGGCCGAACAGCGCGGCCTGGACCTGGCCAACCTTTCCCAGGTAAACGAGCTGATCATCCGCCGCATGAAGACCGGCGTGTTGGTGGTGGACGAGGCCAACCGCATCCACCAGCTGAACGAATCGGCCTGGATGTTGATGGGCAATCCAACGGCCGAACAACGCGACCTGGGCACGGTGGCGCCGGAACTGTCGCGGCGCCTGTATCACTGGCGCACCTCGGGCAAGCTCGATGAATCGGCCACCGCGCTGGCCGACGGCGTGCCCGAGGTCATACCGCGCTTCACCCGGCTGGCCCCGCACGACGATTCGCACGTGCTGATATTCCTGGACGACACCTCGTTGCTTTCCCGCCGTGCCGAAGAACTCACGCTCTCGTCGCTGGGCAGGTTGTCGGCCTCCATCGCGCACGAGATCCGCAATCCGCTGGCGGCCATCCGCTATTCGGCGCAGCTTCTGGCCGAGTCGACGGATTTGAACGACACGGACCTGCGCATGGTGGAGATCATCAACAACCACTGCGTGCGGTTGAACGAAATCATCGAGAACATCCTGCAGCTATCCCGCCGCGAGCGCTCGCGGCCGGAGACCCTGGACCTGGGACAGTGGGCGCAGAATTTCGTGGTGGAGTACCGCCAGGGCAACGACCTGGGCAACGACGTATTGCGCGCGGTCACTTCCGCCGACGCCGTCACCGCCGTGGCCGACCCGCAGCACTTGCAGCAGGTGATCTGGAACCTGGTGCAGAACGCCCTGCGCTATGGCCGCATGCCCAACGAGCCGGCGCGGGTGATGCTGGTGGCGCGCAACGCCGAACACGGGTTGCCTATCATCGAGGTGATCGACCGGGGGCCGGGCATCCCGCCGAAGGTGGCCGCGCAGATCTTCGAACCGTTCTTCACGACGCACGAATACGGCACGGGACTGGGCCTGTACCTGGCCCGGCAGATGAGCGAGGCGAACCAGGCGGCGCTGGAATACGTGCGCGTGGCCGGCGGCGGCAGCTGTTTCCGCATCACCCTGACCCCGCCTGCGCGGCACCCGGTACCGGCCGCCGCGGCCGTCCGGACATGAGGGGAGCCTTGCGTTATCGCCCGGCACGGGTATCTTTGCCGGGGGGGATGACTACCGGCATGCTGACGTACTCATGAGCAAACAGACCGTACTGGTCGTCGACGACGAACGGGATATCCGTGAACTGTTGACGATCACACTAGGGCGCATGGAGCTCGAGGTGGACGCCGTGGGCAGCGTCGGGGAAGCCCGCGCCGCCCTCGATGGGCGCCGCTACGACCTCTGCTTCACCGACATGCGCCTGCCCGACGGCAGCGGCCAGGAATTGATCGAGCTGATCGCCGAGCGTTTCCCGGAAACGCCGGTGGCCATGATCACCGCCTACGGCAACGTCGACGCGGCGGTCAACGCGCTCAAGGCCGGCGCCTTCGACTTCGTCTCCAAACCGGTCGACATCCAGCTGCTGCGGCGCCTGGTGCGCACTGCGCTTAAGCTGTCGGAGGAGCGCAAGGCCGGCATCAGCGCCAACGCCGCCGCGGGCGACCCATCGAACCGGCTGATCGGTGCCTCCGCCGCCATGCAGCAGGTGCGCGCCACCATCGCCAAGCTCGCTCGCAACCAGGCGCCGGTGTACATCGGTGGCGAATCGGGCGTGGGCAAGGAGCTGGTAGCCCGCCTGATCCACGACTTGGGCCCCCGCGCCAGCGGTCCGTTCGTGCCTGTCAATTGCGGTGCGATTCCGTCCGAATTGATGGAAAGTGAATTCTTCGGCCACCGCAAAGGCAGCTTCACCGGTGCCCACGCCGACAAGGAAGGCCTGTTCCAGGCCGCCCAGGGCGGCACGCTGTTCCTGGACGAAGTAGCGGAACTGCCCTTGCACATGCAGGTGAAACTGCTCCGCGCCATCCAGGAAAAGGCCGTGCGCCCGATCGGCGGCCGCGATGAAATTCCCGTCGACGTGCGTTTGCTCTCTGCCACGCACAAGAACCTGGCAGCACTCGTGGACGAGGGCCAGTTCCGCCAGGATCTCTTCTACCGCATCAATGTGATCGAGCTGCGCGTACCGCCCCTGCGCGAGCGCCGCGGCGACGTCCCGGCTTTGGCGCAATTCATCCTGGCCCAGCTTGCCGCCGAAAGCGGCGGCACGGTCGGCCGCCTGCAGCCGGCCGCACTGGCCGCGCTGGAGGAATACGAATTCCCCGGCAATGTGCGCGAGCTTGAGAATATCCTGGAGCGGGCCATGGCCATGAGCGATGGCGAGAGCATCGAGGCGGCCGACCTGATGCTGCCGCAGCGGCTGGCGCGCGCCACGCCCAACGGCGGCGCACCGGCGCCCGTTGCGGAAGCGGCGCCCGTGGCCGCCGCGCAGAATCCCGGTGGCCTGGAAGATTACATCTCGAACATCGAGCGCGATGCCATCGTCAAGGCGCTGGAAGAATCCCGCTATAACAAGACGGCTGCGGCGAAGAAGCTCGGCATCACCTTCCGCGCCCTGCGCTACAAGCTCAAGAAACTCGGCATCGACTGATGCCGGGGACTTGAATCAGGCCTTGCCCAGGGCCTCGCGCACCACCCGCAGCAACGCCCTCACCTCGATCGGCTTGTCCAGCACGTAAAGGCGCTCGAGCGGCGGCAGGCCTTCAAGGTCGGGCGGCGAGCCTGGCCGCGACAGCAGTAAAACCGCGCCGTCGTAGCCGTGTTCGAGCAGGGCGGCCAGGGTGCGCACGCCGGTGAAGAGGTTCATGTCGGCATCGAGCACGACGAGGTCCGGAATGCCGTGGGCCTCGATCCACTGCAACGCAGCCGTGCCGCTCTGGCTGGCGCCGGCCTGGTAACCATAGGCATTGAGCGTGTCGGTGAGCAGCGACAGCTGCATGGCTTCCTCCACCACGACCAGCACGCGCTCGGCCTCGCCCTGCAGGGTTTCCTCGTGCACGCCGTCCTCGATGTCCCCACCCTCGGTCAGCGGCAGGTACAGGTGGAAGGCGGTGCCTTCACCTGCAACGCTGTGCACGCGCATCAGGCCGCCATGGCTGGCCACGATGCGCTTGCACGAAAGCAGCCCCAGGCCGGTGCCGGTTTCCTTGGTGGTGAAGAACGGCTCGAACAGCCGGCGCAGCACTTCCGGTGACATGCCCTGGCCGTCGTCGATCACCGACAAGCGCAGGTAACGGCCGGGGGCCGCGGATTCTCCCGCTTCAAGGAAATCGACATCGAGTATTTCACCGGCCGTCTCCACCTTCAGCGTGCCGCCATCGGGCATGGCCTGGATGGCATTCAGGCACAGGTTCAACAGGCACTGCTGCAACTCGGTGTGGTTGCCCTCGAAGGTGACGTCCGCGTCGAAGACGTCTACGCTCATGTCGATACCGCGCGGCACGCTGCCTTGCAGCAGCAGGCCCAGCGCATCGAGCAGCGCTCCCAGGCGCACCTGCTCGGCGCGTCGCGCACCACGCGCGAAGGAAAGCATCGAGGACACCATTTCCAGGCCGCGCCGGCCGCAGTCGCGCACCAGCGCACCCAGGCGGGCCAGCCGCGGGTCGTCTGCGTAGTCTTCCAGCGTGTCGCCGGCCAACAACAGCGGTTGCAGCAGGTTGCGCAAGTCGTGGCTCAAGCCCCCGGCCAACAGCGCGAGGCTCTCGAAGCGCTGCGCGCGGATCAGTTCCATCTCCGCACGGGCACGGGCGCGCTGCTCGTCTGCCTCGCGCAGCGCGCGGCGTACGGCGCTGGCCAGGCGTGCATGGTGCTGTTTAAGAATGTAGTCGGTGGCGCCGTTGCGCAGCGCCTCGATGGCCGCCTCCTCGCCCAGGGTGGCGGAGACGAAGATGAAAGGTATGTCCGAGCCCAGCGCGCGCAGGATCTCCAGCGCGCGCTGGCCACTGAAGCCAGGCAGGCTGAGGTCCGATAGAACGATGTCCGGATGGAATTCGTCCAGGCATGCGATGAAGCCCTCTTCGTCTTCCACCAGGCGCACTTCGTAGGCCATGCCATCGGCCTCGAGCTCACCCAGGATGAGCTCGGCATCGAGGGCATTGTCCTCGACTTGCAAAATGCGCACGGTGCCGTGGGCGGCTTCGCGCAGCGGTGCCATTGGATCGCCCCTCCAGTCCATCGACGCCCCTGGCCTATTCGCTTTCCGGGCGCTGGTTCAGCACCGCCCAGAAATGGCCAAGGGTCTGCACCGCGGTGAAGAACTGCTGCACGTCCACAGGCTTCAGGACATAGGCATTGACGCCCAGGTCCCAGCTGCGCGCAAGGTCGCTTTCCTCCCGTGACGAGGACAGGATCACCACCGGGATTCGCTTCAAGGCGTTGTCCGCGCGCATCTGTGTAAGGGCTTCCAGGCCGTCCATCCGCGGCATCTTGATGTCCAGCAGCACCACCGCGGGAACCTCCGGCGGACGGTTGGCGAAACGACCGCGTGAATGCAGGAAATCCATGCATTCCACGCCGTCCTCGACGTGGACGATGGGGTTGGCAAGCTTCGCCTCGCGCAGGGCGTCGATGGCCATTTCGGCATCCGCCGCGCTGTCCTCGACAAGCAGGATGGTACGAAGATCACGCTGGTTCATGCTGCCTCACCTGTGCTGAAAGCCTTGCCCATGTCGCTGGCAGGCAGGGAAAAATGGAAGCTGGCGCCATGATCGACCTCGCCCTCGGCCCAGGTACGCCCGCCGTGCCGGGCGACGATGCGCCGGACGTTGGCAAGCCCGATGCCGTTGCCGGGAAACTCCGACGCACGGTGCAACCGCTGGAATACGCCGAACAATTTGGCAGCATATTGCATGTCGAACCCCGCGCCATTGTCGGTCACGGAAAATTCCCAGTCACCCGAACGGCCGCGCTCGCCTTTCACCTCGATTCGCGCGCGCGCGCTGTGCGCCGTGTACTTGATCGCGTTGCTGAGCAGGTTCTGCCATACCGTGCGCAGCATGTTCTCGTCGCCCACCACGATCGGCAGCGGCGCGATGACCCATTCGATCTTGCGGTCGCCCGCCTCGGTTTCAACCAGCGCACGTGCCTGCTCGACGAGCGATTGCATGTCCATCGGCTGCAATCGCAACGCCCCGCGGCCCAGGCGCGAGAATACCAGGAGGTCGTCGATCAGCTGCGCCATGCGCCGGGCCGAGGTGCCGATGATATCGATGTAGTGCCGCGCGCGCTCGTCGGCCACTTCGGCCAGGTGGGTCTCCAGCTTGCTGGAGAAGCCGGAGATATGGCGCAAGGGCGCACGCAGGTCGTGCGACACCGAGTAACTGAAGGCCTCCAGCTCACGGTTGACATCGGACACCTGTTCCACCTTGCCCTCGAGCTGGCGGTTCAGTTCGTTGACGCGCTGCTCCACCAGGGCGCGTGCGGTGATATCGCTGACCGTCACCAGCACCGCCGGATGCTCGGTGCCCGGCTCTTCCAGCCGGCGGGCATTGATCACCACCGTGCGGTCGACCCCGTCGACCGTGCGCTGGTTCATTTCGAAATCCCATAGCTCGCGGTCGCGGGCCAGCACGTCGGACAGGCGCTGGAGCAATGCCGGGGCACTCCATGCACCATTGCCCAGCGAGGAGAGCGGTACCGACACGGTAAGGTCTTCCACCCCGTAAAGCTCGCCGAAAGCCTCGTTCACCAGCAGGGTATTGAGCCTGGCGTCGAGCATGGCGATGGGCTCGCGCACGGCCTGGACGATGAGCCCGGACCGCTGTACCGCGAACCGCGCCACGGCTTCCGCCTCCAGGCGCCGGGCGATCTGCCGCTCGGACAGCACCACCAGGGTCACCAGCAGGATGATCTGCGCCGCCGAGGTACCGAAGAGGATCCACTGGTTGTTGCGGTCCAGGCGCTGGGCCTCGACCCGGCGCTGGGCGAGCAGCTTGTCTTCGTCGGCAATGATCGCATTGAGGGTGTTGCGAAAAGCAAACAGCCGGGCTGCGTCGGCCATCGAGGCATAGGCGCCGGCCTTGTCGCCCGCGGCCATGCGCGCCAGGGCCTGGTCCATCAGCGTGATGCGGCCGATGGTCATGGATTCGAGCGAGCCCACGCGCACCTGTTGATTGTTGTTGTCGCCGGTAAGCGCCCGCAGTTGGCGTACCAGTTCGACGGTCTCGTTATGGGCGCTTTTGGCGCGCTCGTCGAGCGCCGGGCTGTTGGCGCCTGCAAGCATGGCGTAGATCGCCGCCTCACTGTCGCGGAGCGTGGCTTCCACGCCGAACGCGCGTGCGCGCACCTCGGCCGTATGCGTGACCCAGTCGCGGGCCCGCGTGGCATCGGCGGCACTGTCGCGGGTGACGACATACGGAAGCGCGACAATGATCAGCACGGCGATCAGAAGTCCCGCTAGTCGCCAGCGCAAGACCGTACGTTCTTTCATCTCCCCCCGCTTTCTTATCGTCGGTGTCGCGCCGAATCTCGCCTATTCTCGCATGGTTACACGCCAGCGCCCCGGTGCCGAGGGCATCGGGGCGCGCATTTTTGGTGCTCTAGATGCCCACCGGGCCGTGAACCGGGCGTGACGGTCCCCTTAGGGGGCACCGCCATACGGGCTCATCGCCTGCGGCCGGGAGGCCGTGGAACTGCCCCACGCCTTCTGCGGGGTGGCCGACATCACGAAATGCAGTTCCCCGCCGGCAAGAATTTCCCCATGGCTGATCCAGGTACGTTCCAGCGGCTTGCCGTCGAGGGTGACGCTTGCCACGTACGGGTGGGCGTCGTCCAGGTGCTCGGCGGTTACCGTGAAGCGCTTGCCCGAAGGCAGGTTCACGGTGGCTTTGGCCACGAACGGCCGGCCGATCGCGTACTGGTTGCTGGCCGGGGCCACCGGATAGAAACCCAGCGAGGTGAACACGTACCAGGCAGACATCTGGCCCAGGTCGTCGTTGCCCACCAGGCCTTCGGGCGTGGGCTTGTACTGGGTGTCCATGATCTGCTTCAACCGGCCCTGGGTCTTCCAGGGGGCGCCGGCGAAGTCGTAGAGGTAGGCCAGGTGGTGGCTGGGCTCGTTGCCGTGTGCGTACCAGCCGATCAGGCCGGTGATGTCCTCGACGTGGGCGAAGGATTTCGGATCCACCTTCGCTTCGAACACCTGGTCCAGCCGATCGATGAACTTCGCGTCGCCGCCCAGCAGGGTGATCAAGCCGGCCACGTCCTGCGGCACGTACCAGGAATACTGGTAGGCGTTGCCTTCGGTGTAGTCGCTGCCATAGCCGGCCGAAGCCGGGTCGAACGGTTCCCGGAAGCTGCCGTCGGCCTTGCGCGCACGGGCGAAGCCGGTCTTCTCATCGTAGGTGTTACGCCAATTGGCCGCGCGCTTGTAGAAGGTGGCGGCGATATCGTCCTTGCCCATGGCCTTGGCGGCCTGGGCGAGGGTCCAGTCGTCGAAGGCGTATTCGACCGTCTTGGAGGCGGCCTCCGGGCTCTTGTCGATGGCCACGTAGCCGTTCTTCATGTAGCCGTCCAGGCCGCCGTAGGGGCCATA
>Ga0193743_1001053_pt1 | contig 21081 bp, 20 predicted proteins | sample L2c2metaG_FD_143038 | JGI IMG/M metagenome (GOLD analysis project Ga0193743, IMG submission 143038) | Soil microbial communities from a riparian zone of the East river system, Colorado, United States - L2c2 | ecosystem: Environmental > Terrestrial > Soil > Riparian zone | place: USA: East River... | reverse complement strand
CCTGGAATCCTCGAGCATCCACAGCGCGCCATCGGGACCGACCTCCACGTCGCGGATTCGATGACCAACATCCCAGCGCTCTGCGGGCTTGGCGCAGCCCTTGTCATCGAAGGTGATGCGGTTGATCGTCTTGGTCGCCAAGCCGCTCACGAGAGCCGAACCCTTCCACTGCGGGAACATCGTGCCGTTATAGAAGATGAGGTTGCCGGGCGCGATGATCGGCGTCCAATAGATGACGGGCTTAGTCAGGTCAGGTCGCGTGTCCGGACTGGGAATCGGCACTCCGTTATAGTTGGTCGCGTAGGAGACTAACGGCCAGCCATAGTTCTTGCCGGGCTCGATCAGGTTCAGCTCGTCGCCGCCCTTCGGGCCATGCTCAATCTCCCACAACCGGCCGTCGGGCGCGAAGGCCAGACCATAGGGCGTACGGTGTCCGGTGCTCCAGGTCTCCGCCGGTGTCAGATTTGATTCGGGGAAGGTATAAGTTCTCACGACGGGAGCAGTCTTCGCGGCTTCGGTATCCGAGGGCGGCTCAACCACGGGCACGGTGGGCGTGCCCTTCTTCCCGGCCATCGGATTGCCTTTAGCAGGCTTGCCATCCAACGTCAGGCGCAGGATCTTGCCGAGTGGTTGGTTAGGATCCTGGGCGGGCGTCATGCGCTGCCGATCGCCAACGGCAAGGTAGAGATAACGACTATCCGAGGAGAAGGCGATCTGTGCGCCGAATTGTCCGCCATCGCCCCTCTCGCCATCGCGCCAAATGACCTTGAGGTCCTCGAGGCTCGCCGAATCCGGAGCGAGCGCTAGCCTGGCCTTTGCAAGAGCTAAGCTTGAACCGCCATCGCCCGGCTCCGAATAGGTGAGGTAGACACTGTGATCCTTGGCGTAGTGCGGCGAGAGATAGACACCCAGCATGCCGCCTTGTCCTCTATAAAAAGAGGCGGGCACATTCTTGACGGGCGTCTTGGCTCCCTGCGGAGTTACTAATATCATACCGCCGACCTTCTCGGTGATCAGCATCCGCCCGTCGGGCAGGAAGGCAATCCGCCAGGGCAGATTGAGGGTCGTCACCTGAAGCATGTTGAAAGGCAGGCTGGGCTCGGGCTTCTGCTCGCCTGCATTGATCTGCGCATCTGCCCCGGTCGCCGCCAGAGCCAGAAATAGCCCCGCGATCACTAACTGTTTCATCTCTTTTCCCTCTATCTGTATTGGTTGGTTCGGCGTTAGCAACCTTTTTACATCATCTTGTCTTCGCGTTGTTCCTCGCTACTCAGGGCCCCTTATCGTGGACCCGGTGTCGAACTGACCACAATCATTGTCTGGTTGGTATCGATAGCAACACACTAAAGCATATGACCAGCAGTCTTTCAAAGACTTATCGTGGAGTAATGACTTATGCAAAATGTGAAGTGGTAATGACAAACGCGCTTGCGTAAAGTAATGCTGGGTTGTGTGCTCCAGTGGCGAGAAATCGCCTACACGTGAATCGCTTTCACGTGAACTGGAGTGGCGAGCCCCCATTCCTTCACAAGGCATATGCAAATAACCCATAAGCTGGCCATTTGGCCAAATTATGGGTTATTTTTCACTGCCTGCGGATGCGTTGTACTCAGATGCGCATCGGCATCAGGATGTATCTGTACTTCACGTCCTCGTTGCCGTCCTCTGGGCGCATCTGTCCCGCGCTCTGGGCGTCCTTGAACTCCAGCCGCACCTCGCCGGTGTTTCCGATCGCCTTCAGGAAGTCGATCAGGTACTGGCTGTTGAAGCCGACGACGAGTGGGTCGTAGTTGTAAGGTGTCTCGATGGTGTCCTCGGACTCACCGGCGTCGGTTGAAGACGAAGACAGCTTCAGCTCGTTCTGCTCCAGGCGAATCTTGATCGCGCCGCTGCGCTCATCGGCGAACTGCGCCACGCGCTGGATCGAGCCCATCAGGTCTTCGCTGCGCACGATGACGAACTTGTTGTTGTCCCGCGGCAATACGGCCTCGTAGTTCGGGAACTGGCCGGTGAGCTTGCGGCTGGTCAGGACGCGTCCGCCGATCTTGAAGAAGAGCGTCTGGTCGTCGTCGGCAAACTCCAGCGTCTCCGCCTCGGTATTGCCCAGCAGCGACGAGATCTCGCTCAATGCCTTGCGTGGAATCAGCGTCTTCTTCTCACCCGAGACCCCTTCGAGGGTCTCGCCCAGCTTCTCGATGTGCGCCAGCCGATGGCCATCGGTCGCGACCATCGCCATACTCTCGGCCTTCAGGACCAGCAAGGCGCCGTTCAGCGTGTAGCGGGACTCTTCATTCGAGATAGCGAAGATCGTCTTCGAGACCAGGTTCTTCAGCGAGGCGACCGAGAGCTTGAACGCACCGCTCGCCGGGAACTCCGGAACCTGCGGGAAGTTCGCCCGCGCCATCCCGACCATCTTGGTGTTCGAGCGGCCGGCGCGAATCTGCACCCAGTGGTTGTCCATCAGCTTGATGGATATCTCGCCCTCGGGCAGCAGCTTGATGTAGTCGTACAGCTTGCGCGCCGGAATCGTGCAGGCGCCGGCCTTCTTCACCTTGGCCGCGCAACTCGTCCGCAGGCTCTGGTCGAGATCGGTTGCGGTGATCGTCAACTTGTCATCGGCAGCCTCGAACAAAAAGTTCGACAGGATCGGAATCGTCGTCTTCCGCTCCACCACCGACTGCGCTGCGGTCAGCTCACGCAGAAGCTCCGCGCGGGAGACGGTAATGTCGAGGTTGCCGGTGGGGGCTGCTGGGGTCGGCTCGCCCGTGGGGGAGTGCAGGGTAGCATCCTGGGTAGCAATCGTCACTGTGGGTCTCTCCGGATTCTGATTCGTGGTCGCTGGCCAAACTGTACACCGAATCGTGCCCGCAATGCACATCGGCTCACTTCGGCTATCTGCTCGATTCTAGGGTCGAACGACCTCCCGGCGCGACAAGTTTCTTTGTGGAAACCACGGTCGTTTGTGTGCGACTGCCGAGACCTTGCGCTACTGCCTGCGGAAGCCGCTACTGCTTCTAAAAAACAAGATTTAAAAGAACTAACTACCAGTAGCCTTAACCGTTGTCGCTTGAAAAGTGGATAACTGTCGCATCTGCTTAGCCATCACCAACTTGGACCCCGTCCCAGTTTTAGAAAAACGGACACTGCCAGATGCATACCTAGGAAGACTGACCCTTTGGCCCATTACCCTGCACTCGGTTATCCCAGTTCTTCACAACGCCAATCCTCAACTTCTGAGAAGAACCCCCTCTGTCCGTGGGAATATCCATCAAGTAAAACAAAATGATGCAGTTAGCGGAGCCTCTTTTTTCACACACACGTCCGACTTCAGAGGATAATCAGTCCCACACAGGAAAAGGAGGTCAGGCGTGAAGATTGCGATCTTCGGGGCCAGCGGAGGCACCGGCCTTCTGCTCACCAGCCGATGCCTCGCCGCCGGCCATCAGGTAACGGCCCTGCTGCGCTCTCCGGAGGCCTTTCCCCTGCGCCATCGGGTCGACGTCATCTACGGCAACGCCTGCGACGGGCACGCCGTCCTCAAGACGGTCGCGGGCTCAGACGTGGTCCTCTCCGCGCTCGGCGCGCGAACATGGAACAAGGAGGATGTCCTCGAGAACGGCGTCCCCCACATTGTCACGGCTATGCGACAGACAGGAGTGCGCCGTATCATAGCGCTTGGCTCCGCTGGAGCCTTGCCTGACTCCCTCGACAAGCAGCCCTTCTTGAGTCGTTGGATCGTCCAGAGGTTCGTCTACAACACCTTCCTGAAGTGGCCTGTGGCCTCGCAGGTGTCCCAATATGCAACCCTCTCGGCCAGCGGGCTCGACTGGACCATGGTGATGCCGCCCTTACTCAACAATGCTCCTGGCCGCGGGCGCTATCGTATCGACGGTGAAGCCCTGCCCCGCAACGGTAGCCGCATCTCCCGCGAGGACGTAGCCGACTTCATGATGCAACAGATCGACAGCCCGCAATGGATAAAGAAGTACGTCTACATCACCTGGTAGATCCCCACGCCGACCCTGCCGGGGTTGCGTCTGGAAGGCAAAGTATCCGTGTATCCGTGACACCTCCAGCGACACCCAAGGAGCCTGCATGAAGCAAGTCAACCGCATTGCCATTCTCGGCCTCGTCCTCCTCACGAGTGCAGCCGCCCTCGCGCAGGAGGCAAAGCCGGCTCCCGCTCCTAAGCCACTGCAGCCACTGCTGGGCGACATAGACGCCCACCCCAACTGGCCCACAGCTAAGCCTGAAGACGTCAGCTCCGTAGAAGCCATTGTCTCCGCTGTCTACAACGTCATCTCCGGCCCCAAGGGCCAGGCTCGCGACTGGAACCGTATGCGTACCCTCTTCCTTCCCAACGCGCGCCTGATCCCCGCCCGGCTCGACAAGGACACGCTCCACGCCGACGCCGTTCTGCTCTCCATTGACGACTACATCGCTCGCAGCAGCGGCAACATGACAACCGACGGCTTCTTCGAGCGCGGCATCGCCAACCGCGTCGAGCAGTTCGGCAACATCGTCCACGTGTGGAGCACCTACGAGGCCCGCCACGATGCCGCACACGCCACACCCTTCGCCCGCGGCATCAACAGCTTCCAACTCCTCAAGGACGGAGACCGCTACTGGGTCGTCAACATCTTCTGGGACAGCGAACGCCCTGATAATCCAATCCCGCAGAAGTATCTAACAAAGTAGGTTTGTCGGCACAGTACAAACCGTGTTGCTGCTGTGGCTCGTGGTTCCAGCCGCCTGGCTCAAGCATCTGATGGAGATGAAAGTTGAGATAAGCGCCCGTTGAACAAGCAAGCAAAACGCACAGCTCTCGTCGTAGGAAGTACTGGAATTACCGGCGGCAATTTAGCAAGGCATCTGGCCGATAAGGACTGGAACGTCTACGGCCTCGCCCGTAATCCCTCGCCCGCGAAGGGCATTCAACCCATCGCAGCCGATCTTCGTGATCCTGCATCGCTATCGTCCGGCCTCGTCGGCCTCGACATCACCGATGTCTTTCTCTGTGCCTGGCTCCGTCAGCCAACTGAAAAGGAGAATGTTCGGGTCAACGGCGCGCTGGTCGAGAATCTCTTCTCCGCTCTCAAAGGTGCCAAGCACCTCCAGCACGCCTCTCTGGTTACTGGCACAAAGCAATACCTCGGACCATTTGAATCGTACGGACAAACCTCTGCGGAGACGCCCTTCCGCGAAGACAACCCGCGTCTCCCCGGCGAAAACTTTTATTACACCCAGGAGGACATTCTCTTCGCCGCAGCAGAGCAACGCGGCTTCGCCTGGAACGTGCATCGCCCCCACAGCATGATTGGGTACGCCCTGGGCAACGCGATGAACATGGGCGTAACCCTCGCCGTCTACGCCACCATCTGCCGCGAGACCGGCCAGCCCTTCATCTTTCCCGGCTCACACAAACAATGGAACGCGCTGACCGACGTCAGCGATGCCCGTCTCCTCGCCCATCAGCTTGAGTGGGCAGCGATGACACCGAAGGCGCACAATCTCGCCTTCAACATCTCTAACGGAGACGTCTTTCGCTGGCGTTGGCTCTGGCCTCAGCTTGCCGCTTACTTCGGCGTGGAAGCTGTGCCACCACCCGATCCTATTGCGCCTCTCGAGCCTCGAATGCAGGGCATCGGGCCGGTCTGGCAACAGATCGCGGCTCGACACAACCTGATCGAAGCTGATATCGACAAGCTCGTCTCCTGGTGGCATACAGACGGCGACCTTGGACGTGAGTTGGAGTGCGTCAACGACATGACCCGGAGCCGCACTCTTGGCTTCACTGGCTATCAACCGACCGTCGCCTCATTCACCGATCTCTTCGATCGCCTCAGACGCGACAAAATCATTCCATAGGTTCAGCCTGAGCTGATGGAGCCGCCTAGCTCAGCGTCTCCATCAGCTTGTTGATCGTTCGGTTCAGGTCCTTGTCGGCCCGCCGTTGCTCGTCGATCTTCGCAATCGAGTGCATCACCGTTGTATGGTGCTTGCCGCCGAACTGCCGTCCGATCTCAGGCAGCGAGGCCTCCGTCAACTGCTTGGCCAGGTACATCGCGATCTGTCGCGGCACCACGATCTGGCGCGAGTTGTTCTTCTGCTTCAGCTCCGCCACGCGCATGCCGAACTGCTCGGCGACCGTGCGCTGAATCGTCTCGATGGTGATCTTCCGCACCTGCGTATCGATGAACTGCTTCAGGCACTGCTGCGTCACCGCCAGCGTGATCTCGACGCCATGCATGGAGCACCATGCGATGAGCCGTACCAGCGCGCCCTCAAGCTCACGCACATTGGTGCGTACGTTCGACGCGATGAACAGAGCGACATCGGTGGGCAGCGAAGTCTGTTCGCTCTCAGCCTTCTTCTGCAGAATCGCGACCTTCGTCTCGAGGTCCGGCGGCTGGATGTCTGCTATCAAACCCCATTCAAAGCGGGACCGCAGCCGGTCTTCGAAGTCAGCCAGCTCTTTCGGCGGACGGTCGCTCGCGATCACGATCTGCTTCATGCTCTCGTGCAGCGCATTGAACGTGTGGAAGAACTCTTCCTGGGTCCGCTCCTTGCCGGCAAGAAACTGAATGTCGTCGATCAGCAGAACGTCCACATTGCGGAACTTGTCGCGGAACGTCGTCATCTTGTCGTACCGGACGGAGTTGATCATCTCGTTGGTGAACTTCTCGCCGCTCACATAGGAGATCGAGGCGTGCGGCTGTCTGCGCTTGACGTCGTGGCCGATGGCATGCATCAGATGCGTCTTGCCCATGCCCACGCCGCCATACAGGAACAGCGGGTTGTAAGCCTTCGAAGGCCGCTCTGCCACGGCCTGCGCCGCGGCCATGGCGAACTGGTTCCCGCTCCCGATCACGAACCCATCGAACTGATACCGCGGATTCAGCTGCGACGCCGCGCTCCAGTCGAAGCGCGACTGCTCCGGCATCGGTCCCCCAACCGCGCTCATCTGCGAGCCCAGCCGGGCCTGCCTCGGAGCGTTCTGGCTGTGGCTCGGCACCGGCGCGAACCCGCCGTCCTCACGAACCTTCGGCGCACGCGGATCCTGCTCCGGTGTCGAAAACGTTACCGTCTCGACGTCCAGACCCAGATTGTCGATTGCCTCCTGGATCAGGTCGGCGTAGCGATCGCCTACGTGCTGGAAGTCGGTAGAAGGAATCCGCACGAAGAGCTTCTTGCCCTCGAGATGCGAGAATCGCGTCGGTTTAAGCCATGTTTCATACGACTGGCGATTGATCTTCTTCTCAAGAGCGGCCAGGATGCGAACCCAATAATTCAATACGGCGGTTGCCGTCGGAACGAATGACATTCTGTAGTTTCCTTGTCTTTTTCCCTGTTCCAACCCAGCTGTGGCACTTGATACGGTCGCGCAATAAAGTAATGCAACAGCAAACAGGATTCCATCCCCACCACTTGAGGTGGGGGAGGAAAACCATCTCTGTATTGCCAGAATCTTTCCGCTGGGCACCCATCACGTTCAGGCTGCAGAGAGGAGTCGTTTCAAAGTAAGGCAGAGTGCGGAACAGCTGGAAGTGCAGAAAAACATCTTACGAATCGGGTTCGATAGTAGCACGGAAAACCAGCCCTTTTTCAGGGTTATCCCTCAAAAAAATGAAGTTGCACCATTCACGGTGAAGAACCAAATTTCATCGTCATAAACGTCAAAAAAATCGTGCCGAGAGAGCCTTCTGCCTCTACTCCTAAACGCTCTCCTGTGGTACTGATGACGTGAATTCGGAACACCATCGCAATCGTGTGTTCAACGAGTGGATCGAACGACGGACTCCATCGGCACATCAGTCGTTGTCGTCCGTAACTTCAAAGCCCAAATCAGATACCCACCGCGGGCAGAATAATGCGCCGCAGGTATTGTCCCTGTGAAAATCTCGTCCACTCAGGTATACTCGGAGATTGTTGCAACAGCCTAAAAGTTTCAGCAGGAGTTCCCTCCTGCGCAGGAGTTTTGTCCCATGCCGAAGCGTACCTTTCAACCCAACCGCCGCCACCGCGCCAAGACCCACGGTTTCCTGACCCGCATGAAGACCAAGGCCGGGGCCGCTGTCCTCAACCGCCGTCGCGCCAAGGGCCGTCACAAGATTGCCGTCAGCGCCGGCTTCCGCGACTAGTTTTACCCCCACCCGCAGCAAGCCCCAGTACATCAAGCGGCAAATAGACAAAGAGCCATATGACCACGAGGACGAGATCGCACCCGTCCTTCGTGGTTATTCGTGGTTATCGCTGCGTCAGGCTCGAGATAGCCGATTCAGCGCCCGGTGCTGCGTCTGAGCTCCACGGTCGCCGTATTAGGCAGATGATCTCTTATCCATCACATGGTCCGTACCGTATCCAGAGAAGAGTCCGTCGAATCTAGAGTTCGTCGAATCTGACGAGAGATCCGCTGTGGCAACCCTTCAACCTCCCTCCCAGTCCAATCCGTATCGGGCACCTGCGTTCTCGCAAGAACGCTTGCTGATCCGATAAGGAGCAGTATCATGGCACAGCAAACCCAGCCAAATCCGGCGAATCAACCGAAGCAGGGCAGCAAACCTGGTCAAACGAATCCAATGCAAACCAAGCCTGGTCAACAGCAGGGTGGCACCACTAATCCCTCCAACCAGCCGAGCCAGCCCAGCAAGAACAAATAAAGGACTGTCATCTCCAAATGAGAGAAGCCCACCTCGGTGGGCTTCTTCGCGTCACCTTGTTCTCCTGAACCGGGCACGAGAAGCTAAAATCTACTTATCCAGCCCTGCTACCCGGGTGACTATGCCAAATGAAGACCCCTGCCACCATCTTCCGTCTCCGCAAACACGCTGACTACCAGCGCGTCTACAAGACCAGCCGCAAACAGTTCGCGAAGCAGATGAGCTACTTCTTCGTCCTGAGGCCGCAGCTTGGCCCTGACGGCACGCCTCTCCGCGACGCAGACGCAGCCAGTCCGCGCGTGGGGCTGACGGTAGGCAAGGTGATGGGCAAGGCTGTAGACCGCAACCGCATCAAGCGCCGCATGAGAGAGGCCGTCCGCAAGAATCTCTTCACGCTCAGCACCCCGGTGGACGTCGTCCTCCACCCCCGTCGCAGCGTCATCGACCTGGAGTTCGCCACACTGGAGCGCGAGGTCGCCAACGTCTTTCGAGTCATACAGAAGACAGCCGAGAAGCAGCAGCACGCGCAATCTGCCACTGTGTCATGATGGACCCCCAGCCCACCCTCGCCATCCGCACGGCCTTTCGTATCTACAAGTCTGTCCTCTCTCCTGTCCTCCACGCCCTCAGTCCGTCGCAGTGCCTCTACCTCCCTACCTGTTCCGAGTACGCCTACGTCGCCCTCGTCCGCTTCGGTCTGTTTCGAGGCTCCTGGCTGGCTCTCCGCCGCCTCGCTCGCTGCCATCCGTTCGCCAAGGGCGGTCTCGATCCCGTCCCCAATCGAAACTCCTCGTCCGCCCCGCCCGTCTCCATACACGCAGACCATTTACCATAGATAGAATGTGTGCCTGTGTTCACGCGGGCCCAGTCCCACGTCTCACAAAGAATAGGAAGCTTCACTTGGCAGAGTTTAAGAACCCCAGTCAGCAAGGCGGCGGGCAGGACAACAAGTCGCTCTTCGTCATGATGTTCGTTATGATTGCCGTCTTCTTCGGCCTGCAGTACTTCCGCGGGAAGAACAATCCCCCGACGGCATCGCCATCATCCCCTGCCACCACCCAGAGCGCCCCAACTCAACCCGGCATTCAGCCTGGCGCTCCCGCTGCAGCCTCTGCAGCCCCCGCTCCCCTCGCCGGTAAGGTCTCCGCTGCCAAAGCCGTACCTACCGTGCAGGCCTCTGCCGAGTCCACCACCACGGTCGAGAACGAGCTCTACCGCATTACCTTCAGCAATCGCGGAGGCCAGGTCAAGAGCTGGCTGCTCAAGAACTACAAGGACAACGACGCCAAGCCCCTCAACCTCGTCCATGAGCAGGCCGCCCAGAAGTTCGGCTATCCCCTCTCGCTCTATACCTACGACCCGGCCGTCACCGCCAACGTCAACAACGCCCTCTACGTCCCCTCGGCTACCGGCAACCTCAGTGCCCCTGCCAGCCTCACCTTCAAGTACTCGGACGGCAATGTTCAGGCCACCAAGACCTTCTCGTTCGACGAGACCTACGTCCTCCACGCCGACGTAGTCGTGACCCGCGCCGGATCCCCCATCCGCGCCCTAGTCAGCTGGCCCGGCGGCTTCGGCGATCAAGACAACGCGCAGGCCTACGCCGGCTCCAGCCTCGACTTAACCCGCGACGGCAAAGAACAGCATCTTGAGCCCAAGAAGGTCTCCGGCGGCGACACCCTCAACGGCCCCTTCGACTGGGCCGGCGTCAGCGGACCATACTTCGCCGCGATCTTCCTGCCTGACAATCCGCAGGATGCTACCGTCGCTACCCTGCACGACCAGCTTGACGTAGCCAAGACCATCCGCCACACCGGCTTCGGCTCAGCCAAGGGAGCTATTGACGTCCCTATCCTCGGTGCGGCCCTCGGTGACATCAGCGGCCACACCCAGACCCGCATCTATGCCGGTCCCAAGGCCGTCAACGTCCTCAAGGCCATCCACTCCACCGGCGACAAGGTCACCCTCGAGCCGTTGCTCGACTTCGGCTTCTTCGGCATCATCGGCAAGTACCTCTTCCTCTCGCTCCAGTTCATCCACTCCCACATCAGCTCCAACTGGGGCTGGGCCATCATCATCCTCACCCTCCTCATCAACATCCTCATCCTCCCCCTTCGCATCAAGACCATGCAGAGCGGCCTCAAGATGCAGCGCATCCAGCCCCAGATGGACGCTATCAAGGAGCGCTACAAGAAGTACAAGGCCACCGACCCCAAGCGCAACGAGATGAACTCCGAGATCATGAAGCTCCAGAAGGACAACGGCGTCAACATGTTCGGCGGCTGCATCCCCACGCTCATCCAGCTGCCCCTCCTCTTCGCCTTCTTCAGCATGCTTCCCAAGGTCGTCGAGCTACGCCATGCCCACTGGTTCTGGCTGCCCGACCTCACCTCGGCCGATCCGTACCATATCCTTCCCATCGTCATGGTCATCAGCCAGTTCCTCATGCAGTTCTACACGCCGTCACCCGGCGTCGATCCGCAGCAGCAGAAGATGATGGCCTTCATGATGCCCGCCGTCTCCGGCTACTTCGTCTGGAACTACGCCTCCGGCCTCGGCTTGTACTGGGCCGTCGGTAACCTCTTCGGCATCGCTCAGCAAGCTGTCATGAACCGTACCGGCCTCGGTCGCGAGATGCGCGAGATCGCCGCCAAACGTGCTCGCCGCAAGTCAGGTACCCCCGCCACTACAATTCAGGGGAAGCGTTAGAGCGTCTCGCTTTTTGTATAAACCGAAGAAGAGAGTGCCGGAGTCGGTGCTGAGCAAGGGTGCGGTAGCACGGAGATGCTCTAATCCGTATACTGCAACTGCTTACACACAGATAAACCTTTGACTATGGATGATTTGCAACCTGGATCACAAAAAATCGAAGACTTCCTTCAGACGCTCGTGAAAACCGGCGGGCTGGATCTGAGGTTCAACATCTTTGCCTGTAACGGCCAGGTGCAACCCAAATCCAGCGAATCCGCCGGTGAGACCTCCCCTGTCTCAACGGAAGCTTCTTCTCCCGACTCGCCTTCTCAGACTGCCGATATCTGTGTCGAGTTCACCGGTCCCGACACCCCCTTGCTCACCGCCCACAACGGCGAGCTTCTCCTCGCCATCGAGCACATCGCCGCCAAGATCCTCCGGTTCGAGCACGAGGACCACGACCGCATCTCCTTCGACGCCGAGAACTTCAAGATCCTTCGCCAGCAGGAGCTGCGCCTCGCCGCCGAAGCTGCCATCGAGAAGGTTCGGCGCACCGGACAGCCCCACGCCTTCAACCCGATGTCCTCCCGCGAGCGCCGTCTGCTCCACCTCGCCCTCGCCGCCTCCGGCCTGCCTACCGCCTCATCGGGCATGGGTCCCCGGCGCTTCGTCGTCCTCTATCCCGAAGGTCAGCAGCCCCCGGAGACCGCACCCGCCGCATCATCATCGCAAGACCGTACGCGTGCCATCCGCAACACCTTCCGCCGCCGCTAACAGCCTCTACTACCTTGACCCGTGCATGACAAAGCCAGCTCGTTTTGAGCTGGCTTTTCTCTTCCCTGCCTTCGTTTCTACCGCCGGCGGATTCGGCTCCGAACTATGCCAGCTGCGCCCGCGATCCCAGTCAGCAGCAACACAACGCTGCTCGGCTCGGGAACGGGAGGGATGACGGGTGGTGGATTATCTCCACCTGGCGGGTCCCCAGGATTTCCTGGATTCCCGGGGTTTCCTGGGCTGCCAGGACCCCCAGGATTGCCACCTCCACCGCCGCCACCTCCTCCACCGAAGACCGGAGGCACCCCTCCATTGAAGGGGTTTGAAAAGCCAGTATTGCCCGGAGAGGAGGGAAGCAGCAAGCCTTCATTCGGTACATCCGCCTGCGCCACATCGCTATGCAATGGCCTGCTCGACAAGAAGTCCGGCGCCACCTCTTCTGCCAGCAGCACCTGCGCCGGCAAGCTGTCCGGCAGCTCTCCGCAAGCAAGATTGAAGTGCCGTAGCATCTCCTCGCGACTCATCTTTGGTCGCCGGGCGTGTGCGGCAAGCACCCTTGGCTTACCCGTGGGCCTGGGCTTCCTGTAAGTGGCAAGCTTGCGGTGAACATACCCCCGCACCCGATGTTTTGCTATTCGAAGTTGTTTAGCAGCCTTCGTCTGCGCCAGCGAACTCTTATACGCAATGAACCACCGCTCGCAATCGGTGGAAGCGTGGACGCCCTTGGCAGCAGAGGCAGCAAATAAGAGAATAACCAGAGAAAGCAGTAAGCGACGCATAGTCTATTCCAGAGCCCAGGTTCAGGTACATATATCTACCTCAACCTCGATGCAATTTAAGCTCCAAAGAAAATGCACCACAAAACATGCAAGTTGCGGACAAAAGAGCAAACATTTCCGCTACTTAGAGAAAATGTCTATTCTCCACTATGCAATAAATTGCTACTTCGCTATTCCTTGAATCCCTCGCTCAAGAGACGTCAGTTTGCTGGGACGGCTTCTTACCGGAGTCTCCTCCAGCGGGATGTCCAGGTACTTATGCCACTCATTTGACTCTGCTGCCCGCTTCAGCGCTGCATTGCGCAACTTCAGCAGAGATATCAGATAGCGTCGGAGCACAAGCTTCTCCACTATCCTTCCCAGAGGTCCCAGCGAAGCCGCGAAGCGCACTTCATCGCGCACCCGCGTCCCATCATCCATCACTGCGAAATGATGGTCATGTTCGTAATATTTGAAGACTCTCGAAACCATCACTTCACGGAAGTAGGAGAAGGGCCGGCAACACTCCACATGATTGGTATGCGATAGCCGCATACCGTAGTGCCATCCTCGCCACGTCACCGAGTCGCCCTGACGCAACGCGCCGTGCACCACACCAGCTACTGCTCTTTCATTCATAGGCATGGCGGACGTCATGTGAAAATCAGCGTTCGTCGCCAGCAGGAAGCATCGCTCCACTGGGGCATCAACCCATGTATTCATTCGAATCGTTGCCATAACTCCAACGTCACGTTCCAAAGCTTGAAAAAATCGCTAAGCAAGCAGGAGTATCTTCCCAATTCCACCCTTTTCGGCAGCCGCTTGTGCCGCTCCTGCCTCCTCCAGTGGAACCATTCGATCAATCGGAATAACTAGTCGTCCAGCCACTACATCCTCTGCCAGTATTCGCAACATCTCTGCGACTGGCTGCACTATAACGTGTTCTACGCTTATTGTTGGATGCATCTTTGCGTTCGCTGGGGGACCTAGCACCGAAGCAAAAATCCCACCCTGCTTCACCTTCCCCAGCAACTCCTCCGCCGTCCTACCCCCGACTGTATCTGCGACCGCATCGATAAATCCCAACTTCTCCAGCTCGGACGCATCATCGAGAGCCAGCACTTCATCCGCTCCCACCGTGGCCGCCGCCATCACTTGCGTCTTCCGAACCCCGGCAATTACCGTCGCCCCGGCCTTCTTTGCCGCGTGCACCGCCGACCGTCCTACTTTCCCCACCGCTCCTGTCACCAGGACCGTCTGTCCCGCCTGGATCTTTGTCCCCTTCGTGATCAACTGCTCCCCCGTCAGCGTCACCACCGGCAGCGCCGCCGCCTCCACCAGATCCAACCCATCCGGAAGATGTGTCATGGCCGACACCTTTGCCACCACCAGCTCTGCGTTCGTGGAGTCTGCCATCCCCATCACCTTGTCACCAGGGGCAAATTCGCTCACGCCGGGCCCGACCGCCCGCACAATCCCGGAGAAATCGTTCCCTAGAATCGCCGGAAACTGCAGCGGCATGAAGTCCTTGAAGATCCCGCTCCGCAGCTTGTAATCGATTGGGTTGACACTGCTGGCCGCGACGCGCACCAGTACCTGGCCATCACCTGCCACCGGGTCCGGCACATCTTCGTACTTCAACTTATCCGGACCGCCATACTCATGCAGGACAACTGCCTTCATGGAACACCTCAGTCCTGTCAGATGCACACGCCCAGCCATTGTGCGCATAAAACTGTACCTACATTGTCAGGATCGGACTTTCCCCAGCGGATTTGCCGCTGACTCCATCCTCTTCCGGCAGATACTGCCGCCAGTCCTCACCCTCGGCCAGGAGCTTCAACGTCAGCAACCTCCTTCGCAGCAGGCCGGAGAGATAAGGCACCACCACACGTCGAGCTACCAGCTTCCCCGGCCATACCAGCGGGGGGGAGAATCGCAGCTTGTTGATCAGCAGCGTGTAGCCGTCGACGTCCGACAGGTGATGATCGATTTGCAACTGTTGGAATCGCCCCCCCTTAACCGTGTTTTGAAAGAAGGTTGGCCGCTCGAACCCGGTAATCACGCTCTCATACGTCTGGGGAAGCCCAAACTTCCACCCTCGCCACAGCAGCCGGTCTCCCCCTTGGATCGTCCCACTCGTCCTGCTGGAACCCTTCGCCACCAGGCGTATGTTGAACACCTGGGTTATGAAGTCAAGGTTCGTAGATAAAAGGAAACATCGCTCGACCGGCGCATGGACGTGAATGCTGTCTTTGACGGTAAACAATAAAGTAGTCTCGCTTCTGCAGATTTACCTGGGCTCCAAGACAAAATCATGTTGACGAGACCGCACCCCTTCAGCTCACGGCAAAAGCGCAGGAGTCGTTGAGGATCTAGGTAAGTAAATCAATTCAATAGTTTACACAAACTCTTCCTACTAAAAAGAAAGTTTTGCCTGCTATCAGTCAAAACCACGATCTTTCGCGGCCTTCTCATGACAGCTATGGCAGAGAAGCTGCGTATTTTCGGCGGTGTAGCCTTCGATCGCCCGAAACCGATCAAGCTCGGCTCCGCGCTCCGGCAACTTCTCCTGGCATAAGGCGCACAGTCCCCGCTGGCTCTTCCACTTCTGATCCTTCAGCTTCCTCCGCTGGGTCGGCGTCCCTCGCTCGTCGAACTCGAGCCGCTTCAGGATGTAGCGCCGCAGCTGAAACAGCCGCTCGCGATCCTGCCCCACTACCTCGATGATCCTCGCCCGTAGCTGCTCCAGAATTGCAATCGCCTTGACCCGATCCTCCTCAGAAAGCGTCGGCATCGTCCACCCCTAAGACAATTTTGTCACTGGAATCGGCACTGTTTTCACAAGTATCTTCGCCATTCCTCTGACTCTGCTACCTGCTTGATCAGGGCATTTCTCTCTTTCAAGAACCCCTCAAGATACTCCCGTAGCACCAACTTCTCTACAAGCAGTCCCAGCAAACCCAGCGGAGCCGCAAACTGCAGCACGTCCTGCATCACCGTCTCACCCGTTACCTCTGCGAAGTGATGATCATGCCGAAAGCTCTTGAACATGCCCGCCGTCATCACATCGCAGAAGAATGTTGGTGCCTCATAACTCACGATCTTGCTCGTATGGCGCAGCGGGAAACCAAAATGTCTGCCCTCCCACGTTACCGACTCGCCATACCCGATCAGTCCGTTCGTTACACCAGCAATCGCCCGCTCTCTCGTCTGCGCCGTGCTGTCCATATGGAGACCAACATTCAGGGAGAGCAGAAAGCAGCGCATCGATGGCGCTGCGATCCGCGTCTCTAGTCTGATCGTCTGCACTGCGCTAGAGACCTATCCCGCGCCCTTCAACCAATCCCTTCGCGCGTTCGATAAACTCGGCAAGCGAAACGCTTCCCTCGTCGCCCTTACCCCGAGTCCGCACACTGACAGCCTCGCTGGCGGCTTCCTTGTCTCCCATGATGAGAACGAACGGCACCTTCTGTAGCGTGAACTCGCGAATCTTGGCGTTCATCTTCTCGTTCCGCGCATCCAGCTCCACGCGTAGCCCGGCGGCTTCGAGCTTCGCCTTCACCGCATTCGCATAGTCGAGATGCTTCTCCGAGATAGGCACCAGTCCAATCTGCACCGGAGCCAGCCACACTGGAAACGCCCCGGCATAGTGCTCGATCAGCACGCCGAAGAACCGCTCCACAGAACCGTACAGCGCGCGATGCACCATCACCGGTCGGTGATTCTCGCCGTCCTCGCCCTTGTACTCGAGCTCGAATCGTGCCGGCAGGTTGAAGTCGAACTGTACGGTGGATAGCTGCCACAGCCGCCCCAGCACGTCCACCAGTTTGATATCGATCTTCGGCCCGTAGAACGCTGCCTCGCCGGGAATCGTCTTGAATGGAATCCCCTTCAGATCGAGCACCTTCTTCAGTGAGCCCGAGGCCATCTCCCAGTTCTCGTCCGAACCGACGTAGCTCTTGCGGTCCTTCGGGTCCCACGTCGACAGCTCCACCTTGAACTCCGCAAACCCGAAGGTCTTCAGCACGCTCTCGGCGAACTCAACGCAGGCGGCAACCTCGTCTTCGATCTGCGACGGCATGCAGAAGATGTGCGCGTCATCCTGCGTAAAGCCCCTCACCCGCAGTAGTCCATGCATCGTTCCCGACCGCTCGTACCGATAAACGTTCCCCAGCTCCGCATATCGCACAGGCAGGTCGCGATAGCTCTTCGGTGAGTTCTTATAAATAAGGATGTGCCCGGGGCAGTTCATCGGCTTCAGCCGGTACTCGGCGTCATCCAGCTCCATCGGCGGATACATGTTCTGCGAGTAGAAGCCCTCGTGGCCCGAGATCTTCCACAGATCGCGTCGCATGATGTGCGGCGTGTAGACCATCTCGTAACCGCGACGGATACATTCATCGCGCATCCAGTCTTCCATCGTCTTGCGAATCAGCCCGCCCTTCGGATGCCAGAAGATCAGCCCAGATCCAGCGACTTCCTGAATCGAGAACAGGTCGAGCTGCTTGCCCAGCACACGATGGTCGCGCGCCTTGATCTCCTCCAGCCGCTTGAAGTGCGCGTCCAGATCCTTCGCATTGAAGAACGCCGTTCCATAGATGCGCTGGAGCTGCTGGTTCTTCTCATCGCCCAGCCAGTAGGCCCCGGCGATGCTCATCACCTTGAAGGCCTTCACCCGTCCGGTCGAAGGCACATGCGGCCCCCGGCAGAAGTCGGTGAAATTACCATTTTTATAAAGCGAGATCTCCTCGCCGAGTTTGGTGAACTTCTCGATGAAGTACACCTTCATAAACTCGCCCTGCGCCGAATAGTCCGTCAGGCCCTTCTCCCGAGACTCCTCTTCGCGGACAAACTTCTCATCCCGCGCGACTACCTCGGCCATCCGCTTCTCAATAGAGGCAAGGTCGTCTTCAGTAAAGGGAGTCTCGCGATAGACGTCGTAGAAGAAGCCGGCATCCGTAGCCGGTCCATGCCCCAGCTTCGTCTCCGGAAACAGCTCCAGGATCGCCGTAGCCATCACGTGCGCCGCCGAGTGCCGGACGACCTTCAGGGCGGCTTCATCGCTCTCCTTCAGCAGCTCCAGAGCAACATCCTCGGTCAAAGGCGCAGCCAGATCGACCAGCCGCTCTCCCCCCGCATCCGCACCATACATCGAAGCCTCGGAGCCTTCCTCCTCGGTCGCAGTCCCAGCCGTAGCACCCGTCAGCGGACGAATCCGCGCCACCACCACCGCTGCTGCCAGCCGGGGCGATATGCTCGTCGCCACGTCAAACGCTGTCGTACCGCGCGGAACCTCGCGCACTGAACCATCGGGAAGCTGTACCGAAATCATCTTGTCGCTCACATTAACCAGCATATCCGCTCTACCGGTACTTTTGCCGATTACTGCATCCCATCCGCATCGCCTAAAATAGTCCCCATGTCCTACGCCGCTGCGGTCGACCATCTCTACGCTCTCGGCCAGGAACTCGCGCCCACCCTGGATCCCATCACGTCCCTGCCTCTTCCTCCCCGCAAGTTCGAGCTCGCCCACATGCGCACCCTCATGGCCGCCCTCGGCGATCCGCAGCACACCTTCCCCTCCATCCTCATCGCCGGGACCAACGGCAAAGGCAGCACAGCCGCCACTCTTAGCAGCATCCTCACCGCCGCTGGCTATCGCACCGCCCTCTACCCCTCGCCGCATCTCTCCCGCGTCAACGAGCGCATCCAGATCGACGCCGCTCAAATCCCCGACGACGACTTCGCCCGCCTCTACTTCCAGATCGACTCCACCGCCGAGCGCCTTGTCAAAGAAGAGGCTCTCCCACACCACCCCAGTTTCTTCGAGGTCCTCACCGCCTTGGCCTTTGTCTATTTCGCAGATAAAAAGACAGGTGAAACCCTTGGACATCCAGTCGACATCGCCATCCTCGAAGTAGGCCTCGGAGGCCGTCTCGATGCCACCAACATCGTCGAGCCCCTCATCTCCGTCATCACCGACATCGCCCTCGACCACCAGGACTACCTCGGCGACACCATCGCCGAGATCGCCCGCGAAAAAGCAGGCATCCTCCGACCCAACGGAACCCTCATCACCCTCCCCCAGCATCCCGAGGCCAACCAGGCCATAGGCGAAGCCGCCGCCAGCCTCGATCTCCACGCCGTCAGCGCCACCCCCTACATCCCCCACACCCCCTCTACGACTTACACACGTTCATCCTCTTCCGTTGCTGTCATTCTGACCCTGAGCGAGCAGAGCGAGTCGAAGGGGAAGAACCCCCGCATTTCGCTCGAAGCGCCAATGACGCCAACGGGAAGCCAACTCCTCCATCCCAACCACTACACCGTAACCCTCGCCAACCAGCCTCTCGAAGTAAACTCTCCCCTCTCCGGCCAGCACCAGCAGCGCAACCTCGCACTCGCCATCGCTACCGCCGAAGAGTTACGAAACCCCACCAATCCCAACCAACCAATAAGTAACCGTAATCGTTACAAAATCACAAACACCAACATTGAAGAGGGAATTCGCAACACACGATGGCCTGGCCGCCTCGAACTCATCCAGTTCAAAGAGGGTCCGAGCCTACTGCTCGACGTAGCCCACAACCCCGCCGGAGCCTGGACTCTCCGTGCCGCCATCGCGCATCTTCCAGAGAGCCAGCCCCGCACCCTCCTCTTCAGCTGTCTCCGCGACAAGGACCTCAGGGAGATGACCCAGATCCTCCTCCCCCTCTTCGACTCCAGTGCCGACCGCCCGCACGACCACATCATCCTCGCCCCCATCGACAACCCCCGCGCCGCCAGCATCGAACAGCTCCTCGCCGCCGCCCACGCCCTCGACATCCCCGCCCACGCCGCTCCCCACATCACTGCCGCCCTCGCCCAAGCCCGAGCCATCACTCCTGCCAACGGCCTCATCATCGCCACCGGCTCCGTGTATATGGTCGGCGAAGTCCGCCACCTCGCCCTCAACGAAGGTCAGGACAACGCATGAGGCCAGAACAGCAAGAGCACGTCCTTCTGACCCAAAGCGAGTCAAGGCCCGAGTCAAAGCCCGAGTCAAAGCCCAAGGGACCCCCACAGACCCCAGCCCTCTTCCGCTGGCTCACCTACCTCCTCCTGCTCCCCCTCATAGCTCTCTCTACCGTCTTCTTCGGCTGCATCTCCCTCATCGTCGGGCTATGGGATAAATCCGGACGCCAGCAGCACTTCATCGCCCACCTCTGGGCCCGCAGCCTCCTGCTCATCAGCCTCTCCCCCGTCAAGCTCATCAACAAGGAGAAACTCCACGAGCACGAGACCGCCGTCTACGCCTCCAACCACCTCAGCTACATGGATACGCCCGTTCTCTTTGCCAGGCTGCCCTTCCAGTTCCGCATCCTGGCCAAGCAGGGCCTCTGGAAGGTCCCCTTCATCGGCTGGTACCTCCACCGTTCCGGCCAGGTCCCTGTCGACCAGTCCAGCGCGCGCAACGCCGTAGCCAGCCTCAATCGCGGCGTCGCGACCCTCAAACACGGACTACCCCTCGTCATCTTTCCGGAGGGCGGTCGAGCCGCCAACGGCCGGACCCAGCCCTTCGTCTCCGGCGCTGCCTACATGGCAATCAAGGCCCAGGTTCCCCTCGTCCCTATCACCCTGGTTGGAACCTACGAGCTACTCCCCATCCACACCTACCATCTCCACCCTCGTGTCCTCTCCGTCATCGTCGGGGACCCTATCCTGACCACCGGCCTCACCACCCGGGACGCCGACAGCCTCACCAAGCGCCTCTTCGACACCATCACCGCGACCTACCTCCAGCACACCACATAACCCAAAACGTTCCACGTGGAACACTCCATCCATCCCTCGCCCAAAAGTCATATCATCAAAGCAACATGCCGAAGCCCCGCATAGCCATTCCCGTCCCGACCAGCATCAACCTCGAATACAACGGAAAATCCTGGCCCAAGTACGCCGAAGCCATCATCAAAGCCGGCGGCGAGCCCGTCGAGATCCCTCTCACCGCCTCCCCCCGCGAGACCGCCGACCTCATCAACACCTGCCAGGCCGTCCTCCTTCCCGGCAGCCCCGCCGATGTAAATCCCCACAAATACGGCCAGGACCCCGTCCCTGAGTGCAATCCCGCCGATCCCGCCCGCGAAAACGTCGACGAGCTCCTCATTCAGGATGCCCATAACCTCTACAAGCCCATCCTGGCCATCTGTTTCGGT
>Ga0193743_1001052_pt1 | contig 21085 bp, 21 predicted proteins | sample L2c2metaG_FD_143038 | JGI IMG/M metagenome (GOLD analysis project Ga0193743, IMG submission 143038) | Soil microbial communities from a riparian zone of the East river system, Colorado, United States - L2c2 | ecosystem: Environmental > Terrestrial > Soil > Riparian zone | place: USA: East River... | reverse complement strand
ATCATTTGTCGTACGCTGGCTGCGGTCAATGTGAGTGTATTTGCCTTCCACATTGTTGAAGGTCCCGCCTTTGACGAGAACCCTCGTGGATTTACCGAAAAGCTTCTCGAGTACTTGGGTCATTTCGAGTTTTCGTTCTTAATGGTTACCATATCTCTTTTATAATGAGACGGGTGTACGGGCTTGACCATAGATAACGGGAACTGGTCTGATGACCATGTGTGAAAGAAGATGTCAAAGAAAGTTGAAGGGTCCATGACATAAAAAGCATTGAACGATTACGAACGTATGTTGGGCAAAATAGCACGTTAATACTGGACAGTACTGGACACTGCCGTTGCAGTGTAGCGACACTAAGGCCAATGAGGATGCTTTCATGTACCCGCGCAGAACGCAAGGTATAACCCACGATACCATTCTCATTTACATGTACCCCATTGCGTACACGTGGATATAACAACATGAGGCTGGATAGTTTTTAGAGTCGGCTTCAAATAGGCAACCGATTTCGGGTGGTATGGCTGGAAGCTTTTGGACAAGTCGGATTACATAATCAAGTCTAAAGCAAGCATAAAAAGTGAGATCTAGTGAGAGCCTGTCAAGATCCAGGTATAGATGTACCTGGGTACGTACCGACGAAATTTAATGTGAGAACCTAGCACATAGCCCCACCAACTTGGCATGCGTAAAGTAGGGGGGTCAGGCATAGAAAGGAGGGAATTTTGCGATTGTAACCCGGAATGAACCACCCAGCACACTGTGCGCAGCAAGGTTGTGAATTTTTTTATTTTTTTTTACCGTTACTATGAAATGGAATGTCCGGAATTCGGAATCACATTCCGACTTGGAGTTTGGCATTTGATTCATCTTGATTTATTTAATGAACGGAAATCATGGACTTGTCGAGGCTCTAGTAGCGCGGAGAGGTAGTTCGAGTCATTGACAAGATGGCTCCGTGAGACTGTGGAGCGAAAGGAGCGGCCAAATCTCATTCCGAGGAGACTCAGGATGGGTCGCGCCTTCCGATTATGGCTCTACCTTGTGGGCAGGATATATAATAGAAATAATTTCTTTCGAGGCAGTGTGAGTCATCAATCATGCGATGACTGCACGAGGCTACGGCGCGAAGAGAACAAAGGAGCCACAAGATTATCGTAAAGTCTTTCATTTCGGCTCCTTAAAGTACAGGAAGACGGGTAAGCTAAGCCATGCATAGCCAAAATCGAACTCAAAATCCATGTACAGATCGGAGACAGAGAGGATAGACGGGGAGCTGAAGAAGTCCAAGATCACACTGACTGTATTAGGATTTCGGAGAGACAGAAACGGCGAACGCTGATACAGAGAGTCTTTGAAATTTGTGGTATCCTGAAGCATCATTGAGGGTAGCAAGCAAGGATAAGTTTGTACCAGTGTGGTTCGAAGCTCGAAAGATCGAGCTTTGTAGCCAACTCCGTTAGCTACAGAGGCGTTCTCTAGCTTATTGTTCGTCCAGGATAATATATCTAGAACAACAGACACGAGAATTCTAGAACTATAGGTGCCTTTCACGGCATTGTAACTGATCTCGGGAGTGCATGATGGATTTGACAGGCAGCAGCAAGAAACAGGATGGTTATCAGCCATCGACCATTGTAACTTCTTTCTTACTTATAGGCAACTCATACGTCACATGGACTATGCGGTGTAACCTGTCCCGGCATCGCTGTAACACAATCCCATCCACACATCACTGCCGCCCAACACAGCCGCATGAATACCGTCGCCTGATTGGAAGGGTCCAGATTTGTTCGAACTCGATAACCTGCAGAAAGAGGATGAAAATGGCAAACACAAGCAAACACACTCAGTTTCCCCGATCAGGTGATCTTTACCACACCATCCTCAAGTGCTTAGCTCAGCTCATGTATATAAATCATCAATTGGTCGAGGACTCGATGCGAGTTCAAACTTGCAAAAACGGCAGCCGATTGTATGTGTTATAACATTAACGAGGTCGACATTAGATCGCAAATAAAATGAGTAGTACGAATAGAAACGATAGTGTGAAAACAATGTCAAACACGAACCCCCCCGGATCACGCCAATGTTTTAAACATAAGTGTAACACATTGGTTCGCTATAGATATCCATGACCTCGCGAATAGGCTCTGTCGGAGCGAAACCACCCATATCCAAGCCGAAGTCAAGAGTAATATTTTGGTAAAGTGGAGTTATTGCCGACCGTCCTGAGACTTCATAGAGGCGACTAGGGTTCACTTGTTGCCAGTTCCACCAGATACGATCCAGATTAGCATGGTGAAGATAGAAAATTGGGTCTATGGGTTTTTTGTAAAAAAAAAAATAATCTAAATTTCAATCTACGTGCAGTCCGAGAAAGAATAACCAAACCGACCTGCAAGACTTGAATAAAAATTGGACATCTCTCCTCCGACTGATACATGTCCGCCGTCATGTAGTTTGAACGTCGGGGTTATCGGTTTTCCTTCCAGCTCGACGCGGAACAACTCGAATGTCGGCAGATTTGTAGTGTTCTCTACAGCCGAAGAAGTTAAAAACTGCTTGAAAGTATCGTTTACTCCACGAACGAGGCAATGGTCAGTTATAAGTTTTCCGGGACCTAGCCGGATAACATATGAAGCAAAAGGGCCATCCGCTACACATCCAACAAAGCTGCTGGGTGTAAAGAATTTGTTGGTGCCATCCGGATCTTCGGGGAGCGTGTATGTACCAGGAACACCGGTTCCACCGAAACCAGTATCTGGATCGAAAATTGGTGACTCAAGTAAACTATATGAACAAAGATGGTCGGTATCTATCTCATATTTATTTGAAAATAAAGGTGCGACATACGGTTGTGATCCATCGGCGTCCAGCGACCAGTTCCAGTATCTGTGTTTTGAGCCTTTAAATCACCCATTTGTGAGCGACAGTAAACGTACGGATGTGCCCCCTTATAGCCACACTCAGTTCGTAGTGTATCTTCGTAGATGCGTAGGAAGCGTCTATGCCAAGGAAGAAATTGACCCTATGAAAAAAAAACCTTACTAAGTAAGAACCTTGCAAGCCTATGAAGTTGCTCACTACGACATGTATTCCGTCCGCCAAATTGATATGTAGAGCTTGAAATTCGTCGAAGCGTGTTCTTGCTGCCTTGATTAGCGGCTGCTGCGCGGGTTTGGATTGCAGGCATTTCACGGCAGTGATATAATCGGCTTTCTCATAATCGTTTAACGTTCGCCTATGGTAAGATACTTCAGTAAGGGTTTTGACTTTAGCAGTATTGAAAACGAGTTTACCATTCACGCCGCTGCAGTAGAGTCTCGCAGTCACCGCCCTGAGTGTCCTGAGCGCACACGAGATAAGACTTCCCGAGGATATCGACGACAGATATAAAACCCAATACGAAAGCCCAGAATTCATGCATATCCAGAGATGGGTTGTTAGTTGAGGGATGGTGTTTTACGTTTATGAACGCTCCGACTCTGTCGTCCTGGGTAGTGCAACCAAGACCGAATAGAAGTCTGCTGCAATCCAGGATAGAACCTTGACAGCGGACGTAACAGTAAGAACAAGTCTCAGATTGCTTAGATTAAGACAAGTTCTTGAGGCTGTATAATGCCGAGCAAGATTTGAGACTTGCATGAGACTACCCGTAGACAGACTTAAAAATATTCGTGTCCGGGATCATCAGACAACCCTGCGATCAAAGCCGAGCGTCAAACTTTTGAAACTGCGGCATTACTAAAAATAGAACACGGCGTTTGCCGGCGCATCATAACTATTTCTAACGGCTAGTTAGAAACCACATATAACCCATACCAATAAGTTAGATGTTTAAGAAAATGCAATTGCGTGTAAAAACTACAAAAATCATCTAGAGCAGTAGTAGTACATTGTCATGGGAGAAAGAAGGGTTTTTGTAGCAGAATGAGTCCCACTTACCTGGAAAATATCTTTACTTAGGAGGGCGCGCAGTTCGCAACCACCTGGTCGTCACTTTTCTAAAAGAGCTGGAACGAGTGGGTGGATCACTCGCTATAGTCCTTGGAAGGATGGTGACTGGTGTCTCCTCAGAAACTAGGGCGTTAAGTGCTTTAAGTATATTATGAGCTCGGGGAGTAAGTATCTCCGCCAAGCTTGATATGCCAGAAGTGTGCATGACGATTTCCAGAGCGGAGTGAAGATGGTATTCCAAACGTTTCGAGTCAGTATCCGGGATATCTTGAGATGAGTTTGTGGCTAGGGAAGATTCAGCTGGGTAATGAAAAGGACGGGGAATTGTCTGTGAACACGGGTTATCCCAGTTATCCGCAGTACCGTTGTTTGGAGGTATACTCTGAACGTTACCAGGGAAGGGTTGTAAAATATGCGATAAGAAGTTTGGAGAGAGACCCGTATGCGTTGGGAGAAAGGGGTTTATTGAGAAGGGCTGGAATGCGGGACCAGGCAAAGTTGTGGGTGCTAAATATTATTCTCATGAAATTTCAGAATGGATTAGTTTAAAGATCACTCGCCTGGAAGCTTAGGAGTATGCTGGCCCGAGGTAGCATGATTCGCTTGCATCAGCGTTGTCTCAATAGTGGCAGGTAGCTTGTCTCGGGACACTGGAACTTGCCCCTCTTCAAATGTCGGAGGCGTATCGCCTGGTGGCACGATCATAAATTGCTTTAGAAACGGATTGTTTTGTCGAGATTCCTTCTGGATCCTGACAGGTGGAATGCCAGGGGACCCGGACTGAGCACGAAAAATGCATGACGAACTATCCTGTCTCGTGTGGCAAGACGGTGGGGATATTATTGAAGGCGATCCGAAAGTGAAATTAGGGGGAACGCCTTGGTATCGATATGATTGACCCAACGTAGCCTGATATTCGGCACCATAATTGATCAGATCCGAGGCTTGTGTACTTGGAAGAATACTCACTTTCGGTTTCGGTGACGATGGAGCACCTTCGTTTATATAAGTGGGCAACTCACTGTTACTGGGTACAATAACCGTCCCACCATGATCTAATAGACAGGGTTGATCTAATGAGCACGGAAATCACAAGCAAACAAAAAAAAGGACATACGAATAACTTGTGATACGGTATGACCACAATCTTCAACCTTGATGTCACTAGCATTACCAGAATGAATATATACAGCCACATATTGGCAGTCATGAAACTGAAATGTCCCATCAATTGGGTGACCGTCCTCGCTTACTACGCCCCCTCCGTCGTCTATTTCTTCAGTCTTGCTGTCCTCTTCAGTTCCAGGACCATGTGGAACTCCCTCTGTCTCCTTGACTAAAATCCATCATGAATATAGTCACAGACATGAAGTTGGAAAGGAGAATTAGAAACTCACTGATAGGCTGTGGACTGTCGACATGGCGGGGTCCTACCGCGCAACTTATATTATATGAATTGACATTTGACATGCACACCGAGCGATTGAAGCTATGAACATTTCCATAATTGTCGTTGAAAGTGCTGTCATGAATAAGAATGTTTTGTGCAGATTCGAATAGCTCCATGGGATGGGTGACCACTGGGTTAATGAAGTAAGTATGGAGGATCAGCCGATAACAACTTCGTTTCGCTTTTCTGAAAGCTAGTTATGGGTGGAAGTTGACTATGGTTATAGCCGCGATAAAGAAACTGTAGAGGTAAGTTTTGTGCTGGCAATGGTGAAAAGGGAAGAATGAGGTTGCATCGACTGCATCGCCAAATCCATAGATTTTGAATCATACGTGTTCTCCCACGAAGAGTGATAGGGTAGATGGGATCACAGCTATAAAACAATGGGCAAAATGTTTGTGGGCGATGCGACAAAGGTCTGAATTTAAAAATAATGTCACCGCCTCACTACTTCGCCATTAACAATGTAGATATATTAAGAACCTCCCTGCCCTCTAGCCTCAAGTATCATTTCCGGTTAATCAAAACTAAGAGCATTTCGTATTTCAATGAAGATTAGACAGGGTGTTACAGATATAACTGAGTGCTACAAGACCAAAATATTGTATAAATTATTAGTGTTATATCTCATCCGTTCTGCAAACAATATCGAGGGGCACGGTCCGGTTGGCCCTCCCATGATGTGCACTGGATAGGGCATTGTGGCAGAAAGCGTCGACTTACAAGTTGAGATATGTTAGTACTTAGCAGATCGCGGAATTCGCAACCACCTGGCCACTTTTCTAACAGATTTAAAATGAGTGGACGTCTCACTCGCTATGGTCCTTGGACTGGGAATTGGTGTCTCCACAGAAACCAGGGCGTTAAGTGCTTTAAGAGTGTTTTGAGCTCGAGGACTAAGGATCTCTGGAGAACTTGATATGTCAGAAGTTTGGATGATGAGAGCAGTTGCCAAAGCGGTTTCCAAAGCGGATTCGAGAAGGTGTTCCAACCGTTCCGAATTAGATTCTTGCCATGCTAGTGGAGATTCAGGTCGGTACTGATGGGGATGGCGGTTTGGCTGTAAGGGCGTGTCACTTGGTTCATTTTCATCAATATTATCCAGAGATACGCCCTGAACGGCATCAGGAAACGGTTGTAGGATAGACGATAAGAGAGAATTTGGATGGAAATTCGTATGCAATGGGAGAAAAGGGGGTAGTGGGAGGGGACGGCGCTTGGGGCGAGGCAGATTTGTAGGTGCTAGATGTACGAGGTTAATTTTTATGAAATATCAGTATAGATGAATTCAAGATCACTCGCCTGGAGTTTTGGGGGTATTCTGGTGGGAGTTTGCTTGTACCAGCCTTGTTTTAACAGCAGCAGGTAGCTTGTCGCTCTCCCTTGAGGACATCGATCCTTGCCCCTCGTCAAGCGTTGGGAGTGGTGCATTGGTTGATGATGCAGCCTTAGATTTATTTGTAACCTGATTTTTACCGGGTCCAGATGAGATCACGAAAGGTAGTGCACTATGGGGTTCGGACTGAGCCGTTGGTAGGTATGATGGACTATCCCCTGTCAGGTGCAAAGGCGGCGGGGAGATCGTTGGAGACGATGCGAAGGCGAAACGATGGGAAATGTGTTGGTATTGAGGTGGTTGGCCCCATGAAGCCCGGTATTGGGCGCCAGACTTGATCAAATTCTGGGCTTGTGCAGAAGACGATGGGCCATCTTCGCCTATATAAGATGGCAATTTATCGTTACCGGGATGTACAGCAACCGTCCCACCATTATCTATCATGGATGGCCTAATGAGCACGAAACTTTCAAGCAAAAGGAAGAGAAAAGGACATACAAGTAACTTGTGGAAAGTTATTGCCAGAATCTTTGACCTTGACGCCACGCGCGTTGAAAGCATTCATATACACAGCTTGGCAGTTGTAAAATTGGTAGGTCCTATTGATTCGGCCATTGCCATCGCTTACTATGCCATCCTCTGCATTGTCTTCTTCGATCTTGTCGCCCGCTTCAATCTCAGGAGCATCTGGCGCCTCTTCTGACCCCTCAGCAACACGCTCAAAGGGTTGGAGTTGCAGACGGTTCCGGTCAAAAAATGGGTCTTCTTCTGCACTGTACCACCGCGACCAGCTAGAGGTGGAGGAGAGGGCGACAGATCCTGAGGAGAGTGCGACAGATCTTGAGGAGAGTGCGACAGATCCTGAGGAAAGATATGAGGATGATGTAGTACTAGTACTAGTACTAGTACATTGTGTCGTTAGAATCGAATTGTAGGCTTTAATGCCTCCCTTGGTGTCGTTAAAAGGTCCACCGCTGATAACGATGTTTTGTCGAGTTTTGAAGGATTCCATTCTATGATTGACTCGGATGGCCGTCGAATCAACGAAGGATACAGCGCAGTCGATGTCGACTTTCCTTTACTCGCAAAGCTAAGTATGGGCAGGGAATAGACTAGGGGAAAGCGGTTGCAACATGTGGAGGTAGTTATTGCGCCAGGGGTAAAGAGGGAAGAACCAGAGATTGTTATCATATCCCATCATTTGAACAGCCTTTTTTTAATACAGCTTGCCGAATTTCGACGCGCATATGATGCAAATATGACGGGCGGCTGATGCAGTATTACATACCATACAGTAAGCGTCGCCACGCCACAAATGCGTAGAACAGTTGTCACCATTCGCTATGTCATCCGTTGGATAGTCGTGTCCTCTGGGAATTTTACCTCCAACATAAGGCTGTTCCTAGAGCTAGTAAGTATTTTCGACATGTCGAGGAAAGATATACATACAATTGAAAGAAAGAAAGTATTGCCAGCATTTATAGCTCATTTTCAGACTCTTCCACCGAGCTTCGCCACTGATCATTGCCCTATAGTTGCAGGAGACGACTCAACGATCACTACTCGTTAAGCTATATCCCCCAGATATGCTTGCTTTTTTTGTATATATATGGTGAGGGACAAAATCGAGCACCGAGGCGGTGTCACCCGAACGTCTTACAAACTTAACGTTAACGCACTTGGGATTTGCTATTTTCTAACCATGCCCTGTGAGAGCCAAGCCAATTCTCGTCAGTTGCATTACTAGCATAGCAGTCAAATACAAAACTTGATCCATGTGTGTATAGATGGATTACCAGCTATCGCCGAGCGTCTGTTCGTTGGTTTATATATATTATGTAAATTGTTGACAGTTGTGGGAAATGCGGGTAACACTGTCTGTGGCGCTCCATTGTGTCTTTTTTTACTATTCAATAAGCTCGGCTTTTTGGATCATTCGGTATCAAGTAGCGCAACATCTCCGAATTCTCAGTATTGAGAACGAGGTTTTTATCTCGGATTGAGCAATGATGGTGTGGGAAAGGACCGCATCGTTGCGGCGTTTGCAGGCGAATGATGCTGTCACTGCTCGGACCGAGCGTGGGAAACGACCATGTATTTCCTGTATTATCTTGTTTATAAATATTTGGTTATATTTATGCAAAGATTTTATATTTACAAAGTCGACATATCATTGTGGAACTAGAGTCTTTGACAAACGAGCAGAACAGAGAGGGAAATCAAAAAAAAAAAAAAAAAAAAAAAGGCCGGTAACCACAGATATACCGTAACTACTATCAAGTAGATATCCGTTGAAAATTTGAAATTTAAGGTAGGTAGTGGAAGAACAACACGCCGCTCGGGGTATTCAAAACCCATGTGCGTGCAAGTTCTCTGTGTGGGAAGGATTGCGGTAGGGTGCAATTAATGAACCGAATGCGTGGCATTATACCGTGATCGTGAAAGGTTCATCAGGCTTTTCAATGTTGAAATCCTGGATTGTCACAGGTCGTACTAGTCGGATGCTTTGAGAGTCAAATTAGCATCATAGCCGAATTCTAGTTGTATACACTGAAATGTTTTTCAAGACCTCCTAAACTATCTAGTATGTAGGTTGTAATTAAGCTGATCGAATCCGTCGAAACAAAATAGAACCGAGTCCGAAGTCCTCGAAACGTGGCTAATTATCGACAATCGATCTGTGCAAGGAGAAAAATTAACCTCAAATTTTTTCTATGTATAGTACATGATACAGCGTGATCTCTGACCAAATGCACGGCAAGTAACCCAATGGAAGGGGAAATAAAATGTTCAAGGAAATACTCGGGTGTATTCAGGAGGTAGACTGGACTGGCCACCGCCATCATCATCATCATCTGTCGTAGTGACTGGACCAGCATCGATTTCGTGAATCGGTCTCCGGAGTGATGGAGTAGTTGATCCTGAGCTGACGGGAGCTGACTGTGGATTCAGAGTGGTGTATCGTTTTTGGTTGGAGTTTGGAATATGATTGACAGATGGGAGGAAAGTGGAGGTCTCTTGGGTAAGATTCCCGACAGGTACTGGAAAAGGTGATGCTGCTGTGGAGGAACCCTTCTGGCCTCGTCGGCGAAAGAATAGAAACATTAGAAGGAGAAGGACCAAAAACAGAACCCCCCCTACAACACCACCAACGATTGGTCCAATGGGAGCTGCTTTCCGGGGGGTTGGGGTAGGGGAAGGCACAGAGCTTTGCGATCCTGGAATGGTCGTGGTTATTGTCGTTGGGGCAACGCTGCTGCCGGCTGCAATTTCGATGTCGAATCGATCTAAAGTAATTCGGGAGACTCCATTGAAATTAGGATCTGGTTCATTTCGGAGTATGATCTGGTGTACTCCTAATTCTGGGAACCTCTTTGAAAATAGGAGAAGCTAATTTTCGGGAGTACGATCAATGAATTACAAGTGTTATGAGTTGATAGGAGCGGGTGGCACCTACAGGTGGACCTGTGCCATCATATAAGGGATCCTCACCGTTGATTGAAGTGAATACCCTATTGTTTGGGTTGCAATCGATACACATTCCCCATTGAGCTCCCCTAGAGTTTTTGAAGCCCCAGTAATAAAACGCTATAGCAGGTTCTTTGTTGGCAATTGAATGAGAATCTTTGTTGACTCATCATCGAGAGCGAATAACACTCACCTGGAAATGTTTTTTTTTTTTAAAAAAAAAAAAACATTAAAGTATGCTTAAATATCATTTCTGCTATAGCGGAATGTGTTTACGCACAAAGGTCACATTACAAGTTGTATCGTATGTAGAAGCCAGTGTACCAGTTTCCCCAATTGCGGTGGCATTCCAGTGTCCCTCTATAGTCCAAGAACCTTGATAACGAAGATTCTGTTGGTCGGTATTGTCGTATGTCCGATTGACGTAGCTTGTCATAGGAGAGTGTAAAGCAGGGAGGAGAATCCCTACGCCGAGTCCGCTGGTAGACTCTTAAGAGAACTTAAGTGTTGGAATATAGTGGAGGCTGTGCGAGGGTGCAACAATGAACCCGACCAAAGCCCGACAGCTCGTACTTATTAATAATAATCCACTTTGTGGAGTTCTTTCCCACCCATTCTATTCTTTATACTTTCAAGTTCCTGGAGATGTATCCCATCTATTTACTTCTAACGAGCTCACGCAAATAATCAACTTTGATCACGACTACTAAGCTTGCCAAGTTCATTTCAACACTCTATAGGCACAAGGCAAAAGAAAATACTGTTACGTAGACGAGAAGCTTACTTAAGTATCGAGATAACAACAATGTTGTCAAAGCCGAACGCGGGGTCAGATAACCATTTTTTTTCTTTTGGATTGGCAGTGCAAGTGGGGAAGGCATCAATGCATCACCAACGGCAACCGGGGATTTTTTAGAAATTCCACGGGACCTTCCTCCAAAAAAGGATAAATCTTTTATGTACTGAATCACGTAACTGGTTGAGAAAGGGATGTGTCAATCTCAACACAAATCATGTGGAATAAAATAGATTTTTATAATATCTCCCATACATTGACGTTCGAACGAACGTCAATGCCCTGCGATTTCCTCAATTGGTATCATCTCTGGTTTGGGTCAAATATCATCAGCATTTCGTGTTTGCAATCAAAGACTATTACATAGCAGATATAAGTTAGGGGCTATGCCAGCAAGGGCAAAATAAACATCATACTATCTACTTCTCCACAAACGGTATCTGGAGCAGTAGTGTACAAGGTCATGGGAGAGGCGGAGGTAGTTCAATACAGGGTCATGGGAGAGGCGGAGGTAGTTCAATGCCGGTAGTGAAGTGTGAAACGACCTTTGTGGCAGAAGCGGGGAAGCTCAAGATTGCGGACTTCGCAGCCGCTTGGCCACTCTTTTACGAGTCATTGGATCACTGGCTGTGGCCCTTGAACTGTAAATGGGCGTCTCCGCAGAAACTAGTGCGTTAAGTGCTTTAAGTGTATTCTGAGCTTGGGGGGTGAGGGTCTCCGCCCAACTTGAAATTCCAGAAGTTTGTATGATGAGAGCAGTTGCCAAAGCGGACTCGAGAAGGTGTTCAAAATGTTTCAAGTTGGTATTTGGGGGATCTCGCAGTGACTCGGTGGCTAGCAGAGATTCAACTGGGTAATGACGAGGGTGGGGAATTGACTGTTGAGAGTCATCAAGAAAGGGTTGAAGGATATGCGATAAGAAATTTGGATGAAGACCCATGTGTATTGGGAGATCGGGGTTCATAGGGAAGGGTTGGAACGCGGGGCCAGACAAAGTCGTGGGCGCTAGACGTAGGAAGTTGTTTTCATGAAATATCACTATACATTGAAATTTACTCGCCTGGCATCCTAGCTTGCATCGACTTTGTCTCAATAGTAGCAGGTAGTTTGCCTCTCTTACTCGTCGGGAGCGGTATATCGGCTAGTGGCACAAGATTCAGAACCGGATGACTACTACGGGATCCGGATGGAATCCCAACAGCTGGAACGCTAGGAGGTCCGGACTGAGCGGTCGATGGGTATGAGGAACTATCTTCTCTCAACTGGACAAGCAGAGGAGGGATCATTGAAGGCGATCCGGAGGTGGAATCAGAGGGAGCGCCTTGATATTCAGATGATTGGCCGAATGCAGTCTGATATTGGCGTAATTGATTTAGATTCGAGGCTTTTGCGCTTGACAAAACACTCACTTCTGGCTGAAATGATTTGGAAGAGGATGGGGAACCATTGATGTGAGGTGGCAACTTATCGTTACTGGGATGGACAATAACTGTCCCGCCATGATCTTAACGGTATGGACCAGAAATGGATGAGCACGGAAATCGCATGAAAAAGAAACAGGACATACGAGTAAACTGTGGAAAGATATTACCACAATCTTCCACTTTGACGCCACTAGTGTTGAAAGCATTCATATACACAGACACGGATTGGCAGTTGACAAACTGAAATTTCCCATCAATTGGGAGATTGTCATCGCTTGGTACGCCCTCCGTGTCATCCACTTCTTCGACCTTGCCGCCCTCTTCAATTTCATCTGGTACTCCTCTCGCTGTCTCGTTGACTAACAAAAAACAAACTTCATGAGTATCACGTATAGATCCATGTAAATGAAGTAGGAGAGGAGCGTTAGAAACTTACTAAGAGGCTGTGGATTGTCGACAAAGTGGTTTAGTGCCGGACTACTTCTATCACATGAATCGGTATGTGTAGTGTGAACTGAATGGTTGAAGCGGTGGATATTTCCATAGCTGTCGCTGAAAGTCCCACTGGTGAATATGTGAACGTGTTGTGCAGCTTGGAAGAATTCCATGCTAGGGATTGGTGGCCGTCGAGTTGAATGAAGTGGGTGGTTTCAACCGATATCAACTTCTTTGCTTGAAGCTTGGTATGTGTGGTAATTGGCTAGGAGAATGAGTTGCAGTTATGATTCATTCGAATTTCGGGGAGGGCGGGTGGAAAACAAATACACGTGAGGGGGAGACCGGAGCCTCGGCGATGTTGCTAACTTATGTATCTTCCAAGCTCCGAGATATGTCACGGATCCACGATATGCTGGAGTCTGCGCAGTAGCCTGGTTATTTCAGCTTTATTAATAAACTTAATTATTATAGGGTCTGTCGGCAACCAACTCCGGTGTAATCTCACATGTGGGCTAAGCGCTCGGCAGCGGTACAGATTTTCGGTGAATCTGAACCATCATTTGTTTCCCTGCGAAATGTGGAAGCGAAAACTATAAGATTTTCTGTTGGACAACGTATTCCACCCACAAATTTCGTAAAAACCCTCGCGTCATATGAGCAGTCGTCGCGGTCCCGTGAGAGGGGGAATGCACGTGACTTGTTAAACGCGTTTTCCTCGTGCGTGACAAGTGTTGAACTTTTGTTCAAAACGGTCAGTCAGGCGACAAACACTTTAGACCACAAAAAACGAACAGGCGTTAGGCCTCTCAAGATCGCAAAAAAGAAAATGTATCCTGTACCTTCCTACAACAGAAATCCTCAAGCGGCCCAGCCTGTACCTGTACAACGAAGACACCCGTTGACGAACGCCGTCAATAATGTCAACCACCAAGAAACTCCGCCAAAGCCACTCCAAAAGGTCCCTGCGTCTCCACCTTTGCCTAGGCAAAATCCTAAGGTTACCCCACCGTCACCGCCAAAGATTATTACAGATAAGGGAGGCAAGCTGCAGTTTCATCGTGTTGGATTCCTTGGCGAAGTGTGTGGTTCGCATTGCCTAGCTTTGGGTTTCTGACCAAGTTCTGTTTAGGGTGGCTTTGCACGGGTATACGAAGTGAAAGATATTCGCGGTAGCCGTTTGGCATGTAAAGTCGTCACAAAGTCGTCTCTGAAAACGAAGAAAGCCAAAACCAAGGTACGAATTTCTTATTTCTTCCCTCCTAAGTGGTTCAGAAGGGAAAAAGAAACCTTTTGGAATCTGGTCATTTGCTTCCCGACTGTACTGATTTTTTCTCTCTGTGTTCACTGTGCCATATTTTCCAAGCCATGAACGGCTCGCTGATACATTCTTTTCAGCTATACGCCGAAATCAAGATTCACCGCTCGCTCGAGCATCCCAATATTGTCCAGTTCCAAGACTGTTTCGAAGATAATGACAATGTCTACATGACTCTTGAGCTCTGTACCTCTGGTTCACTGATGGACATGCTTCGTCGCCGGCGGCGATTCAGCGAATCCGAGGCTCGTTTCTTCATGGTCCAACTTATTGGTGCATGTCATTACATGCATACTCACCAAGTCATTCATCGTGACTTGAAGCTGGGTAATCTTTTCTTGGATTCGAATATGAATGTCAAAGTGGGTGATTTTGGACTGGCTGCCCTCATCGAGAATCCCGGCGAGAGGAAAAAGACCATTTGCGGCACGCCAAATTATATTGCTCCAGAAGTTCTTTTTGATACCGCCAACGGACACAGTTTCGAGGTTGATACTTGGTCTATTGGAGTTATCCTCTACACACTCGTTGTCGGCCGTCCGCCATTCCAAACGAAAGACGTAAAGGCTATTTATAAGTAAGATCTTCCTTTCTCGATAAAGTCCTTGAAATTTAATTAGTTAACGTTTAACAGACGTATCCGAGACAACGAATATGAATTTCCGACCGACCGTGTTATTTCAACCGCTGTTCAACACCTGATTCAACAAATTCTCACTCCTGTCCCTTCTCAGCGACCAACCCTTCATGAAATTGTTGACCATCCATTTTTCACTCAAGGTCCTGTCCCTTCTTACATTCCTACATCTGCTCATGACTCTGCACCGGATTTCCGTCACATCACGAAACCCGCGTCAGATAGCAACCTCAAAAGACTACGCAAGTACGCATTGCTGGATCTTGATCAGAGCGCAACGCCAGCTTCTGGTATGCCGGCGTCGATGTCCAGTGGAGGATTGGCGGCTAGCAAGAGCATTACGAGTAGTATCGCTCAACAGGAGAAGGAGTTCCAAAAGGCCGTGCAGCCTGGATCTCCCATTTCGGCCCTTCTCAGTTCGGCGCGTCAACCGTTAGTTATGGGCAATGGCGGTGGGGCTGCGTCAGGCACAGGCCCAGCTGGTGCTCGTGAAAGTCCTCTATTGAGGAAACTCCAAGCTGTCAAGGAGAGTCCGCTTGGAAGGAGGGCGGTCACACGAGGTTTGGATGGCATCGTTGAGGAGAATGAACCTCAAGGAAGGCGGAGGATGGAGGAAGAGGATCAACAAGAGGAAATAAGGTTGAGGAAGAAGGAATTGGAAGCTCAGAAAGCGAGAATTGTTGCTCAAATGGCGCCTGTTAGAGAAGAACAAGAGGAACCTGACCGTGACCACCACGATGAAGTGGTGAAACCGAGAGAAAGGCTCCGGGAAAGATACGGGGTTATTGGTGATAGAGAGAACCTACCTCCTGTTCCAACAACGACAACAGTTCCTCACAAGCGGGAGTACAGAGTCAAAGAGGAAAAGATACGAGAAGCACGAGTGGACAAGGAAAATATGCAAGCGACAGGTTGGTCCCGTAATTTCCTGCGTCAATTCTTTCAATGATTAATGAAATGCGCTCGCCTCTTCTATAGGTAATGCTCACACACACATAGGTGCGGCTGCGGCTGCACCCGCTCCTCCTTTGGTTCCACCCAAACCAAACGGATTCGACGCCGCTGCCCAAACTCTAACCATCGCGTTCGATGCCAAAGCTGCTGGGCGAGTCTTCCGCGACCCTCAAAGTCATTTACCACTACCTGATGAACGCGTTTTCATCGTGAGCTGGGTTGATTATTGTAACAAATACGGAATGGGATATGCTTTGACGGATGGGAGTGTAGGAGTGCACTTTAATGATAGTACGAGTTTGGTGTTGAGTCCTGATAAAGTGTGAGTGGTGGGCGTTCTATACTCTCCGTTCCTTTTAGTGATGGGAGCATGAAACTGATACCCTTTTTTCTTGGTGTAGTCATTTCGACTACATCACTTCTCGCCGACAAGGGACGGTGTACTTACGAAAGTCGTATACGGTCGAGACGTATCCTGAAGAGCTGAAGAGCAAAGTGTACCTGCTGAAACACTTTGAGCGATATATCATGGACCGACTTTACGGAGAGTACGCATATACTTTTGAAGACGTCGGAAGGGAGAAAGGAATGGAATGGGTGCAGAAATATCTGAGGATGAAGCACGTTATCGTGTTCAAGTTAAGTCATGATGTCTTGCAGGTAAAAAAAAAAGTTCTTTCCTTGTCACGATTCATTACCTGGCTGACCTCTCTTCTTTTTTTTTTTTTTTTTTCCCATTTTTTTTAGTTCAACTTTTACGATCATTCTAAATTGATACTCTCCTCGCATGGTCTCCTTATAACTCATATCGACAAACACTACAAAATGACACGCTGGACTCTCAGCGATGTTATGGCCCAGTCTTTAGTAGCCCCATCTCCGCATGCGGACCCGGAGCAGGTCAAGTTCATCCAACGGCTGGTCGATAAGCTCAAGTATTGTAAAGAAGTTTTGGTCAGCATTAAGACAGCCGGTGCGACGGGGAATGCGGTACCGGAGGAGAGTGACGCTATGGGATCGGCGCTAGTGGCGGGTGGGGGCGCAAATGGGCATGGACATGGTCCTGCAATGGGCACTACGATGGCCTCTAGGACCTCAAAGATGGCTTTGCGATGAAAAGAATAACCCGTCAATGAAAAAATGAACGGTTGACTAGGATGAATTGATCATGACGACATTGGCGCGAGGTTTTTTCTCTTTTTTTGGGGGAAAGGCGACGTTAGGTCGAGCTTTCTCTTCCAATCTATGATCTATGGAAAGAAGATGGACAACGGGGACGACCAGCATGTTGGTGATAGATATAATCATGCCCGTGGTGCCTGATGCCTTTTTTTCTTTTCCTTTTTATGCATCGACCCTTCAAGCTTCTATACTTCGCATACCGACTACTTCAAGTCATTGTTAGAATGACTGGAGTTGTGAATGTGTTTTGTATTACATATTTCCTATCTAATTATACCCTCATCGCATCTTTTCTTTTTTTTTCCTTTTACTTCAATCACTCTCAACGACTTCAAGTTCCTGACTTTACATATATAGATATATATAACAGTCTCGGTTCGTCTTTTCAATCCAGTACTTCAAGTTATCAGTGTCTTTCTCTGCTCCTTGACCTGTTACTTTGACCTGTGGACTCCATGACTTGAAAACCTTGCCTGCAGTAAGTAAAGGATGTCGATGATTATTGGCTGATGGCCATCGCCTCTCTAAAGCTCCCTGTCTCCGTACGGTATCGGTCCACATTTACTGACTATATTTTCACGTCCCCAGCAACCTTCTTATCATTTTAAACCCGTTCCATATAACGGACTCCTTTTATTTCAATATTTTCCTAAGCCATTCCAATAAGACGCTCGTTCTGCTGTCCCCATGGGTTTGTGTAAACCTTCTGCAACGTTTTCATGATGGTCATTGTCAGCTTCAAGCCCTTGTTGTCACCAACAGGCATGTCGATTATTATCAAAAACTTTCCTTTCATTCCGGCGCCGACACCCCTGGCAAGGGTCTGGGACCAAGGGCCAGGTCCTTTCAAGCTAGCCTCAGGGGGGACAAATCAATTGTTCACTTTGCCGGAATCAGCAGATCACAAGGAAGAAACGCCCCCATCCTTGGCGTGACGTTGAATACGGAAGACACAGGGTCATATATGATTAAATATTAAAAAAAATATTGAGCGTACGCGTGTTCGCAGTACTTCTGAGAGCGCTCTTGAATTGGATTCAGGGAAGATCAATACGACTCATACGTTCATGTGGCCTTTTTTTGGGTTCGTTGGGAGCAGACAAATGAAGGCAAATCAGCGCTACTTACCGCAAAACGATTGCCCATATATTGATAACGTTGACAGAGGACTTGCTATGCGTCACTCTTTTTTTTTCTTTTTTTTTTTCCAAGATCTTCCCACAAAGCGTCGCAATTCAAAGAGCCTTATCGCAACGATTGTGGTTATCAAATCGCTCCGAACGTTCTAGCATCATGATTGTTTTCTTGAAGCTGAAACCGATCCTTCCAGCTGCTCGATGTTGCTATAAAAACACAAGCTGGAATAGGACCCCCGAAAGTGCCTTTTGATGCCTGATCCAAAAATCCCTAAAAATTGCGGTTTTTTGAAAGGCGGTTCACGCCAACACTCGACGGTCAGTACTCACACGTGTACTGAGCAGGACCAACGAGTCTTATTCGAAGTACGAGTCTAGGAAAACCAAGAGGGAAGATAAAAGGTAAAGGAAAAAGAAGAAGGAACCGTAAAGACCTCCATGCTCCTTAAATAGAAGGCGTCTAAACATGGCAAAATACGCTCTGTAAGGCGTCAGCATTACATTTTTATCCGGATGATTTTCCGCGATTTCTATCCGGATTTTGGATGAGGCCCATGGATTGGGCAAATTCTATCCGGATCCAGGATGAGGCCTATGATAGTATGTAAAATCACTATTTTTTGTAAATTAAACTGAATTTCTGTATTGTCGCGTACTGCGCGGCTGTGAATGCTTAAATTTGCAACAGGGCATCGTTAATGACCAAAAGGAAGTACATGGGAAGGTATATTAGCTGTCTGCTCATCATTGTCCACTGAGGACTTGTGTTTTTCAATTGCTTTCAGTGCGTCTAAAATCTTCTTGTTATTATCTCTCACCTTTTTGAATAGTCCCCAGCTTCTGGAGAAATCTTGAGACCATGGGCCATCTCTCGTACAATCACAGACGTCTGGCTTTGATACTTATGGCAAATGACAGTAGGGTAAGATGACGTGATATCAATTTCTCCCAAGGTCTCATAAGACTTGACAGAAGAAGTCCACTCATAGACCTGACTACCTGAATGATTTACATACCGAGGTGTAGGGGAATTGGTCTTAAACTAGTGATAATATATGAAAGCTAGAGTTTGAAACCCGGTTTTGTCAAATTTTCTATCCGGACTTGGCACAGGCATGTTGTTCCGGAGATGGTTTCTATCCGGATAGACCCCTCAGGCATTTCACGCTTTTTTCTCAATTTCTAAATCCGGACACTCTTGAGGTATACCTCTAAAAATGAGCCAAATTCTATCCGGATTGGGATCAGGCATTCGTATGGCACTTTCGGGGGTCCTAATTATACCATGGTAGTTATCTAATCTCTCGCCTATATCGCTGGGCACGAGGCTCCGATCCACATGGCCTGTCTGATCATCGGACCCCATCGTTGATTCAATTTGATGGCCTTGATGATCCCAAAAGTCCCGAATTCTCAACGTCCGCAGAGCTTCAGAGTGGCAAACACTCCCAATCATTCAAAATCCTGGTCGCCAGTCGACCCCAAACTGCATATCTCGCCTTGCATTCCAGTTGGGGAAAATATACAGTCCATCACTACTCACCTCTCTCTGCCTGGATGATAATCGATAATCACTTGTCCAGATGCCGATCATTTGGTTATTTTCCTCCATGACAAAATTTACAGAAAAAATCAAAGCAAAGGACATCCTTTTTGAACCATTACAATCCCTGTCTGCTTGGCACGCACATGATGCCATGACCGGTTGACCCCCCCCATTGACTTGAACTAGTCAGTTATCTGGCCAAATCATTTATGCCGTCACGGTCGCAAGATACATGGGTATATGAGCCTCAAATTTATCATAGACCCGAAGACCGAGCGGTTGAAATTTGTCCTTGGATTATCCCCCAGACTCAAGAGTAATCAACAATATCGAAATAACTCTACGAATCCCGGGTCCCTCCCTAACATCCCAACTTTCAGCTCTCCGCGTGGTGTTTGTTACAAGCAAATGAGGCTAGAAATCTCGAAGTTCCCTCTGGACGAGCATATTAGGCAATATTGTCTCTCTCATGAACCTCAGTGGTTTCCGAGTTACATATTTACATGCTTCTCGTGCTGATTTTTTGCTCGGCAGGTGTAGTTCTGGACCATACTACATCGGTTTGGTTCGGACACATGAAGATGCTGCTAGGTGTCACTTACGATGCCGAGTAGCGTCATAATTTTATCACGCATCTCTCTCTCTCAAGCTGACATCTCGACCAGATTGCGTAACAGCCCGTGCTTCAGAGAGAGCCATGCCAGTGGGTGGGCTCCGAGTATCTGCCGCTCCGACGCCAACCTTCCTGATGCCTTGATTTTTATCTCTCTGTTAACGGAACCTACCTTCTCTTCCATTCATGGCATTTTTCTTTCTGGGACTCCCTTTTGGCCGTGCTATTCTATCTTTGTGGAAGTCGCAGTGCGTCACGTTGATGCCCGAATTTGACAGTCAACGTCTAGGGGTTTTCTGTTCTGCTTCGTAGAATGTGTCATGATACGAAAAACATCGTTCGGGGCTGAATTGTCAAGCATCATTCGACAATGTCCTGAGGGGCCAAGCTTGAAATAAATATCAACACTATCCGGTCTTGATGTCGTCTGTGTCGGGTCATTCTATGATGCGATCCGAAGGCAACCTTTATTGTCATAAAAGAAACCTTCAATGCTCCGGTCGATCTTTTCTCGGAAATCCTCGGGCACAAACTGCATTTGATTCTTGGGTGAAAGTCTCTTCCTCCTCAGCTTCCTCCCCCCTTCCTCCCCGCCTTCCTCTTCTTTATATGCCTTCTTGACTGGGTAGAAACATTTGAGCTCGCCTCTGGGACGGAGCCGTTTCTCTACCAATATATTCGACTACTATATCACTCACTCTCTCTGTCAGGGAACCCCCAACGGTCCGGAAAACACGCTATATTGGTGGCTGATAACTACCACTCATGCTGCTATTCGGTGTAATTGCGTGTTCTCGACAACTTTTCAGTAAGCCTTTCGACCACAACCGAAT
>Ga0193743_1001051_pt1 | contig 21092 bp, 29 predicted proteins | sample L2c2metaG_FD_143038 | JGI IMG/M metagenome (GOLD analysis project Ga0193743, IMG submission 143038) | Soil microbial communities from a riparian zone of the East river system, Colorado, United States - L2c2 | ecosystem: Environmental > Terrestrial > Soil > Riparian zone | place: USA: East River... | reverse complement strand
AACTCAGCGAAAGCGGGTGACTGTTCGTTCTTGTCGCCGTTGTCGAAAGGTGACATGTCCGGGGAGTAGCAACATTTTGAATTGTCCAGAACCGTGTACTGTGCCTTGCAAGGAGTGCGGGCGTATGGAAGGATGTCGTGGTGTAGATAATGGACGAAAATGTACTGTACGAGGCTGAAAATTGATTGTGCTTTCTCTCTCGCTGTGAGGATGCTGACATTGCTGACAAATCCCCCCTTTTTCTCTCCTTTTCCCCCTTTCGATACCCAGTACATTGGTCGGAAAACCTCCCGAGCTGTTAAAAAAATTTGCTACTCAAACCCAAAAGTGGTCGGATGGCCGTAAATTTTGCTCTCAACTGCTCTTCAGCTATTCTAATGTGCTTTACACTGTGTACAGACACAATTCTGACCTAGAATTAATAAAATTTGGAATTTTTCTTCATTTATGACAAAGAACATGTGACTGGCCAACAACATCTTGTGGTGCTTCCTTAGCATTCAAGCATTGGAAATACCTTCCTGTTGCTTGTATAGACACCTCCATATATTCTTGCTCATGTACTACAGCACAATAACATTTTAATGGTATGTTTTTCCTAGAATTACCTTATTCGGTCTGACATATCCCTTTTTGGGGGGTACCCGCCAGGTGCTTAGAAAAATCTACCGACCCCGTGTCATTTTTAAGATGCTTGGGCCCCCTTGGTGAAATTAGTATGTCATAGGTCCCAAAGTGGCTTCCCAATTGTCATGCCGCGCTCAAAAAAATAACAGTAGAGGCGCTTAGTTATTCGATCCGCCGACCCAATTGGACGTTTGATAAGCTTTTGAGCCCGAGGTGGGTTAGGTCAAGTTTACAAGATCATGAGGAGCTAAGCTGCACATGATCATATGAACCCAACTTGCAACTTGCCTGCCAGTGGCAATCTGATGATCACGACATCTTGTACTTAGTTTGAGTGGTAATGGTGGTGAATAGGTAGGAGTATATTAAGTGTGTGTGCTATGTTAGTGCTGCTGCCAGTTCTAAGTAGTAAGTACCATTTCTGATGTCAACATATCATCAGATGACATGCAATTCGAATTCATCATTTTGGTAATATTTTGGAGACAGCTTTTTGGCGAAGGAAGGCATCCGGACATTGAAAATACCTGATAGCAGAATGGATGTGCTCATCACCGCAACCTTGACCAAATCAGCTGGTCACGATGTGACAAATGTTACATACCTTCAAGTTTGTGCGGCTCCGATACACACTTTGATTCACGACAAGATGGACCCGCATTCGAGACTTTCTCAGTTTAACCACCGTGTTACAAAGGCCGGTCCTCAGTCTAGGAATATTGAATCGATCCCGCCACCAAAAGATTTAGTCAAAATGCCATCCCGAAAGGCATCAACATCCACAAGAGCTGACATCCCTCGACCCATTGCCACAAATTCGCGCGTAAAACAAGACGAGATGTTTAGAAGAGACATGTATCTCTCTTTTGTATCAAATGCCCTCCAACAAAAGATCAATGTGCGTCTACTTGACACTCTTCTACTGCACGTGCCTCATCCGAGATCTACAGGGCTCATCAGACAGCTTCGACGAGCTCGTAGGACAATTCACCACGTTCTCCTCAAATACAAACTCTTCTCGTACTTCCAATGCACAATTATCAAAACAAGTTGATGCGGCTCAAATCCGTCTCTGGATCCTTGCTCTTTCTCACGTTGTATCGCGTCTCGAACGCACGCATGCCTCTCTCGTACATGCCATCGTTAACATGCCATGGACAACACTAGAAAATGCCACTGTAAAATCATACACCGTCTTTACTGGTATGCTTCTTAGTGCTAGGCCCGAATATCTCTCCTTGGTGCTGGCAAAGATTGCCCAAGGTTTCACGTATCGTGCGCCCTTTCCCCCAACCTCTCGTCCTACCAATCGCTCGCTAACATTGATCTAAGAATCAGGTCTACAAGCTCTCGACACTCGCTTACCGGAATCATCAATTGCCCCCGTCACACGCAGACTAATCTACGACCGTTTACATTGTCTTCTCCGACATATTCTCTCCCTTATACCAACATTACCATCTACCCTACAAGCGTTTCTTATAAGGCACTTCCCGCACAAGCGACAGAACCAAGTCGCGCAAACAACTTATATACGCAATTTATTGAAGGTGTCGAGTTACTGCCCGGAACTTGCAGACAAGATATTAGCAACTATCGTAGACCGAGCGATTCAAATGGATGTGAGTTTCGTCATGTTGGTCGTGTCTGACGAAACTGATTCTTTCTTGCAGGTTGAGATTCAAGTAGAATTTGATGAACTTGAAGAGGACGAAAACATAGAAGACCATGACATATTTGAACTTGATCCCTTTGACGTCGTCGTCGGGCAGGAAAGAGACTCCCTATCTGGTAACGAAGACTCTGACGAGGACGATGATGACGGAGATAATTTCAGTGATCTCTCGTCCGACGTTGGAGATATGGATGACCATGGTGTCCATGTCGAAGTCCCCACGAATATTAAACATATTCAAGACATGGTCAACAAGTTAGACGCAATTCTTACTCTCCTTTTTGAGCACTTTCAACAGACGTATGAAGCAGTTTCAGCTTCGAACTCGTCTGTTAATTCTAGACCCTTGTCGCCGCTAGAGTTACTACCACTGCCCCCTCTCTCGCCTGCTGCCCCTAGTCTCTCCGATCCACACATGCCTTTCGTGTCGTTTGACCCAGCTTCGACCCCATTTACCCCCACTACTCCAGCCGTCATCTCCATTCCAACATCACAATCCCAACTAACACCCATACCACCCCGCGAACAGTACCTCCGCGTCCAATTCCAGGCCCTCCTCTCTATCTTCGACCGCATCATTCTCCGCACTTTCAAGTCGCGCTACACTCAGTTCCTCATCTTTTGGTATACCTCTCTCGACCCCGAATTTGCAGACATTTTCCAGGGCATGCTGGTTGATAGGGCTCTGTTAGGAGCGGATCCACAACATTATGAAGAATCGACAACTACAGAAGATGGACAATCAGCAATATATATGATTACTCCGGAGTTGACGAGGGCTGCAGCGGCTTCTTATATTGGCAGTTTTGTCAGCCGAGCCACGTTTGTGGATCGTGAAGGTGCGCGACGCGTGGTGGGCATATTATGCGAATTCCTTAATGCGCATTTGGAGAGTGTTGAGCAGGCGCTGAAAGCTGGGTTGGGTACTTCGGGGGTTACTGGGGCTCTGTTGGCACAAGGACAACATACAGTTTTCTATGCCGTAGCGCAAGCCGTGTTCTTGATTTTTTGTTTTCGATGGCGTGACCTATTGGATGATGATATGGGAGATGATGATGACGAACCGAGGTTGTATTTGGATTCCAACGGGAATATTGGAGGAAGGGTGAGGAAACCAATCAGCAGTCATCAAGATAAATGGATGCCTGAGCTTAGCATATTGAAGAGAGTCGTGGTGTCCGTGTTGAATCCCCTCAAGGTGAATACTTTTTTTCGATTCCGTTCTCAGAGCACTTTGGGTTGACCCAGTCTCTATTTCTCAAATGCTGCTAGGTATGTTCGGCAAATGTAACCATGCAATTCGCCCGTGTGGCACATGCGACGGATTTTATCTACTGTTACACAATCCTCGAGTCAAACAAACGTACAGAACATGGCAGAAGTGGTACTGCCCAGGTTTCTCCTCCACGCCATCGACAATCTGATGCCTCAACGATAATAACAATGACCACGAAAATCAACCCATCACTGTTAATTTTACCTGTCAACGCAGAGTTAAATACTTTTTTCCCATTCGATCCCTACCGTCTCCCCAAATCAAATGCATTCATACAGGGAGTGTATAGAGAATGGTCTTCAGTTGCTATCGAAGATGAAGACGACGACGATGACGAAGAGGAGGAGCCTGACAGGGGGGAGAGAGACGAGTCGGATGATGGTACAAGTTCAAGATATCTTCATATTCCGAGAGACAAAGAAAACGATGCTGGCCTTGGAGAGTCTTTGGGCGCTATGAGCATCAGTCCTCGGTGACCTTGTGGATATGCATGATAGACAAGACATGTCTGGTGTCTGGTCGTTGTATTACTCACTGACTTGTACTGATGCTTGGAAAGGATGGCAGTTGCTAAGCCATACCCGGCAAGTCGAGTCATTTATGCTCTTTCGACAAGAATACCTGAAGCTCTGACAGCTCTTGAATGACCAGTTCAAAACCACAGTCAGAATATTGAATCAAGGATAATAAAACATGACACTGGTATTCCTCTGAGGGATGCAGAGGCCATATCTCAGGCTGCTAGCATTAGAGGAAGGCAAAATTGAAAATATTGCTCGGACAAAAAAGCCTTGTCGACTATTTGATCTGCACAAGGCGTACTCCACCACTGAACCCCCCTCAATACCTCTGTCTCATTTTGCGGTGTAACCTCGATATCTCTAATATGAATGGCTTTACACATGAGGGCCGGTACCTACTTAAATGCAGAAAATCAATTATAAATGATTACACCCCTAAATACTCTGTAGATCTGATGAAAGCAGCCTTTCCTCCACTGCCAGTCGCTCCGTCCAGAAAAATCCTGCTAAGTGGTCGTGTAGGGCGATCTCTTCGTCTCCCTGCTCCCACGGTGCGGATAGCTTGATCATATGACCCACGACCTACTGAACGGTTGCCAGCCGCGTAGCCTTGGGAACCCTTTGGGGTCACAGACCCGCTCTCCGAAATCTTCTTGATTGTCTGTTGTAACAAGAATAAGAATGTTTCCATTCCGAAGAAGAAATTCAGAACTCACTGGATCTGCTATCTCCTCAGGGGGCTTCTCAACGACGTCAAAAACAGGCTTCTTCATGTCTGCATCATGTACTTCGAACGCACATTTCTAATGTCGTGATGTTCAATGCATGAATATTAGATAGAGTATACGAGGTAAAATCACCTGCAAAGACGACGAGAATGATGCGATAAGACCAAAGAAATCCTCAGGTTTCGGTGCATCAGACGAATCAGGATTTTCTCCATAGTAAGTCAATAGTGATCGCAGCTCTCCTTCTATCATGTTTCCCATATTCTTTAAAGCATCTACATTCGGACTGACTTGGGCAATAAAAGTCTGATATGACATATTAAACACAGCGCGCAAAGTGAGATCATTGTGAGATAATTCACCTGCATAACCTGGACAAATGTGTCATTCAAAGATGTTTCTTTCGATTGTTGATGTTGCTGAACCTCGTTTTTCACCTGAGTAAGCCCCAGAACTAAAGTGTTAACTGTTTGAAGAGTTATCTGCATAGAAACTGTTACGCCGATGAGAATTTAGTAGGATAGGGCATGATTTAATACATACGGCGAGCGGCTGCCTCCAGATTCGGAAGCTCGCCGATAAATGTTGTCAAGGAAGGATCTTTGCGTAAAAGGACTCGGGCCAGATAGTGGAGTAAGGTGGGGCAATCGGGAGTAGCTCTTGCAGTTTTTGTCTCATTCATCTGATGACTTTGAGAAAGACTGCAGACAAAAATGCACAGATGGGTTTGCATTACCTTCAGCAAGGAGTTAAGCTGGAATCCCTGAGCTCCTCCTCGGAAAGTGGATCCATTCAACGTGTTCCCAAGGACCAATATGATCTGCCGAAACGAATTGAACGTGGTCCTACTGACCTGTTTTCTCACCTACCTGCAAAATTTGCTTGAACTTCAAAGAGGAGCGCAACTCATGTGAAGCATTTCTGAGGAGGTTGAGGTCTGGTCGGATTTCCTCGATCTCGAGTTCAAATCTCCGGCGATATTGCATGCATTGCAGTCGTTCAGAAAGGCGCGGAATGGTCATGATCTTTTGTGTTTTAGCGCCAGAATTTGCATTCCAATGAACGGAACGTACCTGATAGAAGTATTGATCTGCTTTGGCCAGCTTATTAACATCATCGAAAGATTTGATTCGTTCAACCTGAAATGTCCATTCGATATAGTTATTTAAATTTGGATAATAAGAAATGTACCTCTTCTACTGTTGGAAGCTGCTTGCTGATCGCCTTTAACTCATCAATCGTCAGCCTCTCATCGTCAATTTCCATCAACGCTCTGCGAATCTCAGGATATCCCATTTTGATTCTAGAGAGCATGATAGCTATGAGACTTGTCCATTAGCGCTGTCATTTAATCATCATGAAACTGCCTACCAATGTTATTTGCCCGGGTGATATCTAAAAGAGTTGTAACATTTTGCTTTTTCTTGGTTACAATTTGAGATGGAGTCGACGGAACATTGTCAAGGGTAAATATCGACTCTAAATCAGAGAAATCTACTTGAATCGGGGCTGGAAGATCACTCCAGATGGTATTGACTCTGCTGTTTGTTTTGTTCCAGAAGAAAGGTTTCAATTTCTTGGCTGGCCGAGCGGCCTTGAGCTTGGGACCCATTCTAAACGCAGACGGCGGCGGTGGAGGAGGTGGTGGTGGGATTCCAAACAATCCAGAGGAGGGTGGCGGAGGAGGAGTCGCTGGTAACGAGCCAGACAGAATATGAGGCGGAGGGGGCGGAGGGGGCGGAGGGGGCGGTGGAGGAGGTGGCGGTGGGGCCGTAGTAGTAGGAAGTGGTGGTGGTGGTGGTGGCGTAGTAGTAGTAGTAGGGAGTGGAGTAGGCGTATGAGGTAATGTTACAGAAGTTGGTTCCGCTGATATGGAACTTTGCGACCTGTGACTGAGCGATGGAGGTGGCGGAGGCGAAGGGGGGGATGGCGAAGCTTCGGTCGATGGAGGAGGCAGCTTCCTGTTCTTAAACGGAGGCGGTGGGGGTGGCGATTTGGCTTTGAATTCTTGCTCAGTCTTTGGCTTAGCAAGCAGGCGAGCTTTGAGTTCAGAGATCTCGCTATTGAGTGCAACAATTTGATCATCCTTCTGAATCATCTTTTCAATAGCACATTTCGCAATGTGTTCAGCATCCATGTCGGCATCCTTCATCTTTTCACGAGCCTCTTCTCTTGTAGAAAACCTTGTATAGACGGATTCTAGAGCCCGTTTCAAATAAATTATCTCTTTCTGTTTGATATTGAGGGAGCTTTCTAATTCTCCATTCTATGCTGAGAGGTAAGATATGAACGCATGACAAAAAGAAATAACGTACCTTGGTTTTGTGCTTCGTGATTTCCTCCATCAAAGTATTCCACTTGATTCTATCACGCTCTCTCTTTGCACGCTCGTCCTGATGTAACATGTTAGTGATATTTACAGTTGAAGGAGAAACTATACACACAACCTCCCTTCCATCTCCAGGATTTTGAGCCTTAAGCCTGTCAAGTTCCGTTCGCAGCTGAAGAACTTCCTTCTCCTTTTGCACCAAGCGTTGAACAAGACCATGAACATTTTGCTGAGGATATCACTGAGTGAAGAATCCCTCGTCCGGTGAGTCAACTTACCTCTGGACCTGGCTTTCGGGCACTGCTAGGATTATGAATCGGCATGCTCAGAGGAAGTGTTTTCAGGGTGTTGACTTCAACAAGCTGTTGGCTAAGCTCTTTACGCAGTTCCGTCCGCTATGAAACCCGTAAAATAATCAAGACATATTTCTATGCAGGTGGGTGGGTAGATGTCACCTCGTCAGTGAGATCGTCAACTTTAGCTCGAAGCGTTTCCAACTCCTGCTCGATAATCTCTATGGAGCCATTTTCACTAGCTTCTTTTACTTCAAGCTCTTGTCCGGTGATATGCTGTACGGATGTAGCAAACCGTTTCAAAAAGACACGCCAGCTCTCATCGCTGACAATGATGAATAGGCGTCCCGCAAAGGCTGAGTTGAGTATAGCGTTTGACTTACAAATTGTCAAGCATGGCTGCTTGCTCCACGAAGCGATCAAGAATTGTGAGAAGGTCTACCTTCACATGCCTGAATAAGTGTGAGAGGGTGCTCGACAGTTTAAATATGCCTCTTACAACTCGATGTCTCGTTGGAAGATTTGACCATAGCGTTTCAGTATGTCAATCATAGTGGGGTACAGATCGCCATGTTGCTTGGCCAACTGAATGAGTTCTTGAAGGGCAACTTCAGAGTCAGAGGGCGACCGCGCATGACCTCGGTTCCTCAGGGTCCGTGCCCGTTCTTGCATGTCTTGCTCATCTTCGAACTTCTCTTCCATGTACATATTAAGCTGAGTTAGGAGCGAATCGGGTGGCTTGGTATATCGCAGAGCCTTTCAAACAGATTAGTGCTGCTTCGATAATACGGTTTCAGCTCCTTACGACTATCAGTTCGTTTAAGCCTCGACGACTGAACTCTTCCCGTAATAAAACTCGCTCTTCCAGGTTGTCCGAGGAATTGGTAAGAGCATTGATTAGAGTCATAGTCGCTACCCGAGCATCCAACACCCCCTCCTCTTCATTCCCGAAGCCAACGACGCTGCCGTCCCAGTCGCTATCGATATTCACGTCCGGAAGACGCAGTGACATCAACAAAGTCTCAAAACGAAACTCCTCGTCGTAGGCAACACGTGAATCTGATAATGCCGCCAATACGGCTTTATGACCATTAGAGACATCCAAAACACATATGGCTGCCAGGAGTTCGGAGGCAAAAGCGTGAACCTTCAAAGACGAGGTATATAGAGCATAAGATATATGGGTGATGAGGGTTGGTGGCATCAGAACTTCATTGAAACACTTTAATATAAATATTTCATTACAAAAATAATAATAAGAAGAAGAATTAGAAACTGAGCTCACCTCAGTGTTCAACAGGGCCCGCAAGCACTTGAAAACCTCCAGTAATACCGTAGTTTCAATTTCACTGAGGCGTCGTCTCTTACCACCCTTTCCCACCAGACCTGCAAGCAGCTTGCCCAACATATCCATACCCTTTTCATTTCGGACAAAATCCTGAATGAAAGCTAAATTTGCGGTTGATAGATGAACACGCAGAGTGATAAGATGCTTGACGAGTTTATTGTCAGGAGCTTTGCCAGAACGAAGAGTGTCGATATACCACTTGGCTGACTTCGTAGATTCTAGGCCTCCTCCCCCAGAGGGTGTGATTTTCTCACCGCCAGAAGATATCCACCAATTGCTCCATGAACTGCCTGTGGTTTGTGGCTGGAGAGGTTGAATGTCCTCCGGGGGTTTATTGACTTGAGCTTGTACTTGTCCCGGAAAAATTGGCGTGGTATTAGGACTCGGGGGCTCCGTAGGAGAGACTGCAGAGCCTCCAAAGCCCCATCCAAAGATAGATATTCGCCGCATCAGACCCTCATCTCCAGTCAATTGAGGTACAAGTCGAGGCAGTAAAGCCGTCGCACTTGACGGGCCATATGAGGCAGCAGATGGCCGATCCCCATTCATGGGAGATTGTTGTTGGATCGACCGAAACTGACGATTCTGGCGAAGTAAATATTTCTTGAGGTCATCTGACATGGAATACATTGCTGAACGTTTATCTCCCTTCAGTCCTAGTTCGTCCTATGGAGTATCAAAGAACTGTTATATTTGGGGCTGTTTGTCAGACTCACCAGCATTTCTTCAAAAGCCCTCTCCGAAAAATCTGGACTTTCTTCATCCTTAGTATTAGTATCAGATATGCTGTTCCTTCCAAGATGACTATAAATCGCTTGGTCGACAAGCCGGGGCTCGCTCACGCTCTTTCTGTTATCAGGTATGAAGCTAGCGCTGTTGCGATTGGGTGAAGTCGGCGAATTGTTTATCCACCCTTCAAATAAGCTGGATAATCGGCCTTGGGTGACAAGCCCGCGTTGTTCAAGATCCTTCGCAGAATTTGGGCGTCCTGGTGAAGTGGTTTGGTCTCCCATTTTTGCAGTCCCTTCACCCTCCTCGTCTGATGAGTCCTCGTCCTCTTGCATCGCCGCCAGACGCCTGATAGTTGAATCAGAAGGTGCTCTAGCGGATTGAATGCTACGAGGTTTGGTACGACGATACCATTCGTCAGGCACACAAATTCTGATTTTCCTTTTTGCTGTAGATTTGAATGGATTTGGTGAAAAGGGAAATCCCGTGAAGTTGAATACTACAGAAGAAACAGGAAGCCTTGAAATCCCTATGCGATACTTATCAGAGAGAGAACAGAAACCCGAAGGAGAAATATTCCTACTCTCGTTTGCCCCATCAATCCATACCTCCTCTAAAACATATTCTAAGTTTCCTCCTCCCGAAATCGGTGATGATTTCGTTAACCCAAGCTCGTCGATAATAGAACCAAGGATATCGGCAACGGTCATTGCACGCGAAATAAAGAATTTGTATTCAAATTCATCGGGTATTTCAGGTACTCGTAGGAACGAAACCCATATTGACAGTAGGGGATGGAGAGATACTAATCGAAATGCGGGGTTGTGGAGATGATTGGTCATAGGAAAGGAAGAGAAATGCCGTTGTGTTGCCTGAAATTTGGAGTTATGTTGATTAAGGATAGGGGCAACCAGTGCATCCATCTGAATAGTTCCTAAGAGCAATGCCAATAATTTTGCTTGAGTATAATTCTTGACTTGAACGAGAGATTATTTACCATCTCCAAGTCTCGTAAGTTCCTCCTCTTCCCAAGCCCGACCACATTCTTCTGCACGTATTTTTTGCAAAGCCCATCCGCAATCTTCGAGATCCCCAAGGACCTCCTTTGCGACCCCTTCTATCTGAAACAGAGTGTCGATAACGTCTTGAGCATTCCCATTCTCGAGGATTTCAACAAAATGCAGAGATTTAGTAGGAAGGATGATCGGTACTATTAGATTGCAGTTTGACATGTTGCTTCATCCACCGGAAAACCAGGAAAGTAGAAGACGCGTCGAGGCTTATGCCTCAAATTTGAAACTGCGGTCCCAGACTCCCTAGCTTTAGGATATCCCGCAGGATGGAAAAAGGTCCAATCAACCCAAATTCACAGCCAGAGATTGACGCAACGTCCAAAGATCCAGCAAGGAGGCTATTAATCGGGGCAGAACTGCTGCTGAAACAGTGGAAATGTTCATCCATGCATGTCACCCGTGAAGTGAGCACGTGGTTCCCCTCCAGAGGTCGCTTAAATAAAAAAGATTATTATGTAACTAATATTTTCCAAAGATTGTACAAGACAAGAGTCGTTAATTACTTGTACTCGAGGTCATCGATGACTCCGTGTCAACAGATGGATGAACCATGTAATACACTCGCACATTCTCTCCATCTATCGCACCAGAGGACCCTAGACTCTCTTCTTCCATTGACGGCAAGGATTCCTGCACATCTCCCCGAACTTCGAGCAAAAAATTTTCCTGATAAAAGTCATCTGCTTCAGTCTTGATGCCAATAGCATATGGTCGCGAAAAAGATATACCTTGACTAATCTTCTCAAAAGTTTGACAATGAGTTCCTTCTCGTATTCTAATTCCTCGATATCATGCATCTCGCTTTCCCGCTGCTCAAGATACCAATCAATAAGCTCTTCCCGATCCATTCCTTTGCCCGTCGATTGCTCATGTGCAGCTAGATGTAACACGATCATCGTTTGTAGTTCGACATATTTATCGTGAGTGATAACCATACGCCTCCTAGGGGCGGGCGCAGGTGGCGCGTCACTCATAGGAGCAATAGTACCCGCACGGGAGGACGATCCATCAGCAGCATGCGGTGGTGGCCTTCCAGCAGCATTGACTCGGACAGGTATGGAAGTTTCATCTGCCAGATCTGTAGATGCCATATCGGCCACAGCCATCTGAACATCTTGGCTATTATCTGCAGGTCCAGGTCGATCGTTTCCGCGTTCACCCTGTAGTTCCTCTTCGTCAAAGTCAATTGCGTCATGTTCAACATGAATGATGGATTGTCGGAGCAGAGAGTATGCTTCACGAACAAAGGCGGGTGTGATCTAAAATGGAACTGAAAGTAAGCACAAGGCAGCGGAGCAGAAGTAGTTGTAGCTGTATACTTCAGAAGTACAATTGGCTCTTGCGATGGCTTCACTCAGCCGTATCATACTCTCTAGTTGTCGCACTGTAATTCGGTACGAGTTTCGTCCAGCACCAGTAGCATCATCTTGCCTCAGTATTCTGTACTTCTCGATGAGTACATCCGCTGCTTCTCGCGTCATCTGAATGATAGTGGTGAATTTGGCTCTACTCTTTGCATGAGCAAAGGCCTTACCTTGGGATTAAACGTTCTGGCATATCGAATATATCTTTGCAGTGTTTCTGTGCTGAACTCGGGATTGAGGGCTTCATCCTGGAATCGATGCACATTGACAATATGTTTGGCAATATTCAAATCGGTTTTCGGGTCGCACTCGTCCAAGACAACAAAGAACAAATCGAAACGACTCATGATGGGGGCGCTCATCTGCAAGTTTGCGCGAAGTGTTTTCTTCCGGTCGTACCGACCTCCTATCGGATTTGCCGCAGCAAGAATAGACGTACGGGCATTAAGTGTCGCATGAATGCCTGCCTTCGCGATGGATATTGTCTGCTGTTCCATCGCTTCATGAATGGCGACCTGGTCAGAGATATCCATCTTGTCGAATTCGTCGATAGCACAGATCCCATTGTCGGCAAGCATGAGTGCACCAGCCTCGATTGTAAAATCGCCGGTTTCCTCGTCTTTCACGACTGCGGCTGTTAAACCGGCAGCTGATGAGGCCTTTCCTGAGGTATAAACCGCTCGCGGTAGGAAAGAACAAATATACCTAGAAGGATGGACTGCGAATAAGCCTGCGAGATAGGGATAACTTGCATGTTTATAACTCACTTAAGAAATTGCGACTTGGAGGTCGATGGATCGCCAACAATGCATATGTTAATGTCGCCACGTAAATGCATGCCTTCAGGCGTTTGTTTATGGACCCCACCCATAAGTTGTAGTAATAAGCCTTTCTTGACAATTTCATGGCCATAAACGGTCGGTGCGATACTTTCCACTAGCCGCGAATAGATATGGTCCGAGTCAATCATGCTTTTGAGTTCCTCGAATTCAGGTTCTGTCAGGGATTGAACGAACGCCTGCCCACTTTCATCTCCAATTTCCTCTTCGCCTCGGATATTAGTTCCGGCCTAACATTAAACTGAGAAAAGTTTCTTTCAGAGCTTGGTCACATACTCGTCCATCGGCATCATGCACCATGCACGCCAAAAATGCCGTTTTATATTGGAGGTCTCTCACTCCCAAACTCTTCAACCCGGTGACTCCTCCACCCCCGGCGCCGCCCGTTGAAGCATTACCCTTGTTTGCCTCGCGTTGGAGCTGAGCTTTATTTCCTCCAGGGAGTCCAAGTTGACTGACGTCCGGCACGACGATGAACGTTCCGGTAAACACGCACTTATCACCAGCTTTCGCGCGTTCTACCATTTCCGAACGCAAAATGACATCGAGAGAACGAGGCATCGAACCCGTTGGGATTTCAGAGGGGTTTTCTTGAATGCGGACTTTTTGCCAATCGGTGAATTTTGAGGTGTCAATCTGGAGCTGCCAGCCAGTGCGGTTACCACATGTTGGATTCGGACACAGTGAGGGCTAGAGAAATTTAAGTCATGGTCATAGATAGACTACACAATGGGGACAGACCTCAGTGTATTTAAATTGTTGTTCGATATCGTTGATGAGGCCGCTGCAAGCCTCGCAAATGAAGCTCCCAAAAAGCAACTCTGGCCGTACCTCGCTCGTACGAGTTACGGTACCACTGATGCTCATCAAGGTTCCTATTTTGTCTGTTCGTAGGTCCCGAATTCCAGAAACAAGTGGTAGATGATAAAACGCAACGTTAAATTCGCGCGATTGGAGATTGGCAGAATCTGTAGTTGCTGCGGTTGGGTTGATTTTGAGATATTCTGGCTCGAATGTTGTCACGAGATTGAGAAGGGCACGGCGGAGGTATGGCAGAAATCGGTAGTATTGCTTTTGGATGGCATCTGCGAGGACGTCGTCTCTTTGAAGCAGATGACCAAAGTCGACATAGAGCGTCGTGAGCTCATATTCACGCATGGTGTGGATCTGTTCGATATAGACAAGTTCACCTTCGTTTACATCTGGTGCAAGTCCGTCTGAGCCAGGCGTGGCCGCCAGCGCAATTTCCTCCGTAAAACTAGGGACATAATGTCAATGACGAATAGCGCGTCGCGTGTAACTCACGTCTTCAAGAATGTTTCGAAACTTTCCGCCACGCTCTCTCCGACGGCATCTTTGACCATAGGTACATCTCCGTTGACTTGTCGTGGCCGCCTACGTCTCCTATTTCCAACACCTTCCTGATTTTCTTCTTCTGCCTCTCCACCTCCCATCGCGAGTGCATCAGTAACTTGTCTTCTCGGCGTTCTGTTGATAGTCGATGCAGTCGGATCCGGGGCGCTACTGGGTGGCAGAGATGAAGGCATTGCAATTGGTGAAGACGGTCCATCTGAATCCATGGTCCAGAATCTGTATAGGGAAGAGAAAACACGACGCGATTCAGAAAATTAAGGTCCAATGACGAAGTTTAGGGCAGGTTTTTTCGTGTGTGTGACTAATCGCGGAATTTGATCAGTGACATTCAAGTATGGCAATCTGAATTTGCTGAACCAGAACCAATTCCTGACTTTGACATGCATGACCTCGACCCGCTCGACCCAGCCTATGTGCAGGATGTCCTCTCAAAACCGCCTTTTGTTACAATTCCTGGCGTCATAAACGTCAGAGATCTCGGTCACTATTCATCAACCACAGATCCTGGCCTTGTCACGAAATCTGGATATCTCTTTCGCTCTGCAGAGTTGTCTGGTATTACAGATGAAGGTAGTTGTCTTTCTTTGAGCAACCCATCATTAAACTTATTTCATCGCAGGAAAATTTACCTTGAAAGAACTTGGAATCACCAAGGTTTTCGATCTCCGATCTGACACGGAAATACGGAAGTATAACACTCCACTCCCTCAAATCGATGGTGTGGAAATCCTTCATACACCCGTCTTCCAAACAGTGGACTACAGCCCAGAGATGATGGCCAAGTACGTACGTGACATCATGCCGGAACTCTTTATCTGGGCACTTATGTACATGTGATTGTATCTTACAGGCGGTACCAGTTATACGCTAGCGGCAAAACTGAAGTCAGTCCAGCATATCTTAATGGCGCTTGAACACTCGTCTTGAATTTCAAGCAATAGGCATTCTTGGAGTTATATTCCCAAATATTGGACCATGGAGGACCGGCCTTTGGTGCTGTCCTCCGGCATGTCAGAGACAAACCAGCTGAGGGATGTCTCTTCCACTGCACAGCAGGAAAGGACAGAACAGGTTTGATGGCTGCGATCTTGTTGAAGGTTAATTTTTCGTATATATCCTTCGCAAACCCAAAGCAAATAATTTGCCAAAGCTTGCAGGAATCGATGACGAAGCTGTGTCTCGGGATTATGCTCTCACTCGCGTGGGTCGCGAACCAGCCCGAGAAATGATCATGGCCAGATTGGCCAAAGAACCTATATTTGCCTCAAATAACGATGCAGCCCTCAATATGTTTACCTGCCGGTACGGGCATGATAACAGCCGTTTTACTAGACTTGAACCTCATGGTCTGATTTTTGTAGCCATGGAACCATGCAGTCGTTTCTCAAGCATTTCCAGGAGAAGTACGGTGGTGCAGAAGAATATATACGCTGCTATGTGGGCCTCACAGACGATGACATCGCAGCTATCAAGAGACATATACTTATCCCTGGATCATCACGCTTATAATTCAGAGACGTGGATATCTCATACAGTTCTACTTTGCAACCGTCCATCAAGTCCAGCTGTGCATGGGAGCTATTTGTTGTCCGGAGGTGTTCGAGGATCATGTAAATTTCAATGTCATTGAGGTGTATGTACGTGGTGTAAGACTAAGAATTAGACGTCAGAGACGCACATGTAAAGTTAAGACGAGTAACATCCTCAAACAAAACAAAAAAAAAGTCCCATCAAATCGTAAGTAATACTGCAGTTCTCCATCCACAATATCACTTTCGTGTCAGCTCAAGAGGCCGTCGCTGCTTTTGAGTTTGACCCAAAGCTACTGCAGCAGGATTCAAGGTTGGTGGTAAATTTCCACTGCTGCTTGACCCCATTAAACCAGTCAAGCCACCCGGAACCCTGGCCTTAGGATTCAAAGGCGATAATGCTCCACTTCTTGAACCGACAGGTGGTTGTGGAATGATATTAGGCACGGAAATCTCGCCAGTCACTCTCCTTCGCATGGGTGGCCTTCCGGTAGACGCTGGCCTTCCAACCCTGTCGGAGGGGTCGTTCACTTTCTCTTCAGGGAATTCTATGATAGGTGTAGTATCATTTCCCAAGGCCTGCCGTCGCGCCTTTTCATGCTTGGCTTGAACAGATCGGAAGTGGAGAAGTAATTCCTGCCATTTGATTTCATCTCGTCCGATTTTGGATCGAGTGGACAAAGGACCAATCGCACTAGATATGAAAACTTGAGCTGAAAACACATGATTCGAACATAAAGACTCACGATTTCGGAGCAATCTGAAGAAAACCAGCGGAATTAACCGCGTTCAAGCGGTTTCGTAGAGAAACGAAAGCTGAACTTTGAGGCAGTAACATCAGAATACCATAAAGGCATTTAAAAAGGTAGGGATATCGTTCGGGCTCCAAAAGTTGCAGTCGAATGTCTAAAGAAGAGGGTAAAGTCGGCAAAAATAATATACCATGCTGTCCACATACAAGTAAAGACTGGCGACTCGATCAATTGAACCAATTTATCAACTTGGACAAGCATCGGGACTGTGATTTCGAGGTCAGCACTAAACTCAGAAACAAGACGTGAAGACGTCAGAATGCTTGAAATCCGGAATGCGAAAAACTACTCACAAGATATGTAGCAGGTTTGAGGCGTGCTCATAAGCCTGAGCTAGGAGGCAGAGGGAAAACACCGCTACAGCATTATGACACCATGAACGATATAACGTCGTGAATAAAGCTTGGCCATCTTGCTGTGTATGAAAGTAATTAAAAGTACCAAAAAATTCTGGATAGAACGCACCCGTGTTTCCAGGCTTTTTAACCGCTTCCTAAAATCAACCAGTTCAGGTGATGTGATAAGGATGATGTTCAGTTTCTGAACAATAACGCTCGCAAATTCGAGATCCTAGATAAACTGGTTAAAACTGGTTATGATAGTTCAAAAGGCAACACACATCCTCTTTCTCAAGAATCTCTGCAAAGGTGCGATATATTTTTTCCGTGTTGAGATTCAGACAGAGTTGCCTAATGATGAGACTCCCTCGAGTTTCTAGAAGTCGCCTATCTGTACTGAAAAGTCCAAGAAGATTATTCATAAAAGCCTTGAAATAATTCTCCTCTGAACTTGAGGAAATTTGGGCCAAAAGCTGTAAGTCATGTTTAATAACCTACGCAAGCCATTAGAAGATATAGCAGTGACACCGAGATTAACTGCACCTCTTCAGAGCTGTCCGATAATGTCTTGAGTAATGCAGGAAAAGTTCCATCGTCCATGGCCAAAATCTGATCAAGTTACTTCTTGCTGCGCCAGTTACGAGACAGGGACGAAATAATACCTTCTTTGGAGCCTTCTGATGCAGCATAATCAACCATTTCAGGGCTGCTACCCTCGTCTCTTCAAACTCGCTTATGAACTGGATGGTCAATTCATTGACCGTCACTTGATAGTCGAACAAGTCTGATTCTTCAGGAACTAGAGAGTTGGCCAGATTTCCATTGACGCCTGACTGGCTGCTGAAGGAAAGGGGAGAGTGAGGCCGACTCGAACCAGCATTTGGAGGCAATATCTCTGCCGCAGGTGCAGGTCGTGGGGTCAAGGAAAGATCCCCATTGCGTGTCCGTTGCAAGGTTTGAGATTGTTGAGTGGTTTGACCACCCTCCAGGGGGGACTCCGGCAACGAGCTCTGCGTTAATTGAGAACCCAATGTAGACGTAGACTGTCTTGAGGTTGCAGTGGAGCTTGTAGGTGTAGGCGACCTGGGTATTTTGCTTGATGGGATAGGTTTTTCAACCGCTGGCTTGGGTAAGGACGACTCAACAGGGGAGGGTAACCTTTGGATGACATTGAGGAGCAGTTTATTGGTGCGGATAGCGGCTGACTGGATCATGGGAACATGGTGCGCGAGATTGGGCAGAATGGCAGGGATGAGGCGTGGTGTAAACGGGACCATGACCTCATGGGCAAAGTTTAGAAATTCGGCTAACCATCGTAGAGCCGTCGATTGCTGGATCTCATCATCTTAATACGCGAAATTTGAGCGCAGCCTTTTATCAAGAGAGTATACACAACTAACGTTCTCCATCCAGTTGCTGAATGAGGATTTCTATGACTGCAGCATAATCAATTCGTACACCTTGACCAGGTATCCATTCTAATATAGTTATTGAATGTCAATGTTCATTCGAGGCAGCATAGTTTGCATGTTATGCTACTCACCGCCAATGTCTCTATCATCAAATTCTGACGGTCCAGCATTTCTCGCACTGATCTGACTTCCATGAACCGAGGTTTCTTGTTCATCATTCTCCAGCATAAGTAAAGCCCGTTCAGCACTTTCCAGATTAAGGTCAGGTAAAATTTCCGCTTCGCTTTCGACGCGGCGCAAGGATTCAGCAGGGGTTTTAGATTTCGGATGTTGTTCGAGTTGTCGAGACACCGTTGTGACATCTCGGATTTCGCGAAGAAAATCAGCGAGCAAATTCTCAGTGGCTACACGAACATCTTCTGTTGGATCCGAGAGATACTTGCTAAAGTAAATATAAGTCGAGGAACCAATGAAAAAAGAACCATTACTTACAGGAGTCCGTCCAGAAACTCAGGAAGATAAGTTATAAGTTCAAGTTCGGGGACAGAATCGAGAACATTGATCCAGGATACCAAGTAGCTTCTTGTAAATGGGCTGACAACATAAATCCGTTCACGAAGCAGAGGAATGAAATGGGCCAGAGAGAAGGCTTTCTTGGTACCGTCCTGAGGGGGGGAAACTAAGACACCTTGGACTTCATCATTTTCGTCTCTTTCATCCCGAACTTTCTCGGTTTCGGGATACACTGGTATGTAAACTGAAGCGGACTCTGCGACTATATCCTTCAGAAGACGATCAAGTAGTTCGGCACCATTCTTGACTGAGAGTTCGGAGTCGGCTGCAAGCTGCAGAAGGCATAAGTACCTTGAAAGTACCTTTGATGGGGACTTGCCTTGCTCAACGCGTCAAAAATATGGTTAAAATAGACCAAAACCTCTCCCTTAGAGACTTTGGCGATATTGTACAGACATTCCGCTGAAAAGTATCTGATCCTGTTTTCGGGATCGACAAAACAATCCAGCAAAGGTCCAACAAACTTCTCCATGTAAGGAGCCACGTCGACACCCAAGGCAATGGCAGTTCCTGCAAGCCCGATAAGCCCACCATTTCTGATATGAAGTGGATTTGATGTGTTATTGAACATGTCCACTAGCTGGTCGATGATTTGGCTGATACGTTTCTGTTCTCCTTGCAGATGGCATTCTCGGATTTGCCTAGAGTAAAGAGAAAAACATTAACGATCATCGCTAAGTCAACCTATAAGTCACCTACTTTTCGAGTTCGAGAGCTGCAGCTTTGCGCTTCTCGTATATTTTGTCAATGAGTTGCCTCGCGACTGCGGAATCTATTGGAAGGATGAGTAGGATAGGAGCCAGCTATAACAACACGCGCACCCATTTTCAAGGTTCTAGCTAAAACGAGCTGAGCATGGGTGAAGTTCTAAGTTGGAAAGGTGACTACACCGACTGAGTGCCCGATGAACGTTGTGGCTGTGCTGATTTACCCGAATAACGCTGATCCTTATTGGACCTGAATCGACAAAATATTAGATTCTCACAGAAAAGACATCTACATTCTGTCAAGAAGTGATTGAACCAAGTTGTCAATCATTGTCCTTATTATATAAGTTAGTAACTTGTGTTCTTCTATTCGAAGTCCCTGAATCTTTTGAAAATTTTGTAAATATTGTGGAGTTGCAATATCACTGCTGGAAGGGGACTATTCTGCGGTGTGCAGAATCACAGTAGAATGTATTGCAAAACCATTAGAATCTGCACATAGCAGAATAATTGATTGTCATTTAATTCTGGCAAAGTGCAAAAGATAATTAGATTTTGGCGAGAATTATATGTTTTGCCTCCATTTTGCATTAGGTAGATTATTACCTTTTGTGTCAGTTTCGAGACAATTAGAATCTGAACAGAATATAAGATTCTACCTAAATTTAGCCCAAAGTAATGTATATTTCTTAGGATGAAAGAAGAATTTTCCATTTTGGGAGATGCAGAATATATCATTCTGGATTAATTTTCAATAGATTCAGCAAACTGCGGAACATAATCAGAATTTTAAATTCTGCGCTCTGCACGCGTGCCAACAATGGATTCTGCTGAGTGAACAATTTAAAATTCTGATTATGTTCCACAGTTTGCTGAATCTATTGAAAATTAATCCAGAATGATATATTCTGCATCTCCCAAAATGGAAAATTCTTCTTTCATCCTAAGAAATATACATTACTTTGGGCTAAATTTAGGTAGAATCTTATATTCTGTTCAGATTCTAATTGTCTCGAAACTGACACAAAAGGTAATAATCTACCTAATGCAAAATGGAGGCAAAACATATAATTCTCGCCAAAATCTAATTATCTTTTGCACTTTGCCAGAATTAAATGACAATCAATTATTCTGCTATGTGTGTTACGATTTTTATTCCTTCACACACTCTTTTTCTTTGAACTATACTTTGAACCTTATCTTATAGGAACAACGATCTCTTGATCTCTTGATCATATCTTTTGATCTTATCTCTTGATCTTATCTCTTGATCATATCTTATCTGACAGATGATCTTATCTAACAGATGATCTTATCTAACAGATGATCTTATGTTTCCTTACATTTCTTCGACATGTGCTAGACACATACTTTGGATATTACTTACATGCTTTAGACATGTGTTACACACAGCTTATGCACGCCATTCATTTCCGATGCTGCGCATCTCATGCTTGCAGCATGCTTTACTTATGACTTACGCATGTTCGCCTTACTGCTTACATGCTTACTTTACTATATAAACCTAGCATAGACGATTGTACT
>Ga0193743_1001050_pt1 | contig 21101 bp, 23 predicted proteins | sample L2c2metaG_FD_143038 | JGI IMG/M metagenome (GOLD analysis project Ga0193743, IMG submission 143038) | Soil microbial communities from a riparian zone of the East river system, Colorado, United States - L2c2 | ecosystem: Environmental > Terrestrial > Soil > Riparian zone | place: USA: East River... | reverse complement strand
AGCCTGAAAATGCCAATTTTTTATACCCCTGACCCATGCCTTACAGGTTTTAAAGGGTACAAAATCTCTACCCCCCAGCACAATCTATACCATTTACCCATGACAATTCCCTATCCACTCTCTCCCCATGTTCCCTCTTCTCAACTGAATATCCACCCTCCCCATCTGCAAATCTTCCCATCCTCATGTTTCTTTTACTGAAACTATCTGTCCATGTTTTTAATCCACCTGTTTGTCCATCCACCTTTTGACCTTTTGAAGCTCTGTTCAAAAATTTCCTATTGTTGTTCTCAGACCCTGGTTTCAAAGGAAAGCTGGACTTTCAAACACTAAATCTGTTTCTCTATTTACCCATCCAGCCATCTGCTCATGTTCCCATCCTCCCACTTGCTCATTCCAGTCTGTATAATTATCTTTCCACCATCCCTCCATTTAGGAACCCAAGACAGGGGGGAGCAGTCAAAACAACAATAAAAGGGTGAAAAAAGCGAATTATAAGCACTCAGTGGCTGTGTTACTATATGGGAGGAAGGAGATGCTGACTAAAATATTAGTCATTATTACATCAGCTGATAAAACTCCCACATGCGTTGTCCCATTCATTATAGATTACTGTCCAATTTTAAATTTACTGATGTCAAACCAATCTGATCACCCATTTATGCGCTTTACTTTACTTGGTTTTGATGAAGACACCGATATTAAAGAACCTAATGCTATCAGTTCTCCTGGTCCCCACTCCTCTCCCAGTTCTTATCATCAAGTCCACACATCTGAAGGAATTCAATTTGGGAACCTACCTGAACTCTCTGAAGCAGACCCTGACTCCGATTTTCATAGCCGTTTCGGTAGGTTTTTCTTGAATTTTTGTTGAGGAGAGAGCTTAGAGGGGTGGAATATGGTGTATGTGAGCGTCCTGACACAGGAGTTGTTGGTGGTTGGGAAATCGGCGATGCAGCACCACCATTTTTATTGTTGTTTCGACGACGTTTTGGTGGCCAAGATTGACAATGAGTGGAATTGAGCATATTAGAGCAATATAGGTGAATTATAAGTTCATGGGGTATATATAACGAGGGGGAAAAACACGAAGGATGGATGTAGATATGGGACGCGGTGATAATCAACGCGTCGCAGAAGTGCCAGACAGCTGACATAATGCTTACATAACCTCCGAGAAATTCATGAAAGCAAAGGTCTTTTGATGCCGTTGGAACGATCCCAGACTCTGACAGGTAGATACCTAAAATGGGTATCTATCCCAAAAGAGGATGGGACTCCGAGACTAAATCAAATCTTATGTAGCTTTAGAGTAGTTTTATAATGTCATTGGTAACCACAATGTCCAAGGAGTACTACAATTATGTATATGTATATGCATGCTCATCACCACCACCCATACCCACCTTCAGGAGGAACATCAAGGATCAATAGAAGGTTGATATATCTATCATAAATATGTGTGACTATGGGGTCCAAGGTATAGGGCTGGGGGATAACCAGAACATATGTTACATATCTATTCAAGGTGTGTAATGTCCCTCAAATTCCCCCTTCTGCTCATCCATTCCAAAGGCATCCATGGCCATATTAACTACATGGAGCTATCATAGTAGGTACATAAATGAAACATAGGCCTCAAAATATTACCTTGAGGGTATATAGGATGCCATAGCCTAGTACCTCTCAGAATCATTTATTTTATTATGAGGCAAAGAGGTCAGTGCAGACAAATATTAATTGGCAAAAAGGTAGTAATGGTTACCATTAACATTTTTACCAGGCTAAAATCTGAGCACTCTTAGAATGAGGCAATGCTTGAAGGGGGTATGAGGAGATAAACATGGGAGCAGTGATCAGACCATGCCTTTGCCAATAGATTTTATTTGGATAATCTGGAGGTGAATATTTTTGCCAAAGATGTCCCCTATATTGAATTACAGAGGCCAGATTGCCCCCTTTGATTTGGCTGAATTTTACGATTATTGTCCAGATAAACGAAGGCATAGCCCATTTTTCTTCACAAAATTTATCCAGATGGCGGGAGGGCCCACCTACTATCGGGGGCCCTGACGTTGCTTCTAGCTAGTTCAAATCTGGCCGGGGAATAGTTAAGAACGACATTTAGGATCCTAATGACGACGGGAAGTCACCCATGAAAAAAAAAGTGGAAGGTTATGTAATAATTCCAAATGGCAGATAACATTGGTCGGAAGGCACCTTTCAAGCCTCATCTCGGATTCATTCAGCCTTTTTTGCTGCTCTTTTCTCCATGAACCTGTAGGAAATAGGTTTTTGAATATATTTGCCTCTTCAGAATCTTCAATGTTATTTGCAACTGCACAGCCACAGCTGCTGCCACTCATACAGAATCCCGACTTCAAATAAGAGGGAAAAACACCAGAAACAAATTGATACTGGTCTCACTATTTCCTCAGAGTTTTTGAGATTTTTTTCCTCCTTTTTTGGAGGGCAGAACCAATAAGTCTGAGCAAGATCCACGCTCCTTGGGATCTTTCAGGCAATGAGACCAGGATCAATCATGGAATTACATTGAATATCGCATTTACTGACACTTGCTACTCTGGAGTAGAGAAGTACTCTAAATCCTACGTATTGCATGCCTTTCTCAGACCAACACCGCGGTAAAAAAAAAAGAAGTGACATTTTGCCCGACTTCCCTGAAAGGATGTTAAGTACATATTGAATCCGAACGAGGAGACCCGGTGTGGCCGCAACGCTCGAGGAACCTCCGAGAATTCCCACTTTCTCACGTACGAATTTTGAGGTCCGACTACTCATTCGACATGTCCTCTACTGCCAGTAGCAGCCGCAACGACGGTCGAAGCCCTCAAATAGAAAGCCTACCTTCCAGAGTACCACCGCCGACAGGAAATCTCCTATATGATTCATTAGAGGCACGGCTTTTGCCACTCAGAGTATCCGTGGCTCATATGTTATGAACAGAGTGCCAAACACGTTACGGAATTGCCTTGTGCTCGCAATGCACTATTGGCGGGGATTGGAAGCGGTGCTGGTGTTGGAGTGATACGTGGAATAACAGCGGGTGCGCGATACTGGATCACCTAGTCCTTCAATTAAATTCAGTACCTGCTTAATTTAGGTCCCATGATGGCGGGACATTGGGCCATTGCGACATTCACTCTCGTTTCACTTGGCTCTTGGTACGCTCCCATACAAGTTTTTTTCATGATAGATGGCTAAAGATCTATTCGTGAAGGCATATATGTCAGAAGAGGTTTGCAGACGAGCGTAGACAAGTGACGCAAGTGATCGAAAATATGCCTAGGCGGACGTTGAAAGAAAGTAGTGATAATGTACCTACAAGCCCGGCAAACACACCTCCCTCCTGAATTTCTGATTCCGTTGCTAAGAACGCATATTTCTTAATATCAGTCGCAAGACCACCACCACCATTGTGTTCAACTCCAGTTCATGGTCCAAACTTCTTCATCCCAATTCTCCACCAGTTCTGGATCGTTCTAGCGAAGGGAATGTTCGACATGTGCCATTGATATTCCAACGCAATACGTGCTTACCTTGTACTTCGCTTGGAACTGAGTGAAACCATCGCGGAGTATGACTATATCCTGGCGCTTATCGTTTCCTTGCAAGATGTTCTGTCGCGTCTCGGCATAGATCTAAAAATTATACCAATGAAGATGAGCATATGAATACTTCAGAACATACCCTTGCAGCCTTGGGTCCACTTTGACAACCTTCAGACGTCTTAATTTTCGATTAATAAATATGTGTATGCTTACCGGATTTGCGACAAGGCACAGTGAAAGATAACTATCGGAACTTCCTTGATCTGTTTTACCAAACCGTCCACAGTCATTAAGAAATCTCTTGATGGTTGGTTTAAGCAGCCTTTGATGTTTCCACCGGCGTAATCATCGTCTCGAACGTCGACGACAAGGAAATCCTTCTTCTGCACTTTCCCACTCTTTATGAGCACTGCAAGTTCCTTGTGTTACGCTCAGACCAAAATTTGAAATTCGGGATTACAAAAAGTACCATACATCCCCGTCCATGTACCTCAGTTGTTGAGTCATCGTTGATTTGCGAACAGCAAACGTTGCAAGCTTTGATAAGATCGTGGGATAGATAACGTTGACCAACTTCAAGTTGGACATTTTGTTGAATTACGTTATCAACAAGATTCTAGTCATACATATTGAATCTTCCGAGTTCCAACTTACAGTATCCAAAAGAAACCTTTGAAAAGAGATAATCCACATCTGCCCTACGATATAGAATGTATCCATTCAACCTATTACACAGCTTCGTCGGAAGCGTTAAATGTACGTTGAGCCTGAAGGAAGCTGCGACGCTGAACAGACCCACTTCTGATAATCAAAATAAGTTCATGAGTAGAACTTGATCATGGAGAAAAGATAACGAACGGTCGGTTAAATATACTCTCTTCCTCGGTACACAAGAACGCATCGTATACGAACGCGCCGAACAGCGCCCCGAGGATGGGACCCATAATGGGACACCATATCCAGTAATGGCTATATGTATGACATTGTTTTAGTATGAGAGGTTGAGATATTCATAGGTGGGTCGACCAACTTTCTGTATGTGAAGACTTCTTTTCCATATCCTACCATGGCGGTGAGCACTCGTGGTCCGAGGTCGCGCGCTGGGTTGACGGCATATCCTATAGAGGGAATTGATTGGTGAACCTGAGATATCGCTGTGAAAACGATGCACCTGTCTGCATTCCCAATGTAGCCCCAATTCCCAATACAAGGAAGAACAGAGCGAGTGGCATAAGGCCTGCAGGTGGTGGTCCATTCTTCTTGTCAGATAGGGCAAGCACTGCGATAACTAAGACGACGGTAGCAAGGAATTCGTCAAAAAATGCGGAGACATTCGTCATATAATCCAACTAGAGTAGCGATTAGGTAGTAATATAAGTACTATACGACCCACTAAGAGAAAACGTCACTGACCGTGTAGGTTGAGAATAGACCCGCTGTAGCCAGAGTACGCACGCCTCTACCCCCTTCTACGATGTCGATCGCGTGGAAATAATTAGCATAAACTACGGCAGCTCCAACTACGCCGCCTAATAGTTGGGCAAAAATGTATATCTTTCGTGGTAGGGTTATATCACGTCATGAAAACGAACAGAAAAGACAGACAGACTTACGGGTACTTTTTTCCAGGGAAACCCTCTGAAAGTGGCCATTACCAGAGTAATCTAAAAGAAACGTCAATGAATTTAAATATGCATAAGAAAGATAACTTACAGCAGGATTAATGTGTCCGCCAGAAATGCCACCAGATACCCAACTCCTAAAGCCGTACCAACTGCCCATCCTAAGTTGATCGACAAGTAATCCTTTGCAGGTTGGGATATTTCATTATTTTCATATTCAAGTCTCAAGAAATGGATATGCATACTCCTTTCGGGGATGCTGCTACTTTCGGGTTCCCTGATAGAACAACTTGGCAGTCGACGCCATTTCCAAATATGATCAAGATGGCGACTCCCAAGAATTCAGCAAATGGCTCTCGAATGAATGCTCTATGCAGTTACTCAATTTCATTCGGTTTCAGAATTTGATCAAGAAGTACCGATATCGCGACCATCGATTGGGATAGTAAACAGTTTGGCTCCCAGAATTTAACTCGGGATACACTTTTTCGTGCATGGAAATTGATTCTTTGGACCTGTAGTGGTGGGTGGAGTCGCTGTTATCGATATTAGTAGAGCTGGGGCCCGACATGATTCTTAGCGTGTCGGTTGACTTGGATGAAAGGATTCGTCGTAAAGTGGTTTATCACACAGGTAATGTCCGGTGAGGCAGGAGGAAAAGTGCAAGATCGTTGTCATGATGTAGAGCAGGTTCTTATACCAGCCAAGAATCAGGTGCAATCCTAAAAATAGCAAGGAGCTTCTTCGGCTAAGTACCACATGGCTGCAGAGTTTTTGTAAAGCAAATGTTGACATATGAGTTGAGTGCAAGCGGAGAAATTTGGGATTAAGCGAGTTGATCACGATGTTGCGACATTCGTCCGATCAAAATTCGCAAAACATTGTGGGGAAAGGACGACAAAACGCCGAATGGCTTAACGCGGAGCTAGGTGGAGCCAGCTTCTCTATACATACAGCCAAAAGAAGAGTCCAGAGACACGCAGTCTTCTCATTTTCAAGTTCGGAGCAGGCAGGAGCAAGCCAAATTGCATGACCACTGGGGAAGCAGAGGAATACGATGTTCCAGGTGAGTAAGTGCAATGCGGGACACCGTCCTCCAGAGCTTTTGATTATTAGAAATGGGGTTATTCGCAAGTCAGGTGGTACTATATCTGGGTTTTATGCATTGTGCAATATACGTTCATGTGTGCAATGCCAACAGAGCTTCGCAAGACAAGCCATGCCATAGGGGAATCTATCCTTAAGGCAGCAGTTATACTGGTTTAGGCGGAGCACTCACCGTATTTCGAAATTCAACCTTCATTGTATAGTCCCATGCTGATGCCTCCATGTAACCTCGCACTCTGGTCTACAACTCAACTGACAAAATCAGCCGGAAATATAACTACACAGAAAGTCAGGATGTCTGACAACGGAACGAGCCTCCTGCAGCGCAAGGCAGCGAAGCGCTACGGGCCGCAGGGGTCATGAGGTTTCAAAATATTGATGTTTCGAGACGCAATTGAGACTAAACAGCGTAGTTTGCAAGTGAATGTAACAGTGTCACTAGCGCTGTCATCTTCAATAGAAATGCGCTCTCGAGGTAAAAACGTAACAAAAAAATTGGGGTGAGCTTGGCATAACATAGAAAATCACAAACGAATGATACATTCAGCGCAATATACGGAGTTGTTTTAAATGGGATGGAGTGAGCTCTTCTGGTAACATTATAGCAACCTAGGGGAGAAAAACTTAGTACGTCCTATGAATGAGTGTTTAAGAGCTCACTATTCGCGATATTTCCTGTCCACCCACATCCCATCCACTTTCAGCAACGCCTAGGATACATCCTTCAACCAATCTACCTATCAACAGGTCTAATCCAAGGCGCTCGCCAGTATACTTCCTCCACCGCAGGACATTCCTTAACAATTTCACCCGACGGGATAGGAATCGCCTTCGCCCAGGTATGGCTTCGGGATTGAAAGCAGGAACAGATTGTTGAGCAGTTTTATATTTGGCAAGTAATGCTTCTGTTTCCACAACGGCGGCCTGGAAGGAAAGCATGACTGATTTGAGCAGTGACTAAATGTATTGCTTTAGATAGGATTAAATTGAAATGAGAAATTAAATCGAACCTGGAATTTTATATTCCCTGGGTCAAGACTTGCCTCGATTTCTTCGGCCAGGTCGATCATCCTCACGATATGTTTTTGGGAATAAACATCCAGTGCGCCACCCTCTATCACTCTACAGATCATGGGTATCACAGCTGTTGAGACCATGGATGCCACCAAGTCCCCGTCGGGTCCTATCTCTCTGTCTTCAACTGCAGTACCCTCTCCGGGCCGACAATATTCATAAAGGCCTTTATACCATTTAAAATCATGCAAATTGCGTTGATCCTGAAATACTGCAGGGTGAATCTGATGGTTTTTGTGCTCTGGCAAGCAAAATCGAGCACGGACCTCAATGCAGTTCCATCCCACACTTTCCAGCCGGAGCCAAAATTCCCAAACACTAACCACACCCAATCCACCCCAAGCACCAACATAGCTATCTGAATACTTTTCTCTCCAAATGCTCCACCTACCTTTTCCTGGATCACGGAATTCCTCTGCCTTGACATCAGCAAGGACCTCCTTTTCCCGCGATGCAAGTGACTGAAGAGCGGACGAATAAGCCGAGGCATCGTGAGGCGCAAGAGAAGAATCCGTTGAATATCCTTCTTCTGCTTCTACCGTTTTCGCCCGTTTCGATGAACGTAGCTGCCGTCGAGCCACCCGGGACACGCGTCGTTGGCGTCGCTCCTCGACGGGATTAGGTCTAGGAATTGTCCTTCCGAGTTCGTCCGTCTGATCCATATCAGTTCCGGTCTCCAAGGGAGCAGGGAGAGGCCCGAACAACGTGGCAAAATCGTCATCGTCGTCGTCCCGTCGACGCTTTGAAATCATGTCGGATCGCTCCTTGAGCAATGAGACATGCTCTTCCTCCAAGCTCTCGAGTAAAGGATACTACAGATAGAATCAGAAGCTTATCGACGTCTCAAAGTGCACCAATACTTGCCTTTTCATCTAGGAATCCTGCAACTCCTTCCACCCATTCACTGAAGCTCTGGAACCATGCTCTCTTGACTTCTGCCTTCTCCACCATTTCTCTCAGTTCCTTCTCTCTATCATCAATTTCAATGCGTTCCTGTCCTAGAGTGGTAAGGGCGGCCGAATTCTTGGCGTGTGAGGTCGTTAAGTGAGTAAGTTGCTCTGACAGACGAGCAATAGCTGATGATAAAATAGGGACAGGAGTAACAGGTGGGACTATTATGCAATTGTTGAGATTAATTTGATGCATCATCGAAACGAAGAGGAAAGAAACGTTACTGGGCGCAGGTATGTAGACTTCTTTTTCTTTGGCTGAGGGTTCAGGTGTCTTGTGACCACCTCTCCGCAACTGCTCTTGCTCCCATTCAATAGTTTCTTCGTCCTCTTCCTCACTGTATAAGATATGTGAGAGTGTATGTATTGAGATAAAATGTTTACGACCCACGCGTCGGCGATCAATTCCTTCATCGTGTCTCGTCGGCGACTAGCTTCTATTTTTCGGGATTTTTTCCCTAACGCTATTCGCTCCTGGGCACTAGTATATTCAGCAAACTCTGTCAAACATGATTTAAGTAGATGAAAAGGTGCAAGCAGAGAGTAGCCTACCATCATCTCCCTCTCCTAGCTCATCCTCCTCCCGCACCAGACGACTTTCGGGATGAGGACCTTGCGGCTCTTCAGCTCGTTTCGTGACGGAGAGGGATATGAAATCTTCCTCCCCAGTGACTTGTGTTTTTCTTAAGCGCTCCCGTTTCTCCTTGGCAACTTTGATGGAGGATTCAGATGGAATAAAAGCAGCAGACTCTTCTACTAATAAACTTTAGTTCAATGCACGTTGAGGTAGAGAGGTGGACTTGAAAAGACAGACCGATCTCTTCATCCACGCTCTGCATGGATATATCTCCGAAATCCATCGACATATCAGCATTGTATGGATCTGAGTTCGATGGTAATGGCGGTCGCGCTGTAGGAGTGCTGGCTTTCAATTCTTCTAGATATGCCGCATCATATACTGGTCGGGATATAGTAGCCTGATCTAGAGTGGGAGGTATGCTCCTATTTCACAGTGCGTCATGTAAAGATGCGGATATCACGAAAAAATCAACTCACGCAGGATGCGTTCCCAGTGCCAACTTGCGACTCAAATTTGATTTTTTAATCTTGAAGACCTCCCCATCCCCTTCCTACGCAGAAGTCCCTTAGTATCCTTCTTTTCTGAGAATTGAGACTCAAACCTGCTCCTCATCTCCACCAAAGCTCAAGCGAGACTTTGGCTTCGTTCGTTTGACTTTGTTCTTCAATTTTGTCGCCAGAGTGCTGGGCGAGTCTTCTGCGTTTACAGACGCGTTGGCATCCGTGTCATTTTCAGGCGAGGTTTGCCTTGCTCTAACGGTGGGCTTTGTCTTGTTTCGCTTGAAGATGGGTAGTTGTGTGGATTCGTCGGAGGCCATGTACGATGTTCTGGGCACAGTTATATTAGCACTTCTGTAATCTTTTTCAATGTGTCAATGGATACACCTACCCTAGCACTATAGACCACCTCCCTCGAAGCTACTTAGCAGCGCTCAAAAAGCCAAAATATTGAAGTAAGTAAAGTACAAGTGAAGATCAAGTCTTTTTCAGGTCCCGTGACAAACGCGTGACCCGCGATTGACCTTCCGAAAAATGTCAAATTTCCCACGAATATTTTCCTGGTTAAAGCACTTTAGCACAAATGGCAGACTCCTCCAACTCTGACCAACCTCGTCCTCGCCCCCGTCCCAAACCCGTCGCTAAGAAAGTCACCAATGTTATTCCGACCTCTACACCGGGTGCATCTTCGTCATCTGGAGGACTGGCATCAAGCCCGCCGAAACGACGCGTGATTGCGGTCGAAGACACGGACGAGATGTTTATGCGGAATAGGAATCGTACATCTAAGACGTGGCAAAGGCTGGCCGAGATAAACAGAGGTGAAGTCGATCTAAGATTATTCCATTAATCAGGCGCTGAAATGTAGAAATCTCTAGAAGTACCCAAAACTGGGAGAATAGATAGCGATAGCGACAATGAGATGTCGCCGACAGGCAAGAATAAGAGGAAAAAGCACGAATCTCCGAGTGCATCTCTATGGCAGAAAGATAGAATGCTCGCACGGTAAGCTGTGGTGGCCCGTACTTGCACCGAACGGACCACATTAATCGCCTCGTGATTGTAGAATGCTCTCGGAAGCCGTATCGGACGACTCCGATTCAGATATAGAGTTAATTGGCATTTCAATAGCTCCTAACGGTAAACAGAACGGTAAAAGAAAACGTCAACAACGTAGTCGTTCCCGTTCCATCACGCCTCCGCCTGCACTGCCTTTGCATCAAATCCAAAATGCAAAGAACATCGTTCGGTAAGTTGTTTTCATTTTGTTGTCCGAAGCAACCCTATTCATTGGAAACAACTTTGACAGTCAAGCCCTAGCACCAGTTCGCCGTGCCGCTTCTCCCATCCACGTTGACTTGGACGACTCAGCAGACACGATAGCTCTTCAACCTGAACTCAAAGCTATCGCCAAAGAGATCGCAAAGAATTCTCAATATACTCATCTTATGAACGATAAAGCAGTTTTGGCGCCAGGAGCAGACCATGTAACTATGAAAGTCAAATGGCAGCCTCACCCTATGGACCAGCATGGAAAGGCTGAGGAATGGCAATATCAGATGGACAGGGTGTGTTTCCAAGTCTAGCAACTTGAAAGTGTTTTATTATGCTCATCATATACTCCCGTTCCCTTCTTCCATTGCTAGAGTGATAATTTCCGCGAGCTCTTTGAGGCCACGGCAGACGACGCTAATATCCTGACTAAAAATCTCATCATGACCTACCGCGACAAACGATTCTTCCCTTCTGTAACTCCTCATACCCTTAAGATCTGGACTGAGACTGCGGAACTTGGTATATATTTCAAACCTAACTTCATTTAGAAACCCGAATTCATTTTTAACGTTTAGTGGCATGTACAACGGCAACCTACGAATATATCCGAGCACACCCTCAAAATACTTCCTTTGGTAGTTCCAACGCAGGAAAAGGACCTATAGACATCGACTCTACTACCGAAGCAGGTCCTTCTGGCGATGCTTCATTCCCACCAGCAAGCCAACAATCTGACCCTGAAGAATCAGAATCGGATGAAGATATATTCAAACTCATCCTACGGTCTGCACTGACTGCCAATAAAGAAATCAGCCTCGTCGTTCGTCCAACGACGAAATGTGGTGCGATTGTGAAAGCTTTCTTGAAGAAGGCAGGCTTGGCAGGGCAATACTCTGAGGTTTTCGCTGATGCTCCGACAAGTACGGCGAAAACAGGTAGGAGGAAGAGTAAGGTGGCTGAGGCTGGCAAATCCCCGAGGTTGTGTCTAGATGGCGACAAGCTCGACAATGCTAGTGAGATCGGTGATGCTGAATTGGAGGATGGGGATATGATCGAGGTTGTCGGATTATGATTAGGCGTTGCTTCGAATTTTCCTTTGCTCTCTCGCTTTCATATGCTTGCTTGGTTTTTATTATATCCCCCTGCTTATTGTCTGCCTATACCATAGTTGCCTACACCATAGTTTACCATACCTGATAATAAGATGATTAAATTACAAAGAGTTCAGCTAGTCAAACATATAAGTGAATATTGTAAACCGAAGAGATACTATTGCCAGCCATCGCTTGCGTTCCGTACCAGGATCCTTGCATTATTCACAAAAGCACGAATAAGTTCATCAAAGGCATATCGTTCGTGTTCAGGATAGTTGGTGTCATTCCGTTTCATCGCGGCAGATTGTAGGAGTTCTGGTCGTACAATTTCAAGCTCAAGCTCATACAGAACTTGTGGCTAGACAGACAAAGGATGATTAAGCACCAAGTTATGGTTGGAAATAGAAAGAAAGAAAGAAAGAAAAAACGCACTGGTGCATTCGGTAACGTCGACGAGGTAACTTGGGTCAAGTCGATACTAAACTCTTCATGGGAGTAGCTAATTCGATTTTTTTGTCTTTTAAGAGTGGCAGCTCCAACAGGGTGTTGCACTATATTGAATTTAGATGTGTGTATTTTCAATTCGACAACGCCCAGATTAATAATTAACGCACTCGGGATTTCCAGGTTGACGCTAACTCGCCAATCGGCAGCACGTTTTGGACTATAGATGTCAAGATTGCCTAGCCGCATTTTACGCATACATTCCAAGGCAGTACCCGTTTTTTCGTCCCGTGTTACTCGTATCTTGTCTCTGTCGCTACCGTCAGGTGAATAGAAAGAGTCGACCAAATAACGATGACTGTAGTTTAAGGGGCTTCCAATATGTGTAGGCAGCGAAGATTCTGTTTTTAAACCATTGAGGAGGGTGTTGTAGTGTTTGTGTTGGTTCTATATGAACAATAACATCAGAATTGAAGGATCTTTCTGTGAGAATGTGAAACGTACTATTGACATATTGGACTCGAACCGCACGCCGGCAGAATCGGGGGCCAGTACTTTTCACGCAAGATAAATGAAGAATATATATAAAAAAAGGGGAGAGGGGGGGGAAGGATATCCAGTCAACCAAAGCTGTATTATTAGATCGAATAGGAAAACAACATATACTTGTCTCCACAAGAACAGGTAATGCTAACCTCTGGCCAGACATACGATCGCGCAGGATGCCAATTTTAGCTTCGACTTCGACTTTGCCATTCAAGTGGTCTGGACGTGTTACTATCATGTGGCAGATAAAGTCTGCTATCTCTTTGATGAATTCGTCTAAAGGTTCGATACCAAGGATAGAGAGAGACAGTGGGGGTAAGCTAGGACCGTCATTTGATGCAATGTGTCCATTTGTGTCCGAATGGGCGGGAGAGGGCGCACGCCGTGGCCTTTTCAGAGGAGGCGGTGAGTTCGAGCGTGGTTGCGTTGGCATTAATTGTGGTCGTGGAATTGGAGTAGTAGTTATGTAAGCCAACCTCCTCTGCTTCTTAAAATAGTTCTTACGCAATCAAGTAGAACAATTTTTAATTCAAGTCGAAAGTAATGATAATATCCTTAACGTATAATAACTTTCAACCTCCACGCCCAGCCTGTTCATGAGTCAAAGACAAAGTGGATGCCAACCTAGAGAAGGGTCAGTTCGGCTTAAAGCTACCGCAATGCAAGGCAAGCTTACCTTGTGCGCGGGGCCAGCAGGGGCAGGGTCGTTCAACTTCTGTGTGTCGAGAGCGAGAGCGAACGAAGCCTTGACGCCAGGACGAAGGGATTGTGTGTAGCCTGAAAGATTGTTGAGTTGTACTCCAAATATTCCATGCTAGAAAAACTCACCAAGGCCGATGACACCAGCATTGTTGATCTTAGCTTTGATGAAAGCAGAGGAATCAAGGTATCTAGAATATAAGGCAACTTTAGAAGTATCCAGCGCAACTTTGCAGAGCACTTACGTCTTGCTACCGACCTCAAGGACAACACCGCCATGAGTAGATTTGGAATCGTACACGGCTTTGGCACCAGCTTCGACTTCACGGCTGACACGGTGGTAATAGCTGGCAGAGAAAGTGTTGAAGTTGTTCAGTCCATGAAGGGTGACAGAATATTCAGGAGCATTGTAGCCAAGGGCGGCAGCATAGCGGCTAATGCTGCCAGCTGTCACGTTGTAGGAAGCCTCGGCACCGACTAGGAAACCGTCACGGCCAACAACGGTGTCAGCAGTGAAAGTGGGACCCTACAGAAATTTTGAAAAACGGCGTCAAAGAAAATGGTATCGGTCGGACCTTGAAGACGTCGAGGGTGGCACGGGTGTGCAAACCAGACTGCTTATAAACGGTGTTCAAGAAGGCCGTTTTTGTGCCTTTGTCGGGGGATAGGGAGGTCGAGAGGTCGAATTTGAGACCCTTGACAATGAGGTTGTCGAGTTCGACCTGGTTGCGGAGGAGGTTGGAAGTGGTCCAAGATTGGGTCAAAGTGAGCCCATGAATTTTGTCAGTCCACTTTCCCTCAATGTCACCATTAATAGCATCTGTCTTGGAGTCGCGAACTCCCTGGACTTTGAAAGAGACGTTGGAAGGCGTCTGTGTCTTGATTTCAAGGGAGGTGCCATTGAAAGGGTAGTCCTTAGTGAGCAAGTCATTCGACGACTTTCCGAGATCCTAGTGAAAGGCGATCAATAAAGATTAAAAGCAAAAGATATTTGAGGCATACTTTCCAAGACGGGGGAACTGGCTGAGGGAGGGACATCGTTAAGAACTGTTAAAAATTAAAAGCTGGTGGTGTTAACGCTGGAGCACCAAAATATCCTAGGAATGAACCGTGGGAAAATAGGAACAGACCGGCAATGTCACACACGCTTTCCCCCCAAATCTGTTCTATCGCCCGTCGACATGAATGGCGCATAGGTTGTACTTAGCGACCTCGAGGACGCTTATGTGTACTCCCAAATTGCAAATGTATAGATCCACTATGTTCGGATGCAATACAGCATTCAGAAATTCATTGAAGACACCTCGAATCACCCTATGCACTCGAACTTCTCATAACCCATACTTCTCAAACCCATAACCCATACTGCTCATAACCCATAACCCATATTGCTCATAACCCATAATACATAACCCCTCAAGGCCTGAAGGCCTCACATCCCACAGCTCGAGCGACCTACCGACTTGGTGGGCGGGGAATTGCGTACCATAACATACCATAACCTAGTAGAGGTCCGCAATAACCATAACCCGTAACCCTCCGCAGGCAAAACCCTCAGAAATGGATTTGGTTGCTCAGAAGCAGGCTGAGGCCGCACTCAATTTGGTCGCCACGGCCTCCAGCCCTCTTCCTAGCCCAGTCGGCGAGTCTCACGTCTTGACAGATACGAAACTTACTAGGCGGTTATCGATTCAATCGCGGTACTTGAGAATATCGAGATGAATGGGCGCGACGAGGATATTCCCATCGAGCCTCGTGTGACGTTCTCAAGACAGACCATCGGCAGATATTCAAATAACTTTTGGGCTCATTCAATAGGCAGCTCAGCCTCGAAGAGAGTACGAAAGAAACTGTTTTAACTGACTTTGTAGTCCTAATTTTTTCCTAGGATTTTCTCGAATGTATTTTTAGCATACCCATAACCCCTCATATACATAACCTATACCCTGAGCTGTCCACCGAGTTATGAGAGGTTCGACTGTACACATTATTGTAGAATTTAAATGCGTACATGATGGAGCCTCGTCTTAAATACATGTTTGGTCATCTGGCGTCTAGACGACGCGTTTTTTTCTCACCAAGACGCGTTGTTTTGCTCTGTTGTGACAGTGTTCAAGAACAGCGCGGTCGCCTAATTCTGGGTTTCTTTTAATCTTGTCAACTTGTACTTGTACTTATCTTTTGTTGTCTGAAGGTTGGAGCGCTGTTGCTGCTGCTATGGACAACATGACCCCACAATTTCCAACTCTGCCCACAGAATCCACTGATATCTTTTCCCTTTCCGACCAAGTCCTTTCTGACCGTCTCGAATTTATAGAAGAGGCACGTTGAGCCCGTTTGATGTCAAGAGCATAATCTGACATTCTTCCTGATAGATTGGCTTTGGAAACTGGGGTAGCGTCTGGTTATGTAGGCCCAAACCCGCCACTACCGAGGAGGGCGTCGTCAGACCTCTTGGCCAGAAGATCGCTGTTAAACTCGTTCACCGGGCTAAAACGTCGACTACCGCTGCTCGCGTTCGATCACTGTGGGTCATGTCTCTCTGACGTTTTTGCATTCTGATTTTGAACACCAAACATAGATGGAATGAAATGAAGATTGTTAGGTCCTTCAAGTCCGACCCTCACCCGTCTATCATCCCATTCCATTCCTTCATCATCACCCCATCCTACGCGCTCATCACCATGTAAGTGTTGCCATCTAGACTTTCATTGTATTACTCTTTCTACGCGTCGTATCATATTCGCTTGCCACCCTGTACCTTGTCTTTCGCCTTGACAACGAACAACAGTTGTTGACGTTAACAAAATCTTCTCAGGTCTTACCTTCCTACACTAGTACCAGTGGAGGTAGAAGAGTTAAAGGCGCGCGAATGGTTCCGATTTTTGCTCTCCGGCGTCGAGTTTCTACACAAACGAGGCGTGGTGCACAATGACATCAAGTAAACTTGCCACCTCAGATTCACCGTCGCAGCGCTCACACATTTTCATAGACCTGCTAACATCCTTCTGTCGCACAAGAACATTCCTGTCCTCGTTGATTTTGGTTTCGCGGAGAAATACGACATGGTGTCCGATACGGCCTTTCATTCTAATCTGTCATATGGAACTCCCGAAGTAAGTCGTTGCGAAAATTTCGTAAAGCTTGTTCTACAGCATGCTCAACATTACTCTAGTATCTCTCTCCCGAACGCGCTCGTGGATTGCCACATGATACTCGCAAATCTGATGTCTGGTCTCTAGGAGTAACTTTCTTCGAGATCCTCGTTGGACGGACACCTTTCGAACATTCCGACGGAGAACAAGTTAGCTCGAGTGAGGATCTCGAAAAGTACTGGGCACGTACAGTTCGTATTTCAATTACCTACACAACCGGCAGAAGCAGTATTGATGATGTTGGCCCAAACTTTTTAGTTGCGGGGTAAATGGGTCGGCAAATGGCAGATCTCGAAAGAAATAGAAAAGCTTCTTCATCGAATGATTTCCCCAAATGCCGATCTGCGCTGTACGGCCATGCAAGCCATCGCTGACCCATATTGGCAAACGCCCCGGAAGGAATCTCCGTCCGCGCACAGTAAGTTTCCTCGTTACCTAAATCTCCTTCCGTCTGAATATAACTTGAAACTCATATCTTTGATTTACTAGAACGTTCTTCCAGTTACATGTCATCTATTGTGTTTGAGAAAGACATGGCGAAATTGATGAATCTAACACCTTCGTCATGGAAGAGCAAGGAGAATACGAAGATTGCCACACCTCCAGGACTCGCCCGTGCTAATGAAGATGTCAAAGATGATGATTTGTTTGGTAGTAAACGTCCTACGCTTGCCAAGTCAAAATCTCAACCGAAAGTCGCTGGAACGAAGAGTAAGTTGAAACAGTCACTGAGCGCATTCTCAGTGTCTGATAATTGTTGTTATACTATAGTTCAACCCCGCAAACGCCCCCCAGTGCCCCCTATTGTGGACTTGTCGCCCATCAAAGCTTCACCACCTACCTCGCCATTTTCCGATGTTTCTGCCAAGGAGAATATCTCGTCGTTCAACCGACTCGCATCTGTTGCAATTAGTGTCAACAAGAGGAAGAACATTGCCAACAATGAAAATAGAGATGAGAATAAGGTCCATTTCAACCCCAGTACGAACAATGATACCAATGCGAGCGCTCGCCGTCCCTTTGGTACACTGTCCACAAGTGACAATATACCACGCCCCACCTCTGCGTTGGTGAAGAAACCCTCTGGAAATTCACGTGGAGGAAAGGCTTTGAAGGTGCTAGGAGAAGTGCAGAATGTAGACAAAGAACGAACAAAGGGGAAACAGTCGACGAATGTGAAGGATCGAGTGAAAGAATGGGAGAGGGAGAAGGAGAGGTTGAGAGAAATGGCACGGTTGGAAGAGATGGAGAAGGAAAATGATGACCTTTATGAGAAGAAGAAGAAAGAAAGAGTTAAAGAGAAAGCAAAGAAGATCAAGGTAGTTGACTCTGAGGAAAGGGGGAAAGAGAATTCGGAGGAGAAAGGGGAGGAAGCAGAGAAGGAAACGGAAAATGGATTGGAAAAGAGGATCGACAAAGGGACACCGTCGGCGGACAAAGACGTGTCTCCTCCCACCCATGAAACTGTGGATCCTGCGAACGATTGGGGATGGAATAAGGAGAATATGGACTTTTCGGCAACACCACCTGTTCTTCCTATGTTTAGTTCAAATCCACCGTTGACCCAAGGTCTGTCTACTTCACTTCATCCCGTCATTGCCCTTGGTTACGACTTCTAATATAATTCCACAGTGATAAATATCTTGAGCGATACCCCTTCCTCGACACGAGTATATAAGGAGATGAATAAGAACATCTTCAAACACGGTATCAAGGCTTCTATCGGTAACAATCTCTCTTCTGGTTTTCCAGCTTCAATAGGACGTAAACTAACAACCGGACTAGATAAAACTGTACAGCTCTATAAATCATCGACCTTGGGACAAGCGACTTCTGGAAGATCGACTCCTGCTCGAGGCCTTTCATTTGACGTAACGAGGCCACAAGAGCCTAAAGTATCGACAAAAGACGGTAAGGAAGCATGGGCGACGGATGCAGATGGTTCTCTTCCTGAGAGTGAGTATATTTCTATAAATGCGGGTCTATTGCACCTAGCTTGTAACTAATGCCTGCTTCGTATTCTACTCCAGTTTCTCCTTTGCCCGTTATCAAGAATGCTGCTGAGAGCGAGCGTGTCGCCGCCGACTCTCGAATGGATAGGATGACCATCTGGATGCGGAACGTTGAGAGTGAGTGTTTTCTCCTCTTTTTCGCTTCTTGTATGGTTGAATTCGTACCAATAACAGAGGTGGTAGAGGATGCTAAGCAAAATTTTGCGTCTTCATCGTCGACCCAGGATCTTCCCTTGCCACCTTTGCCCCTACCTCTCGCGCGCAATGCATCGCAAAACCGGTCTTCTCGTTTGCCACGGCGAGTACTCGCAGCCAGCCAGATCTTCCAAGCTGATGAGAATGGTAACGTTAGCCCCATGGACCAGACCATGATTTCCACGGCGAACTCAATGTACCTGACCCCCAACGATACTTCCAGAGGCAGCATCGGTCCTACTCCTGCTGATACTAAATCTCCTTCTCCAACTCGGGGGAAGAGTCACTTGCAGCTTCCTGAAATTCATACTCCTTCGAGGCAACGCCGTGCTACTGTGTCGACGCGGTCCCCAGAACCTACAGAGAAAGCCTTTGATATTGAAGGATCTCCTTCCAAACGGAAGGAAAAATCGAAATCGCACGGGAACTTGTTCCAGATGCACATTGCGCCCATTTCGTTGTTGGAGGAAGAATTAAACAAAAGTACGTTTCTCCTCTATTATTTCATATATACTCAAATAATGGGGATTTCTTTCAGCGCCTCCACCAGCACCCACTCCTCGACTATCGCAAGTGCTGGATAGAAACTTGTTCATCGCCCCTTTGTTGACCTCGCGAGATGACCTGCTGGATTCTCGGAGCGTAAGCTTTGAACAGGTCCGGGAGACTTCGCTGGACGAACTGACTTCCTCGCCATGCCACGTCGAACCTTATCCCCAGAGGATGAAAGGCAGCCAGGATGCTCCTATCCCAGATACCCCAAGCCGACATCGCATTGAAGGCGTCTACGACCGCTTTCTCATGGCCACTTCGGGCGTGAAGCGCCTTGGTAAAGGGTATCAATCAGATAATGTCGGTCCTGTCTGTAGCAACACTACCGGCCCTGGTGTCCCGGTGAACAGAGGTCGTCATTTCTATTCAGCGCGAAAGCCGATGCCACCACCTGTGTCGAGCGAGGATCAATACAGAGCGACCTCGGTGGATGAGCTTGGAGTCATCACCTACGAACAAAATCATTCGGATCCTCTAAATCCAAAAGATGATGGCAACACCACCGTTGCTCGCGTTCGGAAGGCAATCAAGCTGATGGTTCCGAAAGCTGCTGGCTCGCGTCGGCTGTCCCGCATGGGATGATTCTGGTCAACCTTGTTCTTTTATCATTTTTCTGCACCGACAATTCCATTTATTGTTTAATTTCAGCCACCATTTCATCATTTGCATCACATCTACTTATATTTACATCTGTTCCAACTTAACCTTTTTTTTTTTGCATCCTTGTCATTTTTCTTCTCGATATTCAATCATCCATTACACTCGCTGACACACCTCGTTTTGCTTCGTCGCTGCTCTCGATTTGTCTCTTTTCTTAACATCGCTATACTATCCCTGCCTCCATGCTATCGTTGCTTTCTGATCTACGACCCTTTACGCATTTATTTTTTCTTTCGTCCTGACCTTTTTTACGACCTGAACAATTGAGCAAAACAATTGTTTTTACTGACTCATTTCACGATCTATCTCTTGCAATCCGACTAAGTACCTGGGTATATAGAGGGTTACTGCACGACGCTATGAGTTTCATGGATTTTAGAAGAATATAAATGTTAACGTTGATTCCTCGGCGGCTGCGCACTACTGAAATTTGGCGCAGGAGCACTGTTGATCAATCATCGATACTTATAGCCCGTCGGCCCCTTGTATAATGGATCTTGTAACAATACAAGCACAGTTGGCTTGCTGCTCCCAAAAAACACAGATACCAATCTAAGAAGAATGGGATGTGGTGTGTGGGATGATCATCAAGGTTGCATAATCCGTCCGGATTTATTAATAATGATCCCGGATTTATTACAAATGATCCCGGAAATATTATAAATGATCCCGGAAATATTAGTCAGTATTATATAATCTTAGTCAGCCTCACATCCTCCCATTATAGCATTAGCTAATTTCGCTTTTTTGGCCTATTATAGTACCTCTTTTAATCATCAATTTTGGGCTGCTTCTCTGCTGTCTGTGGAGTAGAGGGATGGATTGAAATAGACAGACAGGTAGATATATATGAATAGACATGAACATGGACATTGAGAGTATCTCCCTGCATTTTTTTCACACAGGTCATTTGTTTGCTAATGGATAAAATTGCTGGCTGTCCATGTACATCTTGAGAAAAAGAGCTTCTGAGGTTCTCTGCCTGAACATGATATCTCAATAACCTTGAAGAGAATTTAGATGATCTTCTTTACACAAAAAAAGAATGGGGGAAGGTAACTCCAGAG
>Ga0193743_1001049_pt1 | contig 21109 bp, 11 predicted proteins | sample L2c2metaG_FD_143038 | JGI IMG/M metagenome (GOLD analysis project Ga0193743, IMG submission 143038) | Soil microbial communities from a riparian zone of the East river system, Colorado, United States - L2c2 | ecosystem: Environmental > Terrestrial > Soil > Riparian zone | place: USA: East River... | reverse complement strand
TCTCATTCCCGTTCATGTGCGCGTGGCGGCGGGTGTGGGTGTCGCCAACATCAATGATAACGGTCGCAAGGCCACGGGTGTGATTGTCGCGCTTGAGGTTGATTTCCCGGTGGCGATTCCGCTGGGAAACTCGGGGCTGGGTATCTACGGTTTCCTGGGCCTGTTTGCGATGCACTACTCGCGCAAGGAGCCGCCCGCATCGGCTATGGCTCCGGCACTCGCATGGCTGAAGGACATCGCGCACGGCAATCCTACCGATATCGCCGCATGGGGCCCAAAGATTGACAACTGGGCCTTTGGCGTCGGTGCAATCGTCGGCACCATGGGCTCAAGCGTCATCTTCAACATGAAGGGCGTCTTCCTATTGGAGTTGCCCGGACCGCGTCTGCTGTTGATGATGCGCGCGAACCTGCTTGTCGTGCTGCCGCAATTAAGGGACCAGGTAGAAGGCACGTTCCTGGCAGTGATCGATCTCGACATGGGGCGCGGCACGCTGACCATCGGGATTTCGGTTGAGTTCAACATTAAGCCGCTACTCGAAATCCGCATTCCGGTTGAGGCGTTCTTCAACTTCCACGACACGAAGGACTGGCACCTTTACCTGGGGCGGTATGTCGATCGGATTCACGCGAAGATCCTGGAAGTCTTCGAGGGTTCGGGTTACCTGATGCTCTCGGGCAAGGGCTTCAAGGCAGGCGATCTGGCCGATGGACTGCCCGTCCCGGTCAACGGATTTGCAATTTCCACCGGGCTGCATGTTTCGTTCGTGTGGGGCAGCAAGAGCGCCGGGCTCTATGCGGAGGTGGCGGCCGGATTTGACGCGGTGCTCGGGTTCGATCCGTTTCGACTGACGGGCACGCTCTACATTCGAGGCACGCTGCATGTATTCATCATTGATCTAAGCGCGTGGGCGCATCTGACCGTTGATGTCGGCAAGAAGCCGGACGGCTCGAAAGTCTCTCGCATCTCCGGAGAAATTTGCGGGAAGGTGGAGTTCCTATTCTTCACCATTGAGGGCTGTGTCGATTTCGCGATTGGCGACAGCGCGGCGCCGGCCGTGGAACCGCCGCCTTTATTCGAATCGCTTCGCCTGGTCAGCCGCTCACCCGCGCTGGCGATTGGCACAGGCGTCGATAGAACAATTGACGGAGGAATCGCGGAAGGAACCAAAGCCGAGGCTGCTCCGCCGCCTCCGCCCGCGTCTCCGCCGCCCGCCCCGATCGGGCAGCCGCAGCCGCAAGTGGCAATGAATCAGCGCCGAGTTCCCATCGATGCAATTCCCCTCGCCATGCTGTCCATGCCGCCGGTAGTCAGCGGAGCCAAATACATTTTCCGTGGGGCAGCGGCGCCCGAAAACCCCGGCACACCGGGCGCTCCGCCGGACGGATGGATACAAAAGGGCGAAGACGTTTTCCAGTACACGCTGAAAAGCGTGGAGCTAATTGGAGAGCTGCTCGATGGTGCGACACCCGCCGTGTGGTGGCCTCAGAAAGCGGGAGACAATCCGCAACAAGCACAAATCGGCCTGCTGAGTTGGGTACCTGATCCGACTCCAAAGGCAATCGAGCGCAGCACGTTCCTGGATGAGACGATTACCGAAACTTGGGGCACCGTCTGTCAACCAGCCGCGCCGCCGACCTCCGTGCTGTTCACATTTCTGAAGGAGCCGTTCGGGCCGTCTTTGTTTGGGTGGATACTGGACGGCGAGTCCTGGCCTGACCCGCCGGCTACCATCCGATCGGCGCCACCGGTTTTGAAGCTGAAGGTCTCAGAACGATGGCGTACGGGGGTGTTGCAGGTGGATGCTCTCGCGGGCACCATTCCGGCGGTTGTCGAAGGCGCGCCTGTAAGCTGCCCGCCAAGCAAGGAACACCCCGGCGTCACCGTCGGCTCGACACGTCGTCCTGCGACGGCGGGCGTGACCGTATCCCGACCGACTACACCGTTGACGGTGGCACGCGCGGCTTTAGCGGTTGATCCGATTATGACCGCGCGCGGCGTGAAGACTCCCGACATTTTCGCGCCAGAGGAGATCACGCTGATAGACGTGGCGAAGCGGGTGAATGCGGGTATTTCGGTGCCTCGCTCCATGCTGACACGGATGGTGGTGACGCCCTCCGCCACTGCGTCAACCACCGATAAACCCTGTACCAGCCGGGTATTGGCCGCGCCGGTCCTCGATACGCGCGATCCTGTTGTGTTTGGCGGTCCGGCGCGCGCCGACCAGCTTAAGAAGGAGCGGGAGAAGCGCGGGTTCAAGCCCGGACCATTTGACGACGCTGTCGTATTTCACACCGGCCCCGTAGAAACCACCACGTTCTACCTCTTCGTACAGCGCGAGATGCTGGCTGAGAAGACGGTGATAGTGGCCGCCACCGACGGCACGGATCAGGTTTTTGAGAAGGTGATTCTGGATACTTCTTTTATGATGCCGCCTCTGACGCTACCGGCGCGATGGATGGATCCGTCAGGTTTATGGTTTGATGACGCGGTGCATCTCGCGCAGCATCAGAATGTCCTGCAGCCGCGCGGTTTCGTAGGTGTCATTGTGACCATAAAGGGCAATCCCAAGGCAGACCGCATTCAGATCGGCCTTACGCCGCACGACGTTTCCTGGCATCGTAAACACCTGCACCGGCCGTTCTATGTGGCCGGCATTGAGGTGCTCACCGCGGCCGAATTCTTCCGCTTCGATTACGACACGGAAGAACAGAAGAAGAAGCAGGGCGTGCTCGAAGCGGCGCTGAGCGATAGCAGTTCCGGCCAGGCACTGCTGAAGCCCGACACCGCGTATGGCGTCAAGGTTATTTACGATGCGGTGCGCGGCAAGCGGCCTCCAGGGCAAGCGGTCAGCGACCAAGTCGCGGTGGCCGATCAGCATCAGACGTTCTGGTTCTATACCGACGCCACGGCGCCGCGGCGGTTAGACCCGTGGATGATGTGCAGCACGCCTGAAGACGGCGAGCATCATTACTTCTGCGAAATGCCAGTGCATATTGTGTTCAACAGCCCGGACGTGGGCCGGATCTATGACGCGTATTCGAAACGGCTGCAGATCAGGCTGCGCGCGTCCTCTTTCCGGCCGCTCCCAAGCACGATCGACATGCCGCACCCCCTGCCGCTGGTTTCGAACCATTTAAAAGGTGTGGAGGCGGAGTTGCTCTCTCCATGGGAAGGTGCCGTAGTGGATTTGCTTAGTAAGTCCTGCGTGCCAATCAGCGGCACTCGCATCCGGCATTCACAGGTGACAATGCCCATCCCCCTTGAGCAATTCACGGACTACGTTTTGGATATCGAGATAGTCGACAAGAACGCGCCGGACAATGCCACCGGGCCCACGGTTTGGCGCACCGGGTTCTCGACTGGGCGCTTCGCGACGGTGGCAGAGTTCGCTGAGTCATTCGCGTTCAATCGCGCGCTGCACCGTTTCTCGAAACCGAGTCAGTTGCAGGCGATCGGAAACCTACCGTGGGCTGCAAATCCGCGGGGAAACCAGCTCGATCAAGCCATGATAAGCGCCGGACTTGAGCCGATGGGCGTCCCGGAAGCACCGCGCATCGTAGTGTTCTGGGAGACGACTGGAGGCGCCGATCCGCAGCCCGCAGCCGTGCTGGTGGATTCTTCGGAACCAATGTGGCGTAACCGCAAAATTCCTAAGGATACGGTGGATCCGAATCCGCCCAACGCCACTCGCTCCGAGATGACACCGACCGAATGGCTGCGGCTCGAAGAAGAAGGCGGGGGCGATGCCATTGTGAATAAGGTGATCAAAGCGCCAGGCGCACAGCGCGCGCTGATAACACTGAAACCGAATTCCCGAGGTAAGACACTGCGACTTGCTTTGCGGAAGATCGCGCAGAAGGAAAAGTACCTCGATGGCCCCGGCTCGAGCGATTCGTTCTTCACCATCATTAATACGAAGCTCTACCGGGCGCCGTGGGAGGAAGAAGACTAATGGGGTCCATTGTCGACACGACCAAGTTTCAGGCTGAAGGGGCTTTTCTCAACTGGCAAATAATCGCGCGCCGGTTCGGCCTCGAGAATCCGGCGCTGTCACAGAAATGGCCGGCGCAGTTGCAGTTGCGTTGGATACTGAAGGATGAGCTTGGGCTTCCAACAGAACCGTTCACGGTTTGGAGGCGAAACAAGAAGCTGCGCGGCCCTAAGCCGGTCAATGCGGATATTTTGTCGTTCGGTTTATTTGGCAGTTCGCAACTGGTGGATTTGAAAGGCGCCTTCACCACCGTCGAGATTAACGTTAGCGGCAACGGAGGCGCAGTCTACGGTTTCGTCGGAAATCCTTGGATCAACCAGGTTGTGGCGCTCGCCATCATTCCCGTCGGAGTGAACCAGGCAGTTACGATCTCAGCGCCATCCATCGAGGGGCTGATTGTTTCGACAGGCGTGACGTTCAACAGTATTAAGGGGGTCGGCCAGGACGACCTGTCGGCGGCTGCAGGCTGGGAAAAGGTCGAATTCGTTGGTATTCCGGTGAAGAAGGCGGATTGGGCAGGCCAAGGGATCGGGAAGCACGGTGTGGAACAAGGTATATTCGGTGCGTTCACCGATGCTGCTTCGGCGGCCAAGCAGCGACTGGAGCGAGGCGCGCCTCCGATCGGTTGGGCCCCGTCGATCGAAGCCGGTCTCGCTGCCCCAGCGTGGAGTGGGCCCCCTTCAAACTCTTTGATTGCGGATCTTAACCAGTCGGTGCTGGCGGACCTCCGTACAATCGCCAACTTGCCGCCCGCTATACAGGCGGCACAGAAGCTTGGGAAGCCAATGCCGCCGCCGGAGAACTCTTCGGGTGACAAGATGACGGAGCCGGGGAGTACGTCACATGTGGCGCCGCTGAGTTCAACGTACATGGCTGCGGCAGTCGATTGCTTCAATGCTTTGGGCCTTGGTTTCGGGACTGCCTACCCAGTTGAATTCACAACCGCGGGCGGGGCGGCAACATCGGCGCTCGATTTTGATTACATGGTGACAGCTCACTATGAGCATGGACTATTGGGTACCGGCGGGCCGATCGAGTATGCGGCGCTAGTGCCGTCCCCTACTCAGGCGATTGCTCCCCCCATTCCCTCCAACATGGGCCAACAGCAAATGGGGAACCTAAGACCGTTAGCGCGCGATGGCAGCTGGCGCGCGTCGGTCCGCCTCTCCTGGGACCGGCCCGTTCCCATTCCTCTTTTCCGTCCACGCTCTTTCGCCCTTGCCCATTCAGGTGTCACGCCACCCGCACCGGCGGCGCTCGTAATGAACAAACGATCGGATGGTTCGCCGCTTCCGATTTCGGTGAATTACTTTACCAATGCTCAGGATCCGGAACCGAATCGTCTCAGCGCCGTGGAACGCGAAATTCCGATTCCCAATGACCCCGGCAATCGAACGTTGAAATACGCAGTGGCGCACCAGGACATTTACGGCCAGTGGAGTAACTGGGTTGCGATCAACTCGCTCATCAAACAGCCTGGCGTTGATGAGCCGCGTATCGTCTCCGCGGAGTTTAAGTACACCAGTGTTCCCATTCCGCCGGCTACGAAGTGCAACGCTAAACTCGTGCTCGAATTCCTTTGGGATTGGAGAATTCGCACTCCACTGACGATCAGCTTTCGAGGACGGCTGCACGCTGCCGCCTATCACGGTGCGCCGCCTCCGGACTTTAGCTTGTCAGGCGGATTGCAAACTAAATTAGCCGTCGCGCCTGTGAATACATTCACGCTGAAGTTCGACGTGCTTGGACCGAACGGCGAGCCAACTTCCGACTGGCCAGGCTTCGATCCCGTCGCCCATTGCCTTGCGCTCAACTCAGCCGGCGATGCAAAGGTGGCGTTTGGCGTGGCCCAGGGCGCTGAGACGCGCCGCTATCGCGTGACCATCGTGGGCTTTGAACTTGACTACGCTCTGACGGGCCACGTGGGCCTTGCGCTTTGGGGGCTCGGCCGCGAGGCGATCGCACCGAAACACAGCGGCATTTGGAGCAAAGAGCCGAGCGTGATCTCCACTTCCGACCCGCGGCCGCCCATCATTGCGCCTGACATTGTTTCGCTGTCAAGCCTACCGGACGCAGCAGGCGAATCGCACGCGGTTCTGTCATGGGGCGGATCTCCGGGCGTCGATGGATACTTTATCTACGAGACCACCGAGTCGAAGCTGCTGAAAGCCGTGGGCGAACCGGAGCCCGATCCGTCTCAAACACTTAGTCAGCGGCTTACGAAGGTATTGGGCATTTTTGACGCGCATCCCGGCGACCGCCGCAGAGAGTTCACACGGCGCAACAGCCGGGTGATCAAAGCAAGCTCGGTGGACGTCACGCTGCCGCGCGGTTCAACCTCGATCCATCTTTATACGGTACTGGGAGTAAGCGCCGGACAAGTAGAGGCGGTGTGGCCCACGAGTTCCACCGCGCTCTATGCGTTTGCCGCGCCGCGGCTGCCCAAACCGGGCATACCGACGATTGAAGTCTCGCCGGTTCTCGATAAGAACGTCGACCCGCCCGTTTACCGCTCGAACATCCGCGTCGAAACTCGCAAGGGTCCACGCGTGAAGCGCATCGACCTGCACCGCGTGCGCGTGGATGATGCCGCGAAAGAACTCGACACCATGGGCCCACCGGTGTTGACACTTGACGCCCTTACACCGGACTGGCAGGTGAACCAAGTGACCGACACCCTCGGGACTCATATCACCTTGGCAAAGGGCAAGGAAACGCCGACCGGCTCATGGAAACGGGTCTGGTACCGCGCGGTCGCGTGGTCTGCCGCCGATCCGTTGCGCGGCACGCTTGCGGCACGCTCTCCCGCGAGCACGGTGGCCTGGGTGGTGATTCCGCCTGCCGCGCCTCCCGATATTTCCGCAATCACTATGGAGTGGCCGGGGACGGCGCCGCCGGACGTCTTGCTGAGATGGAGCAGTTCCGCGCCAGTAAAAAAGACTGTGCTCGGATCTCACAAGCTGTCGATTCGCGCTAGGCGGGTGGGGGCTCCGCCGGATGAAACGCCGATCCTCGTGTTCGAAGGTCCACTTTCCGAACTTGTAACGGTACAGCCGCCAAATGGGTCCGCTGCCTGGCGGATAGACGCCACCAAGCCCTCGCAGTATCGCGCGATCATTCGACGCGCCGACATAAATGATGCGGTCGAGGTGAGTATACGACTGACCGATCCATTGGGGCGTTCTTCGGAAGCACTCGCCACGATCAAGCCCGGCCATATCCTGCCCGACCCCGTGCTGGGAAAATTCCTATTGAAGAAGAGCGTTCTGCCCGCAGGATTCGAACTGGGCTGGGTAAGCGACACACCACTGGATCCGCCAGTCTATACACTGCGCGTTACGGTGAACCAACCGCCCAAGCAGATGGGGCCGTTCCAAATTCCGCAGCCGCCAATTATCCAGCAAATGGGGCTGGCGAGCGTGCCCTTGGATGAACTAGGTCCCGTACCAGCGGGCGCGGACCCTTTACGCATCCGCCGCATCGATAGTAGGGGGCCGAAGTTCAGTTACTACGCTTTCGTCCGCGTTCCATTCACTCAGATCATCGTCCACCTGAGTGCGCCGGATGGGCGGAGTGCCGATTACATTCAGCTTCCGAGTTAATTGCGCAATGGCTACTCTACCCATCACAACACTAACGCCGAACGCTATACGGCAGAGTCTGCAAAACAACGGCCTGGCAGCGTTGGGCTTGACGACAGTTGCGCTCGGTACGCGCTGGGCCGACGCCTCGCCCAACGCGGGCGATTACAACCAGGGCGCGCTGACGCTCGCCATTGGCGGATTGGTTCGCGCGCCGTTTCTCGGAATCCGCGAGAACGCTTTTCCGGCTGCTTCGTCGAAACTCACATCGGACTTGCCCGGGCTCGACACCGCGACTAGCGTCACGCTCACAGCCAACTCGGGCAACAACTTCCCGGCGCCGGTTGGCGGCGGCCGGGTGCTGCTTACCATTTCGAACAACTCCGGCAGCACGGAGGAGGTGGTGGAATGCACTGCCCGGACGGGCGATACACTGACCTTGGTGCGCGGCGCGCTGGGCACGGCCAAGCAGCACTTCAGCATTGGTGACATCGTCAAACTGAGACTTTCGCTGGGACAACGCGTGAGCGAGTTCTACGAGGTGGATGGCACGCCGGTGAGTGTCGCCAGTACCGTTCTGCGCTTTCACCCCGAGGCCCACCGGCGTCTCCAGACCGTTTGCACTTCACGCTATGCCGCGGCGGCACAGCCCTTCACGCTATGTATGCCGGCCGCAATGCTGGTGCGGGGCGCAGCAGGGTTTCGTGCGTCGCGCTGGTACCGTCCGGATGAACAACTCGACGACGCTACCGGTGCGATTAGTTTTCATGACAATCGCGGCTTCATCATCGATCCCATTTACGTCGCCGGCCTGTTCAACGATTTGATCGGCGCGCTAGCCGGCCTGGTGCCTGCAACCGTCGCCGCAACTGTCAACGGAGCGGGTGGTGTGCAGGGTATTGCCGGGCTCGCGACCGGCGCGCGAGTTCATTTTATCGATCCTCATGGGAACCCGCCGCGCATTGCCTCCGTGGGAGCGGGACTCATCACCACCGATGCCGCCAACACACAGACGGGCACGGTTTCCGGAAATATCATCACCCTCAGCGCCAACGATAAGATTGCGGCTAACAGTGTGACCACGCCACTGCGCTTCGGCTTTGCCACGAATGGCACGATGAGCGCGGCGCCCCTCAGCCTACCGGCGCTCGCGGCTGGGGCGATCGGCCGTCTTTTCTACCGCGTCATGGTGGTGGATACGCCTTGGTACCTTCTAGGCAACCGCACGCAAAGCCCGCTGCTAGGTGTGAATCCGGACGATAATGCCATTCCGCCGGAATTGCTGCCGCAAGTACGCGACCTGGTCAACATCACTTACCTCGCTGACGGTCCGGATACGCTGGCCGAAGCCACACGCATCCTGAACCGGCCGCAGCAGACCATGATTTTGGCTGTGTCCCCAGTCCTCGACCAAACCCTGATAACGCCGGCCGCCTTGGGCGCGGCCGCGCACTGGCCCGCATACCCATTGCCCAACACCATGGCCGGCTTTCCAAATCCGCCGGTGCGTCTTTCGTCCGCCAACGTGAGCGCTGCGTTCACAGCCAATGGGAGCGACGTGGTGGTGACAATAGCCGGCGGAGCCGCGCCGGGCGGAGCCACCGTGCGCCTCTTTCCGCAACTCTTCATTGAGATTGCCTCAATTAATGGAGCGGAGCCTTCGTTCGTGCGTGGGAATGGCGGCGCAAACATTGTCAGCGGCGTGACACCGACCGCTGTTTTCCTGCGCAACCCGTTCAATGGGCAGCCCGCGAATCCGGCCGTGCTCACGATGGACATCGTTGTCGCTCCGCGCCTGGGACAGCGCCGTCTCACGGCGGCAGTTGCCATTCCCATCGCCGCAGGACCCGCCGCCGTTCCGCCAACGCCGTTCTTCGGCCCCGCTGCAAACAACATTATGGGCACGATGCTGCCCTTGATGCAGGGGGTATCTGAGTCGCCGCTGTTTGGCATTCCGAGCACCATCACTCCACCGGCCGTGCAGCCCGCGAACTTCCTCGATCTCGTGTTGAGTTTGCTTTCGGAAGCCGCGCCGAGGCAAGCCCCGCGTCTGCCCACCATGGCTCGCTTCGAGACGGTTGCCGTCACTGGCACTACCGGACCCGGAGCGCCGCAACCGGCGGGATCGGCGCTTTGGCAGGGTGTTCTGACCGGCGCGCGCTGGGCCGGAGAATCGCTCTCTGCGCTGCATGCTCAGGGCAACCCTGGCAACCCTGCCGATCCAGATATCCATGCACCGGGAATCACGGTTACCGGCGCGCTGGCTTATGACCTCGCTCTGCACGCCGCACGGCGCGCACAATCAATGATTCCACGACCTCTTCCGCAAGGCGGCTTCAGTCCCGGTTGGCTCTTGACCACGGCGGGGGACAATCTTGACGAACCCTCGGATTTGACTAACCTGACGAATACTGGAACTGGCGTGTTGCTGCAGACGGTCGCGTCGGGCTGCGAAACTTCATGGCTGGCGAGCTTAAACACGCCCGATGATGGCTTCACGCTCGACCAACTGCTACAGAACGCGGCAACTGCAATCGGGGCGCCCAAGCCGCCTGCAGGTTCGATCACGGTCGACAACGAACCACGCATTCAGAAGCAAGTACGCCGTGAATTTTTCGCCGCCAAGAAGGGCTTTCGCGACGCGCAATGGTCGCTGCGGCGGGCCTTTGCCGAGGCGCGTGAGTTGATCTATATCGAATCGCCGCAATTCGCTCGCACCGCACGTCCGGCGCAGCCAGCCCAGCCTTACGAAGTGGATCTGGTGACTGAACTCATCGCCACTCTCACCGCACATGTGAATCTGCGGGTGATCGTCTGCACGCCGCGATTTTCCGATTACGCGGATAATTTCCGCACGTTTCACCGCCAGCACTATGCCGCGCGCATGGAAGCGTTGGGGATGCTGCAGGCGGCGGCGAAGGACCGCGTGCTGCTCTTCCATCCCGTTGGGTTTCCCGGCCGCACCGCGTACATCCGCACGACCTCGATCGTTGTCGATGACGTCTGGTCTCTGGTGGGCGCAACCCACTTCCGCCGCCGCGGCATGACATTCGATGGGAGCGCAGCCATCGCTTCTTTCGACCGGCAGATCACTGATGGCTACTCAACCAAGGTGCGCGATTACCGGCGTGCTCTTATGGCGGCCAAACTCAACGTACCCGCGCCCGCCGCGGGCTGGCCGTTGAGCGGCGAATGGGTTCGTTTGGGGCGGCCGGCATCGGCGTTCGACGTGGTCGGCGATCTACTCGAACAAGGCGGCTTCGGACGCATTCAGAGTATCTGGCCAGGGCCGCCGGACAATAGCATCTTAGCCGCTCAGCCGGAGGTGGCGGACCCGGATGGCTCAAATGGAGATTCGCTGTTTAAGTCGCTGGCCGGCATGTTTAACGAATTGGGCACTTAGCTTAGGACGTCGATAAAAAGTCTCCTAACGGCCTTCTTCTCTGTATTCGTTCGTAAGCCAACTTATTCAAGATGCGATCTGTCGGGAGTGGATGAACCGTTACCAGTTGCGGACCATCGATGACCTCGCTGGGAGAACCGGGTTGCCGACATCGCAACAGCGCATACGTGTGCGCCTACGCGCCAACATCCGAGCGCATAGCTGATCGCCGCCGCAGTCTTCGGACCTTGAGAAAAGCTTGGCAAGTGCTGCTTGAACCTTGGAGAACGTCAAGCGTGAGCTTTCGGGAGGCGTGGGTAAATTATAGACGGCAGCCCTGCGCGACCCAGTAATGCCAGTCACCGATGGCTTCAGCAGTTGAGTTGTCTGGATCGATAGCGGTGAGTTGAGCAAGTGGTAGCACCAACTTGCGGCCATTCCATCGGACCAGAACGAGCATGTCATGCGCGCAGACGTCGTCCGGCGCCATGCGCACGACGTCAACGGTTTCGCCTTTTATGAGCGGCGACACGACCTTGGCAGCCAGGCACTTGGCCTGGAACGGAAAACGGATTTTGTTTTGCAGATGGTAATACCAGCTCAGAGCCTGCTCTTCCGGCGTGGCATCGACGATCGCTTCGTTGTGGATTCGGTCTTCACAGACCGGGTCTTTTCGAAATTTCTTCATCTGTCCATCTCTAAAACTTCATCTCCCAATGAAATAAATAATTAACCGACCTGAAGTAACATTCTTACGCCAAGTTCAAGAACGTTACGCGGCGGCTAAATGCAACGCATTTCGGATTTCGGACCATACAGGGTTGCCTTAGAACTTAGGCCGTTTGACGGAACGCTGAAGAAAGCCGAGTTGATGGCGAAGCGCCAGAACTTTAGTTGTAGAGTCGCACGATTCCGGAACGTGGCAATCAGAGATGCGTACAGCGAGAATATGAGGAATCGCGAAGAACGACAACTTCCAATTTATCAACCTGAGCGGCATTTACCGGAGACACAAACAATGTAATGGCGTTTCTTTCACAGCGGGTCCGGATGCACCTTCGTTAGAAATGCGGACTGCCATAGTCTTTCGTTCTGGCTGGCAGTGTTTTTCGGCGCTCGGCCGTTTTCTTCATAGCAGTTTTCTTAGGAATGGGTTTTCGACGGGCAACGCCGAGGGAGCGCTCCAAAATCTCCTCCAGGAGTTTCTTTTCCGCCGGAGTCGTCACCTTAGTAAACTTGTCCGGTCTGCGGCTGACGAGCTGTTGAAGCTTGGCGATCCAACGGAGAGAATCGGCGGCGGGATGGTCGCCCATTTCGCCGACGAGCTTCAGTGCGGCTTCGAAGTCGGGAATCGAGCGGTAACAGTGTAAAGCCTCTTTGAGATTGCCGGCGAGTTGGTGGCACTCGGCTGCTTTGCGAAAATCGCCAAGGCCTTCGTAACAAGTGGCTTCGACGGCAGGCTGACGTTCCGGGAGCCCCCCAAGGACTGCCAAAGCCGGAGCAAATTGCTTGTCCTTGACGAGCAGTTGGCTGGCGCGTTTGAGCAGGCGATGCCTACGGGCGTCGCGGTCAGGGAGGTCGAGCGCCTCGTAAAACGGAGGTAACAGCTTGACCAGAATCTCAGCGTTGTGTCCATTGAAAACGGCCGCCTCCAACTCCTCAGCCCAAGCTTGGGATCTATTGGCGATCTCCAGTCGCAGCCAAGGCTCGATTTCGTTTTTGTGGCTCGGGAGACGGTTCGCCAAGTCAACTAGGGCGTGCAGCCGGTTTTCAAAAGTCGCGCGATGCAGATGCCCCATCATTTGCAGCAACGCCGCCAAGCCATAGCGGCATGCACTCACCGAGGCGAGATGCGCTTCGGCAAACAGATCGGGCCGGCCTAATTCCGCTGGGAGGCGCGTATTGCGAAGGCCCAGGACGAAGCACACTTCGGCCAAAGTGAGATAGGCATTGCGCCGTGCCCCTTCGTCGGCGACGGCCGTGAACGCGCCAGCACGGCCCAGCAGTGCGACGGCTTGCTGCGCGCGCGACCATGCCATTTCGGGCTTCACGTCCAAATATTGGCGCGCATCGGCCTGACAACGCTGCACACGCTCTTCGACATCGAGATCGTCCTCCGCCAAACTCTTCAAGAGCGCCGCAGGCACGCAAGAAGCGATACCGCCGGCGTCGCGGCCGTTGAGAAACGTCGTGCTTTGTCTCACGATTTGGTCGGTGGGATTGATATCCAACCAAATCAGGCGTTCTGAGGGACGGCTTAGAGCGACGCGCAACTGATCAATGGCCAAGCGCTTCCTTAGCGACTCCACGTCGGACTCCGAGCGCTGCCGATCCTCACCACGCACAATTCGTTCCAGATGACGGCCCGCATCGAGCACGCAAACTGAATTGAAATCGAGGCCCTTTGCCTCCGACACGCTCAGCACCGCCGCTCGCGCCGTTTCGGGAACCCAAGCAGGCACGGTCTCTGCGAGGTTGACGATGGCGAGTCCTTCTGTGGCAGCGAGCGAAATAAGCAGGTCATTGAGGTCCGGCCCAGGGTTGGCGGTGCAGTACAGAATCTGGTCGGTGGCGTCGTCTTCGATTTCGATTTGTCCCGTACCGCTAGGCCGTTCTTGCTTCTGCAGGTGAGAGTACAGGTCCCAGACTCGCTGGACGAGTTCAGCGATACGCCGGGGACTGCGAAGGTTGGCGGAGAGTTTGAATTCCGCCGGGGTGACTAACCGTGAGTGCAGCAGATCACTCAGCCAGCCCCACTCGAAATCCGTGGGGCGCACGGTCTGGGCTTCATCGCCCGAAAGCAGGAGCGGCACTTGGACGTGCCGTTGGCGATGGATAAGCGCGGTCAGCTCCACGATGAGCATCGCCTCAATCGGCGTGAGATCCTGACACTCGTCGACAGCGATGCAATCGAAGTCGAGTAAGCTCGCAGGGAAATCTGGTGACCGTAGCTTTTCGACCGCGCGCCAAGCGAGCGATAACTCTGGAAAATAGCGGTCCGCCAGAGTCATGGAACCGGGCTTCTCGAGGCGGACTGCGGCTTCGAGCAGGGAGGTCACCGCGGCCGGGCCGAGATAGCGGGTGCGCCGTTCGCGGTACGTCTTGTCGGAGACACGCGGTTGCGCGCAGGCACTGAAACGGCCGATGGCAACCGGCAGCGCATCGCCGATTAAGTGGGCGTATAGTTCGTCATACAGCGCGGAGTGGATGTTTGCCCAAGCGCCCAGGGTTCGGCTATAAGGGGCAAGATCTCTCAGCAAGGCACGTTTCCCCTCCTGTTCAGATAGGGCGGGAAGATCGGATTCGAGCAACTGCCGGACCAGATCCGACACGGTCACGACGCGGAAGTGCTTTTCAGCGGAGCAGAAGCGATCAAAGTAGCCGCGCGCCAAGGCGGCTAGGTTGCGCGAGTAGGTGACATATAGGACGCGCTGAGCACCACAGGAATCTGCCGCATGTAAGAGGGCCGTCGTTTTGCCGGAGCCGGGATAGCCCTTCAGCAGACGAACGGTTTGGCGAGCCGAGGCAAAACGCGCCTGCGGCTGAGTAAAGGGAAGCTGAGTGTACTCTTCGCGCCGGAGGTCACGAACAGTCACCGGCATGTAGTGACTGTGGAACGCGTGAGGCGTCAGGAGGGAATGATCGTCGTGGTGGCGGATATCGCGCAGGAAGAGCGAGTCTTCGGGAAGATCAGAGAACTCGCCGGACTCTTTCAGGGGCAGAGCGTTCTTGGGCGCCCACCAGGCATAGAAATGGCTCCCATGGTTGCCGCCGAGCCGCGAACGACGCCAACCTCGATTCAATCCTTGAGTCGATTTGTAGTGGAGGCGCTGGGCGTCCACGGCAAGCCGCTGAAGCAGGAAGGCAGCACGCCTCCCGACGGAATCCCGACCGTGTTCCGCGAGCTTTTCGAGAAATTCTTGATGACAGAAGAGCGGGTTTGCGGGCTTGCCGGTTCGGAATGATTCGTCCAACAGATCAAGTTGAGTCTTTGGCGTCACTATTTACTCTAGGCTACACTCGTGATTCGTTGAGATATTCCGCGGCATGTTTCGCGGACTCTGGTCACCCGCGTTCTGCCTTGCCAACTTGCCCGCCAAAGCAGCAGGAAGTACCACAAAACTAACGTTTTCCGGCATTTACTTGTATCGGGTCGCGTCATCAGAGCCAGAGCCGTCGTCAGAATTCGCTCCTCCGGCCGCTTTCTTTTTGCTCTGGCTCGCGGGGGGAAATGACCAGTAACTCTTCCAGCACTCGACTGCATAGTGATTCCATTCCAACGAACCACACCTGCTTGCTCGCGGTTATGATCAAACGGCCGGCGACTCTCAGCCTCGCTCTCTGCCCTGCCCTGTTCAGCTGCCGCCGTACCGTTGGACCTTATTTCGATGGACCTTACGCACACGACCGGTGGAGGCCGCTGAGGACCGGCCCCTCCCGTCCAATCAAATACTTGGAACGCCCCAGGCCGCGTCAGAACACCCAAAATTAGCTTCAGGTTCTAGTGGGGGAAACTTCGTGGAGGTTCAAGTCCTCTCATTCGCACCAATAACTTAGCTGAATCCCTCCTTTCTGAGATTTTTTGCTTTGTGCACTTTTTTGTGCACTTTCTTTGAACTCTGTTCTTCTTTGCTGTGGAACTGTTCCGCTTTGCGGCCAACCTCCCGCAGGTCCTCTTCGTCCACAATGTTGTAGCGCTCGTACGTGGAGCGAGTTCTGTGACCGGTGATCGTCATGGCAACGCTTTCCGGCATGCCTGCCCGTCTAAGGTTCCGCGCGGCACTGCGGCGCAGATCGTGGAAAAGCAGTTCCGAAAGTCCAGCGGCTTTGCACGCAGTCTTCCAGGTTGCCCGAAAGTCTTTGATCTGTTCGGATCCACGCGCGAAAAGGTACACACTATCGCGGGGCTGTTTTTCGAGGAACGCTCTCATGTCGCCGTAAATCGGAACGGCCTGCGGAATGCTTTTGGGCCGACTTCTTCCGCTCCAGATGAATGAGGGCCGCCTGGAAATCAACCTGCTTCCATTTCAACTGTAGAAGTGCAGATTTGCGCATACCGAGGTGGTAGCCAAAGACCAACAGCAGTTGAAGTTCGAGCGGCAGCGCGGCCAGGAGCTTTCGGTACCCTGATTGTTGTAAAAAGCCAGTTCGCATGTTGTTTTCGGGAAGTTTCGGGATGTGTGGCACCCTTGCCACCATCGGTGGATCTGCCCGATAGCCAAGTTGGAACGCCCGGCGTAACAGCGCCAATTCGCGATTGATAGTAGCGGCAGCAGCCTTCTGGTTCTGGCGCTGCTTGATGAACGCTTCCACTTGCGCGCTTCTGAATTTCATCACTCGCGTCTCGCCGAACGCCGGCAGTAAATATTTGGCGATCTTCGGTTCCGCAATATAGGACGATTGTGGTCTCGCAAATGCCGATCAGGTTGATAAATTGGGAGTTGCGGTTCTTCCCGATTTTCCTCTGAGCCCCATGTTCTCCTCGCTGTGCGCGGCTCTGATTGCCACGTTCCGGAGTCGTGCGGCTCTACAACTTGAAATCCTGGTTGAAATCCTGGCGCTTCGCCATCAAATCGGCGTTCTGCACCGCTCCGTCAAACGGCCTAAGTTCAACCCCGCCGACCGGTTTCTGTGGGCCGGGCTGTGCGCCGTTTGGAACGATTGGCGCTCAAATATCTTCCTCGTCAAAGCGTCAACCCTCATAGGCTGGCATCGCAAGGGCTTTCGCCTGTTTTGGACTTGGAGAATTCGCCGTGGCAAGCGGGGGCGACCTGCCGTGCCAAAAGAAATCCGCGTCTTGATTCGCACGATGAGCCGCGACAATCCTCTCTGGGGTGCCCCGCGAATCCACTAGCACTCTGTCGACAGATCGCCGCGAGGTCTTTCCCGATTGCTTCGTTTTAGCAAAGCCTTGAATCTGCTCGCCTGCATGGTAAGCAGTATTTAGCGCAGAGCGGAAGACGGACGCCGATGTTCGAAGATAACGCGCAAACCGCGTCCATGGCTCGCTCAAGGATATAGAAACGACGGAAGGACTGTGCCGGATTATCCCGGAGCGGAAACGCTGCCGCGCCGCAGCTTCGTAGAGGGCTTCGGTTTAGAGCGGAAAAGCGAAAAGAGATTTTCCTCTTCCTTCTATTTCTAGTATAGAGCGCACCGGGGGGCTTGCGGCAAGACCCGAGTCCTGCCGCATAATTGTCGGCCGAAGCCAGAAGCGATGGAAATGGGAGTCAAGAAATGCGTGTAATGTTTTCGACTTATGGGTCGCGCGGGGACGTCAAACCAATGCTGAGAGCCGCAATAAAGCTGGGGCACTCGGCGCGACGGGCGTGACGCCGACCGGAGTGTCGCGATGACCGAGCACGCGGTGGTGATCGTCGGCGCAGGTCCGACGGGAATGATGTTGGCGGGCGAGCTGGCGTTGGCGCGCGTCGACGTTGCCATCGTCGCGCGGCGCGCGAGCCCGGAGCTCGCAGGGACAGCTGCATCGGGCCGTGCAGTTCGCCGGGGTCACTCTGGCCATCAGCAATTTTCCCACCCGCCACAACTACGTCCTCGCGCTGTGGCAGAATCACATCGAGCGCATCCTGGCCGGCTGGGTCGGCGAGCTGGCGGTGCCGATCTATCGCGGATGTGAAGTGACGGGGTTCGCGCAGGACGAGACCGGCGTCGACGTCGAGCTGTCAGACGGCAGCTCGCTGCGCACGGAATATCTCGTCGGATGCGACGGAGGACACAGTCGGATCCGCAAAGCAGCCGGTATCGAGTTTCCGGGGTGGGATCCGACGACGAGCTGGTTGATTGCCGAGGCCGAGGTATCCGAGGAGCGCGGGTGGTGCTGACCGAACAGCAGGTAGGAGCCAACAGCGAACCGACCCTGCGCGATGTCAGTGAAGCGCTGATCGCCGTGTACGGGACAGACTACGGGATCCACAGTGCCACCTGGATTTCCAGGTTTACCGATATGACTCGCCAGGCCGCGGCCTACCGCGAAAGAAGGGGCCTGCTGGCCGGCGACGCCGCACACGTGCATCCCCCGATGGGTGGACAGGGCCTCAACATCGGTGTGCAGGATGCGGTGAATCTGGGATGGAAGCTGGCCCAAGTAGTCAAGCGGACGTCGCCAGAAAGCCTCCTGGATACGTACCACGCCGAGCGTCACCCGGTCGCTGCTCACGTGCTGCGCAACACGATGGCGCAAGTCGCGCTTCGCCGCACAGACGACCGCACCAAGGCCCTGGGCGACTACATCTCTCAGCTCCTCAGCATGGACGAGCCGCGCAGACGATTGGCCGCGGAGCTGTCTGGTCTGGACATTCATTACGACCTCGGCGAGGGACACCCACTGCTGGGACGCCGTATGCCCGATCGCGACATGGTCACCGCCGACGGCCCGCTGCGGCTCTTTACGCTGCTGCACGAGGCCGGCCGGTACTCCTCAACCTCGGTGAGCCCGGCGGCTTCGACATCAGTCCCTGGGCGGATCGCGTTGAGCTGATCGACGCCAAGTATATGGGCACGTGGGAGCTTCCGGCACTTGGGGTGGTGCCTGCTCCCACCGCCGTGTTAATTCGGCCCGACGGATACGTGGCCTGGGTGGGAGACCTGACCCAGCGGGGGCTCGCTGACGCGCTGACCACTTGGTTCGGACCGCCTGCTGCGGCGTAGCGCACTGGCTTCCGAGATTTCTGTCAGGAGTCTTGGGAGACACAGCTAATTGCTTGTTTGTTGGCGATTCTCAGCGATCGACGGGCCATCCGGAAGATATCCCGCGACCCGGCAAGCCTGCGTTTTCACAATTTGGGTGGAGCGTTCGGTTCGGGAGACTCAGCCGCAGCGATGTAAACCACTTTATTTTAAAAGCCACTCGAACGCCGTTTCTCGCTCGCGCGGTTCGTATATGGAGGGCATAGGCTGTTGAGATTGATCGCCTCTTTCATTCGTTAAATTGTGGAATGGCCAACAAGAACCTGCGGCTTGATTCGCGATTCAGCATCATCGGTGCGTTCTGGTCGCCCGAGACACCCGACACGATTATGAAAGGGCCGCTTGTGTCGGACGAGCGGGAAATCAACTTCATCACCGCGCCGGAATATGAAAGGCCAATATTGACAGGTCCGGGTACGTTCGCGATGCCGCATTCCACAATGGTTCCCGCGCTTCACGACTTCACTCAAGACAGGCTGTTTACGCTGTACCAGCTCGTCGAGCAACTTGGGCCAAGTAGCACTAACTTCGCGGTCGGACAGGCCATCAAGGCCAAGTCTTCAAAGTTCTGTCCTGTACGGGCGGAATGCACATCAAGGGAGTCGACGACAAATGCCTCACCTCGCCCAGAGATACCTTCGATGGCTCGGGCAGGAGGTTTCAGGGAAATCCGCAACGTGCATCCCGCAGAACACCTGGCTGGACTGGGCAGAAAACGAGAACAATGCCGCCCATGAAAGAGATGAAGGATCATCGGTCTAGAAGACTAGTGAAGAGAAAATCTATGTCAAACTCCTCGTTCGCCGGGGCCTTGGATATGTATTTGGTTTTCGGAAATTGCCAATTTGATAGGATCAGCCACTGTGACCAAACGAACGTTCCTTCAGATGTGTTCTTCCGCTTTAGCAAGTCCTTTTCTCGGGAGGCCCGCAGCAATGCAAACTCATGATCCGCTTACTAACTGGGCGGGCAACGTTACCTACAGTACGGATCACATCGAAGAGGTTAATTCGGTTGAGGAGATCCGCTCCTACGTCCGGTCTGTGGAAAAGGTGAAGGTGTTGGGCACGCGGCACTGTTTCAACTCCATCGCAGATAGCCGCTACAATTTGCTTTGGCTTAAAAACATGCGCGGGATTTCGCTGGATGCGGCAGCAAAAACCGTTACGGTAGAGCCCGGCGTTACGTATGGGCAACTGGGTCCTTATTTAGATCAAAAGGGATTCGCTTTGCAGAACCTGGCTTCTTTACCGCATATCTCGGTTGCGGGCGCCTGCAGCACGGCGACGCATGGATCGGGAGAAAAGAATGGCAATCTGGCGAGCGCCGTGGCCGGTGTTGAGTTGGTAACGGCAGCGGGCGACTTGGTGAAGTTTAACCATGAATCCAACGCGGCGGAGTTCCCAGGTGCGGTAGTGAGTCTAGGCGCCTTGGGCGCGATTACGCGTGTGACTCTGAAGGTGGAGCCCACGTATCAAGTAAAGCAGTACGTATATCAGGATCTTCCGCTGCGCCAGTTGCAAGACCATTTTGATGAGATTGAGGCAAGTGGCTACAGCGTGAGTTTTTTTACCGACTGGCGCGCAAAGAAAGTGAGTGAACTGTGGATCAAGACCCGCGTGGGAGATGGGCGTCCGTTTGAAGCGCCGCAAGAATTCTTCGGCGCGAAATTAGCGCATCAAAACCTGCATCCTATTGCTGGCATTTCGGCCGAGAATTGCACGGAACAGAGAGGAATTGCAGGTCCTTGGTATGACCGGCTGCCGCATTTCCGGATGGGCTTCACGCCGAGTGCTGGAAAAGAATTGCAAACCGAGTACTTACTTCCCCGAAAACACGCAGTGGAAGCAATCATGGCTATTGAGCGGCTGCAGTACCAGGTGAGCCCGCACTTGCTGATCAGCGAAATTCGCACGATTGCATCCGATACTTTGTGGATGAGCACTTGTCATCAGCAGGCGAGCGTAGCAATCCATTTCACTTGGAAACCGGAGTGGCCAGAGGTGCGAAGTGTTCTTCCGAGCATAGAGCGCGAACTGGGGCCGTTTCAGGCCCGGCCGCATTGGGGAAAATTATTCACGATGGCCCCCGCTGAATTGAGAAAACGCTATCAAGAGTTGGATGCCTTTAAGGAATTGGCCGCGAAATATGATCCAACGGGAAAGTTTCGCAATGATTTCTTAAACACGAATCTGTTCGCTTAATCCGCAAAATAATAGAAGGGCTGGCAGGGTTAATTGGCCGGGGCTTAATTAATCGATTAATCTTGTAAGTTTATCGGCCAAGTCGTTATATACGAGCGGTTTGATGGGGTGGTCATCCATCCCCCGATGAGGCATTCGTCCGAATCCTGTTTCATTGCGCCAGCCGTGAAGCAGAGTATGGATGCGGCTGCTGCCTGCTTCCTGGGCACGGATCTGCCGCCACTCAGCCCGGGATTAGAGT